>OGZU01000020.1_pt1 | contig 64780 bp, 51 predicted proteins | sample 1576871 | NCBI WGS metagenome assembly OGZU01 (sample SAMEA3541580, study PRJEB24748) | human gut metagenome | biome: human gut; feature: human-associated habitat; material: faeces | place: China | collected 2012
AGTGAGCCGAGATTGTGCCGTCGCACTCCAGCCTGGGCGACTTTGGCGGTAAAAAAAGTCCGGCTGCGCCGGTACAAAAAAATGATTACCTTATTTCCTATCCGTAGCGTCATATAGATGAAAGAACACAAGCTGCTATTCCTGCCGTGGTAACGCCTTCGGCTAATCGCAACTCTTACAGAGTAGCTATACCTTATTATATATATACCCAGGGTAGAGGTGCTGCACGCCTCAACCCTGGGCTATGAAATCGCAACTCCTACAGAGTTGCCAAGGGTGCGCCCCGTCCACCATAAGCCCCATCCTAACCTTCCCCACGGGGAAGGAAAAAAGCCCAAATGATGTCCATATTCCAATCTTTTTCAAGGAACGGAGCGCAATCATAACCCCCTAAAGCACAGCGAGAATGAATTCCCGCCCCTTGGGGAGGGTTAGGGAGGGGATTACAATCATCTGTTTTTTTACCGCCAACGGCGGCCTTTTTTTACGGCCACCGGCCGCTTTTTGAACCGTGGCGGCTGTTGCCGTCATGCAAAGCATGGCGTTGGGGATGGCGGCGACGACACGGAGGAAAACTCGTTTTCCGACTGGTGTCACCGACAGCCACAAAAAGGCGGAGCCGACAACATCCGCCATGGCTTTTTGTGTTTATATCAACCTCTAATAAAAGTAACCAATTATAGATAAGCCCCGCGATTGTAGCCTCCGTAAGCAGCAGCAACTCCTCCAGAGTTGCGGAGGGTGTGCACCGTCCAACAACAAGCCCACCTCCATCTGCGCCTACCTCGCGGCAGGCTGAAAAGCCGCAAATATAAAAAGTCCGCCATTGGCGGAAAATACAGCCCGGCAGCGCCGGTAGAAAAATCCATTATCCCATTAATCCTTTGTCGAGGTATATACGACCTACAACTGTCCATGCGCTGCTGTCCAGGCTACGGATAACCTAATGCTCCGCCCTCTCCAAACAAAAAATGGCGACTCCGGAAGGAGCCACCATTAGTGATAAAAATCTTTTACAATATTATTACTTCACAGCGTTAGCAAGCTCTGCGCCAGCCTTGAATTTTACCACCTTCTTGGCAGCAATAGTGAGCTTCTCGCCTGTTCTGGGGTTAACACCTTCGCGAGCGGGACGCTCGGTAACAGAGTATGTGCCAAAGCCAACGAGCTGTACGTTATCACCTGCTACGAGAGCTTCCTTAACAGCCTCTACAGTAGCGTCGAGAGCCTTCTTTGCATCTGCCTTGCTCAGACCTGCAACTTCTGCGATCTTTGCAACCAATTCAGTCTTGTTCATAATGTGGATATTAAATGGTTAAAAATTATAAGAATTATTCGTTTTTACGTGACAAATATAGAGTAAAGTTTTCAATCAACAAACAAAAAAAGCAGAAAAGTGAACTTTTTCCATAAAAAAACACGTTTAAGGCCCGTTTTTGAAGCCATAACAGATATTTTTCGTAATTTTGTGACGCTAAAGAGCACTATATTCACAATTATATATAATAGAAAACGAAACAGTATGATACGCAATATTCCGCTGATTACAAAGAACTTGTTAATCATCAACCTCATAGCCTTCCTGGCTATGCTCGGGCTTAGGGGTTGGGGCATTGACCTCAACGATGTGCTGGGCCTTCACTTCTTCCTTGCAGGCAATTTCCACGTGTACCAGCTCTTTACCTATATGTTTATGCACGGAGGTTGGGAGCACATCCTCTTTAATATGTTCGCCCTATGGATGTTCGGCTCGGCTGTCGAATATCGATGGGGAGCCAAACGTTTCTTGTTTTTTTACATTTTCTGTGGTGTCGGAGCTGGTCTGCTGCAGGAAATGGCGCAACTCGGGCGCTTCTATATGATGGCTTATGACCAGATTCCCCAGTTCTCGCTGAGCGACACGATGGCTCTGGCTTACAACATCCGCGACTATCTGGACAAGCTGACCACGGTGGGTGCCTCGGGAGCCATCTATGCGGTGATGCTCGCCTTTGGCATGACGTTCCCCAACGAGCGCATATTCATCTTCCCCATTCCTTTCCCCATCAAGAGCAAGTGGTTTGTGGTAATTTGCGTCGCCATCGAGCTGATTTCATCCATCGCTTCGTCTAACGACGGCGTGGCGCATCTCGCCCACCTCGGCGGTATGCTCTTCGGCTATATCCTCATACGCTACTGGCGTCGCCGCCCCTATGTCAACCCGCGCGGATTTACCGGTCATGAGATGTTTGACAACATGCGCCGCAAGTGGAGCCGCGACAGGAGCCACTACCAGCGTCGGCCCAAGAACCAGGCGAGCCGAGAGACCGACTGGGAATACAACGCGCGGCAGAAAGCCAACCAGGCAGAGATAGACCGCATCCTTGACAAAATCAGGAAGAGCGGCTATGAGAGTCTCACCGCCGAAGAGAAGCACCGCCTCTTCGACTTAGGCAAGTAACTATGGCGAAGACGATAACCAAGATAATGCTGCAGATGATTGCCGGCGCCAATGTGGCAACCATCGTAGCGATGCTGGCCACGGGATATTCGGGGTATATCAACCCCGCGGTGTCGCCGTGGCTTGCCAATGCAGCGCTGGTCTTCCCCGTCTTCCTCTTTCTCAATTTCGCTTTCCTCATATTCTGGCTGTTCTTCAAGCCCCTCTACGCCATCATCCCCTTTGTGGGAATGGTGATAGGCTTCACGCCCATACGCACCTACTGCCCCTTCAACATCCCCAGCGCGGCACCCGAGGGCGCCATCAAGGTGATGTCGTACAACGTGTGGGGCTACGGCACCGACAAGAATGTGGACGGCACCAATATCGTGGTACAGTATATCGCCGACAGCGATGCCGATATCGTGTGCCTGCAAGAGGCCAACGCCTCGGCTGAAGTGCAGGCGCAGATAGACTCGCTGCTCTACACCAAGTATGCCTACCACGACACCCTGCAGCGCAAGGACAAGGGCGGGCTGGCCATACTGAGCCGCTTCCCTATACGCCACAAGGAGATCATCGACTATCCCTCGGTGGGCAATCTCTCGGGCGCCTTCCTACTTGACATCGACGGCGACGACGTGGTGGTTATCTGCAACCACCTGGAAACGACGGGGCTTACGCTGGAAGAGCGCGAGAACTTCAAGGACATGCTCAAGGGCAATCTGGAAAACCACACCGTCAAGACCGAATCCAAACGGCTCATAGACCAGTTGGGCGAGTCGGCACGTACGCGCGCTCCGCAGGCACAGGCTGTGGCGCGCTATATCCGCAAGCACGCCTATCAGAGCATCATCTGCATGGGAGACTTCAACGACAGTCCGCTCTCCTATGCCCACCACACGATAGACAAGGAGCTCACCGACTGCTATGTGGCGTCGGGCAACGGCCCCGGCATCAGCTACCACCTCTCGGGATTTTACGTGAGGATAGACAACATCTTCTGCTCTGACGACTGGGAGCCATACGGTTGCACCGTAGACCGCAGCATCAAGGCCAGCGACCATTATCCCATCATGGGATGGCTGAAGAAAAAGGGCGGAAATAACCCCGAAAACCACTGAAAAACCAACAGCGTCAACGGGAACAAGCCTTTATCCCACCTTTTTATATAAAAAGTCGTTTATTCTCTTTAATAATGTAAAAAAAATAACTATCTTTGCAAGGTGATAGGCTGCGCTTAGGTGCAGCAAGGATGAGTGGGGCTATCGGCTAACGCCGTGGAGACCAGAAGAACAAGATTACAATTTAAAAATCAAATAAAAATGCAAAACAAAGGAATCGTAATTTTTACGGCCGTCATGCTGACACTTGCCAGCATTTTCTACCTGTCATTCTCAGGAGCTACACGCTACTATGACGCACAGGCAGCAAAGCTCGACGACCCAATTGCCCAGCAAGATTACAAGGACTCTGTCAAGTACCTCGGCATCTACTCTTACCAGAAGTGCCTCGAGACTCAGATTGGCCTTGGTCTTGACTTGAAGGGAGGTATGAACGTAATCCTCGAGATTTCAGTACCTGACGTGGTAGACAACCTGGCTGACCACAAGACAGACGCAGCCTACACCAAGTCAATGAAGGAAGCTCGGACAGAGGAAGAGACCAGTCAGTCAGACTTCATCACTCTCTTCATCAAGGCTTATCACAAGAACGCCCCCGGTCATCATCTGGCCGAAATCTTCGCTACACAGCAGCTCCAGGGCAAAGTAAGTCCGCAGAGCAGCGACTCAGAGGTAGAGAAGGTACTGCGCAGCGAGGTGCAGTTGGCTATCGACAACTCATTCAACGTAGTGCGCAACCGTATCGACAAGTTCGGCGTAGTACAGCCCAACATCCAGAAGCTGGAAGGTCAGGCTGGCCGCATCATGGTGGAAATGCCTGGTGTGAAGGAGCCCGAGCGTATGCGCAAGCTGTTGCAGGGTAGTGCCAACCTGGAGTTCTGGGAGACTTACAACTCAGACGAGATTGTGCCCTACCTCATCCAGATAGACCAGCACCTGGCCAACAATGGCGCCGATACCACCGCTGTGAAGGAAGAGAAGGCCGCTGCCGACAAGGCTGCTGCCAAGGCTGCTGCCGACAAACCCAAGTTCCAGCTCAAGGACAACGACGCCAAGAAGCCTGCCAAGCTCAACGACGAGGCACAGGTTGAGGCTCTCAAGAAGCAGCACCCCCTCACCGCCATGCTTCAGACTACCGGCAACGGCCAGCTGAGCCTTGTTGGTTTTGCCAGCGTGCGCGATACCGCAGCCATCGACAAGATTATCTACTCTGCTGCAGCCAAGCAGATACTTCCCTCAGACGTGAAACTGCTGTGGAGTGCTACTCCTACAGACATGTACGGCGAGCAGGTGAAGAACGTATTTGAGCTCCACGCCATCAAGGTGACATCTACCAGTGGTCGCGCTCCTCTCGAGGGTGACGTGGTAACCGACGCCAGCGACGAGTTCAACCACATGACCGGTGCTCCTGAGGTGAGCATGAAGATGAACCCCGAAGGCGCACGCCGTTGGGCAGCGCTCACCAAGGCCAACGTAGGCAAGGCCATTGCCATCGTGCTTGACAACGCCGTCTATTCAGCTCCCCGCGTAAGCTCTGAAATAGACGGTGGCCAGTCTTCAATCTCTGGTAACTTCACCGTAGAGATGACCAAGGACTTGGCTAATACACTGAAGTCTGGTCGTATGCCCGCTCCCGCCCGCATCGTGCAGGAAGAGGTGGTAGGTCCTACACTGGGTGCCCAGTCTATCCAGCAGGGTATCATCTCATTCATAATCGCCTTCGTGCTGCTGATTGTCTACATGGTGATGATGTACAACTTCATCCCCGGTATGATTGCCAACTGCGCGCTGGTCATCAACGTATTCTTCACCCTCGGTATCCTTACCTCGTTCCAGGCTGCGCTCACCATGAGCGGTATCGCCGGTATGGTATTGTCACTGGGTACTGCCGTCGACGCCAACGTGCTCATCTATGAGCGTATCAAGGAAGAGCTGCGCGCCGGCAAGATGATGAAGGAAGCCATCAAGGCAGGTTACAGCAACGCCTTCAGCGCTATCTTCGACTCTAACTTGACATCATTGATTACTGGTGTCATCCTGCTGGCCTTCGGTACAGGTCCTATCCAGGGCTTCGCCACCACATGGATCATCGGTATCTTCTGCTCGTTCTTTACCGCTGTCTTCCTGACACGTCTGGTTTACGAGCGTCAGCTCAACCACGACAAGTGGACAAGCCTCAAGTTCTGGACTCCTATCTCCAAGAACCTCGTGCAGGGCACCAACTTCAAGTTCATGTCTATGTACAAGCTCACCTTCATCATTGCTGGTGCAGCAGTGGTAATCTTTGGTGCCAGCCTTCGTGTACGCGGTCTCGACAAGAGCATCGACTTCACCGGTGGTCGCAACTACGTGGTACAGTTTGAGAAGTCTATCGAGCCCGAGCAGGTTCGCGAAATCCTCGACCAGGCCTTCCCTGGCTGCACCAACAGCGCCCTCTCTCTGGGTACCGACAACAAGACTATCCGTATCTCTACCAACTATAAGATAGAGTCTAACAGCCCCACCGTGGACGACGAGGCTGAGACCATGCTCTACAAGACTCTGAAGGCTAACGGTCTGGTAAGCCAGACTTCTGTCAAGGACTTCAAGAACCCCGACATCCGTCAGGGTGGTTCTATCATCAGTTCTTCTAAGGTAGGTCCTTCGGTAGCCAAGGATGTTACCAATGGCGCTTTCATCAGCGTGGGTATCGCCCTTGTCGCTATCTTCCTCTACATCCTGCTCCGCTTCCGCAACCTCGCCTTCTCTGTAGGTTCTACCGTTGCGCTGGCGTTCGACGCCCTCACAGTTATCGGCCTGTTCTCTGTGCTCAAGGGTTTGCTGCCCTTCTCGCTCGAGGTCGACCAGACCTTCATCGGTGCTGTGCTTACGGTTATCGGTTACTCTATCAACGATAAGGTGGTAGTATTCGACCGTATCCGTGAGAACCTGAAGCTGCACCCCAAGCAGGACTACCAGATACTGTTCAACAACTCTATCAACCAGACTCTGGCCCGTACCATCAACACCTCTGTTTCTACACTGATTGTGTTGCTGTGTATCCTGTTCCTCGGCGGTAAGAGCATCCAGCCCTTCGCCTTCGCTATGACTCTGGGTGTTGTATTCGGAACTCTGTCGTCTATCTTCATTGCATCACCTATCGCTTACCTCACACTGGGACGCAAGATTCGTGACCGCCGCATTGAGGCAGACCCTGAATAAAGCATAATCACCAATCTCTATACGAGCCGCAACACTTACCAACAGGTGTTGCGGCTTTTTCTTTGTCCACCGCCAAGCCCCGCCCGCCTCCCGCAGGTCGCAGACGGGGCTCAGCCACCTCCCTCCACCCCCTCGCGCACGCACGCGTATATATAAAAAGGTGGAGTAGGGGACTTTTGCCGATGCCTTTAGCCCCCTCCCATGTCCTTGGCGACGCTCTGCGCTGCCTCCGTGTGCAGTCACATCGGTGGCGCGACAACCCCTGTGGGTCCAAAAGTATGTGGAAAGATTATTTTTGCGGCAAAAACGCATTTTTTAGACCATTCATAGCCATTACATCGTTTTTTTTGACTAATTTTGAATAGGTTTAGCCGTTTCCTATGGATATCATTACCTCCACGGCGACAGCGACGGTCAAGCCATAAAGCCCAAATACGACAACAACCATACGACAATATGAAATACTACCACTATCTGATTGCGTTGATAGGCATGATGTGCCTCGTCACGGGATGCAAGAAGACGCCCCAGCAAATCTTCAGCGAGCAGAAGTCGGGCGTAGTGCTCATCTGCAATAAGTTCTATTACGAGATTACGCTCAACGACGCCCATTTCTATTTCTCCGGACTCGACGAGGATGGCGATTTCAGCAACCTCACCGCCGACCTCAGTGAGATAAGGCAGAACGCCGGCGTGCTCAACGGCACCGGGTTCTTCATCGACAACAAGGGCAGCATCCTGACCAACCGCCACGTGGTGGCGCCCGAGGTCGACAAGGCTACCGTGCGCAAGAACATGAACGCCATCATCATGGGCTATGCCCAGTATATCGAGGTGCTGCAAGACTCGATGAACCAGCGTTACCAGGCGCTCCAGGCCTACGCCCAGGACCAGGTTTACACCGACTACGACGGCAACAGCTACACCAGCATGAGCCAGGAAGAGTATTTCACCATCAACTCCGAGCTCGAGAGCCTCAAGGAGCAGTACCGGCAGGCACAGCAGATCAAGCAGCAGCTCCAGGAGAACATCCTGAACTACAACTTCGACGTCAAGCTCCACTCCCAGTTCGGCATTGCCTATGACGGCAGCAGCGTGGCTTCGTGGGACGACTTCATGAAGACGCCCTGCACCCTGAAGCGCGTCTCCCAAGACGCCAACTCCGACCTCGCTCTGCTCCAGCTCGATAGCGGCGTCACCCCCGATGGCAAGTACATCTTCACCATCGACGAGACCAACATCAAGGTGGGCGACAAGCTCGAAATCAACCAACCCCTCTACATGATAGGCTACAACCGTGGCGTGACCCTTGCCCAGACCACCAGCGGCATCAGTGCCCAGTTTACCAGCGGCACCGTCACCCAGCAGCCCGATGGCAACCGCGTGATGTACAGCATCCCCGCCATGCAGGGCTCCAGCGGCTCGCCCGTTGTCGATGACCACGGCCGCGTGGTAGCCGTCAATTTCGCCGGCACCAATGGCAGCGACAACTTCAATTTCGGCATCCCCGTGCTGCGCGTGGCCACATTCCTGAAATAACAATAACCCAATACAAGTTTTTTAATACAACTATGGCAACAGTTGACGACAAGAAGATTATTTTCTCTATGGTGGGAGTATCCAAGATTATCCCACAAAACCGAAAGCAAATCCTCAAGGACATTTACCTTTCATTCTTCTATGGTGCCAAGATAGGTATCATCGGTCTGAATGGCGCCGGTAAATCTACCCTGATGAAGATTATCGCCGGACTGGAACAGCCCACACAGGGCGAGGTGGTATGGAGCCCCGGCTACAGTGTGGGCTATCTGCCACAGGACCCACCGCTCGACGAGAGCAAGACCGTCAAGGAAAACGTGATGGAAGGCGTGCAGCAGGTCTATGACGCGCTCGCCGAATACGAAGAAATCAACCGCAAGTTTGGCGAAGAGGAGTACTACAGCGACGCCGACAAGATGGACAAGCTCATGCAGCGTCAGGCCGAGGTCCAGGACATCATCGACGCCACCGATGCGTGGAATATGGACTCCAAGCTCGACCGCGCCATGGCAGCCTTGCGCTGTCCGGCTGGCGACCTGCCCGTCACCAACCTCTCTGGTGGTGAGCGCCGCCGCGTGGCTCTCTGCCGCCTGCTCCTTCAGAAGCCCGACGTGCTGCTCCTCGACGAGCCCACCAACCACCTCGACGCCGAGAGCATCGACTGGCTCGAGCAGCATCTGCAGCAGTATGAAGGCACAGTCATCGCCGTGACCCACGACCGCTACTTCCTCGACGACGTGAGCGAGTGGATACTCGAGCTCGACCGTGGCGAGGGCATCCCATGGCACGGCAACTACTCTTCATGGCTCGACCAGAAGACCAAGCGTATGATGCGGGAAGAGAAGCAGGCCTTCAAGCGACGCAAGGCTCTCGAGCGCGAGCTCGAATGGGCACACATGGCTCCCAAGGCGCGTCAGGCCAAGGGTAAGGCCCGTCTCAACGCCTACGAGCAGATGCTGGGCGAAGAGCAGAAGGAGCGCGAGGAGAAACTCGAAATCTTCATCCCCAACGGCCCCCGCCTCGGCAACAAGGTCATCGAGGCACAGCATGTCAGCAAGGCTTTTGGCGACAAGGTGCTCTTCTCCGACCTCAACTTCATGCTGCCTCCTAACGGCATCGTGGGCGTCATCGGCCCCAACGGCGCCGGCAAGACCACCCTCTTCCGTCTCATCATGGGACTGGAGCAGGTCGACGGCGGTACCTTTGAGGTGGGCGAGACCGTCAAGCTCGCCTACGTAGACCAGCAGCACAAGGACATCGACCCCAACAAGAGCGTATACGACACCATAGCCCAGGGCAACGAGACCATCCGCATGGGAGGCCGCGATGTCAACGCCCGCGCCTATATCTCGCGCTTCAACTTCTCCGGAACCGACCAGAGCAAGCTCTGCGGAACCCTCTCCGGCGGTGAGCGCAACCGTCTGCAGCTCGCTATGGCGCTCAAGCAGGAGGGCAACGTGCTGCTCCTCGACGAGCCTACCAATGACATCGATGTCAACACCCTGCGTGCCCTCGAGGAAGGTCTCGAGAGTTTCGCCGGTTGCGCCGTAGTCATCAGCCACGACCGCTGGTTCCTCGACCGTATCTGTACCCACATCCTCGCTTTCGAGGGCAATGGCGAAGTGTTCTACTTCGAGGGCAGCTACTCCGATTACGAGATCAACAAGGCACGCCGTCTCGGCAACGAGGAAATCAAGAAGGGCCGCTATCGCAAGCTGATGGAGGACTAATCCTCCCTCCTTGCGCCGCCGCGCCCCCTATGGCGAGAGCCGCGCCATCCCCGTCGCCCCTCGCCGTATAGACCACCATAGATTACGCCCTGAATGGGAAGAGAGCAGTCTCTGTCACTGCCTTTCCCCATTCAGGGCGTAGCTTTTGTTTGTTTGCCAGTGCTGTTTGTGGTCTATCCCGAAGAGCAGACTGGCAGCGCCTCCTTATAGTCCGCTGTTTGTAAATCGTCCGCCATCGGCGGGCGATTTATTATTCTGCACAGTTGCTCTTTTCGGCCTACTGACCAGTTGCTGTTTATGGCTGCGGGCCACAAGAGCCGCCCTGCGGCATCGGCCATGGTGACCGATGCCGCAGGCGTCCTATTTCTTCTTGTAGACCACGATGCCGTAGACGCGGCTTTTCACGTTGTCTTGCGGGTTTACGCGGCGCAGCGTGATGGTGTGGTCGCCGTCCTCGAGGTCAAAGTTGCAGTAGATTTCGTTGGCACGACTGTGCTTCGAGGCAGGCATCTTGACGGTCTTCACCACCTTGCCGTCGAGCGTCACTTCGACCAGACCCACATAGTCCTGGTCGTCGGCGGTCAGTTCGCCACGCACCACCACGCCGTTGCCGTTGAAGCGTATGGCGCCCACACGGTCGATGGGCTTGTTGCCCAGTCCGCGCTTGCCTACAGCCTGCATGCCCTCAAACGATTGCTCCAGACGCACGGGCTTTACCCCTTGGGTCTTTATCTTCACCGTCTTGGCGGTCGTTTTGCCCCCGTTGAGGGCTATCACCTTTAGCGCATGGCGGGTCGAGAGTTCGGTGGCGCGGCGCAGCGAGATGTCGGTATACTCGAACGGACGGTCTTCGACGAGGTCTATGCAGCGTTTCCAGTAGTCGGGGATATTGCTGTAGCCCAGCATGGTACCCAGGATGCCGCCGGCGGTCGATGGGTTGCAGTCAGAGTCCTGTCCGCAGCGGGTAGATATGTCGATAGTGCGCCCGAAGTCGCCCTTGCCGTAGAGCAGACCCATGATGACGTATGCGCTGTTTACGGTGGCGTCTATGCTGGCCTTGCCCCTGAAGTTGTCGGGGCAAGCCTTGTGGCGGCCATACGTGTTTTCTATCTCGCGCCATGTGTCGCGCCAGTCGGCGTTGGTCCTGCAGAGTCTTATCACGTCGCTCATGAACTTGTGGTAGTACGACTGCTCGGGGATGGCCTTGAGCGCCTCGGTCACGATGTAGTCTACATCGTTGGAGATGAATGCCAGCGAGAACATTGTTGCCACATACACGCCGCCATACCATCCGTCGCCGTAGCTCATGATGTGCCCTATGCTGTCGGTGTAATAGGCGGCAGCTTGGGGCATGCCCGGCGCCATCAGTCCGGCATAGTCGGCCTCTATCTGGAAGTCTATGTCATCGGCATGGGGATTGTTCTTCCAGTAGCCCGTAGCCGGAGGCTCGATACCCTGCAGGATGTTGTAGCGTGCGCCCTGGTTGGCAGCCCAGAGCGGATAGCCCGCATGGGCGAAGGCATGGGCAAACGCCGAGGTGGGCGCGTTGAGCCCCAGCCGTTCATAGACCTCCACAAAGGTCAGGTCCATGTAGATGTCGTCATACAGTCCGGGGAACGTGTCGAAGTAGTGGCGCACCAGGGTGTCGTTCCACGCTATGGCCACCGAGTCGGGAATCATGCGGCCGGGATATTTGAACTCTGTGGGTCCGCCATAGGCTACGCCGATGGTCTTGCCAGCCAATCCGCCCCTGATTTTGTCTGTCAGGGCCGAGCGGCTCAGCGTCACGGTCTTGGCTCCTGCCCCCACGGCCACAGCCGTCATCAGGGCGATGAGCGCTATTCTCATTTTGTTTGTCATAATTGGTGTTATTAAGGATGTCGTCTGAAATGAAAAGACGGAATGTAACGCCCCTCTCATCAGGATAGAGCATCACACCCCGTCTTTGGGAAATATTAAGATAAAAACTACTTAGCCTTCTTCTTGAAAGTGAGATAGCTGTATACATTGCTCTCCACGTTGTCTTCGGGGTTGAGACGCTTCATGGTGAGCACGTGGTCGCCGTCCTCAAGGTCAAAGTTCCAGTAGAGGTCGTTAGAGCGTGCGTGGTTGTTGCCAGGCAGCTTGACGATAGGCATCTTCTTGCCGTCGATGGTTATCTCCACCTCGCCCACGTAGTTGGGGTCCTTGGTGCGCAGATGACCGCGGATGACGATGCCACAGCCGTTGAACTTGATGGCGCCTACCTTGTCGATGCCCTTGTTGCCGAGTCCTATCTTGCGTACAAACTCCATGCCCTCAAACGACTGCTCCAAGCGTACGGTCTTGATGGGCTGTGCCTTGATCTTCACAGCTTTGGCTGTCACCTTGCCGCCATTCTTGGCTATCACCTGGAGCGCGTGCTTCATGCCCAGCTCATACACCTTGTTCAGTGAGATGTCGGTGTAGATGAAGGGGATGTCCTCTACAGACTTGAGCGAGTTTTTCCAGTAGTCAGGGATGTTGCTGTAGCCCAGCATGGTACCCAGGATGCCGCCTGCGGTCGAGGGGTTGCAGTCTGAGTCCTGTCCGCAGCGTGTCGACACTTCCATAGTCTTGGTATAGTCACCGCCGCCATAGAGCAGACCCATGATGACATAGGCGCAGTTGATCTTGGCGTCGATATTGAAGGCGGCCTTGACACCGTCGGGGCAGAGGTCGGTGGTTCCCCACTTCTTCTGCATCTCGTGCCAGAGGGTCTTCCAGTCCTTGCCAGCCTTGAAACCGGCGATGACGTCGGCCTGGCACTGGTAGAAGGTAGACTGCTCGGGGATAGACTTGAGGGCTTCGGTCACGATGTAGTTGACATCGTTGGAGAGAAACGCCAGCGAGTACATGGTAGCTACATAGACACCGCCGTACCAGCCGTCGCCATAGCACATCATGTGGCCGATGGCGTCGCTGTAGTGTGCGGCTGCCTGGGGCATACCGGGAGCCATCAGACCAGCATAGTCGGCCTCAATCTGGAAGTCGATGTCGTCGGCATGAGGATTGTTCTTCCAGTGGCCCGAAGCGGGAGACTCCATACCCTGCAGGATATTGTAGCGGGCGCTCTGGTTGGCGTGCCACAAGGGGTATTTGGCATTGGCGAAGGCGTGGGCAAACTCGCTGATGGGAGCGTCCAGCCCCTTCTTCTCAAATACCTCTACGAAGGTGAGGTCCATGTAGATGTCGTCATACAGACCGGGGAACGTGTCGTAGTAGTGTTTCACCCGGGTGTCGTCCCATACTATCTTGGTCTCGTCGGGGATTATCTTTCCGTTGTACTTGAACTCTGTCGGACCACCAAAGGCGCAGCCTATGGTCTGTCCTGCCCAGCCACCCTTGATTTTGTCCTGCAGGGTGGCACGGGTCATGGTTACGGTCTTTGCCGAGGCTGCGACAGCGAGAAGCGACGCAAATGCGAGGGTGCAGACTTTCAATGTTTTCATGCGTTATATATTAATGTGTTTAGTTTATGACTTGGCTACGGCTATCATGCCCAGACCCACGATGAAGAGCACGAACATGAGAGAGAGCAGGATGTTGACGATGCTCTTGCTGCCCTTGAACTCCTTCCAGATAAACACGCCCCAGAGAGCGGCAATCATAGGAGCGCCCTGGCCGAGAGCGTAAGAGATAGAGGCACCTATCTTGCCACTGGCGATATAGCTGAGCACAGTACCCAGGCCCCAAACGCAACCGCCGAGCACACCTACCATGTGGGTCGACAGCTTGCCCTTGAAGTAGGTGTCATAACCTACAGGCTCGCCCTCGAAAGGCTTCTTCATCACGATGGTGTTGAAGAGGAAGTTGCTCACAAAGATACCCACTGCAAAGAGGAAGAAGGCGGTATAGGGAGTAGCCAGACCCTCGGCGGGATTCTCAAAGTTGGTCACGTCCATAGCGCGGGCCACGAGTGCATAGAAGGTAGACATCAGCACGCCGGCGATGATGGCGAGCACCACGCCCTTCTTGGCTGTCGAAGCCGCATTGCCGGTCTCCTTGGTTGCTTCGCCGTTGCCCTTCTTGGCAGCAGCTACGCCGTTGAGTATCAGGGCTACCATAACGAGAGCCACACCCGAGAAGATGAGCACGGGGTCGCCCTGGTCACCACCTACGAAGAGGTAGTTGTTGACTACACCCAGCACCAGAGCCAGACCGCAACCCACGGGGAAGGCGATAGACAGGCCGGCAAGCGAGGTAGAAGCCGAGAGAAGGATATTGGACAGGTTGAAGATGATACCACCGGCAACGGCAGAGAGCACGCTGGCCGAAGACACCTGCTTCAGGTCGTCGACAAAGCTGCGGCCACCCTCACCAAAGCTACCCAGAGTGAAGCCGATCAGGAGAGAGAAGAGCAGAATACCGATGACGTAGTCCCAGTAGAAGAGTTCGTAACGCCAGGTCTTGCCGGCAAGTTTCTGGGTGTTACCCCACGAGCCCCAACAGAGCATCGTAACGACGCAGAGCACCAGGGCTACTGCATAACTGCTTACTATAAACATATTTGTATAAGATTTAGATTGTTAATAATTGCGCGATTGACTGATTAGAGTTCCACTTCGTCGAGATGGGGCATAGACATCTGGGCGCCACGACGGGTCACAGAGATGGATGCGGCCTTGTTGCCGAAGAGGATGGCGTCGGGCAGCGACTTGCCCTGCGACAGAGCCACACAGAGCGCACCGCAGAAGGTGTCGCCGGCAGCGGTGGTGTCGACAGCCTTTACCTTGAAGGCAGGCACACGGATGAGCTCGCCGTCGAGACGGGCACACACGCCCTTGCTGCCCACGGTGATGATGACGTCCTTGACGCCCAGCTTCTGTATCTCGTCCATAGCGGCGGGGATGTCGTCTTCGCCCTTGACCTCGATGCCCGCGATGTAAGAGGCTTCGGTCTCGTTGGGGATGAGCAGGTCCACATTCTTCAGCAGAGCCTCGGGCAGCGGTTCCTTGGGAGCCGGAGCCGGATTGAGTACCACATAGGCTCCCGCCTTCTTGCCCAGTGCGGCAGCCTCGACGAGTGCCTCGACAGGGGTCTCCAGCTGCATCAGCACGATGCTGGCATCGGCAAACAGCGCCTCGGCCTCGCGCACATCAGCAGCGGTCAGACAGGCATTGGCGCCCGAGTCGAGCACAATGTTGTTTTCACCTGAGTCGATGGTGGTGATGATGGCCACACCCGAGGGTGCCTCGGCAGTCACCTTGAGTGCCGATACGTCGATGCCCTCGCCTCGCAGCATGTCGATGGTGGAGTTGCCAAACTGGTCGTCGCCGACCTTACCTATAAATGCGGTGTCTCCACCCAAGCGGGCTGCGGCTACAGCCTGGTTGGCACCTTTACCGCCATGATTGGTCATAAATCCATGGCCAAACATAGTCTCGCCAGGTAGTGGGAAATGGTCGGCTGAAATCACTAAGTCTGTGTTGGCACTGCCCACGACGAGAATTTTTTTGTTTTCTTTCATTATCATGGTAAACCTGGTTATAATTTGCAAATTGACAGTGCTAAAGTAAAAAAAAATTAACCAAGCGCAAAATAATTATGGCTATTTTTTCGCAAGAGGCAAAAAAAGCGTATCTTTGGGCAGTCAAAACCACAACGTCTATAAGGCTCATGAAAAAAGAAACATTGGAAGACCTGTCCCGGATAACCGGCTACTCGAAAACCACTATTTCTCGGGTACTCAACGGAAAAGGCAAGGAATTCCGCATCAATGACGAGACGTGCCAGCAGATAATTCAGGCTGCCAAGGAGCTCAATTATCGGCCAAATCTCGTTGCGCAATTTTTGCGCAAGTCCGAGGGCCGAACGCTCGGAATTGCCGTACCATATCTCAGCAATCCCTTCTTTGCCCAACTGGTGTCGACCATCACCATCGAGGCCAAGAAGAACAACTATAGCGTCATGCTCTTTGACACCCAGGAAGATGCCAACATCGAGAAGAAGTGCATCTCGGCGATGGTAGAGTACGAGGTCAACGGCATCATCATAGCCCCATGCTCCGAGGCGCCCGACCTGCTCGAAATCATCAGCAAGAACATACCCGTAATTCTCATCGACCGATATTTCAGAGACTCCTTCCTGCCCTATGTCTCGACCAACAACTACAAGGGTGCCTACGACGCCATGATGACGCTCCTCAACGCCGGCCACCGTGACATCCTCTGCATACGCGGTCCAGAGACAGCCGTGACCACCCAGGAGAGAGTCAAGGGATGTCGCAAGGCGGTGATAGACTTCGGACAGCCCGTGCGCCTGCAGATGCTGGGCAACGAGTTCTCTATCCAGAACGGATATACCGAGACCAAGGTGGCGCTCATAGGTCCCCGCGTGCCCACAGCCATCTTTGCCATGAGCACCAACATCCTGCTGGGCACCATCAAGGCGCTTCGCGAGCAGAACATGGACATCCCCAACGACATCTCGGTAATCTCCTTCGACGACAGCGTCTTCCTCGACTACATGAACCCGCCCATCACGCGCGTGGCACAGCCCACCGAGGACATGGCGCTGGCTGCCGTCAAGATGATGATCAACTGCATCAACGAGGGGAAGCAGTTGCAGTCGCGCATATTCATGGCGCCCACCGTCATCGCCAAGGAGTCGGTCAAAATCATCAACCCCCTTGTCGTCCCCACCGACAATAGAGAGAAATAACCCCAAGACTGGCCGGAAATAGTTCCGGTCAGAACCCTTAAAACTATAATGAATATGGACAAGTATGTATGTGATGTCTGCGGATACATCTACGACCCCGCCGTAGGCGATCCCGACAATGGCATCGAACCAGGTACAGCATTTGAAGACCTGCCCGAAGACTGGCTCTGCCCTCTCTGCGGCGTAGGCAAAGACGAATTCAGCAAGGTGGATTGACTCCGCCTCTCTATCGGATAAAGACCGACGGCCGGCGACCCTATATACAGGGCTGCCGACCGTCGGTCTTTCTGTTGCAGTATGCGTCTTGTTCAATATAGATTACTCCAGCACTCTGCTGATGACCTCCAGCAATTTTCTGACCATCTCCAGCACTCTGCTGATGACCTCCGGAATTTTTCTGACCATCTCCAGCACTCTGCTGATTATCATCGTCGGCTCGTGCCTGTTGATACGAGCCCTCGTGCCAATTGTTACGTGGCTTCGTGCCTATTGATACGTGGTCTCGTGACTTCCGTTACGAGCCGCCGACGATGCCTCCGGTGTCGCCAAACGTGGTGACGGCGAGCGCTGTGGCCGACTCTGGCCTTGGGCTCGTGCCCGCGTCAGAAACGGATGCCCATTCCTATCGACACGGGATAGCACTTGGGGGCGTTGGAGGTCTTGAGCAGCGGGGTGAGCGCCGTGCGGGTGTAGACGACTATGGCTCCGTAGCCGGCGCGCAGGTCGAGGCTCAGTCCCACGGGATTGAGATTGATGTCTGAAGCCGATGTGCGCTTGTCGCCATTGACCACATAGCGCGACCGCTCGTGCCAGCGCAGTTCGAGCGATGGTCCCACGGCCACGAAGGCATTAAGACCGATCCGCTTCTGCCATTCCAGCATCACGGGCAACCGCACAAAGTCGTACATGAGATAACTCTTCTCCACGTTTTCGTCATCGGGGCGGGTGGCAAACGAGGTCTTGCCGTCGCTGGTGGCAAGCACGGTGTTGCCCTTGAGGTGGTTGAAGACCTGTCCCACTGACAGCGACGAGGTCAAAGCCAGGTTCTGGTGCACGCGGAAGCCCACGCTGGTGAGCGTGATGCCCCATTCCCACGACTTGGCATCGCGTGTGGGCAGATTGTCACCACTGCTCAGCGACATGGCGCTGCCGCCCAGAAGATTGTAGCCGAAGTAGAGCCACGGGTAGTTGTTGACGATGCGGCCCTTCTTCTTGCCCAGCGACGAGGGGATAAACGGCGAGGTCACGTAGACCTGCTCGATGTCCTGGCCGTCGACAAAGCGGGTCTCCGACACCTTCTTCATCTCCTTCTGGTCTTTGCCGTAGACGGTGACGGTGGTGTTGGCGTCGGTGCCGCTTACTACGATTTGTCTGTTGCCCACCACGATGGTGGTGTCTTTCTGTTGTGCTGCGGCATAGTGGGGCATAGCCATGAGCGACACTGCCGCGATGATGTGCTTGATATTCATTGTCGTGTGTATTTATGTCTTATTTTCTTCTGGAGTAGCACAGCGTCATGATATCGTCGGGCGAGAGGCGCCCCTCGATGTAGATGACCGTGCCGCGCTGCCCTGCGCCGTTGCTGAAGAGTATGTAGCGGTTCAGCCCTTCAGCTGTGGGTTGCATCATGTAGTATCCGCCGGTGACGAGTCCGTCTTCGACCACCTCGCGTATCTTCCTGGCGCGCTTGCGGTCGGCCTGCAGATAGGGCGCCACGTCGTCGGCAAGGTGCTTGTACACCAGACTCTTGTATATGTTGAGCTTGTAGCCCTTGAGGGTGGCGTTGCGCATGGATACCATCTTGCATCCCTTGGCGTGGCCGTACCTCGTAAAGACCTCGTTGACGCTCAGCCCCGTCTGGGCGATGGCTGCGAGGTGCATCATCAGCGCAAGCGCCACCGCCATGAGGGCGCGCCGGGCTGTAGTCGTTATGTGATATTGTGCCATAGTCGTATTGTTTGTTCTCTATTGTCTTTCCATCATGCCGAGAGCCGCAAAGGCATCGTCGTCGTCCTCGAGCTGTATGGTCTGCAGGGCGCTGAGCGCCTCGGCTCTCACCTCGCTGCGGTCGGTGCATACCTTGCCGTCGATGACGGCATAGGTAGAGGCGCTGGGGCGTGGCCATACCATCACTGCCACCGCCACTACGGCTGCCGCCGCTGCTGCCCCTATCCACAGGCGGCGCACCATCGGCGCCGGGCGCCGGGCGGTGTGTCGGGGCGCGGTGGGGACAGTCGAGAGAGTGTGGGCTGCCTCCATCCGTTGGCCATCGACGTAGCCGAAGAGCGCCTTGTATATCGCCCATTCGGTGGGGATGTCGCCGGCTGTGGCGAAGTAGGCGCGCAGACGGGCTTCCTCGTCGTTGGTGGTGGCGCCTGCCATGTAGCGGTCTATCAGCCGGGTTATGTCTTGATGATTGTTCATATACTGTTACCTCCTTGTCGTGTGATATGGATAAACTGGGTGCGGATGGCGATACGTGCCCGAGAGAGGTTCTTGCGCAGATTGGCTGCCGAGCATCCCGTGATGCGCATAATCTCGTCGGCGGTGTAGCCTTCAATCTCCTTCATACGGAAGAGTCGCTGCTGCAGCGGCGGCAGATGGTCGATGATGTCGCTCACCAGACCTATCTGGTCGCGCGCCTCGACCCGCAGGTCTTCGTGCCCTATGTCGTCGGCGGCAGAGAGCCGTCGGCTGTGGCTGGCGTGGCGCTGCTGGTCGTAGAACCTGTTGCGCAGCATGGTCACGGCCATCGCTCTGAGGTTGTCGCCGGCATCGAGACGCTCGCGCATGTCCCAGAGTCGCAGCAGGGTCTCCTGGGCCAGGTCGTCGGCGTCGTCGCTGCTGGCCGTCAGACTGACGGCGTATCGCAACAGGTCGTCGCGCAGCGGTATGATCGTATGATAGAAGTCTTCTGTAGTCATATCCTTTCACACTAATAACGTATGAAATGCCAAAATAGGACATAATAAGCGTGAAAAAAACTGAAAAAAGCGGGAAAATCGTCGCCGCCATGCAATCTTTCGTCACCTTATACATTATATATATAATAAAACGAACAAAGATGAATAAGACAATCAATGTAATAGCCGCCGCCGTCATGGTGATGACCGGCCTCGGCTCGTGTGCCACCAGCAAGCAGCCCGCTGCCAAAGACGCAGACATGAACGCAAGTAAGATCGTGGAAATAGAAAAGCTCGACAGCGAGTATCTCGTACTCTCCGACGCCCAGCAGTCGGCTCTGCGGAGCATCAACGGCATGGTGTTCGACCTGATGCGTACCCAGGCGGGCATGGACTCCAAGGTGATTTCGCCCATCAGTGTGTCGTATCTCATGGCGATGCTCGCCAACGGCGCCAACGGCACTACCCGTGCCGAAATCATGAAGACCCTCGGCGTAGACGACAGTCAGATGGATGCACTCAACGAGGTCTGCAAGTCTCTCATTGACAAGGCGTCGCGTCTGGACAGCCAGACCCGCATCAATGTGGCCAACTGCATCGCCGTAGACCAGCAGGCGAGTCTCAACCCCGACTATGTGGCCAAGATGAAGAACTTCTACGACGCCGAGGTGACCAGCCGCGACTTTGGCAAGGCTTCGACGGTAGACTATCTCAACGGCTGGTGTCAGCGACAGACCCACGGCATGATACCGCGCATCATCGACCAGCTCAGCGCCGATGATGTGGCTGTGCAGATGAATGCCATCTACTTCAACGGTACCTGGGCCGACAAGTTTGATAAAGCCGACACCCGCGTAGAGCCCTTCCACGGCTATACCCGCGACATCAAGCGGGCACCGATGATGCACCGAGAGGGCAGGATGTACTATGCACGCATGCAGGGATATGGTGCAGTGGTGCTGCCCTATGGCAATGGCAACTTCACGATGACCGTAATGCTGCCCTATGAGGGCAAGTCGGTGACCGAGGTGATGAACTCTCTCGACGCCAGCGTCATGGACAGCATCTGGCGCGCTGCCGAAGAGTGCAGGGTAGACCTGAAACTGCCACGCTTCACCATAGCCACCGAGACCCGGCTCAATGAGCCTATGGCACAGCTCGGCGCCGCCACCATGTTTACCCCTGGCCAGGCAGACTTCAGCCAGATGACCGCCCAGCCCATCTACATCTCGGGCATGCTGCAGAAAGCCAAAATCGAGGTGAGCGAAGAGGGTACCAAGGCTGCCGCCGTGACCTCGGTGATGGTGCGCACCACCGCGCTGGAGGATCAGGAGCCCTGGTTCGTCAACTTCCACGCCGACCGCCCCTTCATCTACATGATTACCCATCGCCCCACGGGAGCCATCTTCTTCGTGGGCCAGTACACAGGCGACGACCTATAACCTTCGTCATACCCAATGTAGTCTCTGGGCTTGTCTCCGCGTAGGAGGCAAGCCTTTTTTCGTTCCCGTCGACCCGTGCAAAAACCGAGAGGTTGGCCCAAAAAACCATAAAAAATGCTCTGCGCCTTTTTTTTGTCCATTCCGATACGGCCTATCTTGATAATTATCAGTATCTTTGTGGCAGAAACAATCACAATGCTACAAATCATGAAAAAACTGTTTATCTTCCTGCTGTTGCTGACAGCCATCCCCATGATGGCGCAGAACACCACCGAGTACGAGGTAAAGCTGAAGAACAAGATGCACATGAACGTACAGGTATGTACGGACGGCATCTTCCGCGTACGCTTCTCGCCTCGTGACAAGTATGCCGAAAATCTCATGCTGCGCTACAATGTGCAGAAGAAAGACTGGAAGCGCGTCGACTGCAATACCACCGACAAGGGTGGAGTGATGACTATCACCACCGGACTCTACTCCCTGACCATCGACAAGAAGGACGGCTCTATCAGCGTAGCCGACAAGTCGGGCAAGAAGATAGTGGACCGCGTCAACTACCTCAAGGGCACCGACCCGCTGCTCGCCTCGCTGGGCAAAGACATCAATGTGAAGTTTGCCGACATGAAGGTGGCAAAGAACAATGGTATTATCGGCGACGTCAAAACCTCGGCTGCCGCCAAGGATACTGCCGAGACCGGCGAATACAAGAAGTGCAGCATCATCAACTTCACCCTGCGTGAGGGAGAGCGCTTCTACGGCGGTGGCAGCACCAGCCGCGAGCACATCCAGCACCGAGGAGAGTTGCTGCGTATGTGGACAACATACCAGCACACCGAGATACCACAGCCCATGCTCATCAGCAGCAACGGCTGGGGCGTCTTCAACAACACCACACTGAAGCACTTCTTCGACATCGGCCGTCACCAGAAGGACATCATGTCGGTCTACAACACCACCGACGAAGCCGACTTCTACCTGATGCTCGGCAAGGATATGCCCGCCATCATCGACGCCTACACCCTCATCACCGGCCGTCCTTACCTGCAGCCCAAGTGGGCCTACGGTCTCTGCTTCGGTCCCAACATGCTCGAAAACCAGTTTGACATCCTGCGCGACGCCGTCGAGTTCCGTCGTATGGAGGTGCCTTGCGACCTGCTCTGGCTCGAACCCCAGTGGATGGAGAAGCGATACGACTTCTCTACGAAGAAGAAGTGGAACTACAAGCTCTTCTCGGCAGAGGCTTACTGGGACTCATGCAAATACCCGAAGAAGGAAAACCATCGCCTGCTCGTCGGACGCCTCAAGAACATGGGCTTCAAGCTCGGCCTCTGGCTCTGTGAGGAATACGACCTGAGTATCGCCGAAGAGGACGCGCTGGCAAAGGCTGCCGGCAAGCCCGAAAGCGGCAAGGAACACTGGATGGACCACCTGCGCAACTTTGTAGACAATGGCGTGCGCGGCTTCAAGATGGACCCCGCCCGTACTATCGATGAGCATCCCACACGCGACTACTACAACGGTTACACTGACAAGGTGATGCACAACCTCAACCAGATACTGCTGCCCAAGCAGATGGAGGTGATGATGCGCGACCATACCGGCCGACGCAACTGGCATCACTACACCGCCGGATGGGCTGGTACACAGCACTGGGGTGCATCGACCAGCGGCGACAATGGTGGCGGCAAGACTGCGCTCTTCGACCAGCTCAACCTGGGTATGAGCGGCTTCCTCAACACATCGTGCGACGTGATGTCAGTGCCCAAGGAGCAGGAGATGCAGAGTCTGCACTTCGGTCTCTTCCTCCCCTGGGTACAGATAAATAGTTGGTACTCGCTCCTGCAGCCCTTCTACTTCTCTACCCATGACAAGGCTATCTACAAGTATTATGTGCAGCTGCGCTACCGTCTGCTGCCTTACATCTACACTGCCGCCATCGAGGGTGCGCAGACTGGTATGCCTATTGTAAGGTCGATGCCGCTCGAGTTCCCTGCCGACCGCAATGTCGACGATGCCTGCTATCAGTATATGTTTGGCAAGAACTTCCTCGTAGGAATATTCAGCAATGAGGTTTATCTGCCCAAGGGCGAATGGACCGACTTCTGGAATGGTGAACGCGTACAGGGTGGACGCACCGTGAAGCGCGATATCCCTGAAGGTCGTGCCGGTCTGCTCTTCGTGCGTGAGGGCTCTATCATCCCCATGCAGCGCGACATGAACTTCGTGGGCGAATATCCCATCGATACCCTCACCGTCAAGGTATTCCCCAAGGGCAAGTCTTCTTATACCCTCATGGAAGACGATGGCGAGAGCTATGACTACGAGAAGGGTGCCGTGGCTCGTACCACTTTCGACTGCGCCCAGAACGGTCAGCGCGTCGACTTCACCGTGCAGCCCGTCAAGGGTCAGTACAAGGGTATGTACACCAGCCGTACCTATAAGCTCGAGGTCTATACCCACCGCCGTCCTACCGCTATCAAGGTCAACGGTGTGGCTACCAAGGACTTCACCTATAGCCCCGAGGGCATCGTCAGCGTTACCCTCCCTCAGAAGGACGTGCATGCCAAGGCTACTGTAAGCATCCTGTAAGTCTGTCGGCATAACCCATATCTCCGCAGGGATACCCGCCTTTGGCGCAGAGTCAGAGACGATGCCCTCCGGAACACCGATTATCCATATACACTACGCCCTGAAGGGACCGACGCAGCCGTTTGGCTCTGCTCTCATCCCTTCAGGGCGTAGTGTGTATCATGGCGTGAGTCGCCTAATCCTCCAGATACCCCTTGGTGAAAAGGTCGTAGGAGATAGCTTCAAGTTCGGCTACGCTCCGCTGGCTCAGCGCGCGCTCTATCTTGTCTATGAGTTCTCGGCGCCGCATCTCGTCGTCGCCGTCCAGCCGTCGTGTATATCTATTGGTCATGGAGTTTCAGGAGTGAATGGTTATGGTAAATGCGATAGTCATTGTTGTTTGTCTATCGGTCATGAATTTTCAGGAGTGAATGGTTATGGTAAATGCGATAGTCATTGTTGCCATACATGCGGTTGATGTCGAGCCGTGCCGTGGCTGGCACCTGTGGTGCCTTGGTGCCTTCGCCTACCACCGCAGTACCCGTCTCTACTCGCAGTTCATCCCAGAGGTCGCGGTCTATGAATGACTTGAGCGTAGAGGCACCCCCTTCCACGATGAGGCTCTGCCGCTGCTCGGTGTAGAGACGCTCCAGAATAGCGTCGATAGTCGTGCTGTGGCTCAAGACAATCCGCTCGGGCGCCGGGCCAACCCAGTGGCGCACATTGAGCTGTGGCTTGTCGCGCTCGGCAGTCACCCTGCCCACAAGGATGGCGTCGCTCTCTGCCCGCAGACGGTGCGAGACCATCTGGGTCATGGCGTTGGATATCATCGTGGGCTTGTAGTGGTCGTCGAGGAAGCCATCGGCAGTCTGCGCCCACTTCAGGATGATGTAGGGACGATGATGGGTGTGCATAGTGATAAAGTGGCGGTTGAGCCAACGGCATTCACGCTCGAGCACACCCACTCTGACCTCGATACCGGCGTCGCGGAGACGCTGGATGCCACGTCCGCTCACCCGGGCGAAAGGGTCGATGCAGCCCACCACAACGCGCTTGACGCCCTTGGCCACGATGAGGTCGGCGCAGGGAGGAGTACGGCCGTAGTGGGAGCATGGCTCCAGGCTGACATAGAGTGTGGCGCGGCCGAGGAGCCCTTCGTCTTCGGGCTTGACCGATGCAAAGCAGTTGACTTCGGCATGGCCCTCGCCGCAACGCACGTGGTAACCTTCGCCGATGATGCGGTCGTCGGCCACGAGCACCGCGCCCACCATGGGGTTAGGTTTGGCGTTCTGTTGTCCACACGCTGCCAGTTGCAGACAGCGTTTCATGTATCTTTCGTCTATATCCAGTGTTGTCATCATTGTCTTATTTATGCCAGTATTTCACTTCCACCTTCTTGCCATGCTTGTCCTTGACGGTGAGTCTCAAGTCGCCGCCGTTGTGGTCAAAGTAAGTGGCGCGTAGGGGGTGCAGACCAGCCTTCATGGCGTGTTGGCCAGTCACTTCCATAATGTCGTGCATGCCGTCGCTGTCTACCACCATCTTGTCGTCGATGATGAGTTGGCTGCCGTCATCCGAGTAGAGCGCGAAGGAGTAGATGCCGTCGTGGGGCACCTCGATATAACCCGTGATGACCAGTCCGATATTCTCGCGGGCCTCGCGAGGAATGACCACGCCATCGGTGACATATTCGCCCTTAATCTGAGCCTTCTCGATGCCGGCACAGTTGTCGCCGCCATAGTCATACCACACGTTGCGCAGCCCAGGCAGCAGTTCGCCGTCCACGCCTACCGCCTCTGCCATAGTCGTCTTGACCAGCGATGTGCTCACGGCGTCGCCCTTGCGTCCGTCGGCGCCAAAGGGCCTGAAGATGAAGTGCGTGGTCTGGCTCACCGCAATCGGACCGGTGTACTTGGCCGACGATACCTGTGGCATGGTGCCGTCGGTGGTATAGTGTATGCTCACCGAGGGGTCTATGCAAGCCACGCTCACCGTGTCGCTGTCGGTGAAGACGGCGGTGCGGATGAGTCCGGTCACATCGGGCAACCTGTACTGTATGCCCATCGCCTCCAGACGGGGCAGATGCTTGAGCATACGACGGCTGAAGTCTTCGTAGTCCATACGTTCAGGACGGCTCCAGGCGCGCTCTGCCACCGCCATAAACCGTGGAAAGAGCTGGTACCACATGCGTTCGGCGCTCGCTATACGCTCTCCCCACAGACAGGAGTGGATGCCACGCACGCGCTGACTCTCTTCGGCGTTGAGGGTGGCGTAGGGGTCAAAGCGGTAGATACCTTCCATCTTGCTGGGGTCATCGCGGCTACTGAGATAGAAGTAGGAGACGGGCACGTCGATAAGGTCGTTGCCGTGGCTGGTAGCCCGCTTGGGCCCCTTGGGCAGCCACGAGCGCCACCACATCACGGTGGTGTAGGGAGAGAGACCTCCGTCGATGACGTCGTCCCAGGCAATCATCTTGCGACCATGTGCGCGGAAGAAGTCTTCCATATAGTGGTTGAACCAGGTCTGCAGTTGAGGCTCCGAACTGAGTCCGTTGTCCTTCATGCGACGCTGGCAGTCGGCGCAGGCACGCCAGTTCTTCATATCCACCTCGTCGCCACCGATGTGTACGTATTCATAGGGGAAGAGATCAAAGACCTCGGTCCATACGTTCTTGCAGAACTCCAGCATGGTGTCCTTGCCGGGACACATGGGCGTCGAGAAGAGTCGTCCCCACCGCGTATCTTCCGAGCAGGAGAGGCCGCCCACGCACTGGATGGCAGCCAGACTGTGGCCGGGCATGTCCAACTCGGGTATCACGTTGATGCCACGCTCGGCGGCATAAGCCACGACGCGTCTCACGTCGTCCTGGGTGTAGTAGCCGCCATACTCGCGCGAACCGTCGTCAGCGGTGCGCATCTTCTCTTCGGGCAGCAGCAGATTGGGCATATCCTCCTGCTCCGCGCGCTTGAGGCAGAGCGAGTCCTGACCGTTGAGCCGGCGCCAGCCACCCTTGAGCGTGAGCGCGGGATAACGCTTGATTTCGATACGCCAGCCCTGGTCGTCGGTGAGATGCCAGTGGAAGCGGTTCATCTTGTAGTATGCCATCATGTCGAGCACCCGCTCTATCTCGCCCACCGTGTAGAAGTGGCGCGAGCAGTCTATCATGAAGCCTCTCCAGCCAAACTGCGGCGCGTCGCTTACCTTCACGCCAGCCACCGTCGCTCCTGTGTCCGGCGCAGCAGGCATCAGTTGGCGCAGAGTGGCTATGCCGTTGATCACTCCGGCATAGTCGCCGCCCTCGATGGTGGCTCCCTTGGCGCCGACGCCCAGCCTGTAGGCTCCGCTGCCGAGACTGCGGTCGAGCCCCAGCCTTATGTCGCCCTTCTTGCCGCCAGTCCTTACCTTGCGACCCGTCTGCTGTGTCAGGGCATCAGCCAGATATGTCGCGGCATGGCCGAGAGCCTTGTCGGTGGTGCCTACGGTGAGCGTGGCGGGCAGAGTCCACGTGGTGCCCACGGTCTCCATCTCTACGGGTTGCGGGATGATGGCCGTCTGCTGTGCCCGGGCGCTGCCGGCGAGCCACAATGCGGCTGCCGCGACCCACATTCGGCCCGCGATAGCGGCTATTCTGCCGCCTGCTGATTTTTTATAACCCTCTTTCCGTTTCATATCCATATTTTTTTATAACTTTGTGCGTATGACATACAATGAGTTGTGCCGAAGGCTTTCGCCTCTGTATGGCGAAGGCGAGGCTCGCGCCATCGTGCGCATGGTGGTCGAAGACGAGTTCGGCCTCTCGCCCACCGATATATATATGGGCAAAGTTAACCAATTATCCGCAGACGAGCGAGCAAATCTGGAGGAAATTGTGGCAAGGATAGCCAACTACGAGCCCGTCCAGTATGTGCTGGGCCATGCCGACTTCAGCGGACGCCGCTTTGCCGTGGCGCCGGGAGTGCTTATTCCCCGCCCCGAGACGGCTCTGCTCATCCCCATGATAGGCCGCGCCGCCGCCCGCCCCTTCACTCTGCTCGACATCGGCACCGGCTCGGGCTGCATCGCCATCACCGCCGCGCTCGACTATCCCGCCGCCACGGTCACGGCGTGGGACATCTCCGACGACGCGCTTCGCATAGCCCGCGCCAATGCCACCCGCCTGGGTGCCCAGGTGTGCTTTGAGCGACAGGATGCCCTGGCGCCGCCCGCCGACACCGCCCTCTGGGATGTCATCGTGAGCAATCCGCCCTATATCTGCATGAGCGAGCGAGCCGAGATGAGCCCCCATGTGCTCGACCACGAACCTGCCACGGCGCTCTTTGTGCCCGACGGCGACCCGCTGCTCTTCTATCGCGCCATAGCCCGCTATGCCACCCGCGCGCTCAAGCCCGGCGGCACCCTGCTTTTCGAGATCAACGCCCTCTACGCCTCCGAGACCAGCGCCATGCTCCACGCACTGGGCTTTGCCGCCTCCGTAGAGCGCGACCAGTACGACCGTCCACGTTTTATCATCGCCCGACTATGAAACCACTATCTGAAGAACAGGCGCTCAACCGCCTCGCCGCCCTGTGTTCCCAAGCCGAATACTGCCAGGGCGACATGATGAAGAAGATGGAGCAGTGGGGACTCGCCGACGATGCCTGCAGCCGCATCATCGACTATCTCGTCGACAACCGCTACGTAGACGACAGCCGCTACTGCCGCTGTTTTGTCGAAGACAAGATAAGGTACAACGGCTGGGGACGACGCAAGATAGAACAGGCACTGTATGCCAAGCAGGTATCTGCCAGCATCTATCGCCCCATCCTCGACGAGGTGCCCGCCGAGACCTATGTCGACATCCTGCGGCCTATGCTCACCCAGAAGTGGCGCACCATTACCGGCCGCAATGACTACGAACGCAGTCAGAAACTCATCCGTTTTGCTCTTGGCCGTGGCTTCGACTACGACATCATCCGTCGTTGCATCGACGGCATCACCTCTCTGCCCGATGACTGACCTCTCCGCCCGACTCCACGACCTGCTCTGCACGCGCCATTGCGCCATGTGTGGCGAGCGACTCTCTTCCGGCGAGCACGCACTCTGCTCGGTCTGCAACGCCTGCCTGCCCCGCACGGGCTACGACGCCTCTCCCGCCGACAATGATATGGCCCACATGTTCTGGGGCCGCATCCCCATCGAGCGCTGTGGCGCCCTGTTCTTCTACAAGGGCGGCAGCGGAGCCAGCCAGTTGGTCTACGACCTCAAGTACAACGACTCGCCCGACACCGCCGAAGCCCTTGGCGCCATGCTTGCCACCGAGTATGGTGCAGCGTCCTTCTTCGACGGCATCGATGTCATCGTGCCCGTTCCCTTGAGCCGCGACCGCATCCGCGAGCGTGGCTACAACCAGAGCGTCGAGATTGCCCGCGGCATAAGCCATGTCACGGGCATCGCCGTCGATGCCGGTGCCGTGGGGCGCATGCACTTTGAGTCGAGCCAGACCCACAAGCAGCGCTGGGACCGCAACGACAACGTAGACCATGTCTTCCGCACCATTCACCCCGAGCGCCTCAGCCACCGCCACATACTCCTCGTCGACGACGTGGCCACCACCGGCGCCACCCTTTGCGCCTGCGCCCAGGAGATAGAGAAGGCGGGCGACGTTACCTTCTCCATCCTCACCTTGGGCTTTGTCAAGGCCTGACCAGCCGCCGTCTCCGCTTCTGCGCCATCGGTCTGCAGAAGTGCCCCCATACCCTTACCTTATTATATAGTCATCTCTCTGCCGCCAAAATCATTATTTTTGGGTATTGTGCAGTCCTCTGAACCTCGCTAACTTTGTAGCGGTGATACAATCATCGACTACAAACTCATTATTATCAATTCAAAAACCAAGAAGATTATGAAGAAAACAGTGATTATCTACGGCTCAAGCACCGGCACCTGCGAGGAACTCGCCGGCAGAATAGGCGCCCGACTGGGGGTAGACGATGTCATCGGCGTCGGTGACCTCGACGACAGCGTCATAGCCTCCAATGACAACCTCATCCTGGGTACGTCTACGTGGGGTGCCGGCGAGATGCAGGACGACTGGTACGACGGCGTGCGCACCCTCCGCGGTGCCGACCTCTCAGGCAAGACCGTGGCCCTCTTCGGCTGCGGCGACTCCGAGTCTTATCCCGACACCTTCGTGGGTGGTATGGGCGAACTCTACCAGGCTGTCGTCGGTGCCGGAGCCCACGTAGTGGGAGCGGTGCCTGTCGACGGCTACACCTTTGATTCCTCCGACGCCGTGGTCGACGGCCACTTTGTGGGCCTTGCCCTCGACGAGGTCAACGAGTCCGACAAGACCGACGCGCGCATCGACGCCTGGGCAGCCGCCATCACCCCCAGCCTCTGACCAGACCATCCCCGTTTCGCCATCCTCCACATTAAAAGTCACAATCATGCAGCAAATCACGCTATTACCCGTAGATATGAAGGTACTGATGAACCATATCTACGAATACAAGAAGGGAGTGCGCCGTATGGTGCTCTTCACGTTCAACAAGAAGTATGAGGAATTTGCCCGGCGCCGTCTGGAGAGCCAGCACATCCACTACATCATCCAGCCCGTGGGCAACGACCGCCTCAATCTTTACTTCGGGCGCGAGGAGTGTCTCAATGCCATACGCATGATGGTGACGCGCTCGCTCAATCTGCTCACCCCCGAAGAGGACTTCATGCTCGGTGCCATGCTGGGTTATGATATCTGCACCCAGTGTGAGCGCTACTGCGAGCGCAAGGGCCGCTGCGCGCAGGGCGATGCCCATTGCGCTAAAGGCGATACCCTCTGCGCCCGTGGCGATGCCCTCCAGTCGTGTGGCTGATGCCTTGGCTGGCTCGTAACGTAAGTCACGAGGGCTCGTATCAATAGGCACGGGCTTACGTATCAAATGTCACGAGGGCTCGTATCAATAGGCACGAGCCGCTGGAGGTCATCAGCAGATTGCTGGAGGTCATCATAATTTTGCTGGAGGTCATCAGCAGATTGGTGGAGATGGTTGCGGGATATACCACAAGAGAGAGCGTAATGCCCATGACGGGCTTTACGCTCTCTCTCGTTGTTGTATTATGCTCTCTTGCCGCTGCCTTGCGTCCTATAGTCGCTGCCTTGCACTCTCTTGTCGCTGCCTTGCGTCCTATAGTCGCAGCCTTGCGCTCTTTTGTCGTCGCGGGCGCAGCGGCGGGCGGCTACTTGATTATTATCTTCTTGTCGCGGGTGATGTAGACACCGGGTTTGAGTCCGCTGAGCGACTCGCCGGGCTGTCTCACCATCACGCCGTTGAGGTCGTAGACGGCGTTGCGGCTGTCGGTGATGCTCACGGGTGGGGTGATGCCGGTGGCGCTGCCTATACCCAGTGATATGGGCGACGCCGAGCCGTTGTCGGCATGGAAATAGCCACGGAAGCGAGTGGTATTGACACTCGCGGCGGCGTCGACATAGTAGAACTTGTCGCTGCTGATGTAGTAGTTGCCGTCGTCGGTGGCTATGGGATAGACGCTATAGGCGCCTATGAAGCTGTAGCCGTCCTTGCTGTCGGCGGGCACGCCCCGCTCGGGTGTCAGGGTAGCGGTGACGCCCAGGTCGTAGAGCATGGTGGGGTTCTCGTCATGGGCATACGCCGGGCTGTTAATCTTGGTGGGCTTGATGAGGTAGGGCGTGTTGGCCTCCATCGTGTTGACGGGAGCAAACATGAGCGTGGTGCCGTTCACGCCGGTCATCTGTGCCACCAGGGTGCCCTGTCCGAACACTGCCTCCGGGTTGTCTACCGCGCAAGGCAGACAGATGGTGTTCCATGTGCCCTTGTGGAATGAGCGGTAGAGGCTCACCTTGGCTGCCTCGACATCTTCGGGGGTGTAGTCGGCACCCTCGTTGAGCAGCACGTTGACGGGCGTCATGTCGCGATAGACCACCTCGACCTCGGTGGGACCCTCGACGGTGAGGGTGTAGGGCGTCATCTCCTTGAGGGTACCGTTGATGCGATAGCCCACCAACCGGAAGTTGTCCTTTGCCCTGGCGTCGAGCACCAGCTTGGTGTTGTAGTCGTAGTAGCCGGTCGAGGCGTCGATGTCGCCCTCTGCGCTGTTGCAGTTTACATCGACCTTGTACGACTCAGCCTGGAATACCGCCGCGAAGTCCTTGGTGCTGCGCGCCTCGGTGGTGAACACCTCGTCGGTCGATACTATCTGGTCGTCGGCATTGCTCTTCCAGTGTACAAACTTATATCCCGTGTTGGGCGTGGCGGTGAAGGTCATCGTGCGTCCATAGGGCGCCGTGCTGGCTATGGCTGCGGTGCCCGCCTTGAGCGGTGCCTTGCGCGTGGTGACCTTGCGGCCCTCCTCGCCCTCGATGACGCAGTCTACGTTGCCACACTCGGGCAGCGGCAGCACCTTGACATTGAAGTGCACCAGACCGTCCTTGAAGAGCATCCATCTCACCTGCTTGCCCTCGGCCCCCATGAAGCCTTCGGCATCGCGTATGTTCTCGCTCTTGACCTGCAGCGCGTAGAAGCCGTTGTCGGTGAGGGCTGCGGTGTTGATCTTGAACTCGCGCTTGTTGTCGGCGGTGGCTGGGGTGATGGGCAGCGCTGTGGTCTGGGGCTTGCCCTCGAGTCGCAGCACGATGTCGTCGCGGGTGAAGGTCTGGGTGTCTATGTCCTTGTTGAACTTGACCGTAAGCTCGGTGATGGGCTTTTCGGCTATCTTGTCGTCTTCGGGCACGGTCTCGATGCTCTCTACGTCGAGGCGCAGCTCGGGCATCGGCTCAAACTCCACTATGTACTTCACTGCACCGGGTCCGCTGCTCAGGTCGGCTATGTGCAGACGGTAGTCAAGCAGCGGGTCTATGCCGTCCTGCAGCGTGTAGTCGGTGGTCCAGAAGTTGTCGGCATCGAGGGTCTCGCCTGTGGTCTCGTTCTTGATGCTCAGTATCTTGGCATACTTGCCCGCCGGGTTGGCCACCGAGGTGTAGAACCACTGCCTCTGCGCCACATCGACGGTGATGCGGTACTTGCTGTCGCCGAGCGCCTCTATCCTGGTGGCATCGCGCAGTGCCACGAGGTCTTCGTCGGTGCCGTTGGCGAAGTAGATATGGTCTGGGTCGTCGAACGCGTCGGGATAGTCGTTGGTTATCCATGCGCGGTAGGTCTTCTCGCCTATCCTGGCATTGATGCTGTGTATCAGCTCGTGTATGGATACGCGGTCAAGGAGCGAGAGGTCGGGGTTGCCATAGTCTGTGACGTGGGTCACGCTCACATCGTACTGGGTGAAGTGGCCGAGCAGCGACGAGGTGAGATCCCATGTGGCATACGACGCCTCGCCCGCCTTGATGGTGCCAAACTGTGTGGCGACATCGCTGGAGAGCGCCATGGTCTTCTCGCCTCCGTTGAGGCTCGAGCTGAGTATGGCAAAGTCTATCATGAGCCCCTTCTGGTTGTCCACGATTTGTGGCTGCTGGGTAATCATGCGCACGTTGTTGGCGTCGCCGTTGCCCTTGTTGTGTATGAGCACGGAGAACTCGGCTGGCACCACGGGCTCTATGACGTCCTCGGTAAGCGGGTTGTCGCCATAGATGTCGCGCTGCATGAAATACGTGAGGTCGAGGTCGGGCGATGGCTTCACCTGCAGGCTCACGGGGAAGAGCGAGCGGGTCTGGTCGGTGGCGCCGTCGTTGAATGCGAGCGTTCCACCAAAGCTGTAGGTAGTCACATTCTCGGGTGCGGCATACTTGGTGGGTATGAAGAGGAATGTGGCTACACCCTTCTTGCCTGCGGGGAGGGTCCACTCGCCGTCCTTTTCGCCTCCGAAGCCTTCTATCTTCTCTACCTGTATCTCCATCTCGTGTCGGGTGGCTATGGCTCCGGTCTCCATGTTGGTGGCGTTGACATTGACCATGATGTGGCTCATGTCAGAGTTGGAGCCGTTGTCGATGGTCAGCGTGCCCCGGAATGCCTGTCGGGTGAGCACCAGCTTCTGCTTGATTTCGAGCTTCACCTCGGCGCAGGTGTTCTGCGATGCCGTCTCCTGGTAGAGCAGCCAGTCCTTGCGGGCGCTGTTCATCAGGTCGTCGAGGGTGGCAAAGCCCATGTCGACCATCTGTGCCACGATGTCGTCTCTCTCGCGTACTATGCTGGCGAGCTTGTCTTCGTCGGGATGGTTGTCGCTGTCGTAGTCCATGCCTTCGAGCCTGCGCCACTTGTTGCGGATGCGCTCCACATAACTGCGCAGCGAGAAGTCGGCCACGTTGGCGCGCTTGTTGGGCATGAGCGAGGTGAGGTAGGCACCCAGTCCCTGCGACTTGTCGTCGACGGTGGTGGTGGCGGGTATCGTGGAGAGGTCGAAGTCCCAGAGGTCGCCGTCGTTCTGCATCTTCTTCAGGGCGAAATCGATGTCGGCAAGTGCGCTCACGAGTTCGTCGTAGAAGCCCTCGGTGGCGAGCGCCTCGCGGGCACCGGTGAGCTCGGCATTGTAGTTGAAGAACGACTCATAGTAACGCCAGTACATCACCTGCTTTCTGCCCGACGACTCGAGCAGGGCGGGCAGCACGGTGGGCTTGGAGTCGTCGTCGGCGGGAGCCTTGGCCATAGGTGCGGCGTTGGGGTCGAAGGGCTTGACCAGACACGACAGCTTGCCGGCAGGTCCGAGCGCCATGTTTATACCCCACTGCACGAGCTCATTGCCACAACCCTTGGCACCCTGGACGCCGTCCCATGAACCTTGGGCAACCATGATGCCGCTGGTGGCACAGGGCAGCCATGCCACGGGGTCTACGCATACGCAGTTGCAGACCTCGCACATCAGCGTGATGATGGCTTTGGCAGCAGCTTCACCACCGGGGTTGATGGTGACGGAGGCTTCATGTCCAGGACCGCTGGGCAAACCTGCTCCGCCGCCGTAGCTTGTGGGAGGAGTCCAGTTGACGGGCTCTTTTTTGCCCTTACAGTCGCTGTCGTTGCCGTAAGCCCACTGGATGGGCTTCTCCAGATACGAGTACTTGCTTCCGGCTCCGCAGGGCCACTTGTAGTCTGATCCCATCTTGCCCTTGCAGTTCTTTTCCGACGACGAGGCGCGTCGTGGCATCTGTCGTTTCACGTGGGGTGCAAACTGCGGGTTGTCGAAGTCTTCGGTGTGCATCACCAGCACGGGTATCACGTAGCTCTGTTCGGGCGCCAGGGTTAGTCCGGTGTGCTCGACCATCGGCATGAAGGTAAACCCGTGGGCGGTGGGGGGATAGTAGTTTACATCCTGGGCGGCTATGAGTCCGCGGTTGCGCAGCACCACGTTCATGAGCGTGGTGGTGCCAGGCTGGATGTCCTTCAGGATGAGCATGTCGGGCGCGGTGATGTCTACCACGGGCACCGGCACGTAGGTCTCAAAGGTCACCTTGGTCACCACCTCGTACTCGTCTTCCACCTCGGTCTCCTCGACATCCCAGTTGACGGTGATGGCCTGATAGCTGATGGTGGCGAGATGTGTGGTCACATCGCCGGGGCTTACCAGTACGTTCTGGCTGTAGGAGTCGTGCTTCTCGGCGGTCACATTGAGATGATAATATCCCTCGTTGAGGTTTTCAAACAGCACATAGCCGTCGTCGCCTGTCACGTCGCTCATCACCAGCGCACCGGTGTTGTAGTCGGTGAGTCTGACGGTGGCTCCGCTCACATAGGGCCGCTCTCCGTTCTTGTTGCCGTAGATGGTGTTTTCGTCCTGTACACGCACCTTGAGGCTGCCCTTGTCTTCGCTTACCACCTTGACATTGAAGAAGACCTGCTTGCCGTCTCCCTTCTCGCAGTTGATGGCTATGCTGCCCTTCTGGATGATGTTGACATCGAAGTCGGCGGCATTGAACCTCAGCATCACCGTGGCGCTGTCGCCGGTGGCCATCGACGGCATGGTGGCAGGCGTGGCGAGGCTGATGAACTTAGACAGAGCCTTGGGCAGGTCTACGGTAATCTTGCCCGTGGGTGCCAGTCCGGTATTGGTGATGATGAGCGGGTAGAGTCGGGTCTTGTTCTTGGTCACCGTGGTGTTGATGCTGTTGGTCTCGACCACCAGCGTGGGCGTGTGCTCATTGGTGTAGTTGTAGGTGGTCACATCGAGGCGTGCGCCCTCATCGGTGGTGATGGCGAAGACCAGCTTGTCCCAGTCCTTGGTCTCGGACAGCGCCGTGGAGAGCAGGGTATAGGTAATCTCGGCTGTGCCGTTGCCCGGCAATACAGCCACCGTGCTGAAGCTGACGGTGTAGGCTCCGGCATCGGCACAGGCCACGCGGACATTGTGCAGGTCGAGGTCGGACATGTTCTTCAGCATGATTTTGCCCACAAAGGGCTCGCCCACGAAGAGCTTGTTGGTGATATAGTCGGTGGTGGTACGGCTGAAGCCATAGACCTTGAAGTTGCCCTGCTCGGTGGTGAGGTTCTCGCCCGGAGTACATACGCCGAAGCCGAACTCTCCACCCATGCCTGCGGGGATGGTATAGTCTATGGTGAAGTGGCCTGAGGCATCGCTCACGGCTGCCAGTCTGGTGCGCGAACGAGCGTAGATGATGTAGGGCTCTACCTCTATGCCGGCAGCGGCTGTGCCGTCGGTGCGCTTGACACTACCGTTGAGCACCACCTTGTCGCCGAAGAGATACTTGTCCTTGGCTGCGGCGATGGTGAAGGTATAGGCAGCCACCACCTTGATGTCTATCGTGCTGCTGTTGTTCATCGTCTGCAGCTCGGTCACCTTGCCGTCGGGGTTGATGTGGGCTGTCACGCGGTAGGTTCCGGGCACAGCGGGTGCCTTGACCTCTGCCCACGTGTCATAAGTCTGTCCCGGGGCGATGGGCTTGTCGGTCTGTAGGGTCGTGGTGGCGTCGGCCAGAGTCACGGTGATGGGTGTGGACTGAGGCATGGCTATGGCGCCCACGTTCTTGATGTGGAGCATCACCTTGACCTGTGAGCCTGCCTCCACGTCGCCAGATACTTCGGGTTTCTGCATCTCGGCGTCGGGTAGCGTCTGGTCAGAGATGAGCAGCCACACGGTGCCGGGGCTGTAGCCCTCGCTGCTCGCCATGACCGAGATGGTGCGGTTGCCCTCGGTGGTCGAGTTGCTCAGCGCCACAAACGGGGTGGTGACGCTCTCCTTGCCGGCGGGTATGGTGACGGTCTGGGCAAAGTCGAGGTCATTGCCTTTGGCAGAGAGGGTCACGGTGAGTGGTTTCGTCGTGTCGTCGTTGCGGCTGATGGTGAGCTGTGCGCCGGTGGCGTCGCCCTCGAGAATGGTGATCTTGTCTGAGGTGATGTTCAGCGTAGGACCGTCATTGTCGGTGATGGTGATGGTCTCTGTCACGGTGGTCTGCTTGTTGCCTATAGCCGAGCAGCCACAGTCGGTGATGTAGACGGCAGCGGTAAACTTGACTGTGCGGGTGCCGTCGACCTTCTGGTTGTCCTTGACGCCGATGGGGAAGGTCACCTCTTCCACGCCCTCGTTCATGGTGATGGTCTGGGTGTAGTAGAGTTCGTTGTTGCTGTCGTCGCTCAGTTTCAGCGTAATCTTGCTGTTCACCGCGCTGTTGCGGGTGATGGTGGCGTAGACGGCATTGTATCCCGCCGCCTCGCTCACCGTGGTGGGCTGCAGCGTCATGTTGATGGCAGGCACGTCATCGTCGTGGAGGATGAAGAGCGTGCTGGCTGTGAGATGGTGGTCGGCAGAGACGATAATCTTGATGGTCTCGTCGTTGGCAGGCAGATTGTCCTGGACGATGGGAATGTCTATCACCGCCTCGGTGGCACCGGCGGGGAAGGTGAAGGTCTGGGGCAGTCGGAAGCGGCGTGGCTTCTCTATGCTCAGGCTCACGGTCAATTCCTCGCCCTCGATACGATAGGGCACGCTCACTCTGAGCTTGATGGACTCGCCCTCGTTGTACTCGCTCTTGTCGAGCTGCAGGCTGAGGGGAAGCAACTCGTTGTCCTCGATGTCGAAGCTGACAGCCACGTCATCGGGATAGCCGTGGGCCTTGGTCACCGTCACGCTGGCAGCCTTGTAGGAGTTGACGTAGTCATTGTCGGGTACCGTCACGTCGAAGGTGGCTGTAGACTGTCCGGCTCTTATCGTCACCTGGGTAGTCACGCTCACGTGGTCGGGCAGCGAGGTGGCCACGCTGTAGGTCTCGTCGGCAGCGCGGTTACCACTGCGCTTCAGCTGGAGACGCATGCTCTGGCCTTCCTTCAACCGGGTGGCTGGGGCGGTCAGGAAGAGCAGCTTCCCGACTGTTGCCTTGCCTCCGATGGCGGTGTTGTTGAGCCTGTCGGTGGCATACTCACCCGTGTTGCTGTTGGGCTCGACCACCACCTTGGCAGCCACTTCACCGTCGACACCCACCGTCTGTGAGAGCACAAACTCGGCGCTGCGCGCGGTGTGTCCGCCCTGCAGCATGGTGTTGTTGAAGTACACATTGCCAATGTATACAGCCTCCTCGGTCTCGGTGTTGACGAGGTAAACCTTCTCGGTCCATCCGCTGCGCGTGTCGGCATTGCCCACGTTGCTCACCTTCCAGCTGACGCTGACCCTCTCGCCCGGCGTGAGCGTGGTCTGCCTGATGGCTACATCGCTCACTTCGAGGTCGGGGCTCGGCGCGCGCTGGATGGTATAACTACCATTGGTAGAGCCGGTCTGGATATTGTCGCCGTTGCGGTTGGTTATCACCACATCGCTCAGCGTGATGGCGTGGACGCTCTCGGGGTCGAGCCCCGTGGGCACCGTCATGGGGAAGTTGAGCAGCACGCCGCCGCTTCCGGCGATGGGCTTGTTGCTCATATTCACGATTACCACCCTGTAGCGGTTGCTGCCCATGCCCCTTACCGATACGGTGTGGCCGTTGGTGTTGCGGTTGGTCAGCGTGGGCTGCTTGCCCGAGGTCTTGGCGAAGGGCAGCTGCAGGTCGAACTGCAGCGCCACCACGTCCTCGTTGTTGTCCATGCTTATGGGTATCATCACATCCTTGCCCTGTCCGCCCGTGAGGTGGGCCACAGAGATGGTGTTCTGTGCCTTGGCGCCTAAGGTCATGGCCACCAGCAACAGCAGGATATATATTGCTTTTTCTTTCATCTTCATGGTTGTCAGTTTCACTTACAAATCATTTTCTTTCCGTTCACGATATAAATGCCGTGGCCTTGGGTCTGCTCGAGCTTGCGGCCCTGGATGTCGTAGAGCTTGCGGTCGTGGCTGTCGGCATCGATGGTGTCTATGCCGGTGGCGGTACCGTCGGTTATCTCGACTCCTATGGGTTGAGCCTCAGTGTCGGCAGCCGCTACGCGGGCGACACGTGCCGGGCGGGTGGTCCTGAGCAGACAGCGGTGTCCGCTCATGCCGTCGCCCGTGGGGCTGATGATGACTATGCGCACTCCGTCGCGGGTGTTGCGGGTCACCATCTGGTAGCGCATCGAGCTGAGTGCCAGTTTGACATCGGTGGCAGTGACGCCCTTGAGCGTGATGTCGATGGCGCCCACATTGTCGGCGGCATCTATCCACAGCTCGCCGTCGGCCATAGCCAGCCTGTTGGCGGTAGCCGCTCCGCGAGCCTTGATGCGTGACATGCGCACAGCCATAGCCTCGCTGCTCTCTTCGGTGCCTATAAACAGGTTGATGGTAGCCACCACGTCCTGCACATTGATAGAGTTGCTGGCGTAGGTGTCGGCAGCCATGAAGTTGAATGAGCCACTCTGCGTACCCATAATATAGTTGAGCGTGTGCTGGGCATCGAGTACATCGATGCCGCCATCGGCATTGGCGTCGCCCTTGGCCCATGCCAGCGTCGCCCTCATGCGGGTTCCGGCCGCCGGACAGTACTGCGGGCGTACGACAAACTCGGTGCCGCTCGGCTGGCGGTAGTCTCCGCCCAAGTCGTAGCGGTAAGCGCCGTCGCGGTAGACCATCTCGCCCACATAGTTCTCGCCCTTCACGGTGTAGAAGCGCAGCGTGGGACGGCCGTTGAAGTGCTGCCCAGCGTGGCTGTATGCCAACAGCGAGTTGAGAGTCACCCCTGCGCCCTGGTCACCTACGGTCCACGCCTGTAGAGGTATGGTCTGCAGACTCTTGCCTTCGTTCTGATAACTCAGGTCGACCGATGTGATGGTGGCGGGAAGCAGGTCGGTAATCTCCGAGATTTGGTTGTAGCTCAGGTCGAGCTTCTCCAGCTTGGGCAACTGCCGGCAGAAGGCAGCTACGTTGCCCCTCAGACTGTTGCGACTCAGGTTGAGTGAGGTGAGATGGTCAATCTGGAAACCCTCTACGGGCAGTTCACCCTGGAGGTTGTTGTTGCTGAGACTGATAGAGGTGACGTGGCCCTCGGTGTCAAAGGTTACGCCGGGCCAGCCCGTCGCGGTTATCGCACTGGAGTTTATCTTCCACGTCTTTATCCATACCTCGCCGTTGGTGGCTTGCCATAGTTTCTTCAGCGCCAGATAGTCGGCGTCGGCGATATAACGGTCTACGATGGCTACGGGGTCGGCCACCATACAGTTGTTGCTGCAGTTGTTCTCTCTCTCACCCGAGTGGACATTGGCGTAGACATTGTAGTAGGCGGTGCCCACCGATGCCTCGGGGCTTCTCACCGTGAATGTGACTTCGTATTCGCCTCCTGGCTCCACCGTGCCGTAGTGGGTCTGATAAGCCACTGCCTTGATGCCCGAGAAGTCGGCATTGGGGCTGTAGTGTACTGCGTCGTTCCACGCGTTGGTGGTGGCGCCGCGACCCACATTGCGTATCACGGCCTTGATGGTGAAGTCGGTATTGGCTTTGACCTCCTCGGGCACCGTGATTGATACCACTTCGAGGTCGGCGAGATAACTGATGTTGAGCGTGCGTTTCTCGCTGTCTACGGTCTCGCCACATTCGCCGTGGGCGGTGACGTACCACTCATACGTGGCACCCTCTGCCACCTCGAGCGAGATGGCGCTGCCGGTGGTGTGTCTGGTTATCTCGTCGGCGGTGATGTCGGTGCGAATCAGGTGGATGGTATAGCCCTCAACGCCTGCACCCATGTCGGTCCAGGTGAAGTAGACAGGAGCAAAGTTTCTCAGCGCGTTGTTGTCGGGCACACCGAGAGAGAGCTTGCGACCCGTGATGACGGGCTTCACGTATACCTTATATATATATGTATATATGGGCGTGTCGTCGAGGGTCACCTCTACGTGGTAGGTCACGAGGTCTTTGGCGGTGCCCTTGTTGGAGAGCGTCATGGCGAGCAGATTGCCGGTGCCTATGGCCTGATAGCCCTCGACCTGGCAACCCTCTGCCACGCTGGCAGTCCACCTTACCTTGACCTTGTCGCTGGTGCTGATAGAGGTGAATGTCTCGGGCTGGGTCTGAGTGCCCGAACAGATGGTCTGGCTGCTGTATCGGCCTATCTCCGAGGCCAGGATGACGGCACCGTTGATAGCCATGTCGGCATTGACACCCTCCAGATGGGGCAGCAGCGCCATGAGCTGTTGCAGACGGGCCTGGTTGGAACCCGCGCTGAAGTTGATGGTAATCTTGCGCTGGGCTTCGTTGCTGAAGGTCATCTTGACCTTGGCAGCCGCCAGCTTGTCGGCCATGGTCTTGACGAGAGCCAGCGTGGCGGCATCGGTCGCGTCGAGCGTGTGGTCCTTGGCGCCAGCCACGCGGATGCTGATGGCGCCGTCGGGAGTACACTGTGACAGCAGGCTGAACGCCTCGTGGAGCGAGGTGAAGTTGCGCGCACCCACCGCCGTGACGTCCAGCGTGTAGTCGCCATTGGCTGTCCACGTGTTGGCGGGGTTTATCACGATGGTCTGCTCGGCCTCGGCGGTCTTGATGACGCCGCGGGCGGTGAGCTTGACCGTGTAGCTGCCAGCCTCGGCATAGATGTGCATGGGGTTGCGCTCGGTGCTGGTGGTGCCGTCGCCGAAGTCCCACGCGAAGCTGCGTGCATTGTCGGTACTCAGGTTGGTAAACTGGGCGCGGTTCATGTAGCGGTCTACGGAGAACTGTGCCTGCAGGTCGCCCTCCTCGAGAGTGACGACGCTTATCTTGCCAGGACGAGAGCTGAAGGTGACGGCATTGTCGTTGGCATTGATGGCGCTGATGTCGGCAAAGCCCACGTCGTAGACGCCGTCTTCGATGGCACTGAGGGTGGTCACGGGGATGCGCACCACGGCTCCGTTGCTCTCGCTTATCTGCGTGCCTCCGCTGATGTTGACCGTGAGCCGCTGGCCGTCCTGACTGGCTGTCACGCTATACGCCGAGGTGCGCAGCGTGGTCTCTATCCGTGAGGCGTCGGCCTGGATATTGTCGGGCAATACCAGCGTGAAGGTGAGCTGCTTAATGCCGAAAGTGTTCTCCATATAGACAGGCATCAGGGTGGTCTCGCCACGGTAGATGGAGGTCGATGTGGCGTAGAGCGCGAAGTGGTGGTTCTTGTCGGTCGATGGGTCTGCGGGCGACGGAGGCTGATAGACATAGTGGGCCACCAGCCTGATGTCTTCGGTGCCCATCCAGGCGCCATAGCCGTTGGCGGTGCCAACCACCTCGCCGTTCTGGGTCCAGTTTTTCAGTACGTAGTTGTTGTTGTTATACGCCGTGATGTTGAACCAGCTGCCTTCCGACACCTGGAAACTCTTGCTCTGTGAGAACGAAGCTGCCGCTTCCGGCTCGGCAGAGAAGTGTACCCAGTGGCGAGGCTTGGTCTCCGAAGGTTCGCCGGGACTGCCGGGGGTGAAGCGGTAACGGGCGGTGAGAGTCTCGTCGTTGGCGGTCACGGTGTACTGCATCTTGCGCTCGCGGCTCACCTCGTCGCCGGCGCTGTTGGTCCAGTTGACGAAGGTGAAGTTGGAGTAGGTGCCAGCTTCGAGATGCACGATGGTGCCCATCTTGTACTCGCTGGTGCTCTCCTTGTACACCGTCGAGGGGTCGTAGGCTATGGTGAGGCGGCTGGTAGCCACGCGCTCATAGTGGGCGGTGAGGGTCTCGTGGGCATTGGTCGTGGTGTAGTCAAACCTTGACCAGTTGCTCACCGCTTCGCCCTTGCTGTCGGTCCAGCCTCTGAACTGCCAGCACTCGGCGGTGGCGGTGGCAGAGACCGTCACCCGGGAGTTGACCGTATAGTGTCCGCTGCCCGAGGTGGTAGCCGCCTCGGCAGGCACAGCCTTGACGCTGAGCCTGTAGCGCGACGAGGGCTCGGCGGGGCTGTCGGGGTTCCATCCCTGACCACGCGCCCACAGACACATCATGAGCGCTACGATGGTCAGTATATATCTTGTAGTCCTCATCTTACTTCACGATTTTCTTGTGGTTCTGGATATAGATGCCCTTGGGGGCGGTAGTGCTCACGCGGATGCCGTCGAGCGTATAGATGGCACCGTCGGTCTGGGCACCGGGCTTGATGGCGTCGATGCCGGTGGTGGTAGTGTCGAAACCTATGGTGAAGCGGTTGTCTTCCACGCCTTCATCGGCGGCGAAGGTGTAGGGCAGTTCGACCTCTACGCCGTAGTCGTAGAGGCGGGCGCGCACATCGTTGCGGGGCATGGTGATGGTGTAGGTGCCGCTATGAGCAATCTGCACACCCACCTTGACGCTGCCGCTCTGGTGGGCTCCCTCGTTGATGGCATAGATGTCGCCGGCAGCGTGGGTGTAGATTTGCGGCGTGGTGCCGTCGGCCATCATCTTGGTGGCGTCGTTGTCGGCACAGAAGTCATCTGAGGCAGCATGATTGACCACCACGCGGGTGAGGTCGGTGGTGCTGCCGTCGGTGATGGCCAGCTCTACGAAGTGGCGGCTTGCCACTACGGGCGTCATGCGTGGTGCGGCGGCAGAGCGGTCTATCGTCTTGGTAGCCTGGCGGCCGTCGGTGCGGAAGGTGAGTTCGCTGATGAGCGTGGGCTTCTGCACGAAGAATGCCTGGAAGGGGCGCAGCGCCACCTGGTCGTCGGCCACACTCTTGGCGGTGAAGGTGCGGTTGTCGGTGTCCCACAGGGTGATGGGGGCGGTATAGTCCATGTAGTAGATGTCAAAGAATGAGGGGTAGGGGTTGCCCACGAGGTTCCAGTTGGCGTCGTTGCTCACCGACGAAGCATGCTCCTGCAGCGTCAGCGTCACGTCGTGGCTCTTGAAGATGTGGTTGCGGGTGTCGTCGCTGGCGGTAAACTGGCACCAGCTGTTGTCGCTGGCGCAGAAGATGTAGCCCTGACCCTCGCGGAGGATGGCGTCGTCGGCCACGTCCTTCCAGTTGTTGCCGGCACCGTTCTGGGCGCGGCTGTCGGCATCGTAGTAACGCACGGCCACAGCACCCTGGGAGATGGTTATGTCGCTGCGCTTCACGTCGAAGGGCATGGTGATATAGTACCAGTAGTTCTTGGCCAGATAGTGGTTGACCTTGACCGAGGCTGCCGTCATCTGGTTGCAGCGGCTTATCGTCACGGGGCAGTTGTCGCTGTTTGCCCAGTGGTAATAGTTGCCCAGCGACTGGGGATTGTTGCCATTGACGATGAGTATGCCCTTGATGGGATAAGAGCCGCCCTGGTAGTTCATCGTGATGTCGGGGTTATTGGGGATGCGCGAGTTGGTGCTCAGCTCGAGCTTGCCGTAGAGGTCTATATAGCCAGCCGGGTTGGGGTTGCTGTCTACCGAGGTAAACTGGCTCCAGTAGCTGTGCTGCTTGTAGCTGATCATGGCGTAGTCGGGCACATAGAGCGTCACGCCCGAGAGGCTGTAGAATGGTGTGCTGTTGGTCGATGGGGGAGCCGGAGCGGCGAGGTAGACGCGCTTGAGCTTGCCAGAGCTGCTATAGAGACAGTTGCTGCCCAGTTCGCGTATAGAGCTGCCCATGACCACTTCTTCCAGGCTCGAGCAGTTGCTGAATGCATCGCTTGGGATGTAGGTTATCTTGTCGCCCAGCTTCACCGTGGTAATCGAAGAGCAGCCGTTGAAACAATACCACGACATAGAACTGATTTTGGGCAGCTCTACGCTCTTCAGGGCTTGGCAGTTTCTGAAAGTATAGTCTCCCAGGTCGGTGATATCGGCAAAGTTGAATGATTGCAGCATCTTTGCGCCGTCAAAGGCAAAGCCCTTGACCTTAAGGGGCTGCAGGTCGCTGGCGGTCTCCAAGGCTGCACAGTAGCGGAAACACTCGTCGTAGATGGTTTTGATATTGGCACCGCCGCTGACGGTCTTCAGGGCTTGGCAGTTGTAGAAACAGCCGGTATTGAGAGAGGTGAGGCCTGTGCCCAACTTGAGGGTGAGGAGTTTCTGGTTCTCGGCAAAGGCATGGTTGTCTATGGTGGTCACATTGTCGGGTATCTCTACCTCGGTGATATAGGTCGCTCTGAAGGCGTTGACGCCTATCGACTCCAGCGTGGTTGGCAGTGTGAGCTTGCCGGTAATGGGGCGGCGGTAGAAAGCCTCCTTGCCGATGGTCTTGAGGCAGGTGGGCAGGTCGACAAACCGCAGCGACGAACTGCTGAAGGCATTGTCGGGAATGTCGGTTATCTGCGCATTGGTGAGGTCAATGCATCTGAGTCCCGTCATGTTTTTGATGGATTTCCAGTCGTCAGCATTGAGTTTGCCCGAGAGCCTCAGAAACTGCATCTCGGGGAGCGTGCTGACCAGATTGAGTGCCTCTACGCCCAGGGTGCCTGGTGCGGCGAGGTCTATGGTCTTCATCTGGCTCTCGGCAGTGTAGAGTTCGATGTCGCTCACGGTCATTACCTGAGTGTAGCTGCTGTGGTTGCCGAGATGCTTGTGGGTAAAGGTGATGGTATGTTCGCCCTCGTCCAGAATGAGATAATGGGTGTAGTACGACTTGGTTGTGGAATTGGAATAATTGTTGTACAGGGTGTTGTCGTCGAAGGTCACAATCTTGCTGTCATACTCTGCATAGGGATAGAAGTCGGCGGTGTAGCCGTAGGAGAATATGGTGCGTCCGGTAGCGCGAAACTTGATGGTGATGGTCTGCGATGTGGCGCTGCTCATCTTGCCCACGGTGCTCGTAGCCACTCCGTCGGCTATGGACCAGGGGTTGTTGGTGTCATTGGCTACTTCGGTCAGTTCGATGCCATCACTCTTGGTGATGATGGAGCGCAGCTCTTCGTCTATGGCTGCCATGGCACTGTTGAGCCCAGTCAGGATGAGGGCTACGGTGAGTAGGAGAGTTTTTTTCATATTGGTAAGGGTTAAGTTAATAATCAGTGTAGTCGGTATCCCAGAGATAGGTGCCTGAGTGCATGGGTGGGTTGCCACTGTCGCTTGCACTGCCACCGTTGCCGATGGTGCTTCCACCAGGACCGCTGACGGTGCCAGAGGTCACATTCATCAGCCGGGTGGAAACGCGTATGAGTTCCGCCACGGGCTTCACATAGTAGGTTTTCATCTTTTTCATTGTTATATCGGTTTAAGTGATTATCTCGCAAGTTATAATAATTCTCTCCAGACTGCAGGCCAAGGTAGGGGCGGGGCAGGATAGATGGATAGTCTGCTGCAAATATACCTATTAAAGATGTGACCGGCCATAAAAAATCGCAACATAAATTGGTATGAATCGGACATTCGCTGGTATAAATCGGACATTTTGGGAAAAATCACGATGAAATGGGCGTTTTTTGATAGTACAGGGTTGGCGAAACCGAGGAAGCATAAGCGCGCCGCGGCTGCCCACAGGGAGCGCACGGGATGGCGGAGAGCGGCGGCGAAGACCATCGATGCGGGTAGCCCACGGGGCATACAGCGCCGCCGGAAGCACCGTGGGCGGTTCGTAACGGAAGGCACGAGCCTGCGTATCATAAGTCACGAGCCCGCGTATCAAATGTCACGTGGTCACGTATCATAAGTCACGAGCCCCGACAGATGGTCGCGGCGCCGCCGAAGGTGGTGAGCGGCAGAACAAAAACGGCAGCAGTGACGCGTGTCGACTGCTGCCGTAGGGGTAGGGGGAAAGAGAGTGGCGGTGGGGGCACCGGGAGCGAGGTCAGCTGAGACTCTCGCGATACCAGTCGAAGAGTCGGCGCACGCCGTCTTCTATCTCCACCTTGTGGGTCCAGCCCAGCGAGTGGAGCTTGGTCACGTCGATGAGCTTGCGCATGGTGCCGTCGGGGCGTGAGGCGTCGAAGTCGATGGTGCCTTCAAATCCCACTGCCTCGGCCACGAGATGGGCGAGCTGGCGGATGGTGAGCTCCTTGCCCGTGCCCACATTGATGTGGCAGTTGCGTATCTCGCCCAGTTCGGGGATGGCTCCGCCGCGGCCCTCGGAGTTGTTGCGGTCTACGCGGCCGTCGGTCTTGGCGCCATAGAACACGGAGCTGTAGCGGTCGATGCCGATGATGTCGCTGAAGTCGACATGGAGCAGCACGTGGACGCTGGCGTCGGCCATGTCTTCGCTCCAGAGAAATTCGCGCAGGGGCGAGCCTGTGCCCCAGAGCACCACGCGGTTGTCGTAGATGCCGTAGTAGGCGAGCGCACGGAGAATGCGGTCGGGCTGGCTGTGGCCGTCTACGTTGCCCTCGCCGATGATGCTGCGCAGGGCGTCGGTGGGGTTGATGGGGCGCTTGTCCATATCGCGGGCAATGCTGTGCCAGTCGCCCTCGTGGATGAGCTTGGCGAGGTAGACCTTACGCATCATGGCTGGCATGACATGCGAATTTTCGAGGTGGAAGTTGTCGTTGGGTCCATAGAGATTGGTGGGCATCACAGCGATGAAGTTGGTGCCGTACTGGAGATTGTAGGACTCGCACATCTTGAGTCCGGCTATCTTGGCGATGGCATACTCCTCGTTGGTGTACTCCAGGGGCGATGTGAGCAGGCAGTCCTCGCGCATGGGCTGGGGCGCCTGCTTGGGGTAGATGCAGGTGGAGCCGAGGAAGAGCAGCTTCTTCACACCATGGGTGTAGGCGTTTTCTATCACGTTGCACTGCATCTTCATGTTCTGCATGATGAAGTCGGCGCGGTAGAGCGAGTTGGCCATGATGCCACCCACAAAGGCTGCGGCGAGGACCACGGCGTCGGGGCGCTCCTGGTCGAAGAAGGCCTTGACAGCCTGCTGGTCGGTGAGGTCGAGCTCGCTGTGGGTGCGGCCCACCAGATTGTGGTAGCCGCGCGACTGGAGATTGCTCCAGATGGCCGAGCCCACGAGCCCGCGGTGCCCGGCGATGTATATCTTGGCGTTCTTAGAGAGTGTCATCGGTGTGTTATTTTACGATTCCCTTTTCCAGATATTCGGCGAGGTTCATGCGCACCTTGGCGGCGGCACCCTCAGAGGCGACCTTGGCCATGTCGTGCTCTACCATGATGCGTACCAGTTCCTCGAAAGGCGTGGTGTTGGGGTTCCAGCCCAGTCGGGCGCGTGCCTTGGTGGGGTCGCCCCAGAGGTTGACCACGTCGGTGGGACGGTAGAAGTCGGGCGACACCTCGACGAGGGTCTTGCCCACGAGAGCCTCGGGTCCGCTCACGCAGATGCCCTTCTCGTTCTCGTCCTTGCCCTCCCACTTGAGCTCGATGCCGACATAGTGGAAGGCCAGCTCGGCAAACTCGCGCACGCTGTGCTGGACGCCGGTGGCGATGACATAGTCTTCGGGCTTGGAGGCCTGGAGGATGAGCCACATGCACTCCACGTAGTCCTTGGCGTAGCCCCAGTCGCGCAGCGAGTCGAGGTTGCCCAGATAGAGCTTGTCCTGGAGTCCCTGGGCAATGCGTGCTGCGGCGAGGGTAATCTTGCGCGTCACGAAAGTCTCGCCCCGGCGCTCGCTCTCGTGGTTGAAGAGGATGCCGTTGCAGCAGAACATGTTGTAGGCGTCACGATATTCCTTGATAATCCAGTATCCGTAGAGTTTGGCGACGGCATAGGGGCTGAAGGGGTGGAAGGGCGTGTTCTCATTCTGAGGCACTTCCTCTACCTTGCCGTAGAGCTCGGATGTCGAGGCCTGGTATATCTTGCACGAGTCGGCGAGACCTACCTTACGCACGGCTTCGATGATGCGCAGCACGCCCACGGCGTCTACGTCGGCGGTGAACTCGGGTGAGTCGAAGCTCACCTGTACATGGCTCTGTGCTGCCAGGTTGTATATCTCTGTAGGGCGCACCTCTGAGACCACGCCTACGATAGACATCGAGTCGCCCAGGTCGGCGTAATGGAGGTGGAAATGGGGCCGTCCTTCAAGGTGGGTTATGCGCTCACGATAGTCTACCGACGAGCGGCGGATGATGCCGTGCACGTCATAACCTTTGTCCAGCAGGAGTTCTGCCAGATACGATCCGTCTTGTCCTGTAACGCCCGTGATGAGGGCAATGTTCTGTTTGCTCATAATTACAATGTACTATTAGTTTGTTATTCCGTAGTCTCGGATGATTGGCCCCGCCGCGTCAGTGGCTTCGGCTGCAGGGGTGGGGTGCTTGGCTGCAGATTGGTCTGTCCTCCGGTAAGGCTGGATGATAGCTTTCTGCAGATAGGGGTTGCTTGGCTGCAGATTGGTCTGTCCTCCGGTAAGGCTGGAGGGCTTCTGCTCTCCGTCATCAGTGCTGGCCTTATCCATGAAAACCAGCCCACAGTGTGCAAAGGTAACGCTTTTAGTTGAAATAGGTATCAAAAATAAGGGGAAAATATCATTTTCCAAAGTTTTTGTGATCTGGGGAGGCAGGGAAGACACTCAGAGTAGCCCCGTCTCTATGTTCTGCTCAAAGGGCTGGAGTGGCTATCATGTAGAGGGTTAGCTCATGGGAGTCCTATTTAGCCTCTTTTGTCTTCGGGAGGGGAAAAAACAATGTGGAGGTCATAATAATGCGATAAACTTTTGTTATATTCAAAGAAAACACGTATATTTGCAAAAACATTACAAATATAATAGTTATCTTTATGATTGTTCAGTTTTCAGTAGCCAATTATTTGTCGTTTAAGGAAATGTCTACCCTCTCTTTGGCGACCACTAATTTGAAGGAGACAGCGATATCCGAAACCGACTCTATGACGGAAATGGGAGGCGCTATCCCTGCGGTGCTTCATGGAGCTGCCATTTATGGAGCCAATGCCTCGGGCAAATCAAATTTTGCCAAGGCGTTTGCAACATTCAAGTGGCTTATCATCAATTCAATCAAAGAACTGCAAGCTGGAGACGCGCTGGATGTGGAGAGCTTCATGCTCAATGACACGACAGCCAAGGAGCCCTCTATGTTTGAAATTGTGTTTTGCAATGTAGACTATATTTTCCGCTATGGTTTTGAGGTTGACGGCGTTAAGGTGCATAAGGAGTGGCTGTATCGTAGAAACAACAAGAAGCGTGCTAAAGAAGTGGAGTTGTGGTATCGCGAGGGTGATATCTACAATGTCCATCCTTCGTGTGCAATAGCGAAAAGCGTTGTAGCCAACAAGATGGTGCGTGACAATGCGCTGCTTGTTTCGGTGGCTGCACAGTTCAATGATGAGACGGCTGTCAGCATCGTTGACTGGTTGAACGACACGTCAATCATCACCAGTCATGATGATGAAGTGATGTGGAAACGGGCTGCCATCAAACTGGATGACCAGAAGATGCGTAAGCGCATCGTTGACTTCTCGCGCTATGCCGACTTGGGTATAGAGGATATATATAAGGTGAATGATGAAGTGGTCAGCAGTCATATACAGTATGACGATGATGGTCGGGAAAGGCAGAGAGTTTCATTCCCGTTTGAAAGCAACGAGTCGGAAGGAACGGTGAAGTATTTCCAGTTGGCGTATCCCATTATTGACGCGCTGGATAATGGTAAGCGCCTGGTGATAGACGAGATAGACAGCAAGATGCACCCCATGTTGACGAGCAAAATCATAGAGTTGTTCAACACGAAGGCAACCAATCCTAATCATGCCCAGCTGATATTCACCATCCATGATACCAATATTCTGAGTGCCAAGATACTCAGAAGGGACCAGGTGTGGTTTGCGCAAAAAGATATGTACGGTGCTACCAAGCTATATTCCCTTGCCGACTACAAGGTGAGAAACAATGCGTCTTTCGAGAAGGAATATCTTGAGGGCAAATATGGTGGAACGCCCATTGTCGGTGACTTCTCCAAGTTGTTTGTCAATGAGGAGGACTGACAATGGCAAACTATAATCCGAGAAAGGAACGGAGCCTGAAGCGCCGTATCAGTTACAGAGATATCAAGCAATCGTTCTTGATAATCTGTGAAGGTGAGAATACTGAGCCAGACTATTTCAATGCTTTCCGATTGACCTCCGCTTCGGTAAAGGCACTGGGAAAAGGGAAGAACACCATCAAACTTGTTGAAGAAGCGGTAATCATCAGGGATGAAGAGCGACGAAAAGGCCATGTCTTTGACCAATATTGGGTGGTGTTTGACAAGGATGATTTCCCAAGCCATGACTTCAATGAAGCCATACGTCTGGCGGAGTCCAATGGCTTTCAGGTTGCCTATAGTAATCAGGCATTTGAGTATTGGTTTCTGCTGCATTTCAATATCTACCGTGGCTATATCCACCGAAATGACTACGAGCAAATGCTCAGCCAACAGATGAAGGTCAAGTATAGCAAGAAGGGTAGCTTCACGAACAAAATATATGGATTACTGTTGCCATATCAGTCGGAAGCCATATCAAGAGCAAGAAAAATATTGGCAGAGTTTGGCCAAACGCCACCATCGCAAGCTGTATCGTCAACAACAGTGTTCAAACTCGTTGAAGAGTTGAACAGGTTTATATAAGGAGAACTGCGACTCATCTCTCCGTGTTTTCCCAAGTGACGAGTATTCCCATCATGTTGTGGGCTATGGGCTTGGGTGGCATCTTCCTCTTTGCGAAAGCACGGATGATGCCTGTCGGAGGGCTATGTAATCGCAATGCCCAGCCTCTAAGAGTCGTACAATGCCGCGCCAAGTATATTAGGTTCAGCGATAGCGCAAGGAGCAGTATGGTATCTATCGTGTCCATAAACTCCTTCTCCGTAGGGACAACTGGCGAAGCCCCTCTACGTCCTCCGTCTGCTGTAGTCACCATCAGCGACGCAATCACAACAGCCAATCAACCTCGTATCGATGGCCTTTACCGCAAAAAAGCCGAACGAAATGCCACAAAAAAGCCGATTGAAATGCCACAAAAAAGCCGAATGGCAAGGAGGAATATGAAGAAAAAACTATGCCTTGCCCTCTAAAATATCCAGCAACTTGAATATGCGGCTGGAGGGATTGTGGAAATCTTTGAGCCCTTTGGCTCTGCGGATGGCATCGGCAATATGCTCTCTGAGAAACCCCTTTTGTGTATCCGTATAGATGGCTTTGCTATAATTTTGCCAAACGGGTGCACTTCTTTTTAGCTCCTTGATAACCGCAGTGGAACTCAATGCAGATGTCTGGTCTTTCACGTGTAGGAGTAGCTATACCTCAAAGCACGGGTTGCTTAGCAGCAGTTCGGCTTTGCATGCCATAAGTTTGTCATTGATGGTGGGGACATCCATATCATACATGAGAAATGTATCGACCTTGTCGAATGGGGATATTTTGAGTTCTCGTGCGTGCTTGTCAATAAGAGGCTGGGTTATTCTGTTGCCTTCGATATGTGAGACAATGCGCACCGGCGACTTGTACCATTTCCTTATAAGATTCAGATATTCCACCTCTGTTTCGCCTTCGCAGATAACCAAGGCAATCTTGCGCATCCGTTTATAGGGCGCCTTCTCTCGCTTGCTGGCCATAGTTATTCCTCCAACAGATGTTTGATGCTATCAACCGATGAGTCAACGTATGGCACAGCATCGAAGCGCCCTTGGATGTAGCCCTTCTCGGCATCCATGTTCTCACGGAAGTCTTTGAAATCATAGAGGGAATAGACCTCGGTGGCTCCGTCTTCAGACTTGTTGACGAAAACTATCTGGTCTCTTCTCAATCTCTTGACATCTATCAGATTGGTGTTGTGAGAAGAGAAGAGCAGCTGGCTTCCTTCTGAAGCATGAATCAGGTCGAGGATGAAATCGGCCAATCGGGTGTGGAGCCCGAGGTCAAACTCATCCATCATGATGCTTTTCCTGTTTTTGACCACATCCAGGAGTCGTATCAGTATTTGGAAGAGCTTACGGGTACCGCTGGATTCTTCAAGGTCAAGGTCGAACATCACATCTTTATTATTGCGATGGTAGGTCTTGAACTTGAGAACATCGACCAACTGGAAGGAAATGTCTCCCTGGCCAGGAATGGCGACAGGTGCAGGAATCTGCTCTTTGCGGGCTTTAATGTCGGTAATGTCTATGTCACAGATTTCAAGAGCTTTGAGTATTACTCTTTTGTAGGTGTTGAAATTGTCAAGAACCATCATCTCATTGATGTTGGTGAGGCCGAGCAGAAACTGATTCATAAAGTAGCGGTACAGCTTCTGGGCTATCTCTCTGTTCATGGAACTGGCTCTGCTCAGGAAGAGGTTCTTGTCACTGGTGTTTAATGCCACATCCATAGGTTTGTTGATTACTCCGGTGCCGAAACTATACTTGCCGTCAGCATTGCGGACAAATATCTTTGCACGTCTGCCTACAGGATAGTGGTAGAGGTTCTCTCTGAGCACTTTGCTTCTGGTAAGTTCGAACGAGTACTCGTACTCCACATTGTCGCACACAAAATCAATCAAGAACTTGCTTGGCTTGTCCTGCCAGTCATCAAACTTGAATGGCTCGAAGCTGAAGATAGCGCCTTCGTTGAACTGGTGTGAATCCAGAATCAATCTGCAGCAGAAATTTATGGCTTTCAGAATGTTTGTCTTGCCCGACGCATTGGGGCCGAACAGACCAACAGATTTCAAGACAGGCACACCTTTCCACTCCATCAGGTTATGCCCCAATTCGCGAGCAAGTGTAGTGTTGATATTGGCAGCCCGGAAATCTATCCTTACTTGCTCTCTTATCGAGAAGAAATTCTCAAACTCAATTTTAAGTATCATTACGCGCCTATATTTGTAGATTTGCTGCAAATATAGGTATTTATTTTGATTTAATGGCTATTCTCACTGTTAAAAATGCGGTAAGTACCTAAATTTTCATACCCATTGGCAACTCTCATTGGGGTGCCACGAGGCTGTCGGTTCCCATTCCAAATCTGTGGGGACTTGGGGGTGAAAGAGAGGGGGATGATGGGGATATGGGGTTGGCGGTGGCGGGATTAGCCCAACAGGCGGCGGCTGAGGTAGCGGACGGGGTACCAGACGGCGAGCCAGCCTACGGCTATGACGGTGATGAAGATGAGGGCTACATCGTCGTAGTGGACGCTGATGGGATAGGCGTCGACGATGAAGGAGGCATCGCTGTCGCCGAGGCGCACGAGCCCGAACTGCTGCTGGATGAAGCAGAGTAGGAGGCCGATGACGATACCCATCACTGCACCGGCGACGGAAATCATGCGACCCTCGAAGAGGAAGATGCGGGCTATCTGGCTGTCGGTTGCGCCGAGATTGCGGAGGGTGACCACATCGTTTTTCTTGTCGATGATGAGCATGGAGAGCGAGCCCACGATGTTGAAGCACGCCACGATGAGGATGAAGGTGAGGAAAACATAGGCGAAGAGCTTCTCTATCTTCATGATTTTGAAGGTGTCATCCTGCTGCTCAAAGCGGTCCTTGACGGTGTAGCTGTCGCCGGCGATGTCGGCTATCTCGCGCTTGGCATCGGCGATGTCGGTTCCGGGCTTGAGGCGCAGTTCGAGCGAGGAAATCATGCCCTGCTGTCCGAAGAGATTGCGGGCCCAGGCGATGGGCACGATGATGTAGCGGGAGTCGTACTTGGACTGCTTGACCATGAAGAGCACGCCGGGAGAGTCGAGCGAGTCGACGACAAAACCCTGCGTGGGGTCGGCGAGGTCGAGCTGACCCTCTCTGACGGGGGCATAGATGCGCAGCGCGTCGGTCCAACGGGTGCCGAGTGTGAGTTGCTGGGCGAGCTGTACGCCCACGATGCCGTAGTTGAGGTTGGCGGCGTGGAGGCAGAATTCTCCGTCGCCGTAGAGAATGTCGGTGATGCGGGTGAGGTCGCGGAAATTGTCGTCGACACCCTTGATGGTTACCATCGCCTGCTTGTCCTGGTATACAGCCAGCGCATTGTCCTCGACACACTCGGTGGCAACATCCACATACGGCAACTGGCGTATGCGGGTGAGCAGCGGGTCGTCGGCAGGAGCCGTCTTGCCCTTGACTGGTGCAATCTCTATCTGCGGGTCAAAGCTGGTAAACAGCGTGGCTACCAGGTCGTGGAAGCCGTTGAAGGCGCTGAGCACGATGACCAGCGCCACCGTAGCCACGGCGACTCCGATGACAGAGATGAGGCTGATGACATTGATGGCGTGGGTACTCTTCTTGGAAAAGAGATAGCGCCTGGCGATGAATAACGGAAAGTTCACTATCCTTTTTTCAGAAGTTCGTCAATATGCTCGAGATAGTCGAGTGAATCGTCGATGAAGAATCTCAGCTCGGGGATGATGCGCAGCTGGTTGTGTACGCGGGTACCCAGTTCATAGCGTATGCTCTTCTCGCTGGCGTTGATATTCTTCATTATCTCTTCGCTTCGCTCTGAGGGGAAGATGCTCAGATAAGCGGTGCAGATGCTGAGGTCGGGGCTGATGCGTACGCGGGTCACGCTCACCAGCACGCCATTGGTCTTGCGCGTCTGCGATTGGAAAATGGATGATAACTCTTTCTGCAGGAGTCGTGAAATACGGTTTTGTCTTGTTTCTTGCATTTACTCTAAATCTATATGTTCTATGTTTACGTGTTCGTGGAGGAACATCCGAGCGCCTTCGGCAAACTTGTCGGCGTTCTCGGTGGTGAGATAGCTGCAGGTGGCGTTGCGTGTACACTTCTGCTCAATCTCGGGGTGGCGCACGAAATAGTCCTTGAGGCTACTGGCCACATACTCGCCCTGGGGGATGATGCGCACGCCGGGTGGGGTATATTTGAGTATCTTGGGCAGCAGGATGGGGTAGTGGGTACAGCCCAGGATGATGCTGTCGATGTCGGGGTCGAGCGACATCAGCTCGTCGATGCGCTTCTTGACGAAATAGTCGGCACCGGGACTGTCGGCCTCGTTGTACTCTACGAGCGGAACCCAGAAGGGACAAGCCACACCAGAGATGTGGATGTCGGGCCAGAGCTTGCGAATCTCCATGTCGTAGCTGTGGCTCTTCACGGTACCCTCGGTGGCGAGCAGACCCACATGGCCGTTGCGTGTGAGATGTCCGATGGCCTCTACCGTGGGTCGTATCACGCCGAGCACGCGTCGCGAGGGGTCCCACTGGGGCAGGTCGTTCTGCTGTATGGTGCGCAGAGCCTTGGCCGAGGCGGTGTTACAGCCCAGGATAACCAGCTGGCAACCCATGCGGAAGAGCTTGAGCACCGCTTGGCGGGTGAAGTCGTAGACCACATCAAACGAGCGCGGACCGTAAGGCGCGCGGGCATTGTCGCCCAGGAACACATAGTCATACTGGGGCAGCAGCTGGCGTATGCCATGCAGGATGGTGAGTCCTCCGTAGCCCGAATCGAAGATGCCGATAGGGCCCGGAGTCATGGGCAGCCGTTCGCTCATTGCAGACACTCTTTGACCAAGGTCGTGATGTCTTCGCCAAAGGCGCTGTTGGCGTAAGGCAGATTGTCGTTGTCGGTGTTGAGGATAAACATGAATCCGCGTGCTTCGCCTATACCGCGCAGGGTTTCGGCCAGCTTGGCCTTGAGGGGAGCGTAAGATTCGGTCTCAGCCTGTGCCAGCAGTCGTTTGGCCTCTTCCTTGAACGCTATATTCTTGGCTATCAGTTCCTGCAACTCCACCTGGCGCTTGCGGAGGATAGTCGGAGCAAAGTCTTTCTGACCTTCAAGAAACTGTTCATACTTCTTGTTGAACTCGTCTTCCACGCGCTTCATCTCGTTGTCATACTTCTGCTTCAGGTCGGCCAGCTTGGTCTGTGCCACAGCATACTCGGGCATGAACTTCAGCACCTCCTGATAACTGAGATAACCATACTTGATGGTAGTCTGTGCCTGTGAAATCATAGGCAGCACCAACATAACTAAGGAAAAAAGCAGCTTTCTCATATCGGTAAGTTTTGTGTATTGAGAAAAAAGGACAGGCACTCTGGCCTGCCCTGTCATTTGTGATGAATGAGTGTCTGGATTACTTGCCTACCTTGGCCTTTACTTCCTCGGTAACGTCCTTCACGTTGTCGCCGAAGAACACTACGCCAGATGTGCCAATCTCGAAGATAGAGGTATATCCGCCAGCCTTGCCTACAGCTGTGATGGCGTTCTGTACCTTGGTGAGGATGGGCTCGAGCAGTGCGTTGTTCTTCTCAGAGAGTTCCTTCTGAGCGTCTTGGTATGCCTGCTGAATCTTGGCGCCGAGGCCCTGCAGCTCTTCTTCTGTCTCCTTCTGCTTGGTAGGATTCATAGCGCTTTTTGCCTTGTCGTACTCCTGACTCTTGCGTGTCAGTTCGTCCTGCATAGACTTCAGCTCGTTCTCCTTCTGCTTGCTCAGAGCAGCCATTTCTCCCTGTGCCTTGGCATAGTCGGGCAATGACTGTACTACTACCTGGGTGTTCACTTTGCCAAACTTCTGGGCGAATACAGCCATTGGTGCGCAAAGCATCAGCATCAAAATAAGTTTCTTCATTTCGTTTGTATTTAATTGTTATTAGTTATTGTTAGCGTAACCGAGTTTCTGGAGGATCTCGTTGGAGATGTCTATCTTGGGCGAACCGAAGATGATGGCGCTGTCACTGGCGCGGTCGAGCACCAGACTGTAGCCACGCTGCTCGCTTATCTCCTTGACCACGTTGTATATCTCTTCCTGAATGGGCGACATGAGGCTCTCGCGCTTCTTGAACAGTTCGCCCTCGGGGCCGAAGTACTTCTTCTTCAGGTCGGCGGCTTCCTTCTCCTTCAGCATGATTTCCTCCTGCTTGGCGGCCTTCTGCTCTTTGGAGAGGAATACTACCTCGTTCTGGTAGTTCTTGTACATGGTGGCGGCTTGGGTGTTGAGAGCCTCCACTTCGGCCTGCCACTTCTTGCTCACCTGGTTGAGCTGCTCGTTGGCACGCTCATAGGCGGGAATGTTCTTCAGCACATACTCCATGTCCATCAGGGCAAACTTCTGTGCCTGCGCCGTGATTGCCATCAGCGCCAGGGTGCATATTGCCAATATCTTCTTCATACTTTTCCTTTGCTTGGTTTATGTATGTGACGCCGACGCTGTGATGTAAGTTACAGCGCCCGCGTCGCTTTTAATGATTATTATCAGAATTCCTGACCCAGGATGAAGTGGAAGTTGCTGCCACCCTTCTTTCCGTTGATGTTGTCGTTGTCGAAACCGTAAGCCCAGTCGATACCCATCAGACCAACCATCGGGAGGAAGATGCGGACACCGATACCAGCCGAGCGCTTCATGTCGAAGGGGTTGAACTTTTTGGTGTCGGTCCATGCGTTACCGGCTTCGGCGAAGCCCAGACCGTAGATGGTGGTGTTGCCCAGCATGAAGGGGTAGCGCAGCTCCATGGTGAAGCGGTCGTAGGCGTAGCCGTTGTATGCCAGCGAACCGTTCTCATAACCACGCAGACCCACAGTCTCTTCGGCGTAGCCTGATGAGTATCCGCTCATACCGTCACCACCCATGTAGTAGGTTTCGAAGGGCGACTTCTTGTACTTGTTGTAGCTGCCCAGCAGACCCATTTCCACGCGGGTCATCAGCACCAGACACTTCTGGCCGTTGGTCAGGGCGCTGTAGGTCTTGGCCTTGAACTTCCACTTGTGGTATTCCACCCAGCGGTATTTCTCCTGCTGTTCCTGAGAGTAGGTGGCCGACTGGTAGTTGTTGGCGAGGTTCTTGTAGTCCTTGCCGTCCCACTTAGACCATGGCGGAGTGAGCGTTACCGAAGCCATAAATTCCGAACCGCGGCGGGGGAAGAGCTGGTTGTCGGTAGAGGTACGGCTCAGCGAGATGCTCAGGTTCAGGTTGTTGGCATTACCATTGGTCATGAGGAAGTAGCGCCAGTTCTTGAGCATATAGCGGGTGTAAGCCAGCGAGAGCGACAGCTGGAAGTAGTCGTCGGGCCAACGCAGACGCTTGCCCCAACCCAGCGAGAGACCAAACATCTTGACAAAGGTGTCGGGGTCATAGTAGTTCTCGTAGTTGTTGTAGTAGCTGCTGCCATAACCATACAGATAGTTGTAGTAGTTGTTCATCGCAGCACTATTATAATAGGTACTCGACACGTCGGTCTGCTTAGAGAAGAAGGCGCCGACAGAGAGCTGTATGGGGCGCTTGCCGCCAAACCAGTTGGTCGAATAGCTGGCGTTGTAGCTCTGGTAGTAGGTACCGTTGGTCTGGGCTCCCAACTGCAGCACTTCACCGTCGCCCACAGGCAAGATGCCGCGGTGCTCACGGTTCTTGTTGAAGAGGTTGCGCATCGAGAAGTTGTTCAGCTTCAGACCGATGCGGCCGATGACGCCAGTCTGTCCCCAACCCAGCGAGAACTCTATCTGGTCATTGCTCTTCTGCTCCAGATTCCAGTTGATGTCCACGGTTCCGTCCTCCACATTGGGCTGCACGTCGGGCAGCACCTTCTCGGGCTCGAAGTGACCCATGGATGCCAACTCACGCTGCGAGCGCTGCAGGGCGTCCTTGGAGAAGAGGTCGCCGGGCTTGGTGCGCAGCTCGCGACGTACCACGTTTTCATACAGACGGTCGTTACCGTTGATGCGCACGTGGTTGATGTGGGCCTGCGGACCCTCCTGAATACGCATTTCGAGGTCGATGCTGTCGCCTACTACGTTGACTTCGGCAGGCACCAGATTGTAGAACAGGTAACCCGTGTTCCAGTAGTTGTTGCCCACGGCGTCCTCGTCTTCGGTGAGTCGCTTGTTCAGCAGCTTCTGGTTGTACACGTCGCCCTTGTTCATGCCCAGCACGCGGCTCAGATAGTCGGTGGTATAGACGGTGTTGCCCACCCACGAGATGTTGCGCAGATAGTATTTCTTGCCTTCATTCACCTTGATGCGTATGCTCACGTGCTTGTCGTCATGGTTCCACACGCTGTCAGAGATAATCTCGGCGTCGCGGAAACCGTACTCGTTGTATTTCTCAATCAGACGCTTCTTGTCGGCCTCCCAGCGCTCAGGGGTAAACTTCTTGGCTTTGAGGAAACTGCTCAGCGTACCCGCCTCATGGGTCTTGGCAAAGGCGCCCTTCTTGAAGAGGCCGCCCTTGATGACCTTGGTCTTCAGCTGGTGGTTGCCCTCGATGTATATCTTGCGTACCTTCAGTTTCTCTTTCTTGTCGACCACCACGTCGAGGATTACCTGGTTCTTGCCAGCCACGTCCTCGCGCTGGTTTATGTCTATCTCGGCGTTCTTGTAGCCTTTCTCGTCAAAATACTTCTTGGCCAGAATCTTGGCACGGTCTATGGAGTTGGGCGTCACCTGCATACCTTTAAGCAGACCCAGCTTGGTCTCCATATCCTCACGCTCCGACTTCTTCAGACCGATGTAGTTGATGGTCGACACGCGCGGACGCACCTGCAGATAGATGTGCAGATAGATTTTGTCAGCTATCAGCGAGTCGGCATAGATTTTCACCTTCGAGAAGAGGCCGTGCTTCCAGTAGCGTTTCACGGCATCGGTAATCTGCGAGCCGGGGATGTCTATCTCCTGGCCCACGGTGAGTCCGGAGATGCCGGTGAGCACGTAGTCCTCATAGTTGTCCACGCCCGACACGTTGATACCGCCGATGGTCACCGTGCGGGGCGTACCGGCATAAGTTATCTCGGGATATACGATCTTGTCCTGTGCCTGCATGGCGGCGGTCCACAAGAGGGCGGTCACCACCAGCAATACCTTATTTATATTCATTTTCATCCTACTTTTCATTTTCTACTTGTTCTTCGGTCTTGCCATATCTGCGCTGACGCTGCTGATAGCTCTGTATGGCGCGGTGCAGGTCGTCTTCGCTGAAGTCGGGCCAATAGACATCGCTGAAATAGAGTTCAGAATAGGCAATCTGCCACAACAGATAGTTGGAGATGCGCAGCTCGCCGCCCGTGCGTATCAGCAGGTCGGGGTCGGGCATGAACGCCGTGGCGAGATGCTGGCCCACCGTCTCTTCGCTGATGGCGTCTATGATGGCAGCGTCGTCGGCCGAGCCTTTCTGCTGCAGCGCCTCGGCGGCTATCTGCTTCACGGCGTGGGTAATCTCCCAGCGTGCCGAGTAGCTCAGCGCCACCACCATAGTCATGGCGGTGTTGCCGGCGGTGTTGTCCATCACCTCCTGCAGCTTGTCCTGCACCATCTGTGGCAGACGGGCTATGTCGCCTATCACTCTGAAACGCACGTTGTTTTTCATGAAGATTTCATCTTCGAGCGATGTCAGAACCAATCCCATCAGGGCCGATATCTCATCGGCCGGACGGTTCCAGTTCTCGGTGGAGAAAGTATAGAGTGTAAGGAATTTCACACCGAGTCGGGTACATTCAGAGGTGATGCGGCGCACGGTATCTACACCTGCCTGATGGCCATAGCTGCGGGGCTTGCCACGCTCGGCAGCCCAACGTCCATTGCCATCCATGATGATAGCCACATGCTGTGGCACACGGGTTTTATCTATTTCTATTGCCATTTAGTCGTCGTTGTTACAGGTTCGACATTTGCTCTTGAAGCTATAGGTGAGGGTGAGCATCAGCCCGCTGTAGCAGTCAGTGTTCTTGAATGCTCCGCTGCTCTTGATGCCATAGGGGTCGGCCATGCCGTCGAGCTCGTCGCTCAGCGAGAAGTGCATGCTCCATTCCAGCCCTACGTTGAGGCGTTCCTTCAGTTTGTATTTGATGCCCAGGCCTATCGGTACATTGGCGGTAAACACCTTCTTCTCTCCGCCCGACACGTATGTGGCGCCTATTCCGCCGAAGACGAAGGGGGTGAGACGCTTGGCGCCGCGATAGTCACGGCCGGTGCCGTAGGGCCAGAAGTTGTACTCGTAGGTCACCGATACGTCGGTGAGCGAGCGGTCAAAGCTGTAGGCTCTCGTCGTCTCGTCGGGGTAGTAGGTCTCCACCCGCGTGGCGTCGCCCTTGAGTTTGCCCATCATGCCCGTCACTCTGAATCCCATATAGGGGTTGAGCAGTCTGCGCCACACGATGGCGCCGGCGGGCTGCATGCCCGATGTTATCTTGCCGTTGAAGTCGCCTTGGTATGACACCATCCCCACGCCGCCACCTATTTCCATCAGGTATTCGTCGTCTTGCTGTGCGCTTGCCGTGAGCGTGGCGCAGAGCATCAGGAGTGTCACCAGGCCCTTCCTCATTGTCCTTTGTCGTTATTCGCCGAAGTATGTCTTGTCCTTCGCCCAGCCCAGCCGGTTCAGTCGGCCTCGCCACAGGTTGCCCTTGCCGTCTATGAGCCACAGATAGTTCTGGCTATCGGCGGTGAAGGCAAATCTGTTGCTCTCTATGTTGAAGTTGGTGGGCAGCGCATAGAGCTTTCTGATGCGCCAGGTCATGCCGCCGTCGCTGCTGGTGTAGCATCCGCCGTAGGCTGTCGCGCCCTGGCTGTTGCCGATACCGCTGCCGCCCAGCGCCATCATGAAGTCGTCATAGTAGGTCATCTGCAGGTTGGCCAGATTGGGCAGACGGAAGCGGTTGTCGCCCGCCACGTCCATGTAGGTCCATGCCTGCTGCTCGCTGCCTTCGTCGGTCTCTTCCACCTTCGACCACACCTTGCTCGTCTTGTCTCCCGTGCCCACCATCACCACGCGGTCTGTGCCGGGGTTGGTCAGTATGGGTCGGGCCGTCATGCTCACGTTGCCTGTGGGCAGCGAGTCGGCGGGGGTGTCCATCTTCTCGGCTGTCCAGGTGGCGCCGTCGGCCGATGCCATGATCCTGTTGTCGGTGCTCAGGGCGTAGAGGCGCTTGTTGCTGCCGCCCAGAAGTCGGCTTATCGCCGGCGTTCCCACTCGGGTCCACGTATATGCGTCGGTCGAGCAGTACACGCCGTCCTCGGCATGGGCATAGAGTTTGCCGCCCATCACGGTCATGTCCTTATAGCTGTCGGCGCCCAGCTCCACATTGGGAGTAATCTCGGTCCAGCTCACCACGTGCTGCTCCTCGGCAGCATAGATGCGCAGCTGGCTGTTGTCGCGGCCCACCACATAGACTTTGCCGCCCATAGCCAGGGCGCGCATGCCGGTGAGCAGCCCCATGTCGGTGCAGCCGGTAGCTATCTTCCATTCGAATATGTTGGGTTTCTGCTTGTGTATGTTCACCTTGACGGTATAGTCGCAGCTGGCGCGTCCCGACATGCTCACCATGCGCAGGGTGCGGGGCTTCGAGAAGTCCATCGAGTCGATGGTCTCAAAGGCCTGCAGTGTGTCGCTGTCTATGTTTTTTACCAGCGTCACCGAAGAGCCCTTCGATGTCACGTTGCATATTATCTTCTTGCAGTCTATGCCCACGGGCAGAGAGTCGGGGTTGTATATCTCGTGCTTGGTCTGGTCTATGTAGAATATATATTTGCTGCAGTCCAGCGTAGTCTGATACGTACTGTCTGCGCCTTTCTTCGACACTGTGTCGCGGATAATCTTCTGGGTGCCGAGTGAGAACGCAGTGATGCCCACTTGGTCAGAAAATACTATCTCTTCGTTGTCGTCACCCAAACATGAAGACACGAAGAATATAGTCGATACCAATAAGATAAAAGGTATGAACTTTCTTTTCATTACACTCTATTTTAACAATTTTGGGTGCAAATTTAATCAGAATAATTCAAAAACCACCTATCTTTAGACGATTATTAATCAAAAACCGTCTACATCTGCTGTTTTTTAAGGTTTGTTTAGGTATTATCGTGGTCTTTGCTGTGCTTTTTTCTCCTTATTATATATATAGGCAGTCTGCCCTGCGTGCCGCCCTCGTCGTCTTCGGTAGTCGTGGCAGTGTCGTCAACCAGCCCCCGATGCCTCATATCGCTTTGTATTTCACCGCAAATGCCATTGCCTCAGCCACCGTATGCGCCCCCAGTTTCCTGAAGATGTTCTTGCGGTGCGTCGCCACCGTATTCTCCGACATGCCCAAGCGCTCAGCCACCGACTGGACCGCCTGTCCTTGACCCATCAGCAGGAGAATGATTCTCTCTTTGGGGCTGAGAGTTGGCACTTTTTGCGTCGTCCATTGGTCTGTCTGCATATCGTATGTTACTATTTCTCCCCTCGTGATGTTTTGTATGCCGAATATGTCATTCTTTTGGTGTGGCTCAGTGGTGGTGATGCCTAACGACAACCATACTCTGCCATCAGGGGCAAACTCCAAAGGCGTACATTTGACACATGGCAACTGCCTGTTGTCTTTGGTGAGGTTGTCATAATTGCAGTATAGTACGATGCTTCTTTTTTCATCTTCACTATGGCTCCAGACGTATTGTTGATAGTATGCGTAGGCTTTCCATATTGCTTTTTTTCCTTCGGGCGTGATGAACGCGTCTATAAAGATTCTTCCTATGTTGTTTATATCGCTCCTCTTGTATCCCAAGCGGCCGAATGGGTTGTGGGTCAGATATAAATGTTCCATCCTGAAATGGTCGTAGATAAATATACCGTTGTAGGTAAGGTTGTTCATGGCATTGATGGTGTCAATATGTCGTACTGCGCGTTCGTAGTCGGCTTCGGTAATCCCGGTAACCTGTATTTGGGACCAAAGTTTAGGGTCTATCATGATTGCTAAAATTAGAATTTAATGTTAATTACTCGTCCATCGCATGTGTCGAAGGTGCGATGATACTCATTATAAGAACGCAGTTTCTGGTATATTATTGTTCCTGCCATCCTTTTCATAGGATGTAAATTGTTTTAGGGTAGGCTGTTGTGTCAATAGTTGGCGGCATGGTCATCCGGAATTTACCGGACAGCCATGCCGCATCATCTTCATAATTATTCCATTGCTTTGACCGTGTCGATTTTACCGTCTTTCATACCGACCTTTAGCTTGACATCGCGAATGAACTTTTGTCTTTTGTCATTCATGTCGTTGTACTTGTAGGTGACGATGTAAGCACCATTGTCGTTCTTGACATTCAGGGTCTGCAGAGCCAGCGAGTCAATGCCGATGTTATCGGTTGCAAAGTCGTAGGCTATGCCTGATATGCGGTCCTTCTTGGTATCCTTGCACATTTCGGCAGAGC
>OGZU01000021.1_pt1 | contig 64682 bp, 51 predicted proteins | sample 1576871 | NCBI WGS metagenome assembly OGZU01 (sample SAMEA3541580, study PRJEB24748) | human gut metagenome | biome: human gut; feature: human-associated habitat; material: faeces | place: China | collected 2012
TACCCATCTATTATCCAGCTATTTGCAGGGGATGGGGGACTTTTTCAGTGCCCTCTTTTGGGGGGGTATGGCATTGAAAAGCATCCCATGACCGTCGTTTATGAGCAGGAGATAACGAAAAAAGAACTATTGATGAGAAAAATGCAACTTATAAGTTGTGTGCTTCGTCCCAAATCTATATCTTTGCATCAAGGAGATACTGTAAATGAGATGCAAGATAAACTGCATGCTCAGATAGAGTTGGATAAACTCAATGTCTGCCGCAACTGTTTGCCGCAGAAGTCTCTTGGAATTTTATGAAGAGAATGGATGATGAATGTTTCACCTCTAACACTCGATATGATGAAAGCTATACGGACAACCTTAGTGCTGGCGCTGCTGCTCATGGTGACTACGGCGCAGGCACAGCGCGGCTCGTGGAAGGGCGAGCTCGACGTGCAGGGCATCAAGCTGCCCCTTGTGTTTCACTTCACCGACAAGGGATGCACCATGGACTCTCCGGCGCAGAACGTCAGGGGAATACCTACGCAGACTGTGGCCAAAGGCGACAGTGTGACGGTGGAAATCGCCATGATTGGCGCCCGCTTTGAGGGCGTGAACAAGGGCACGGAGATAGTAGGCACCTTCACCCAGCAGGGCATAGCCTTCCCGCTCACGCTCACGCCGGGCGAGGTCACCCTTAACCGTCCGCAGACTCCCAAGCCCCCCTTCGATTATCTCACCGAGGAGGTGTCGTTTACCAACGGCAGCTTCACCCAGCGCGGCACCCTCACTAAGCCCCGTGGCTGTAGCCGCCAGACTCCTGTGGTGCTGATGGTAAGTGGCAGCGGACAGCAGAACCGCGATGAAGAGTTGTTCGGACACAAGCCCTTTGCCGTCCTTGCCGACGCTTTGGCACGCCAGGGCATCGCCTCGTTGCGCTACGACGACCGAGGGTGGGGCGACGCCTCTGTGAGGTTCTACGAATTTACCACCGCCGACTTCTACGCCGACGCACTCAGCGGCCTTGCCCTGCTGCGCAAGCAGTTTGACCGCGTGGGTATGCTCGGCCACAGCGAGGGCGGCACCATAGCCCTGATGGCGGCTGCCGAGGGCAAGACAGACTTCATCGTGACGCTGGCAGCCATGGCTGTGTCGGGCAAGGAGACGATGATAGCGCAGAACCGCTCGGTGCTTGCCGCCGCCGGAACCACTCCCGAGATGACCGAAGCCTACTGCATGGCCATCGGATGCGCTCTGGACCAGTTGGCTCAGGGCAAGAAGACCGCAGACATCAAGCCCACGGGCGTCCCCGTGCTCTTCCGCAGTGTCTTTGACAAAGCCCTGAAGCAGGGCGACAGCCCCTATATCCGCCATCTGCTCAATGTCGATGTGAGAGGCGTGCTGGGTAAGATTGCCTGTCCCGTGCTGGCACTCAACGGCAACCGTGACACCCAGGTGGACTGTGTCGCCAATCTCGGAGCGCTGGAGAAGGGGCTCGTCAACAGTCGCCATACCCTCAAAACCTTCGACGGACTGAACCATCTCTTCCAGACTTGCCACACAGGACTGGTCGTGGAGTATCAGCAGATAGAGGAGACCATCGCCCCGACGGTGATGGAAACCATAACGTCGTGGATAAAAAACCTGTAGAAAGACAATAAAAGCTACGCTTATCCGTTATGTAAGTGTGTTGAAAAGATATTTATTTACCCTCGTCATCTCTGTCGCCGGGGCGCTGGCTGCCTCTGCGCAATATGATATGTCGCTCAGCCACTACTTTGCCCAGGAGCCGGTGTTCAACCCCGCCGCCGTGGGCAAAGAGTCCAAGCTGAATGTCACAGGCAGTTACGCCCTCGACTTTGCCGGTTTCGAACACAACCCGCGTACCATGATTGTCGCTGCCGATATGCCCCTGTTCATGCTCAAGCATTACCATGGTGTGGGCGTGCAGATGACGAGCGACAAACTGGGTCTCTTTGACCACCAGCGTTTCGCCGTGCAGTATGCACTCAAGACCAAGCTGCTGGGAGGTATGCTCGGCATCGGCGTCCAGGTGGGTATGCTGAGTGAGAAGTTCAATGGCTCGCAGACCGATACCGAGGAAGGCAACGACCCCGCCATCCCCACGACCGATGTGAGCGGCTCGGGTCTCGATGTGGGCGTCGGTCTCTACTACGTCCACGGCGACTGGTATGCCGGCGCGTCGGTAGCCCACGCCACCGCACCCCAAGTTACGCTGGGCGACAGTTACCTGCTCGACATCGACCGTACATATTATTTGACCGGTGGATACAATATTAAACTAAGAAATCCGTTTATTACAATAAAGCCCACGGTGTTGCTGCGCTCGGATGGCTCGGCGTTCAGGGCCGACATCACGTCGCGCGTGGTCTATACCCACGACAAGCGCATGCTCTATGGTGGCGTGACCTACAGTCCGTCCAACTCGGTGACCGTCCTCGTCGGCGGCAGTTTCCATGGCGTCGTGCTGGGCTATAGTTACGAGCTGTATACTTCGGCCTCCATCCCAGGCAACGGCAGTCATGGTCTCTTTGTGGGATACCAGCACGACATCAACCTGACCAAGAAAGGTAGAAACCTGCATAAAAGCGTGAGAATATTATAATATAAAGATGAAGAATAAAAGCATTATAACCCTCGGCCTTGTGGCGTTCTCTGTGGCGCTGACAGGCTGTTTCGGTAGCAAGAGTGCCATCTCGGGCGGCCGCGGCGGCGAGGTGGTTGGCGTTGGTGGCCGCTCCTTTGCCGAGCCCACGCCTTACGGTATGACCAAGGTAGAGCGTGGCTCGCTGCACATGGGCCTCGACCGTCAGGACTCGCTCTGGGGTATGAAGACTCCCGTCAAGGACATCTCTGTCGACGGGTTCTGGATGGACGAAACCGAGGTTACCAACTCCAAGTACAAGCAGTTTGTGCAGTATGTCAAGGACTCTATCCTCCGTACGCGTCTTGCCGACCCCGCCTATGCCGGCGACGAGACCTACATGATTACCGAGGACAAGTATGGTGAGCCTGTCACTCCCCATATCAACTGGCGCAAGCCTCTGCCCCGCAAGCCCAATGAGGACGAGCAGCGCGCCATCGAGAGCATGTATGTCACCAACCCCGTGACCGGTGAGAAACTGCTCGACTACCGCCAGCTCAACTATAAGTATGAGATTTACGACTATACCACTGCCGCCCTGCGCCGTAACCGCCTCATGCCCAACGAGCGCAACCTGAACACCGATGTCACCGTCAATCCCGACGAGGTGGTGATGATTTCCAAGGACACGGCGTATATCGACGACAACGGCAATATCGTGCGCGAGACCATCAACCGCCCGCTCAGCGGTCCTTGGGATTTCCTCAATACCTATATCGTCAACGTCTATCCCGACACCACCGTCTGGGTCAACGACTTCCAGAACTCTGACAACGAGATGTATCTCCGCAACTACTTCAGCAATCCCGCCTACAACGATTACCCCGTCGTTGGCGTCACTTGGGAGCAGGCCAACGCCTTCTGTGCCTGGCGCACCGACTATCTGCTCAAGGGCCTGGGCGGCGAAGCCCGCTTCATCCAGCGTTACCGCCTGCCCACCGAAGCCGAGTGGGAGTATGCCGCACGCGGCAAGGCTGGCAACGAATTCCCCTGGGAGAACAAGGATGTCAAGAACGGCGATGGCTGCTTCTATGCCAACTTCAAGCCCGACCGTGGCAACTATACCAAGGATGGCAACCTCATCACCAGCCGTGTGGGTATCTATACCGCCAACAGCAATGGCCTCTACGACATGGCTGGTAATGTAGCCGAGTGGACCAGTACCATCTACACCGAAGCAGGTGTTGAGGCCATGAACGACCTTAACCCCCAGCTCGAGTACAAGGCTGCCAAGGAAGACCCTTACCGTCTTAAGAAGAAGAGTGTGCGTGGCGGTTCGTGGAAAGACCCCGAATCCTTTGTCCGTTCGGCGTGGCGTACATGGGAATATCAAAACCAGCCACGCTCCTATATCGGTTTCCGATGCGTGAGAAGCCTCGCCAACTCGACCAGCACCAAACAGAAAAAGAACAAGAAATAACACACATTCATTATGGCTGAATATAGCAAATACAATATCGTCTACCGTCTGCAGAAGTGGATGGATAGCGTTCCCGGACAGACCTTCCTCAACTATGCCTATAGTTGGGGAGCGTCTATCGTTATCTTTGGTACCCTCTGTAAGCTCACCCACCTTCCTGGAGCCAACTTCTGGCTGTTCTTGGGTATGGGTACCGAGGTGTTCGTGTTCTTCATCTCTGCTTTCGACCGTCCCTTTGATAAGACCGCCGATGGCCGCGACCTCCCCACCCATGTCGAAGACGGCGAGGAGGATGAGGAGGGCGCCGAGGCGACCGACCACGTGACGATGCAGGCTCCCCAGGCCGTGATTATCGGTGGCTCGGGAGTGATTCATGCGGGTGGAGACGTGGCTGTGGGTCAACCCGGTGGCGCTGCCAGCCAACCCGCCGCAGCTGCTGACGGTCTGCAACCCTCGGGCAGCGTACAGATAGTGGGCGGCTCGGCAGCAGGCGTAGTAGGGCAGAGCGTGGTGACACCGGTAGTCACCGGCACCGCCAAAAACGAAGAAATGGTTCAGGCCCAGAGCGACTACGTAGACGAGCTCAAGCGCCTCGTTGAGACCCTGGGCAAGGTCAACGAGCAGAGTTCCCGCCTTGCCACCGACAGCCTGGAGATGGAGAACCTCAACCGCACCCTCACTGGCATCAGCCGAGTCTATGAGATGCAGCTCAAGAGCGCCAGCCAGCAGATTAGCACCATCGACCAGATTAACGAGCAAAGCAAGAAGATGGCCCAGCAGATAGAGCAGCTCAACCAGATTTACAGCCGCATGATAGAGGCCATGACCCTAAATATGCAGACCCGCAACCCCGGTCAGTAATCTAACGATACACCACTGATGGCAATCAAGAAGAAACAGATAACCCCGCGCCAGAAGATGATCAATCTGATGTATGTCATCCTCATGGCCATGCTGGCACTCAATATCTCCACCGAGGTGCTCAACGGTTTCTCCATCGTCGAGGAGAGCATCAACCGCACCACCGCCAATTCGGCCGAGGAAAACAGTGCCCTCTATGCGCGCTTTGAGCAGCAGATGAAAACCAACCCGGAGAAGGTGAGCCAGTGGTTTGCCAAAGCCATGGCGGTCAAGCAGATGAGCGACTCGCTCTATGCTTTCTCCCAGCAGCTCAAGGAGCAGATTGTGACCGAGGCCGACGGCAAGGACGCCGACCTGGCCAACATCAAGAACAAGGATAATCTCGAGGCTGCAAGCCATGTGATGCTTGCGCCCATCACCGGTAAGGGCGGCGCCCTGTTTGCTGCCATCAACCATTACCGGGAGCGCATCCTTACGATGGTGACCGACGAGCGCCAGCGCAAGATTATCAGCAGCAACCTTACTACCCAGCTCCCCCGTGGCGCCCACGCTATGGGCAAGAACTGGCAGCAGTATATGTTTGAGAATATGCCCGTGGCGGCAGCCGTCACCATGCTCTCCAAGTTGCAGAGCGATGTGCGCTACGCCGAGGGCGAGGTGCTCCATACGCTCGTTTCCAACATCGACCTCAAGGATATCCGCGTCAACAGGCTTGAGGCTTTTGTCATCCCCGAGTCCAAGACTGTCATCAGCGGCGACGCCTTCGATGCCCGCATCGTGATGGCGGCGGTAGATACCACCATGACGCCCGAGATATATGTGGGCGGCCGCCGCATTACTGGCAACAACTACCGCTTCACAGCCAGCGGCGTGGGCGAGCACTCCTTCGCCGGATACATCACCATGCGCAATGGCAACGGCGACCTTATCCGCCGCGACTTTACGCAGAAGTACAACGTGGTGGCGCCCAGTGCCACCGTCTCTGCCGACCTCATGAACGTGCTCTATGCCGGCTATGAAAACCCCATCAGTATCAGCATCCCCGGCGTAGCCCTCAACGAGGTCCAGGCATCCATGACTGGCGGCGCCTTCCATTCCGTGGGCATGGGCCGATATATCGCCAAACCCTCAGCCGTGGGCAGCGATGTGACCATCACCGTCAGTGCGCGCAAGGGCAATGCCATCCGCCAGATGGGCAAGTTCATCTTCCACGTGCGCAAGCTCCCCGACCCGATGGCCTACCTCGTCATCGGCACCGACCGCTACAAGGGTGGCGGCCTGTCCAAGTCTGCGCTGATGGGCATCGACCGCGTCCATGCCGCCATCGACGACGGACTGCTCGACATCCCCTTCCGCGTGGTAAGTTTCGAGACCGTCTTCTTCGACAATATGGGCAACGCCGTGCCAGTAGCCTCCAACGGAGCCCGGTTCTCCGAGCGTCAGCGCGAAACCTTCCGCCGCCTCTCCCGCAACCGCCGCTTCTACATCCGAGGCGTCAAGGCCGTGGGCCCCGATGGCATCACGCGCACGCTGTCTTACCCTATGGAGGTCATCGTCAAATAAGAAAACAATGCAACAATGAAGAAAATATTATTTATCCTTCTCGTCGGAATGATGGCTGTCCATGCGACCGCCCAGCCCGCCAAACGCAAAGCCGAGCAGAAGGCTGCCGCCACCACCAGCGGCGCTATCTCTACCCGAGCCCAGATTTCCTTCCCTGTGCAGACCCGCATGGCCGAAGATGTCGTGTGGCGCCGCGATATCTATCGCGAGCTCGACCTCCACGACGACGCCAACGCCAGCCTCTACTACCCTGTAGAGCCTATGGGCAACCAGGTCAACCTCTTCACCTACATCTTCAAGCTCATGATGACCGGAAACATCAAGGCCTACGAGTATCGGCTTGACGGAAACGAGGTCTTCAACGAGGCTGCCCAGGTCAAGCTCAAGGCATTCCTCGACAATTACCATATCTTTTACGAGAAGACCAACCGGGGCATCTATATCGACAACAGCGATATCCCCTCGCGCGAGGTCACCGCTTACTATCTCAAGGAGAGCGTCTACTACGACCAGACCACAGCCTCCTTCCACACCCAGGTGCTGGCGCTGTGCCCCATCATGAAGCGTGAAGACGATTTCGGCGACAATGCCACGTCCTATCCCCTCTTCTGGGTCAAGTACGACGACCTGGCACCCTTCTTGGTCAAGCAGACCGTGATGACGAGCAATCTCAACAACGCCGCCGTGATGAGCATGGACGATTACTTTGCCAAAAACATGTACCGCGGCAAGATTTACAAGACCAACAATATGCTCGGCAAGACTCTGGCTCAGTACTGTCCCACCGACTCAGCCCTCTCCAAGGAGCAGAAGCGTATAGAGAAGGAGATAGTGGACTTCGAGCAGAACCTCTGGGGCGACAAGGCCCGCAAAGACTCGCTCGACAGCATCGCCAAGGCCAACAAGGATGTCAAGCCCGTCAAGAAGGGCCGCCGCGCATCGTCTTCGACTTCCGTGCGCAACAAGACCGTAAAGTCCAAGACCCGCTCCACCTCTTCGCGTTCGTCATCCTCGGCAGCGCGTGTCACCGTGCGTCGTCAGCGTCACTGATTATAGCCAGCACTTGTTATTGGACGAAGAAGGACATCCGTCCCTCTCTGCTCCGATAACGATAGCCACGCCATCTATTTGTGCGCAATTGGAACGTGATTAATACTCCTCCCTATTGCAGTCACTACGGAAACGGTATATATAATAAGGTGTAAGCCCCAGGCGCATAAAACGGCAGAACAGATGACTGCCGAAGATAGGGAAGTGATAGGTTCGCGCCGCAAGGGATATTCCTTTCGTGATGTGGCGAAACAGGGTTGTACATACAGTGCAGCGAGCGAAGCGATTACTACACGGGCAATTACCGCAATAGACTTGACTTTACGTTCTTTTCAAAGTAAAGGTTTTGTGATAGTCGTTTAAGGGGTAAAAGCTATGCTTGTACTATTAAGCACTACGTTTGAGATCACAAATTGTGATTTTGAAGATATGACAGATATAAAAGAAAAGATAGAGGACGGCGAACTGGTCACAAATTGTGACCAGATGGTTGTCGTGGATAATATAGAGTCTCTAATAAAGGTGATTAGAGGACAACAGGTTATGCTTGACAAAGATATAGCAATGCTATATGGTGTGGAGACAAGAACTTTGAACCAAGCAGTCAAACGTAATATTCAGAGGTTCCCTTCTGATTTTAGGTTTCAGTTGTCAATGGAGGAATGTTCAAAATCACAAATTGTGACTTTGAACGCTGGACGAGGACAGAATATAAAGAAATTACCTTTTGCCTTTACAGAGCAGGGCGTGGCGATGCTTAGCAGTGTTCTCCGTTCCAAAACAGCCATTGAGGTCAATATCCAAATCATGCGGGCCTTTGTCTCCATGCGCCATTTCATGACAACCAACGCTTCTGTGTTCAGTCGCTTGGAAACGATTGAGTACCATCAATTGGAAATGCAGCAACATCAGCAAGAAGCGGACAAACGCATAGACGAGGTATTTCGCCGATTGGATGAGGGCAATGCGAAGCCGAAGCAAGGAGTGTTCTACAACGGACAGATTTATGATGCCTATACATTCGTGTCCGACTTGATTAAGAGTGCGAAGAAGCGTATAGTCCTTGTCGACAACTATGTTGACGAGACTGTACTTACATTGCTCGATAAAAGAGATGAAGGTGTATCTGCGGTCATCTATACCCAGCAGATTAGTCGTCAGTTCCAGCTTGACATAGACCGTCATAATGCTCAATATGTACCGATTGATGTTGAAGTGTTCCGTTTATCGCACGACCGCTTCCTTTGTATAGACGATGATGTATATCATATAGGAGCCTCTATCAAGGACTTGGGCAAAAAGTGGTTTGGTTTCTCTAAAATGGAGATACTTACACCAGATGAATTGGTAGAAAAAATCAATAGAGAGTAAGACTCTGCTATGTGTAAAGCCAAATCTATGATATGATAGATTTGAGGATTAAAAGTTTATTGCTTGCGTGGTTGTACACTTGAGTTATCCGTAATGCAGTTTAATAAGAGATACAATAACCAATTAAATACAAACGACAATGAAAAAGAAACTATTTGCAACCCTGATGCTCTTGGCCTTTGTGGCTATAGGCAGCGCCAATGCACAGATTAAGTTCGGTGTCAAGGGCGGTATCAATATGTCCGAGTTCTCCGTCAAGGGCAATGTACTCGACAAGTCCAACAATATCGGCTTCTATCTTGGCCCCACCGCTAAGGTCTCTCTGCCCCTCACGGGCCTCGGCATCGACGTCTCAGCCCTCTACAACCAGTATTCTGCCGATGTTACCGTAGAACGTGGCAACGAGCAGATTGTCCGCGACCAGGCTACGCTCACTGTCAAGCAGATTGCCATCCCTATCAACCTGCGTTATGGAATAGGCTTGGGCAGTCTGGCCAGCATCTATGCCTTTGCAGGTCCACAGTTTGCCTTCAATATGGCCGACGACATCCAGAGTATCGACTGGAAGTGGAAGAATACGTACATGAGCTTCAACATCGGAGCCGGCGTGTCGCTGATGAGCCATCTCGCGTTCAACCTCAACTACAACTTCGGTTGCGGCAAGTCGGGTGAGACCGGTGCCGGCGATGTGGTGCGCAGCGCCTTCAACGCCAAGAGCAGCGCCTGGCAGCTGGGCATGACTTATTACTTCTAAGTCCACGCCCGCACGACAGCCCCTTTGTCCTCTGCTCCTGCCGAGGTTTGCCTCGGGGCGTCCGCGCTGTCGGTTACGACAAATGATATAGCCCGAAGTCCGTCATCTACGGTCTTCGGGCTTTCTGTTTCTATTTCTGCGCGATTAGTCTATCGCTGCCGTAGCCTCTGCGAGCCACTGGCGCTCGTCGTCGGCCAGATGCGGTGCCAGCTCTTCATACACGCGGCGGTGGTAGTCGTTGAGCCATTCCACCTCATTGTCGTCGAGCAGCCAGCGGTCTATCACCGTGGTGTCGATGGGGCAGAGCGTGAGCGATTCCATACGTAGGAAATTGCCACACTCGGTGCTGTCGCCACCGACGATGAGCAGCACGTTCTCGATGCGCACTCCAAAGCGGCCGGCGAGATAGACGCCCGGTTCGTCGGTGATGGTCATGCCCGCCTTGAGCGCCGTGGGCACATACTCCATACGTATCTGCTGCGGGCCTTCATGCACACAGAGATGCGCACCCACGCCGTGGCCCGTACCATGCAGGTAGTTGTAGCCGCGGCTCCACAGCACGCTGCGCGCTATGGCGTCTATCTGCGTGCCGTTGGCACCTGCCGGAAACTGAGCCATCTCCAGTCGTATGTGAGCCTTGAGTACCAGCGTGTACACCAGTCTCTGCTCCTCGCTCACGGGTCCCAGCGGTATGGTGCGGGTAATGTCGGTGGTACCGCAGTCGTATTGGGCGCCACAGTCGAGTAGCAGCAGCCCCTCGGGACGCAGTTCGACGTCGCTGTCGGCTGTCGGCTCATAGTGTACGATGGCGCCGTGACTCTCATAGGCAGCTATGGTCTCAAAGCTCTTCTCCACATACGCAGGGTCTTCGCTGCGCAGCGCCGTGAGCTTGTCGTCCACGCCCATTTCGGTCACTCCGCCCTTTGCCACTGCCGGCTTTATCCACTTGAGCAGCTTCACCATCGCCACGCCGTCGCTCACCATAGCCCGGCGGAAGCCCGCTGTCTCAGCCTCGTTCTTCATCGCCTTCATCAGCGGTATGGGCGATGGCGCATAGATTACCTGTGTGCGGTTGGGCACGTAGCGCGGCATGAGCGCAGTCGTCTCGTTGCCGTCCATCAGTATCGAGTATTCGAAATATTGTGCCAGTCCTTCACCTATCTTATTATATGGGCGCAGCTCCACGCCATTGTCGTTGAGATACTCCTTGACCTCGTCGCTCACGCGGCTGCACTCCGTAAACAGGGTGGCGCCCCTCGATGCGATGAGCAGATAGGCTATGAACACTGGGTTGCACTCTATATCGGCCCCGCGCAGATTGAGCGTCCAGGCTATGTCGTCGAGCGCCGATACCAACATGCCGTCGGCGTGTACCGCTGCCAGCCTGCGCCTTATCGCCGTCAACTTGTCAGCAGCCGTTGTCCCTGCCCATTCCATCGGGTGCTTCCTTATCGGTTTCTGTGGCAGCGCGGGTCGGTCTGTCCATATCCGGCTCATCGGGTCGAGGTTGGTGCGCAGTGTGATGCCACCCTGCTTGCGCAGCGCCATCGTCATCGCCTGCACCGTGTTGTATGTGCTTGTCGAGCCGTCTATGCCCACCGTGGCACCGCTCTTCTCAGCCAGTTCGGCGCCCAGCCACTCGGTTATCGATGGTGTTCCCTCCATACGCAGCCTCATCAGCTGGTACTCGGTGCCATCGAGCTGCTCTTCGGCTTGCAGGAAGTAGCGCGAGTCGGTCCATAGCGCGGCACTCTTCATGGTGACCACGGCGGTGCCCGCCGACCCCGTAAACCCGCTTATCCACTCGCGGCTCTTCCAGTGGTCTGCTATATATTCTCCGTTGTGCGCGTCGCTGCTCGGGATGATGAATGCGTCTATCTTTTCACGCTCCATCAGCTCGCGCAGCCGCTCCATTCTGTTTTCTATCATCTCTTTCATCTCTATTTTGCTAATTCGACATGACAAAGGTAAAAGTTTTAAGAATTAATCACAAAAGAAATTGCGATTAAATGACATTTGTCATTCTTTTTTTCGTAATTTTGCAGATGATAGCAGCTCGAGGCGACCGCTGCCCTTACTCCGATGCATCTCCAGGTTGCATTTGGGTAGCCGGGAGTGACGATTGGCTCCGTCAAGCTGCAGGATAAAAGACAGAACGAATCACTTATAATTAATATTATAGTTATGGAATTTTTAACTAATGACAAACTCGTCATCGTCGGCGCAGCCGGCATGATTGGCTCCAACATGGTGCAGACAGCACTCATGCTCAGACTTACTCCCAACATTTGTCTTTACGACGTATTCTCAGCTGAAGGCGTAGCCGAGGAAATGCGTCAGTGCGGATTTGACGATGCCAACATCGTATCTACCACTGACCCCAAGGAAGCCTTCACTGGCGCTAAGTATATCATCTCTTCAGGTGGCGCACCCCGTAAGGAGGGCATGACACGTGAAGACCTGCTCGTAGGCAACTCTAAGGCTGCCGAGGAGCTTGGCCAGAACATCAAGAAGTTCTGCCCCGATGCCAAGTTCTGCGTGGTTATCTTCAACCCCGCCGACATCACCGGCCTCGTAACTCTCGTTCACTCTGGTCTGAAGCCCAACCAGGTTGCTACACTTGCTGCCCTCGACTCTACTCGTCTCAAGGGTGCGCTGGCCAAGCACTTCGGCGTAAGCCAGGCTGTCATCGAGAACGCCTACACCTATGGTGGCCACGGCGAGAAGATGGCTGTCTTCGCTTCTCCTACCACTATCGACGGCGTCAAGCTGCTCGACGTGATTGCTGGCAAGGCTACTGTCAACGGTAAGGGTCTTACCGCTGAGGAGTGGGCTACCATGCAGAAGGAAGTTACCCAGGGTGGTGCCAAGATTATCGAGCTCCGTCGCCGCAGCTCATTCCAGAGCCCCTCTTACCTCGCTGTCAAGATGATTGAGGCTGCTATGGGTGGCGAAGAGTTCACTTATCCCGCCGGTACTTATGCCGACACAGCCCGTTACAACCACGTGATGATGGCTATGCCTACCCGCATCACCAGCGACGGTGTCTACACCAAGCCAGTTATGGGTACAGCCGACGAGTTTGCTGCTCTCGACGCTTCTTACAACCACCTCGCCGGTATGCGCGACCAGGTGATTGCTCTCGGTGCTCTGCCTCCAGTAGAGAAGTGGTCTGAGATCAACCCCAACCTTTAATACGGTTTTATAGTTATTAATACATGGCTCCAGTCCGGGTTCGTTCCCGAGGCTGGAGCCTTTATTTTGCCCCTGCGTCCGGTCGCCACGATGGCAGTCTGCCCGAGCCCTGGACAGAGGTTCGTCGGCATCGGCGCGAGCACTGTGGAGAGTAGGGTGATGACCTCCTGCGCCGAGGCTGCGCGCGCTGGTGGTGTGGAGCGTATCGATAGCTGTTGTGTATCAGGTGTCTGCGGCGGTAGAGGACGCCCTTGCTGGTTCGTATCAATAGTTACGAGCCCTCGTGCCTATTGATACGAAGGCTCGTTTCGTAAGTCACGAGCTCACGTGCCTATTGATACGAGCCGGCAGAGGTGGTCAGGGGTACCGCGGCAGCTATTTCGGGAGTAGCGGTAACAAGTTCCGTATTCGGGGTAGGGCACAGGACGATGATAGTGCGTACCTTTGTCGCTGTCCGACAGGTCGGTGCCAGCGTCTGGCCGATGCCTGTCCGCGCGAGAGTGGCGGGCGTGACTCCGCTGCTGAAGGCGGTGCCGTCGGGGTGTCTTCTCTAATATTTATTAAAACCGATGAAGAAACTCCCGACAATCGTGGCATAAGTGTACGAAAGTTAGTATTTTTGTAGGTAAATAATAATATCCACTATGAATCTGATTAAGGATAAAGAATTTGGCGGCGAGCGTCCGCTGTTTGGTCTGAGCGACACGCGGCTCGAGCATATCACCATCACCGATGGCGAGTCGGGCATCAAGTTCTGTCGCAATATCGAGTGCGATGACTCCCGCTTCTATGGCAAATACCCCTGGTGGCACGTCGACGGCAGCCATATCACCAACTGCTATTTCGCGCCCGAGAGCCGCAGTGCCATCTGGTACTCCGACAACATGGTGATGGAAGACACGGTCATCGACGCACCCAAGTTCTTCCGCGAGATGAACAACCTCACCCTGCGCAACGTCATCCTCACCGATGCCGACGAGACCTTTTGGCGCGTGCGTGGTCTGAAGCTCTACAATGTCGAGCTCCACGATGGTACCTATCCCTTCATGTTCTCCGAAGACATCTACGTCGACGGCCTGAAGAGCGACTCCAAGTATGTCTTCCAGTACTGCCACAACGTGGAGATACACCATGCCCGCATTACGACCAAGGACAGTTTCTGGGAGTGCGACAATGTGACCGTCTACGACTCCGAGCTCGACGGCGAGTATCTGGGTTGGCACAGCAGCAATGTGCGTCTGGTGCGCTGCCACATCAGTGGCGAGCAGCCCCTCTGCTACATGGACCACGTGACCCTCGAAGACTGTACCTTCGACGCCGCCTGCGACCGTGCCTTTGAAGACAGCTCCCACATCGACGCCCGCATCAGCGGCGCCATCACCGAGGTCAAGAACCCCGTGAGCGGACACATCGTCGCCGACCGCATAGATCGCATCACCTACGACGACTATGCCCGTGGCCACGACTGCCGTATAGAAACAACCAAACAATAAAGATACAATGGCAACATTTGATTTTGACCATGCCCCCGAGCGTCTCGGTACCCGCTGTGTGAAGTGGGACAGCATAGGCGAGGGCGAGCTGCCCATGTGGGTGGCCGACATGGACTTCGAGGTGGCTCCCGCCATACGCCAGGCTGTGGAGCGCCGCGCCGCCCATCCCGTCTATGGCTACACCTTCACCGACGACAGCTACTACGACGCCGTCATCAACTGGTTTGACCGCCGCCACCAGTGGCACATCGACCGTAGCTGGATACTCCACACCCCCGGTGTGGTGGCAGCCATGAGCTGTGCCATCAAGGCGCTCACCCTGCCCGGTCAGCAGGTGGTTATCCTCACCCCAGTCTACAACTGCTTCTTCTCGTCGATACGCAACTGCGGCTGCGTGGCCTCCGAGTGTGAGCTCAAGCGCGAGGCCGACAGCTATGTCATCGACTACGACGACCTGGAGCGCCGCTGTGCCGACGAGCGCGCCGCCGTGCTGCTCTTCTGCAACCCCCACAACCCCGCCGGCCGCGTGTGGCGCCGTGACGAGCTTGAGCGCGTGAGCGACATCTGTCGCCGCCATCATGTGCGCGTCATCGCCGACGAGATACACTGCGAGCTCGTGATGCCCGGCTATGAGTATACGCCCTTTGCGTCGCTCTCTGACGAGACATCGGCCATCACCGTGACCCTCAACTCGCCCTCCAAGTCGTTCAACACCGCCGGACTGATGCAGTCCAACGTCATCTGCAGCGACATAGAGATGCGCCGCCGCGTAGACCGCGTCATCAACATCTTCGAGGTGTGCGAGGTCAACCCCTTCGGTCCCGACGCGCTCATGGCAGCCTACAACGAGAGCGAGGAGTGGCTCGACGAGCTCAACCGCTACCTCTACGACAACTACCTGGAGCTGAAGCGCTTCTTTGCCGAGTATATGCCCAAGATAGAAGTGCTCAAGCTCGAAGGCACCTACCTCGTGTGGGTAGACATCTCTGCCCTCGAGTTTACCTCAGACGAACTCGAAGCCAAGCTCCGCGATGAGGGCAAGGTCTATCTCAACAGCGGCACCATGTACGGCCGTCGCGCCGGTCAGGGCTATATGCGCATCAACATTGCCTGTCCGCGCAGCCGCATGATAGATGGTCTCACGCGTATGGCCAAGGTGCTCGCGCCCTATATGGAAGACGACTGCGACCTGGGGTGCCCCTCCTGAGCCGCGGCGCACGTCCTCTCTGGGTTGCGGCAGTCGTCATAGGCTGCCGCAACCTATACCTTATTATATATAGTACACTAAACAATCTGCAATACTATTATGAACATAAGCAAAACCGCCAAGGCGGCAGCGGCGGTGATAGCCGCCCTCATCGCCTTGCCCGCCACCGCCCAGAAGAACGTGGCTTACCAGGACAGCCATGTACGCTTATCGCTCGTCACCGACGGCATGACACGTATGGAGTACTCGCCCGACGGCCGATTTGAGGACGGACAGTCGCTCATGGCCATCAACCGCGACTACCCCGCCGTAGACTATACCACCCGCGACCGTGGCAAGACCATCGAGATAACCACCCGCTGCATGGTCATCAAGTATACCAAGAGCCAGGGCCCGCTCGGCAATGGCAACCTGCTCATAACCTCGCCCAAACGCAAGGGAGCCAAGCCCTTTGCCTGGCGCCCCGGACAGAAAGACACCCTCAATCTCAAGGGTACCTATCGCACCCTCGACGGATATGACGGCAATATGCACGGCGACCAGCCCATGCCCATCGAGGACGGTCTGCTCTCGCGCAGCGGATGGACCTTCATCGACGACTCGCAGAACTATCTCTTCGACCATAGCGACTGGCAGTGGGTGAGCCACCGCCGCGAGGAAGGCAAGGCCCAGGACTGGTACTTCATGGCCTATGGCCACGACTATCGCAAGGCTCTGCGCGACTTTACCGTGGTCTCGGGCAAGATGGCGCTGCCTCCGCGCTATGCCTTCGGTTACTGGTGGTCGCGCTACTGGTGCTACACCGACAACGAACTGCGCCAGCTGGTAGACAACTTTGACACCTACAGCATTCCCCTCGATGTGCTGGTGGTCGACATGGACTGGCACTACACCGAGAAGGGCAAGGGCGCATGGACAGGCTATACCTGGAACCGCCGCCTCTTCCCCGACCCCAAGGGCTTCCTGCAGTGGGCTGGCTCGAAGCAGCTCAACGTGACCATCAACCTGCATCCCGCCGACGGCATCAAACCCTACGAGGAACAATATCCCGCTATGGCGCGCTGGATGGGCATGAACCCCGACGAGAAGAAGGACATAGACTGGGCAGCGTCGGACAAACGGTTTATGGAGGGATGGTACAACACCGTGCTGCGCCCTATGGAGCGCGACGGAGTGAGCTTCTGGTGGTTAGACTGGCAGCAGGGGCTCAACGACAAGGAGTTCCCACGGCTCGGCAACACCTGGTGGATAAACTATACCACCTTCACCGACATGGAGCGCCATCGCCAGGAACGCCCCATGCTCTACCACCGCTGGGGCGGGCTGGGTAACCACCGCTACCAGATAGGCTTCTCGGGCGACGCCGTCATCAGCTGGAAATCGCTCGACTTCCAGCCCTACTTCAACGCCACCGCCTCCAACGTGCTCTATGGCTACTGGAGCCACGACATCGGCGGCCACATGAACGCCAACCGCATAGACCCCGAACTCTATATACGTTGGCTTCAGTTTGGTGCGCTGAGTCCCATCCTGCGTACCCACTCGACCAAGAGCTCCGCGCTCGACAAGGAACCGTGGGCCTTTGACCACCAGCACTTCAGCATCATCCGCAACACCATCCTCGAGCGCTACCGCATGGCTCCCTACATCTACACCATGGCACGCCGTGCCTACGACGAGGGTCTCTCGCTCTGCCGTCCGCTCTACTATGAGTGGCCCGAGAACGAGGAAGCCTACCAGGAGCGCAACAGCTATATGTTTGGCGACCAAATCCTGGTCAGCCCCATCACCCAGCCTATGGCAGACGGTGTGTCCCGCCACAAGGTGTGGCTCCCTGCCGGCAACGACTGGTACGAGGTGGCTACTGGCACGCTACTCAAGGGCGGACAGCGCATGGAGCGCAACTTCCACCTCGACGAGTACCCCATGTATGTCAAGGCGGGCGCCGTCATCCCCATGTATGACAAGGTGAAGAACCTGAAATCCAACGACGAGCCCATCGTGGTGACCGTTTACCCCGGCGGCAACGGCGAGTTCTCGATGTATGAGGACAACGGCAACGACAAGGCTTATGCCACCGCCTTTGCCCGCACCCGCATGACCCAGGAGGTCGAGGGCAACAAGCTCACCGTGAAGATAGGTCGTCGCGAGGGTAGCTATGAGGGCATGCCCGAGGCACGCAAGTACAGTGTGAAGATAGTGGCACGGGCTGTGCCAGAGCAGGTTGTGGTCAACGGCAAGCCCGCGGCGTTCGACTATGACGGCAACACGCTCACCGCCACCATAGCCATAGCCGACAGCGATCCCAACATCGAGAAGACAGTAGAGGTGACCTATGCCCCCGACGCCATCAATGTGGCCGACGGACTGATGGGCCAGATGCGCCGTATAGGGCAGAACAACTACAGGCTGAAGCGCCAGAAGGCCGGCATCGTCTTCGGCGAGGAACTCGGCACGATGGAGTCGACCGGTCGCGCCATCAGTTACTATCCCGACAGGATGAATGAACTCGTGGCTGCCTTCCGTGCCAACTATCAGCGGCTGCCCCAGCTGCTCGACGCCAATGGCGTGACTGAGAAACAACGTGAAATCTATCTTCGCGCCACTTATTAGGAGTGAGCGTTTGATTTATCATAATTTTCAAGGTGGAAACTACAATTTCCACCTTGTTTATTTAAGTAATAGAGGATATTTTCGTAATTTTGCACGTAGTATCTAAAGCAACAAACAATTATGGCAGAAACAAGACAAATCAAGACAGCCCTCATCTCAGTGTTCCACAAAGACGGCCTGGATGAACTGTTGAAGAAACTTAATGAAGAAGGTGTGAAATTCTTGTCGACTGGTGGCACTCAGCAGTTCATCGAATCGCTGGGTTACGAGTGTGAGAAGGTAGAGAACGTGACCTCCTATCCCTCTATCCTCGGTGGCCGTGTGAAGACCCTCCATCCCAAGGTGTTCGGAGGTATACTGGGCCGTCGCGCCAATGAGGGCGACCAGGCACAGATGAAGGAATATGACATCCCCGCCATAGACCTGGTTGTAGTAGACCTCTATCCCTTTGAGCAGACCGTGGCAAGCGGCGCATCGGATGCCGACATCATCGAGAAGATAGACATCGGCGGCATCTCGCTCATCCGTGCCGGAGCCAAGAACTTCAATGACGTGGTCATCGTGCCCAGCAAGGCCGAGTACAGCGTGCTGCTCGACATCCTCAACAAGAAGGGTGCCCAGACCGACATCGAAGACCGCAAGATGCTGGCAGCCCGCGCCTTCGGCGTAAGCAGCCACTACGACACCGCCATCCATGAGTGGTTTGTCAAGTAACAACAACGATTATTTATAGCTATAAACGATTTTTATAAATGGGATTTTTTTCATTCATTCAGGAGATTGCGATGGACCTGGGAACGGCCAACACCATCATTATCAGTGATGATAAGATTGTGGTGGACGAACCATCGGTAGTCGCTCTCAACCGCATTGACGGCAAGATGATTGCCGTGGGCCAGAAGGCCAAGATGATGTACGAGAAGACTCACGACAACATCCGTACGGTGCGCCCTCTGCGCGACGGTGTGATTGCCGACTTCTCTGCCTGTGAGCAGATGATGCGTGGTCTTATCAAGATGGTACACTCTGGCAGCCGCCTCTTCTCGCCCTCACTGCGTATGGTAATCGGTGTGCCTTCGGGCTCTACCGAGGTTGAACTCCGTGCTGTCCGCGACAGTGCCGAGCATGCCGACGGCCGCGATGTCTATCTTATCTTTGAGCCTATGGCAGCCGCCATCGGTATCGGTATCGACGTTGAGGCTCCCGAGGGCAACATGATTGTCGACATCGGCGGTGGCAGCACCGAGATTGCCGTTATCTCTCTCGGTGGCATCGTCTCCAACAACTCTATCCGCGTGGCTGGCGATGACCTTACTTCCGACATTCAGGAGTACATGAGCCGTCAGCACAATGTGAAGGTGTCGGAACGTATGGCAGAGCGCATCAAGATACATGTGGGCTCGGCATTGACCGACCTGGGCGACGAGGCTCCGGAAGACTATGTGGTACATGGTCCTAACCGCATCACCGCACTGCCTATGGAGGTGCCTGTATGCTATCAGGAGATTGCCCACTGTCTCGACAAGACCGTGGCAAAGATTGAGAACGCCGTGCTCTCGGCTCTGGAGAACACTCCCCCTGAGCTCTATGCCGATATCGTGAAGAACGGTATCTATCTGAGCGGTGGCGGCGCCCTGCTGCGTGGTCTCGACCGTCGTCTTCAGGAGAAAATCAACATTCCTTTCCATATCGCCGAAGACCCGTTGCACAGTGTGGCACGCGGAGCTGGCATCGCGCTTAAGAATGTTGACAAGTTCTCGTTCCTGATGAGATAGTGCCAATGCGAAACCTGTTAGAGTTTCTCGGCAAGCATAACCATTGGTTTCTCTTCGTCCTATTCGAGATTATCGGACTGGTATGGCTTTTCCGCGGTCACACTTACCAAGGGAGCGTGTGGTTCTCCTCGGCAAATGTGGTGGCGGGAAAGCTCTATGAATGGGACTCTAAGGTGACGGCTTATTTCTCCCTGGGAGATATCAATGAGCAGCTCACTGCCCGCAACGTATACCTGGAGAGCCAGGTCAAGGTGCTCTCCGACCGGCTGGAACAGACTTCGGCCGACAGTACGCTGTTGGCTCAGGTTAAGGCTCAGTCGCTGGAGGGCTATAGACTCATTCCGGCCAAGGTAATCTCGAACACCATCTCAGAGAAAGACAATCTCATCACCATCGACAAGGGTGAGGCCGACGGGGTGAAGAAGGATATGGGCGTGGTAAGCGGCCACGGCGTGGTAGGCATCGTCTATCTCGCATCGGCCCACTACGCCGTCATCATCCCCGTGCTCAACCGCCAGTCAAACATCAGTTGTACCATCAAGGACCGCGGCTATTTCGGCTACCTCCACTGGGATGGCGGCTATACCGATATGGCGTATGTCGACGACGTGCCTCGCCACGCCCGTTTCCGCAAGGGCGACTACGTGGTAACCAGCGGTTACTCAGAGGTATTCCCTGCCGGTATCATGGTGGGGCAGGTCAAGTACGTGTTCAACTCGGCCGACGGACTTTCCTTCCGCTTGAAGGTAAAGCTCGCCACCGACTTTGGCAAGCTGCGCGACGTGTGTGTGGTCGACAACACTGAGCTCAGTGAGCGCATGCAGCTGCTCAACGCAGCCAAAGACTCCATCTTGCTCAAACAGAAAGATTAAAATGAAATACGGGATAGTCAAAGACATAATCTTATACGCGGTGATACTGCTGGTGCAGATATTGATACTTAATCATATCCATCTCTTCGGTGTCGCCACGCCCTTGCTCTATGTCTATCTTATCATGCTCCTTAAGCGTAACTGCCCCCGATGGGCACTGCTGCTCATTGCTTTTGTCATGGGCGTCATCGTAGACATATTCTCCGACACGTCGGGAATAGCCACCGTCAGCATGACTCTGATTGGCTTTGTCCGCCCCTACATCCTCATGCCGCTGTTGAGCCGTGAGGCAGAGGAGGATATGGCTCCGACGATGGAAAACCTGGGCACGGCGCGCTTCTTCTATTACACTCTGATAGTGGTGACCATCTACTGCCTCGTATTCTTTACCCTGGAGGCGTTCTGCTTCTACAACTGGCCCCAATGGCTGGCCTGCACGTTGTCGAGCACCATCCTCACCACAATGCTGATACTGGTAATCGAAAACGCAAGGAAGCTGTAAATGAAAGACTTCAACCTGGAGAACCGGCGCTTCGTCATCGGAGGCGTGGCCGTCGTCATTGTCGTGGTATACATCATCCGCCTCTTCACGCTGCAGCTGATGAGCGATGACTACAAGCGCAATGCCGACAGTAACGCTTTCCTCAAGAAGATAGACTATCCCTCGCGTGGTGTCATCTACGACCGCAACGGCAATCTGCTGGTCTACAACCAGCCTGCCTATGACATCATGGTTGTGATGAACGAAGAGAAGGGCCATATCGATACCCTCGAGTTCTGCCAGGCGCTGGGTATCACCAAGGAGTTTTTCATCCGTCGTATGAACGATATCAAGGACCGCAGCAAGAACCCCGGCTATTCGCGGTTTACCCAGCAACTGTTCTTGTCGCAGCTCTCTGACCAGGAGTTCAGCATGTTCCGGGAGAAGATGTTCCGCTTCCCCGGTTTCTATGTGCAGAAGCGCAGCATCCGTCAGTACCAGTATCCCAATGCTGCCCACGTCCTGGGCGATGTGGCAGAGGTCTCTGAGGCCAATATTGAGGACGATGACTACTACCAGGCTGGCGACTACATCGGCAAGCAGGGTGTGGAGAAATCGTATGAGAAACAGCTGCGTGGCGAGAAGGGTATACAGATTCTCCTGCGCGATGCCCACGGCCGCATCCAGGGTAGCTATCAGCATGGCCAGCTCGACCGTCGGCCTGTGGCTGGTAAAGACCTTACGCTCAGTATCGATATCAAGCTCCAAGCCTTGGGCGAGCGGTTGCTCGAGGGCAAGATAGGCTCTATCGTGGCCATCGAGCCTTCCACAGGCGAGGTGCTGTGCATGGTCTCTTCCCCCACTTACGACCCGCGCATCATGGTGGGTCGCCAGCGTGGCAAGAATCATCTCGCGCTGGCCCGCAACCCGTGGAAACCTCTGCTCAACCGTTCTACGATGGGCCAGTATCCTCCCGGCTCTACCTTCAAGACATCCCAGGCTCTCACCTATATGTCTGAGGGTATCATCACTCCCGCCACCTCTTTCCCCTGCCATCGCGGCTTCTATTACCGTGGTCTCCACGTTGGCTGCCACTCCCATGCGTCGCCCATCGCCATGATTAATGCTATCGGTACCTCCTGCAATGCTTACTTCTGCTGGGGCCTCTACCACATGGTGGGCAACCGGCGTAAGTACGCCAACAGTGCTGCTGCCCTCGACGTGTGGCGCGATTACATGAAGAGTATGGGATTTGGTTACCGGCTCGGTATTGACTTGCCCGGCGAGAAGCGAGGGTTCATCCCCAACGGTATGTTCTATGACAAGGCTTACCATGGTGCATGGAACGGCCTTACAGTTATCAGTATTTCCATTGGGCAGGGTGAGGTCAACCTTACACCGCTCCAAATCGCCAACCTCGGTGCCACTATCGCCAACAGGGGTTATTACTATACCCCCCACGTGGTGCGCAAGGTGGCTGGAGAGCCCCTCGACACCGCCTTCACTCGTCGCCATTACACCAAAGCAAGTCGCCGCGCTTACGAATATGTCGTTGCCGGCATGCGAGCTTCGGTCCTCCGAGGTACGAGCCGTTCGATGAACCGTGCCGACTATGAAGCCTGCGGTAAGACGGGTACTGCGCAGAACAGAGGTCATGACCACTCCGTTTTCATGGGCTTCGCGTCGATGAACGACCCGCGTATAGCCATTGCCGTGTATGTCGAGAACGGTGGATGGGGTGCCGACTATGGTGTGCCCATCGGCGACCTGATGATGGAACAATATATTAAGGGAAAACTGTCGCCTGCGTCGGAAGCCAAGGCCGCAGTATTCCAGAAGAGACGTATAGCTTATGGTTCAAGCAACAGATAACAATCAGGGCGTGTTTCGCTCTCTGGACAAGTGGACGGTGTTCATCTACGTGGCGCTGCTCGTCTTCGGATGGATAAGTGTCTGCGGAGCCAGCTATACCTATGGCTCGACCGATATATTCAGCATGGGCTCGCGCTCGGGTATGCAGATCGTGTGGATAGGTACCTCCTTAGCGCTGGGATTTGTCATCCTGATGACCGACTCGCGCATGTACGACACCTTTGCCTACGTCATCTATGGCGTGCTGCTCTTGCTGCTGTTTGTGACTATCTTCAACCCTCACGAAATCAAGGGCTCGCGCTCGTGGCTTGTCCTTGGACCGCTGCGATTGCAGCCGGCAGAGTTTGCCAAGTTCGCCACGGCGCTCGCGGTGTCCAAACTCATGAGCAGTTATGGCTTTGACATCCACCGATGGCGCCACTTCGCGATGGCGATTGGCGTGGTGCTGCTGCCGATGCTCTTCATCGTCGGGCAGAAGGAGACTGGCTCGGCTCTGGTTTACCTCTCGTTTTTCCTGATGTTCTACCGCGAAGGCATGCAGGGCAGCATCCTCTTTTCTGGTGTGGCGATGGTCATCTATTTTGTCGTCGGCATCAAGTACGAGAACGTGATGCTCATGGACACCCCCACCTCGGTGGGCAAGTATGTCGTCCTGCTGTTGGCGCAGATTTTCACCACCGGCATGGTCGCCTCCTACTGCAAGTCGCCCAAGACCGTGCGCATCATGGCCATAGCCGTGGCTTCCACCACCCTCATAGCCACCCTCGTAGCCCGTTTCATCGTAGCTTTCGACATCGTGTGGATACAGCTTGCCACCATCGTCGCCATGGCGATATTCCTCATCTATCAGGGGCTTTCCACCCGTATCCGCAGCTTCTTCTACATCTCGCTGTTCTGTATCGGCTCGGTGCTTTTCTTCTACTCTGCCGACTATATGCTCAACGATGTGATGAAGCCCCACCAGCGTGTGCGCATCAATGTGCTCTTGGGACTCGAGGAAGACCTCTCCGGAGCCGGTTACAATGTCCATCAGAGTGAGATAGCGATAGGTTCAGGCGGACTCAAGGGCAAAGGCTTCCTCAACGGAACCCAGACCAAGCTCAAGTACGTGCCCGAGCAAGACACCGACTTCATCTTCTGCACCGTGGGCGAGGAAGAGGGCTTTGTAGGGTCGGCAGGTGTGCTGCTGCTCTTTCTCGCGCTCATCCTGCGGCTTATCCACTTGGCCGAGCGGCAGACCTTCAAGTTCGGGCGCATCTATGGCTACTGTGTGCTGAGTGTCTTCCTCTTCCATGTGTTTATCAATGTGGGCATGGTGCTCGGCCTTACCCCCGTCATCGGCATCCCCTTGCCCTTCTTCAGTTACGGCGGTTCGTCGTTGTGGGGCTTTACCATCCTCCTGTTTATCTTCCTCCGCATCGATGCCGCCCGCAACCAGCGTGCTTAGGCTTACAAAATAAAAACCAACGGTCCCCCTCTCCGGTTACCGTTGGTTTTGTCTTATCTGTTGTCGGCTTTCTTTCCGCCGCTTTGGTCTTCCCGAGCCGGGGACTTGTGCCCCTGCCAGCCGGCACTCACTCCCGTCCCCTATATATATAATAAGGTGTAGCCCCGATTGCTTATCCATCCGATGAAATTGCTTATCCATCCGGCAGAATTGCCCAACCGTCCTGACGGAACTGCTTATCCGCCTGACGGAACTGCTTCCGCCGCCAGAGGATTTACTCCATCCGTCTGACGGAGATACCCACGTCGCTCACACCCGGCAGGATGTCGCGCTTCATGTCGTGGCGCACGGTGATGTGCATGCTGTCGTTGGCGTTGAGCCTCAGTCTGCGCACCTCGGTGTTGTATTCAAAGCAACTTATGCCGCCCGTCTTCTGCGTGCTGTTGGTCTTCACCAGCCGGCAGTCGAGCGTATCTCTCAGCGTGGTGCCTTCGGGCAGAATGGTCTGGTCTACGATGAGCGTGATGGCGACGAAGGGGAAGTCGTAGTCGGTGCGCAGCCCCAGTTCTACGAGGTAGTCGCCCGCCTGAGCCATCTTTGCCACGTCGTAGCACAGGGTGTCGTTGCGCTCCCATCCCTCCAGCGACGTGTGGCGGTAGGTGTCATACACCTTGCCGTCGCATGCCGTGAGTATCATCATCACGATGCCTGTCAGAAGCCCCAGATTTCTCATTCCTCCTTATTGTTCTTAGGCGCGTTCTGCTGTCTGTCCCTGTTGCCTTGACGACGCTGACCCTGTTGGCGGCGATTGTCCTGGCGGTTGCGCTTCTGGCCGTCGCGGTTCTGGTTCTGCCCGTCACGACCCTTGTTGTGCTCGTCGCGGTTCTGGTTCTGGGCGTCCCCCTGTTTGTGTTCCTGACCCTGCTGTTGCTTTCCGCCCTGCTGCTGTTTCTGGCTGCCGTTGCCCTTGGGCTTGTTGCCGCCTTTGCGCTTTCGCTTGCTGCGGTCAAATCGGCTGATGTCGGCGTCTTCGAGCAGGTCGAGCGACTTCTTTTCCACCTTTGCGGTGCCGTCTTCGAGCAGACTCAGCGGCTTTTCGCCCTGCTTGTTCATCTCGATGATGGCGTGAGCCCTCTCGGCGCTGATAGTCTCCAGATTGGCTGCCAGGTTCTTGTCGGTCGAGTAGGTGATGAGCCCCGCCAGCACGTCGGTCTTGAACTGATAGTAGTCGTTGTCCTTGGTCTGCAGCACAGCGTCCTTGGCGGGCATCTTGCGGTTGGCCTCTACATAGTCGTCTATCTCGTAGTTCATGCAGCACTTGAGCTTGGCACACATACCCGCCAGCTTCTGCGGGTTGAGCGAGATGCCTTGGTATCGGGCGGCGTTGGTGCTCACGCTTACGAAGTTCTTCATCCATGTGGCGCAGCAGAGCTCCCTTCCGCAGGGACCCGTTCCGCCGATGCGTCCAGCCTCCTGACGCGCACCTATCTGCTTCATCTCGATGCGCACGTGGAAGGTCTCTGCCAGCACCTTGATGAGCTGGCGGAAGTCCACGCGCTCGTCGGCGATGTAGTAGAATATGGCCTTGTTGCCGTCGCCTTGATATTCCACGTCGCCTATCTTCATCTGGAGTCCCAGGTCTTTGGCTATCTGTCGGCTCTGTATCATGGTGCCGTGCTCGCGGCTCTTTGCCTCGCGATACTTGTCCATGTCGATGGGCTTGGCGATGCGGTAGATGCGGCGTATGTCGTCTGCCGACTTCAGGTTGGCCTTCTTCAGCTGCAGCTTTACCAGTCTGCCGGTGAGGGTCACCACTCCGATGTCGTGGCCGGGGTTTGCCTCTACCGCCACGGTGTCGCCCTTCTTCAGTTCCAGGTTGTTCACGTTGTGGTAGTAGCCCTTGCGGGTGTTCTTGAACTGTACTTCCACCAGGTCGGTCTCCTCGTCGTTGCCGGGGATGTCTGCCAGCCAGTCATAGGTATTGAGCTGGTTGTCCTGGCGGCCGCAGCCACAGCAACTCAGACCTCTATCGGTGTCGCAGCAGAGTTTATATTTGTTACTCATTGTCTCGTTTTTGCTTTTTATGGGTTTATATATGGTGTCACTTACGACTTATTTCTGTTTCAACAGCATAATCATGTTGAGGGCCAGGTCAAACATCACGATTTTAGGTGTGACGTTCTGGCCTATCTCTTTCATCGATTTCTCCAGCTCTTCGGCTATCCCTATCACGTTGTGCTCGTTGACGAAGGGCGCGAAGTTGCGGGCGAACGCCTCTTCCTGAGCCGTCATATAGCAGAGGTCGGCGTTGTGGAAGTTGTACATGAAGTTCTCTCTCGTCATGCGGCTGAAGTATGCCAGCATGCGGCGCTGCTTTTCGCGTCCCAGCTGCGCCACATCCTCGCTCCAGGTCTTCAGGTCCTTGATGTTGCGCATATAGGCCAGCCGCATGAGCGTCTTGAAGAGTTCCAGCATCTCGGCGTTTTCGTTGTCGGCGTCCAGCGCCTCGAGGGCTCTGAGCCAGCTGCCACTGGCCAAGTGGGCTATGCGCTTGGCGTCGTCGGCGGCTATGCCCCTCTTCTCGGTGAGCGCCTGCTCGATGTCGTGGTCTTCGATGCGCTTCATGTCTATGCGCTGCACGCGGCTGCGAATGGTCTCGAGCAGCTTGTCGGGCTCGTCGCTCACGAGCAGGAACACCGTCTGCATGGGCGGTTCCTCGAGCAGCTTGAGTATCTTGTTGGAGCAGACCACGTTCATGCGTTCGGGCAGCCAGATGATGACCACCTTGTAGCCGCCTTGGCTCGACTTGAGGCTCAGCTTGCGTATCAGTGCCTCGCTCTCTGCCTCAAATATCACCGCCTGCTGGTTGGCCACCTTGATGCGCTTCAGCCAGCGGTCCATGGTGAAGTAGGGGCTCGCCAGGAGCATGTCGCGCCATTCCCTTACAAAGTCGTCGCACACCACCTTGGTCTCGCTGGTGGCGCCGGCGGGCTTGACGATGGGGAAGCTGAAGTGCAGGTCGGGGTGCTCCCACTTCTTGAGCATGGCGCTTTCGCCCAGCAGATATGAGGCCAGCGCCAGCGCCATAGCCATCTTGCCGCAGCCGTCGGGGCCGCAGAACATGAGTGCGTGGGGCAGCCTGTGCTCCTCTGCCATCTGCATGAGACGCTCCTTGGTCTCCTTCTGTCCTATTACCTCGTCAAATGTCATATCAGTCGTCTCGTTACCTCAGCCACGCTGTCCACTGCCGACACCGTGTAGAAGTGTATGTTGTTGATACCCTGGGCGTAGAGCTCCTGGCACTGGTGTGTGGCCCACTCTATGCCCAGCTGCTTGGCGTCGTCGTCGGTCTTGCAGCACTTCACTTCGGCTGCCAGCTCTTGGGGCAGGTCGCAGTGGAAGGTCTTGGGCACCACGGTGAGCTGCGAGAGCTTGGCGAGGGGCTTGATGCCGGGGATGATGGGGATGGTGATGCCCATGGCGCGCGCCTTGTCTACGTAGTCGAAGTACTTGCTGTTGTCGTAGAAGAGCTGGGTCACGGCATACTCGGCACCCATGTCCTGCTTCATCTTCAGATAGCCCATGTCCATCTCCATATTGGGTGCCTCGTCGTGCTTCTCGGGGTAGCACGCCACGCCATAGCCGAAGGGCGTGCCCGGCACCTTGATGGCGCTGCCGTCGGCAAAGTAGCCGCTGTTGAAGCGGTTTACCTGCTCTATCAGGTCGGTGGTGTGGGCGTGGCCGCCAGCCACGGGGGTAAACACGCGGTCGTCCTTGGCCTTGTCGCCACGCAGCAACAGCAGGTTGTCGATGCCCAGAAACTGGAGGTCCAGCAGCTCATACTCGATGTGCTCGATGGTGGCGCCGCTGCATATCACGTGGGGGATGACGGGAATGCCATACTTCTGCTGGATGGCGGCGGCTATCGCCACGGTACCGGGGCGGCGGCGTATGCGCATGCGCTCAAACTGGCCATTGTCCAGCTCGCGATACACATACTCGCTGTGGTGGGTGGTGATGTTGATATAGAGAGGGTCAAACTCTTTCAGCTTGTCGATAGTGGCAAAGAGCTTGCCCGTTCCCGTGCCCTTGAGTGGGGGCAGAACCTCGAACGAGAAGTTCTTCTTGTCTTTATGGATGTTGATGAGTTCTACAACTTTCATGATGATTTCTTGCAGTTAGATGGGGCGTGGTTATATATTTTGCAAAGTTAGTAAAAAAAAACAGCATACTCTTCGTTTTTAGCGGTTTTTCTCATACACTTCTTCCAATGATCTCCCCGCTCTCTGCCACTGCCGCCGTCTCCATCGCCGCTGCCGGTGGGGTAGGGCCCGCCGCCTGTGGCTCGCCCGTGGCGTCGCCGGGGGACTCTGCTGCCGCCCTTGTCGCCGCCGGAGCCGCATTGGCTGGCTCGTATCATACGTTACGTGGGCTCGTGCCTATTGTTACGTGCCCTCGTGTCATACGATACGTGGGCTCGTGTCTTCCGTTACGAGCCGGCAGCGGTGGTCTCCACGTGGCGCAAGGCGGCTTGGCTCATCCCCATCGGCCAGTGTTGACATCCACATCGGCCGTTGTCGACATCCACATCGGGCGGTATCGACATCGCCATCGGCCGGTGTGCATCGCCCCCGATGGTCTCCACGTGGCAGCACGCGGTGGCGGTGCCAGCATCTGTCTCCGCCCCTTTTCTTGTGTGCCACAACCTCTTCGTGAGCGACATAATTGCCTCTGCCGGGGCAAAAAGTCGGCGTTTTGTTTGGTGCTTTCTCCGACTTGGACTACCTTTGCACCATACTAATATCATCAACGACAATGAAGAAACTCGCTATTATCAGTTTGTGCATGCTTCTGGCGCTAAGCGTCAAGGCAGGCAAGGTAGATACGGTGCTGGTACACAGCACGGTGATGAACAAGGATGTCAAGACGGTGGTCATCACACCCACCGAGACCAAGAAGAACCGCGACCAGCGCTATCCGGTGCTCTATCTCCTCCATGGCGCCACGGGCAACTGCAAGTATTATCTCGAGAAGGTCAAGGCCACGCTCCCCGAGATAGCCGACGAGAAGGGCATGATATTCGTCACCCCCGACGCGCTCAACTCGTGGTATATAGACAGCCCCATCAACAAGAACCTGCAGTACGAAACCTTCACCTCCAAGGAACTGGTCGAGTATATCGACAGCCACTATCGCACCATCGCCGACCGCAAGGGTCGCGCAGTGACGGGACTGAGCATGGGTGGTCATGGCGCGCTCTATCTGGCGTTCCGCCACAAGGATGTCTATGGCGCCTGTGGCAGCATGAGTGGTGGCGTAGACTTCCGTGGCTTCCCGCAGAACTGGGAAATCAAGCGGTCGCTCGGCGAGATGGCTCACAACCGCAAGCGCTGGGATGCCCATGTGGTGGTCAACCAGATTGGCCGCATCCAGAACCATGACCTCGACATCATCATCGACTGTGGCGAGGGCGACTTCTTCCTCGAGTGCAACAAGTCGCTTCACGAGCGTCTGCTCGGCCGTGGCATCGACCACGACTTCATCCTGCGTCCCGGTGCCCACAACCCGCAGTATTGGCACAACAGCATAGACTATCAGCTCCTCTTCTTCCAGAAGTTCTTTGCGAAGAAGTAGGGGGATGAGAGGCTTTTCTGCCTTGGCAACTCCTACAGAGTTGCTGCTGCTTGCGGTGGCTCTATTATGGGTTTATTGCGTGTCTCCCACTCTCCCGCCAATCACTGCGGATTGCAGAGGACTTCGCAGACGCGGTCCTGGAAGTGGCGGGCATCGCTGGCGCGCATCACTCCCTGGTTGAGTATGGCGAAGCAGAGCTGGTGCCCATTGGCGGCAGTGCAGTAGCCTGCCAACGAGATGACGCCGGTAAGGGTGCCGGTCTTTGCCTTGACGTTATCCTTGGTGAAGGTTCCGTGCATACGCTTTTCCAGAGTGCCATCTACTCCTGCCTTAGGCAACGAAGGGAGCAGATGAATATAGATATTCTGATAACGATAGGCATAGCGGAGCAGACGCACCTCGAGTTCGGCGGTGACATAGTTGTAGAGCGACAGACCCGAACCGTCGGCAATGCGGTAGCGCTGACCGTGGAGTCCTACCTTGTCTATAAGGCGACGGATATACTGGCGGGCGTGACGGGCCGAAGCCGGACGGGCACCACCCGAGGCTGCGAGCTGATAGAAGAGCGACTCGGCATAGAGGTTGTCGCTCTCCTTCATCATACGCATGAGTATCTGGTCGATGGTGTGATAACGGGCGCAGATGCAGAAGGCTGTGTCGGGCTTGACGGCGGTAGAGGCAAAAGCCTGGACCACAAGCCCCGACTCGCGCAGTTTACGCTCAAAGCGCTCCATAAACTGGTCCTTGCGGCCATAGATGAGGGGCGTGAGCACGGGGTTGTCGTCGTCCCAGCACCATCCCTCGCCCAGCAGGTCGTAGTCCTTCATGCTCTTGTCGGCATAGAGGTGGCCGCGGATAGTGTCGACGCCCATCTTACGGATGCTCTCGACAAAGGCTGACATATCATCGGCATTGAAGAGGGGGTCCATGCCACCCACGCAGTAGATGTCGCCCTCGAGGGTACGGTTGGCGATATGCCCGGTATAGCACAGCTCGGTCTTGGTCTGATACGAACCGCCGAGACGGTCGATGGCGGCAATGGCGGTGAGCAGCTTCATGGTCGACGCCGGACGCATCATCTGCCGCTCGTTGTGACGGTAGATGACAGAGTCGGCTGTGAGGTCATAGACCATGAGCCCTACCTGAGAGGTCTGGAACATATCGGCCTCGAGGAGACGGTCGATGCCATGTACGGCAGACTGTGGCCACTTCAGCGAGAGCGAGTCGCGCACGAGGGTGTCGGCAGGCAGAGTCCCCCCCACTGTCTCGTCCTCGCCCGCTACGTCCTGGGCCTGTACGGGAACTGCGGTCAGCCACATCAGCAGCCAACCTAATATATATAAATAGGTATGCGTCATTGTTTAACAGTTATTCTCTTTGTCATTTCATCTACAAACAGCTGTTCCATCTGTGGTTTCAGACTCAGCGACCTGCCCTTGCCATACTCTACGAGTACATAGCCGACCAGCCCGAAGCAGTTTGTCATCGTCTGGCAGCGGCTTACATCGGCATAGGCAATGCTGCGGGTACGCGAGAAGCGACCACCGCTCACCACGAGGGCCTCGGGGGTGAAGGAATAGGTGGTATGGAGCACGCGCTCGACCATCAGCACCCACACGGCTGCCACAGGCAGCGCCACCACCACCCTCTGCATCCAGAAGAAGTAGAAGGAGAGCAAAGCCATGAGCACGATGGCACTCACATCGATGGCCGTAACCCTGTAATGGAATATCCTGTTCATAATAACTGTATGCAAAATTACGAATTTAATTGCCAAAAGAGTTATGATTATTATAATTTTTAGTAAATTTGCACCGAAATAAGATAAATATGGTTTACAAGTACGATTTTCTCATTATCGGCTCAGGCGTAGCCGGAATGAGTTATGCGCTTAAGGTAGCGAGAGCACATAAAGGTAAGGTCTGCATGATATGCAAGACATCGCTCAACGAAGCTAACACCTACTTTGCCCAAGGCGGAGTGGCGTCGGTAACCAATCTGCTGAAAGACAATTTCAAAAAGCATATCGAGGACACCATGATAGCCGGTGACTACATCAGCGACCCCAAGGCCGTAGAGCAGGTAGTGACGATGGCGCCCGAGCAGATCAAGGAGCTCGTCAACTGGGGTGTCAACTTCGACCGCAAGGACAACGGCGAGTTCGACCTGCACCGCGAGGGAGGCCACTCCGAGTTCCGCATCCTGCACCATGCCGACGACACCGGTGCCGAGATACAGCGCGGTCTGATGGAAGCCGTGCGCAGCAACCCCGACATCGATATCAAGGAAAACCATTTTGCCGTAGAGATTATTACCCAGCACCACCTCGGTGCGCGCGTCACCCGACGCACTCCCTATATCAACTGCTATGGAGCCTACGTGCTCGACCCCGACACCCAGAAGGTAGACACCTATCTGAGCAAGGTCACCGTGATGTGTACCGGTGGCTGCGGAGCCGTCTACCAGACCACCACCAACCCCGTGATTGCCACCGGCGACGGCGAGGCTATGGTCTACCGCGCCAAGGGCACCGTACAGGACATGGAGTTTGTACAGTTCCACCCCACCTCGCTCTACCACCCCGGCGAGACCCACCCCGCCTACCTCATCACCGAAGCCATGCGTGGCTACGGCGGCATACTGCGTCTGCCCAACGGCGAGAGCTTCATGGAGAAGTATGACAAGCGACTCTCGCTGGCTCCACGCGACATCGTGGCTCGCGCCATCGACCGCGAGATGAAGACCCACGGACTCGACCACGTCTGCCTCGACGTCACCCATAAAGACCCCGAAGAGACGCGCCACCACTTCCCCAATATCTATGCCAAGTGTCTCTCCATAGGCATCGACATCACCAAGGAGTATATCCCCGTGCGCCCCGCAGCCCACTACATGTGTGGCGGCATCAAGGTCGACCTCAACGGATGCTCGAGCATCAACCGGCTCTACGCCATCGGCGAGTGCTCGTGTACGGGTCTGCACGGCGGCAACCGCCTGGCCAGCAACTCGCTCATCGAGGCGGTGGTCTATGCCGAGACCGCAGCACGCCACAGCATAGAGCATGTGGACGAGTATGACTTCAACGACAAGGTGCCCGACTGGAACGACGACGGCACCATGACCAATGAGGAACAGGTGCTCATCACACAGAGCGTGAAGGAGGTGGGCGAAATCATGAGCAACTATGTGGGCATCGTGCGCAGCGACCTGCGTCTCAAGCGTGCCTGGGACCGTCTGGACCTGCTCTACGAAGAGACCGAAAACCTCTTCAAGCGTGTCAAGGTGAGCAAGGAGCTCTGCGAGCTACGCAATATGATCAACACGGGTTACCTCATCACGCGTATGGCCATCGAGCGCAAAGAGAGCCGTGGTCTGCACTACACCATCGACTACCCGGTACACGCTTACGATAAGAAATAAGCACGGCACATAGACAATGGAAGCCCCTACACGGTCCTCCACAAGGAGAGAGGGTTGAAAGCCCCTCCCCAACCCTCCCCAAGAGGCGGGAATTCATTCTCGCTGTGCTTTAGGGGATTGTAGTTACGCTCTTTTTCTTGAAAAAGGCTGGTATGGGGGCTTTGTTTTGGCTTTTTTCCTTCCCCGTGGGGAAGGTTAGGATGGGGCTTATGGTGGACGGGACGCACCCCTGGCAACTCTGTAGGAGTTGCGATTTCATAGCCCAGGGTTGAGGGGCGCAGCACCTCTACCCTGGGTATATATATAATAAGGTGTAGCTACTCTGTAAGAGTTGCGCTTAGCCGTAGGCGTTACCACGGCAGGAAACAAGGTTTCAATTGCGGGATTAATCCATTAATAACTGCTTCTATTAGGGGTTGATATAAACACAAAAAGCCATGGCGGCTGTTGTCGGCTTCGCCTTTTTGTGGCTGTCGGTGACGCCAGTCGGAAAACGAGTTTTCCTCCTTGTCGTCGCCACCATCCCCAACGCCATGCTTTGCATGACGGCAACAGCCGGCATGGTTCAAAAAGCGGCCGGTGGCCGTTCAAAAAGTCCGCCTTTGGCGGTAAAAAAACAATAGCTTGTGTTATTCCATCTGTTTGACACCTGCCGATAGAAAATATGGTAATCATTTTTTGTACCGGCGTTAACCGGACTTTTTTTACCGCCAACGGCGGCTTTTTGTTATTTGTGGCTTTTCAGCCTGCCAGCAGGCAGGCGCGGATGGGGGTGGCGGGGAGTATCCGAGAGCTTGCTCTCGAGATATTATCCGACACACACGGACGCAAAGGGCAAAGCCCTGAAAAGGCACAAATCTTTTTGTAGATTATTGTGATGGTATATTCAAGGATTATGGAAACACACACGACAAGTAACGCCTTCGGCTAAGCGCAATACTTACAGCATTGCTATACCTTAATTATATATGTACCCAGGGTAGCGTGCTGCGCCCGCAACCCTGGGCTGGGGAATCGCAACTCCGTCAGAGTTGCTGCTGCTTGTGCGGAGAAGCCCCTCCCCAACCCCTCCCCAAGGGGCGGGAGTCCTATCTTTAGGACATTATAACTTGCTGTAGGTACACATCTTTGGCAACTCTGTAGGAGTTGCTGCTGCTTGCGGGGAGGGGCGTCTGTTGGTGGTTTCCCCCATATACCTTATTATATATATAGCAAAAGTGATTTTTCTTCGGTTTTGTTTGGCTACGTTGCGCATTATCATTAACTTTGTAATTCATAGGCGGATAGCCGCCTGAATGATATGGATTATAGGACAACAAATAACACATAATACAATGTTTAGCAAAGAAACATATATCCGTCGTAGGGCCGAGCTGAAGCGCTTAGTCAAGAGTGGTATCATCATCCTGTTTGGTAACAACGACTCGCCAGCCAACTTCCCCAACAACGGGTATTACCCCTTCCGTCAAGACTCCACATTCTTATATTATTTCGGTCAGCAACGCGACGGCCTGGTGGGCGTGATAGACCTGGACGAAGACAAGGAAACGCTGATAGGCAACGACATTGACATAGAAGACATCGTGTGGTATGGCTCGGTAGACACCGTGGCCGACATGGCTGCACAGGTGGGCGTGGAGAACTGGGCTCCGATGAAAGAGCTCAAGACCATCTGCAACGCTGCACTGAGCCAGAAGCGCCACATCCACTTCCTGCCTCCCTACAGATATGATATCAAGTTGCAGCTGTTTGACCTGATAGGCATACATCCCAACCAGCAGAAGGAATCGGCATCGATGGAGCTGATTAAGGCTGTGGTGAAGATGCGTTCTACCAAGGAACAGCAGGAGATAGAAGAGCTGGAGCGCGCCTCGGTGATAGGCTATAAGATGCACACCACCGCCATGAGACTGACTCGTCCGGGACTGACCGAGAAGTATATCGGCGGTCAGGTGGACGGCATCGCCCACTCGTATGGCGCCATGGTCAGCTTCCCCACCATCTTCTCGCAACACGGCGAGATCATGCACGGCAACCCCTCGATGGCTGAGCTGGAAAGCGGACGCCTCGTGCTCTGTGATGCCGGTGCCGAGACCATCAACAACTACTGCTCTGACAACACCCGTACATACCCCGTGAACGGCAAGTTCAGCCAGCGCCAGTTGGAGATATACTCTATCGTAGAAGCAGCCCACGACCATGCCCTCGAGGTGGCACGCCCCGGTGTGAAGTATGCCGACGTACACTTCTCCGTATGCCGCCTCATCTTTGACCGTCTGAAAGAGCTGGGTCTTGCCAAGGGCGACACCGAAGAGGCTGTGCGCCAAGGTGCCCACGCCATGTTCCTGCCCCACGGATTGGGCCACATGATGGGTATGGATGTACACGACATGGAGAACCTGGACCAGGTGAACGTGGGATTTGACGAGGAGACCCGCCCCAACCTCGAGCAGTTTGGCACCAACTGTCTGCGCATGGGACGCCGTCTGCAGGAAGGATTTGTAGTGACCGACGAGCCTGGCATCTACTTCATCCCCGCCCTCATCGACGAATGGCGCGCCAAGGGACACTGCAAGGACTTCCTCTGCTTTGACAAGCTGGAGACCTACAAGGACTTTGGTGGCATCCGCATCGAAGACGACCTGCTCATCACTGCCGACGGTTCCCGCTTCTTGGGCAACGAGCGCATCCCCTATCATCCCAAGGATGTAGAAGCATATATGGCTGAAAACAAACAATAATCAACAGAATCATAAAACAACAAGAAATGAAAAAAATCATGATGATGGCGCTCGTGGCTATGGTGGCTTTGGGCGCAAACGCACAGGAGAAGAAGGCTGAGAAGGTAAATCCCAACAAGCCCGTATTCACTGTAGTCAAGGAGAATAAGATTACAAGTATCAAGGACCAGAACCGTTCGGGTACGTGCTGGAACTACTCTACCCTGAGTTACTTTGAGGCCGAAATCCTCAAGGCTACCGGCAAGGTCTATGACCTGGAAGAGAGCTTCGTGACCAACAAGACCTATATGGACCGTGCTATCCAGGTAGTACGTCTGCATGGTGACTGCCAGTTTGCTCAGGGCGGTTCGGCTTACGACCCCTTGTACTGCATCCAGAACTATGGCATCATCCCCCAAGACATCATGCCTTTCCCCGGCAGTCTGTATGGCGACTCACTGAACAACTTCAACGAGTTCTTCACCGTGCTGTCACCCTATGTCAAGGCCATTGCCACCAGCAACAGCAAGAAACTGTCTGGCCAGTGGAAGGTGGGTCTGCAGGGCATCCTCGATGCCTACCTCGGCAAGTGTCCTGAGAACTTCACTTACGAAGGCAAGAACTATACTCCCAAGACTTTTGCTGCCAGTCTGGGTCTCGACTGGAACAACTACGTGACCGTAACCAGCTATACCCACCACCCCTTCTGGACACAGTTTGCCGTTGAGGTGCAGGACAACTGGCGCAACCCACAGTCATGGAACGTGCCTATCGACGACATGGCACGCATCATCGAAAACGCCATCATGAACGGCTACACCGTAGCATGGGGTGGTGACGTATCTGAAGAGGGCTTCACCCGTCAGGGTCTGGCTTACTTCTATGACACCAAGAAGATGGAGAGCCTCGCAGGCAGCGATATGGCACACTGGCTCAAGCTGCCCAAGGCCAAGAAGACCAACCTCATCGACTCTCTCGGTGTAAACGTGCCCGAGCTTGTACCTACACAGGAGCAGCGCCAGCAGCGTTTTGACAACTGGGAGCTGACCGACGACCACGGTATGCTCATCTTCGGTATAGCCAAGGACCAGAACGGCAAGGAGTACTATATGGTAAAGAACTCATGGGGCGAGTCCGGCGAATACAAGGGTATCTGGTACATGACCAAGAACTACATCGTGGCCAACACCATGGACTTTATGGTCAACAAGAATGCCATCCCCAAGGATATACGTAAGAAAATGGGCATCTAAGAACCATAGCGCATAAATACATAAACGGCAGCTTCTCATAAATTTTTAGATGAGAAACTGCCGTTTTTTTGTATTTATTTTGTAACTTTGGACTCAAATAAGGTCTATACCAGACTTGGCCCCCATTCTATTGATAATAAAAGAACGATATAATGCACTTTAAGTGGAATTACAAGTATCCTACACCCGAAGAGGAACAGGCTGCTAAGGAATTGGGTGAGAAGCTCAACATGAGCCCTATTCTCACCCTGCTGCTGATTAGGCGTGGCATTACCACCGAGTCGGCAGCCAAGCGATTCTTCCGCCCCCAGCTTGCCGACCTCATCAATCCGTTCCTGATGAAGGACATGGACATCGCCGTAGACAGACTCAACGATGCCATGGGCCGCAAGGAGCGTATTCTCGTGTATGGCGATTACGACGTAGATGGGTGTACAGCCGTAGCGTTGGTCTATAAGTTTCTGTTGCAGTTTTATTCCAACATCGAATACTATATCCCCGACCGCTATGACGAAGGCTATGGCGTAAGCAAGAAAGGTATAGACTATGCCAAGGAGCAGGGCGTGAAGCTGATTATCATCCTCGACTGTGGCATCAAAGCCATCGACGAGATAGCCTATGCCAAAGAGCAAGGCATCGACTTCATCATCTGCGACCATCATGTGCCCGACGAGAAACTGCCAGACGCTGTCGCCATCCTCAACCCCAAGCGTGAGGACGACCCCTATCCCTTCAAAGACCTGTGTGGATGCGGCGTAGGCTTCAAGTTTATGCAAGCCTTTGCCAAAAACAACGGCATCCCCTTCTCACGCCTCATCCCCCTACTCGACCTCTGTGCCGTAAGCATCGCTGCCGACATCGTGCCCGTAGTCGACGAGAACCGCATCCTCGCCTTCCACGGTCTGAAGCAGCTCAACCAGAACCCAAGCGTAGGACTCAAAGCCATCATCGATATCTGCGGACTCAACAACCGCGAGCTGTCGATGAGCGATATCATCTTCAAGATTGGTCCGCGTATCAACGCCTCGGGACGCATGGAGAACGGCCGCGAAAGCGTGGACTTGCTTGTGGAAAAAGACCTTGGCATGGCTCTGAGTATGGCCAAGCACATCAACGAATACAACGAGCAACGTAAGGATATAGACAAGCAGATGACCGAGGAAGCCAACCAGATTGTGGCCCGCTTGGAGAACCAGAAGCACCAGTCGAGCATTGTGCTCTACGACGAGAACTGGAAGAAAGGCGTCATCGGCATCGTTGCCTCACGACTTACGGAAATCTACTTCCGTCCCACCGTGGTACTTACCCGCGACGGCGACTATGCCACCGGCTCTGCCCGCAGCGTCACCGGCTTTGACATCTATTCTGCCATCAAAAGTTGCCGCCATCTGCTGGTCAACTTCGGTGGCCACACCTATGCCACGGGTCTTACGCTGAAATGGGACCGCATCAAGGAATTCCGCATGGCGTTCCAGCAGTATGTAGACGACCACATCCTGCCCGAGCAGACCGAAGCCAACCTGAAAATAGACTCAGTCATCGACTTCAAGGATATCACCAAGCGCCTGCACAACGACCTGAAGAAATTCTCACCCTTCGGCCCAGGCAACCCCAAGCCCCTCTTCTGCACCCTCAATGTCTACGACTATGGCACCAGCAAGGTCGTGGGCCGCGAGCAGGAGCATATCAAGCTCGAGCTGGTCGACTCCAAGTCGAGCAATGTGGTCAAGGGCATAGCATTCGGCCAGAGCGCATCGGCACGTTACATCAAGTCAAAGCGCAGCTTTGACATCGCTTATACGCTTGAGGACAATGTCTTCAAGCACAACGCCATCCAGTTACAGATAGAAGACATACGCCCAGCTGAGGATGAAAAGGTATGACGACATACTGAGAGAATACTGGGGCTATACATCTTTTAGAGGAATACAGGAGTCCATCATCGAAAGCATCGGCTCGGGCAAAGATACCTTGGGCCTGATGCCCACCGGTGGCGGCAAGTCCATCACCTTCCAGGTGCCTGCCTTGGCCCAGGATGGAGTCTGTATCGTCATCACCCCACTTATATCCCTGATGAAGGACCAGGTGATGCACCTGCAGAAGCGTGGCATCAGTTCGGCCGCCATCTTCTCGGGCATGTCCAGACAGGAAATCATCGTGACGCTCGAGAACTGCATCTTCGGTTCTACCAAGATACTCTACGTATCGCCCGAGCGTCTTTCTTCCGAGCTTTTTCTTACCAAGTTAAAGCACATCAACGTTAGTTTTATCACCGTCGACGAAGCCCATTGCATCAGCCAATGGGGCTATGACTTCCGTCCCAGTTACCTGCGTATTACCGACATACGCAGCATCAAGCCCAATGTACCTATCCTCGCGCTCACTGCAACCGCCACGCCCAAGGTGGTGATAGACATCCAAGACAAGTTGGGGTTCAAGGAACACAACGTGTTCAGCATGAGCTTTGAGCGCAAGAACTTGGGCTACATCGTGCGCAACACCACCGACAAAGACCACGAGCTGCTGCATATCCTCAGAGCCGTGCAGGGCTGTGCCATCGTCTATGTGCGCAGCCGCAAGCGCACCAAGGAGATAGCCAAGATGCTCACCGACGCCGGCATCAGTGCCAACCACTTCCATGCCGGACTCGACCCCGCCATCAAGGACCGCAACCAGCAGCAATGGCAGGACGACGAACGGCGGGTGATAGTGGCTACCAACGCCTTTGGCATGGGCATCGACAAGCCCGATGTACGTCTGGTCATCCACTACGACTGTCCCGACTCCATCGAAGCCTACTTCCAGGAAGCCGGACGTGCCGGACGCGACGGTCAGCGTGCCTATGCCGTGCTGCTCTACGACACGAGCGACAAGGTGAAGCTGAAGAAGCGCATCGCCGACAATTTCCCTGAGAAGGAGTTCATAAGCAGTGTCTACGAGCATCTGGCCTATTACTTCCAGATAGGCGTAGAGAGCGGCAAGGGATTTACCGGTGCCTTTGAGATAGACAAGTTCTGCCACATCTACCACCACTACCCCATCCAGACCGATGCCGCCTTGCGCATCCTGCAGCGCGCCGGCTACATCATCTACGAGACCGACCCCGACGCCCGTGCCCGCATCATGTTTCTGCTTCATCGCGACGAGCTATACCGTCTGCACGAGGGCACGCCCATGGAAGAGAAGGTCATCACGGCGCTGCTGCGCTGCTACGGCGGACTCTTCACCGACTATGCCTATATCGACCTGTCGCTGATAGCCCTGCAGAGCGGACTCGAGCACGAGCAGGTCTACACCATACTCAAGATGCTCTCGCAGCGGCATATCGTACACTTCATCCCACAGCGCAAGATGCCCTACATCACCTACCTTACCGACCGCGTAGACCCAGAGCAGGTGGTCCTGCCCAGAGAGGTGTACGAGGAAAGAAAGGAAAATTACATCGAGCGTATCGAGGCAATGATAGCCTATATCGAGAACAATGAGACTTGCCGCAGCCGGCAGCTTATGGCTTATTTCGGGGAAGAAAACAAGAACGATTGTCACCGTTGCGATGTGTGTGCAGACCACTACGGACGCGTCACCAAGCAACAGGAGAAGACAGCTCGCGAGCTTATCCTGCAACAACTGGCCGACGGAGAGCCCCATCACATTACTATTCTGCGTGATCTGCAGATTCCTAAAAAACAGTTCGAACAGGTTTTGTCCGAACTGGTGTCTGAAGAGATAATCCTTGTCAACGGCTGTCAAATCTGCCTCAACAAGGATTGACTCCCCTCATTATTTTTCTATAAACACAGCCTTGCCACGAGCCACCTCGGTCTCTGTGGCATCATCGTCGGCGCGCTTGGTGATGCGTATGCAGTAAGCGCCGTCGGCAGTTTGCTCCTGATAGAAAGTCAGGACATCGCCGCCATGGGCTTCAGCCACATAGGCTATCTCAAAGCGCTTCAGGAAATGAGACTTGTACCAATCGACGGGAAACAGGTCGAGCACATGTTCGATATACTTGACGCTGTTGATATGGCCATTGATATCGACATCATTATAGCGTGTCTTGAGTTCCATCACCTTCACAGCCTCATCACCCATCTTTACCCGCGACGGGCTGGCGATAGGACAGGGATAGTCTTTGTCTATATAGTTGTTGATGGCACCATCGTGGATGCTGAAGATGTCGGTGGGCTGACGGCTCTGGGTATCAATCATCGCCCACACGCTGCGACCATAGCCAAGCATGTGGCCGTCGGCGGCAGAGATGGCATAGTTGCGCGAGGTGAAGTAGCGCATGGCACTCTCGACCCAAGTCTCTACATAGAAGTCGTCATACGAGGAGGGCATCTCGTCCATCTCAATCACCAGTCGCGACAGCACCCATGTCTTGTGGCGCGGCATAAGATAATTCATACCAAAGCCACGCTCTGTGGAATGGAAGTCGGCAGCATTGAGCAGATGATTACCCAGATGTCCCATGAAGAGATGATTGGAGTAATCACAGTGGAAGGGCTCTGCCAAGAACTTGTATTTTGCTATTTTGGTCTGTTCCATATTCATACGTTTTACGCAACAAAATTAACCAAAAAATCTCTGGTACCCAACGATACCAGAGATTTTTTTATTATCGGCGCAGTCAAACTGTCACTTGATATATACGATAGCCAGGCGATTGGAGGTAACTCCCTGCACGCCCTTGCCGGTAGCCTCGTCGACGATGACGCCGCGGGCTCTGAGATAGTCGGCCACGACATCGGCACGACCCTGCGAGAGTCTCTTGTTGAACGCCTTGGAACCCTCGGGCGAAGCAGTACCTACAACCTGCACGTGCTTGCCTTCGGCTATGGTGTTGAGGGCAGCCTTGGCCTCATCGGTGAGGTTCTGCTTGCCCTGTGCAAAGGTCACAAACACGAGGTTGCCCACCTGTACTTCCTGTGTTTTCACCACTTCCTTGACCACCTCCTTAGGTTTCTTGGCAAGTTCGCCGCGCAGGTCGTTAATCTGGGCATTGAGTGCATCGACCTCGGCCTGGTCGCGCAGCTGGGCAAGAGCGAAGTTGTGGGTACCATTGGAGTTTCTGAACTTGTAGTTGAAGCCTACATTGAGCTGGAAGCCAGACTTGTTGACATTGTAAGCCACGCCCTGGTAACCATTGCCGTTGAGAGCCCAGTTGATAGACGGCTCAACATAGAACTGCCATTCCTTGTTGGCTCCGAAGTTGAAGGCGAAATCCACACCAAACTTGGAGGTCAGCACGTCGGCTTTCCAGTCCTTGGTGGGCGAGCCGAAGGTGTGTCCCCATCCCAGACCCATTACCGGGATAAGCTCAAAGCAGCGAGGCTCGCCCTTGTAGCCACCAGCCCAGTTGCTCAGATTGATGGTAGCCAGCAGCGAGGTGTTCATGCTGTTGACGAGCGTACCCTGGAGATTGCCATGATGCAGGTTCTTGAAATAGGCATTGCCCTCAAGAGCCAAACCGAATACGGGAGTAAACCAGCGGCCCAAGCGCAGACCGGCATTGGGAGTGATATCACGAAGCCAGCAATGGTTGGCTGCCCCCATGGTCGATGGATGGGTGGCGGTGATGACTCCACCATTGACACCGAGATAGAAATTATCAGAAGACTTGCTTTCCGAGACTGTCTGAGCCGATGCTGAAACTGCCAGCAGTGCGGCTGCGAACATTAAAACCAGCTTTTTCATTGTTACGTCTTATTTTAGATTTATACTGTTGTTATTGGTCGAGATAGCAAAGATATAAAAAAAGTGAATGGCTGCAAACAGTTTTCCCGAAAATCGACATGAGAAGACCCCAAAAAGTAATAAACAACCAATTCACACGACTTATTGAACCAAAAAGAGTTCCCCTTACGCTCTTGTTGACGGATGGGGAACTCCTGTTGACTGCCGCTTCGATATTAGTTGAAGTAGTAGAGGAAGGTGGCGATGCCCTCAAGTGCGGGCTTGCGCTGACCTTCGATTTCAATCTTGAAGGCGATGCTGGCCTTGCAGATACCGCGCAGGTTGGCTATCTCGTGCAGCTTGGTCACCATGCGCAGACGGCTGCCCACGGGCACAGCCTGACCGAAACGCATCTTGTCCATGCCATAGTTGACGAGCATCTTCAGGTTGTTGACCTTGATAATCTGGTTCCAGAAGTAGGGCAACAGCGAGAGGGTAAGATAACCATGCACGATGGTGCTCTTGTAGGGGCTCTCGGCCTTGGCGCGCTCTACATCTACATGTATCCACTGGTGGTCGAGGGTGGCATCGGCAAACTGATTGATGCGGTCCTGGTCGACGGTAAGCCACTCAGAGGTACCAATTTCCTCGCCTAAGTGAGCGGCAAACTCTTCATAAGAATTAATTTCCAACATAGTCTTGTCGTTATTATATATTAATAATGTGTATTACTTCCTGTGCTTGGTAGTGGTGGTGGTCTTTGTCGTGGTCGACGTAGAGATTCTCAGAGTCTTGGGCTTGCTGGCCTCATAGTATCTGAGCGCCTCGGGCATATCGCGCTGCAGCGCGGCTATACGCTTTGCGTCGGAAGGGTGGTCTGACAGGAAATCGTCCTGATTGCCTTTGCCGCCCGACATGCGCTGCCAGAAGGTGATGGCTTCCTGCGGGTTGTAGCCGGCCATAGCCGCAAAGATAAGTCCCATGTGGTCGGCCTCGGTCTCATGGTCGCGGCTGTACTTCAGATTGCGCAGCTTCAGACCCTGCTGAGCCAGCACGGCGGCATAACTGCCCACATTGGTGCCGGTGGCACCATTGAGCACGCTGCTGAGCAGCTGGGTGCCATACTGCTGCTTAATCTGCTTGGAGATTTGCTCGGCGCTGTGCTTGCCCACGGCGTGGGCTATCTCGTGACCCAGCACGATGGCAAGTCCATTCTCGTTTTTGGTGTAGGGCAGCAGTCCCTCGAAGACCACTATCTTGCCACCGGGCAGACAGAACGCGTTGGCACTCTTGTCCTGCACCAGGTTGAACTCCCAGCTGTATTCACTCACTTCGGCAGCCATGCCGTTGTTTCTCAAGTAGTTTTCTACGGCAGTAGCCAGTTTCTTGCCTACCCTTACTACCATCTCGGTATTGGCGGCATTGGTCGATTTCTTGGCCGACTGCATGTACTGGCTGTACTCCTTGTTGCTCAGGCTCATTATCTCCTGATTGGACACCATCAAACTCTGCTTGCGACCGGTAATGGGCACCGTGCGCGTGGTGCCGCATGCTGCCAAGAGGGCCACAACCCATACCAGCAGCATCACTTTAAGCTGTTTCATAAAAGTCCTTTCTTATACTGGCGCAAAAGTAACCATTTAGAACGAATATGCCAAACAAAATGCCACTTTTTTGGCTCCCACATGCGCCCTCGGGGCTGGTATGGCAAGCTGGCGCAAACAAGCGCGCGCTACGCCACACGCCACAAAACCGCAATGATGGCAGAGAGGTTGAAGGCGGGGCGGGAATTATGTATTGCGAGGTTGGAAACAATGATTGCAGGGCAGGAAACGATGGTTGCAAAGTCTGAAACCAATTATTCTACGGCCACGGGCAAGAATGGGACGACGGGAGAAAGGGGGAAAAAGATTAGAGGAGAGTGCATGACCACTGTCACGCCTCTCCTCTCTACAATTATACAAAACATCATGATCTAAGTGGTTACGATCAAACTTTCATCCAGTTGCAAAGGTACTGCTTTCTGTCGCTATGTGCAATACCCACAAATGATGATTTAGTGTCTGATGAGCTGGGAACCCGTCGTAGCCCGAGAGCCGGTATTGACCTGGACGGCATAGACGCCACGGGGAGCGCCAGCCAGCGAGATGTGATAGCTGCAGCCACTGGGCGCGAGTCTATGGGAAGCCACACGGCGGCCGTCGACCCCATAGACATTGACCACAAAGGTGTGGCTGGGAGCAGAGTCGAACCTCAACTCTACCCCATCGCCCACGGGCCGTATCGACACGCCCTGGGCCTGACGCTGCGACACATCGGGGATGGCTGTAAATCCGAGCAGGTGCAGCAATCCGGCATAGACATCAATCTCGCCATAGCCATAATAGTTGTTGGGATAGTCGAGCGACGGGTCGTGGCGACGGGAGGTGGCGGCAATGAGCTCGCGCACCTGGTCGGGGGTAAGCGTAGGGCAAGCCTGGAGCCACAGGGCGATGGCGCCAGCGGCAGCGGGGGTAGACATAGACGTGCCCGAATTGTAGTTCCAGGCATAAGTACGGCCGTCAAAGTCAAAGTGTTCCTTGTCTGAGTTGACGATATCCCACGCCGAGGGATGATGCTCGAGATAGTAGCTGCTGTACGAGGAGACGATGTTGGTGCCGGGAGCCATCACATCGGGCTTGATGCGCTCGTCGACCGTGGGGCCTATCGACGAGGTGCGGGTGCGCTCGCCGTCGTGCCCCATGTCGTAGACGCGATGGGCGCCGAGGTAGGTGTAAATGTCCTGGCGATAGGCGGTAGAGCCCACGCAGATGGCTGCCGGCGAGCTGGCGGGCGAACCGATGCTATGGCTATACTCGCCGGCAGCGAGGCTGGGGTTGGCGGGATTGGTGATGAGGGTGCCACGGCTCTTGTAGAAACTGGCGTCGGTGCCCTCGCCCACAATCTCGACCGACAGCAGGCGCCCGTCGGTCTGGCGTAGAGAGACATCCATCACCGTGTCGGCAGCCTCGTAGGCCGACGGATAGGCGCATGCCATGACGCTCATGCCGCACCACTGCTCGAGGCGCAGCGTGTCGGCAGTCACCTGGCGCGAGGAGATGAGCAGCGTGTCGCGCGTGTCGCCGTAGGACACCAGGCGCACCTCGAAGCTCCGGTTGCCACGAACCATGAACGACACACGGTCGCCCTCTGACCGCAAGAACGACCCCTCGCTCTGCAGCGACGCCGGTTTGTGGAAGTAGGTCTTGACCAGGCCGTCGTTACCCGCCGAAGCCACGAGTATACGACCAGGGCCAACGAGCGAATCGAGCACCTGGTAATAGAGACGGTCGTCGCCACGGAAGTCCTGGCCCGAGCCTTCGCTGAAGGACGCCACACAGGGCATGTCGCGCTCGGCAGCATAGTCGAAGAGATACTTGAACCCGAGCGCATCAAGGGCATAGGTGTAGAGATTGAGCCGCTCGGGAGGTATCATCGAGGCATTGTCGCCCGTGGCGTTGGCCACAAGGCAGATGTCGCTCTCGTAGGCCACACCGCGGTAGGCCGAGCGGTAGCCATTGCCGGCAGCGATGCCCGTGGTGTGGGTGCCGTGGGTCTGGTCGTTGCCATCGGCCGAATGCCGGCAAGCCAGCACATCGGCGCCATGATAGGTGGCGCCCACGGGCATAGTCCCGTCGTCGGCAGCGAGCATGTCCCACACCGAACTGATGCGGCAGCGGTGGCTGAGGGTATCGAGGAAGGTGGGATGGGTATAGTCGAAGCCTATGTCCTGGACGCCTACAACTACGCCTTTGCCGGTAAAAGCCTGGGGCAAAGACTCGGCACGGTAGGCCTTGTCGGCACGGAGTATGACCGCCATCGTATCGAGGGTGGCTCGGTGGGAACGGTTGGCCTCGATGCGCTTGACCTTAGGAAGCGAAGACAGCCGCGCGATGCTGCCCACGGGGATGCGGGCGATGTGGATGTTGCCAAAGCGGGCAAGCGACTCGCCGCCACAGGAGTCGAGCACAGCGGCTCCGTCGCCGTCAATCTCGACAAAGGCGCAAAGCCACGAGGCCGCATGGGCACCCACGCCCTGCACGCGGGCTGCCGATGAAGAGGCGTCGAGAGCCAGCGAGCGCACCATGGCAGACATCTTGGTAAAATCGGGGCGCTGGGCATAGACAGCCGTCACCATGACCCATAGCAAAAACATAAATACGGTTCGCTTCATATTGCAAAATAAATGAAAATAAACGAGCCACGCAAGCCAAAGTCAAAAAAATCAAGGAGAAAGCCCCGTAACCCCTGTTTTTTTAGTACCTTTGCATGAACAGCAAACAATAATACTTAAATAATAATGGAACAAAAGGATTACAAGTATATCAGCGTGGCCTACAAGCTCTATGATATCACCGACAACAAGCAGGAACTGATAGAAGAGACAGCTAAAGACAAACCATTTGTGTTTCTCAGCGGTTTCGGAACCACTCTCGAGGACTTTGAGAGCAATCTCGTGGGTCTGGCAGAGGGTGCCGACTTCGACTTCGTGCTCTCTCCCGACAGAGCTTATGGCGAACATGTAGACACACGCGTAGTGGAACTGGACAAGCAGATATTCAGCGTCGACGGCAAGTTTGACAGCAAGAACATCTACCCCGAAGCCATCGTCCCGCTGCAGAACGAGGACGGCAACCGTTTCCTCGGACGCGTGGTAAGCATCGGCAGCGACAAGGTGCGCATAGACCTCAACCACCCACTGGCTGGTATGACGCTCAACTTCAAGGGTACCATCCACGAGTCGCGTCCTGCCACCAATGCCGAGATAGAGCAGATGGCACGCATGCTGAGCGGTGAAGGCGGATGTGGCGGACACTGCGGAGGCGGCTGCGGCGGTCACTGTGGTGACGGCGGTTGCGGCGACGGCCACTGCGACGGTGAGGGCCACTGTGGCGGTGAAGGTCACTGCGGAGGCGAGGGCCACTGCGGAGGCGGACACCACAACCACTAATAGGCCAATAGGCAACAAAACCACCCACAACATGAGCAACACAATAGGAAACATACTGCGCCTCACCACCTTCGGCGAGAGCCATGGTGAAGCGATAGGCGGTGTCATCGACGGTTTTCCGGCTGGGATAGACATCGACATGGACTTCGTGCAACACCAGTTGGACCGTCGTCGTCCGGGTCAGAGTCGGCTTACGACGCAGCGCAACGAGAGCGACCGGGTAGAGATACTCAGTGGTGTATTTGAGGGCAAATCGACCGGTGCGCCCATCGGATTCATCGTGCGCAATACCAACCAGCACTCGCATGACTATGACAATATGCACCGTGTGTTCAGACCCTCGCACGCCGACTATACCTATTATAATAAGTATGGCATACGCGACCATCGTGGGGGCGGACGCTCGTCGGCGCGGGTCACAATAAGCCGCTGTGTGGGTGGCGCGCTGGCTATGCTGGCGCTCAAGCAGATAGGGGTAAGCATCACGGCATATACCTCGCAGGTAGGGGGGATAGCGCTCGACCGCGACTATCACCGATACGACCTCAGACGCACTGACGACAACGACGTGAGATGTCCGGATGCCGACAAAGCGGCACAGATGGAAGAGCTCATCATGCAGGTGAAGAACGACGGCGACACCATCGGCGGCGTCATTACCTGTGTGGTCGAGGGATGTCCTGCCGGGCTGGGCGAACCAGAGTTCGGCAAACTGCACGCCCAACTGGGCAGTGCGATGCTGAGCATCAATGCCGTCAAAGGTTTTGAATATGGCGACGGCTTTGACATGGCCTCACACAGAGGCAGCGAGGTGAACGACCTCTTTGACCCCGACGGCAGCCACGTGACGCTTACCAACCACAGCGGAGGCATACAGGGCGGCATAAGCAATGGCGAAGACATCTGTTTCCGTGTGGCGTTCAAGCCTGTGGCAACACTACTCAGACCGCAAGCCACAATAGACACAGACGGCAATGCTACGCAGCTGGAGGTCAAAGGTCGGCACGACCCATGTGTGCTGCCACGCGCCGTGCCGCTGGTGGAGGCTATGGCTGCCATGGTGATACTCGACTGCTATCTGGTCAACAAGACCATACACCTGTAGGAAAGCGGGCGGAACACGGCAGACGTGGCGCCCAGCATGACTCATAAGGATACGAAAAAAGGTTCTTCTGTCTTTGCCAATGGCATGCAGAAGAACCTTTTTCTATGTATTACGCGTCAAGCCTTAATCGGCATCGGGAACGATGAGCTTGTAGCCCTTGCCGTGGATGTTGATAATCTCAATCTGGTCATCGTCTTTCAGATGCTTACGCAGCTTGGTGATATACACATCCATCGAGCGGGCATTGAAGTAGTTGTCGTCAATCCAGATGGTCTTGAGGGCAAAGTCGCGCTGCAGAATCTCGTTGGAGTGGGCGCAGAGCAGAGCCAGGAGCTCGTTCTCCTTGGTGGTGAGCTTGGTCTGCTTCTCACCGATGGTGAGCAACTGCTTCTGGGCATCGAACACGAAGCGGCCGATACGGAAGACGGTAGCATCCTTGGCCTTCTTGCCATGGACACGGCGCAGGATGGCCTCAATACGCAGCACGAGCTCCTCCATAGAGAATGGCTTGGTGATATAGTCGTCGGCACCAATCTTGAAACCTTCGAGGATATCGTCCTTGAGGGCACGGGCGGTAAGGAAGATGATAGGAATCTCGGTATTGGCCTGACGAATCTCCTGGGCCAGGGTGAATCCGTCTTTCTTGGGCATCATCACGTCGAGAACGGCGATATCGAACTTGCCCTTGGCAAACTCTCTGTAGCCGACCTCACCATCCTGGCAGAGAACTGCCTGATAACCTTTGGCCTGTAGATACTCGCGGAGCAACATTCCCAAATTCTCATCGTCTTCGCAAAGCAAAATTTTCAACTTCTCGTCCATAGTTGTATTGTTTAAATGATTATTGATATTGTTTCTATTGATAATTGTGATTGATTAATCTTCTATCTTTGGCAACTTGATGGTAAAGGTGGTACCCTTGCCCACTTCACTTTCTACCTTGATGGTGCCGCTATGCAGGTCGATAATCTTCTTGACATAGGCAAGTCCCAGACCGAAGCCCTTGACATCGTGCACGTTGCCGGTATGCACGCGGTAGAACTTCTCAAACACCTTCTTCAGGTTTTCCTTCTTGATGCCGATGCCGGTATCTCGCACGGAGAAGCAGAGATGGGTATCGTCGTTCCAGGTGCGCAGATAGATATTGAGCGGCTTCTCGGGCTTGCCATACTTCACGGCGTTGTCCATCAGATTGAAGAGGGCGTTCTGGAAGTGCACCTCGTCGACATAGATGGCAGAGTCGACAGCCTCAATCTCGGTGTAGATTTTTCCGCCGGTATGCTCTACGCGCAGGGTAAACGAGTTGGCCATGTTCTCGACCATCTCGTTGAGGTCGAGGTGCTTCTTCTTGAACACAGCCTTCTTGCGGTCGAACATACTCATCTGCAGTACCTTCTCCACGAGGAAGCGCAGGCGCTTGGACTCGTCCTGCACCACTCCCGACAGATGCTTCATCATGGTCTCGCTCTTGGTGACACTCTGGTCGTTCATCATCTGCGCCGCAAGCGAAATGCTGGCGATAGGCGTCTTGAGCTCGTGGGTCATATTGTTGATGAAGTCATTCTTAATCTCAGACAATCTCTTCGAGCGGAATATCGTGACTATCGTGAAGATAAAGGTGATAAGCAGCACCACGGTGAAGATCACACTGGGAATCATGAAGCGGATAGACGAGTAGATGTAGCTGTTCATATCGGGGAAGTGCAGCTTGACAACTCCCATCTTGCTGACCGGGTCGTTGCGGAAGAGTATCTGGGTGTAGGTGTACTCTTCTCCCTCGTCGGAATAGTCGGGGCAACGATAGACCTCGCGACCGTCCTGGGTAGACACGGTGAAATGGTAGCCAATGTTGACGCCATTATTCATCAACTCTGCCTTGAGGTCCTGGTCGAGCAGCTTGAAGTTGATGCGCTCCTTCAGCGGTTTGTCTGATGCTGAGTAGAGTATAGACACCACCACCTCGTCGAGCAGCGCCTTCTGATAGACGTAGCGGTTCTTGACAATCTCCTGCAACGACCTCGAAGCCTCGGAGATGCTGCCCTTGTCGTTTTCGAGAATCATTCCCTTGGGCTTGGTGGCAGGATTGGATGATATGGTCTTGAGCTCGAACGAGGTATAGATAGTGCCGTCCTTGCCCACGGCAGCATACTGATGCGACTGCTGCACTGTAGCGTCGGGATGGCCGGAGCGCGTGCCCATAGAGTCCTTCTTGAAGGCCTTACGCTCAGTCTCGTTGACATCCTTCTCAAGATAACGCAGGGTCTCGTTAAGCTCCAAATTGCGCGAGGCCTGATAGAGAGAACGGTTGACACTCTCGTCAAACTGCTCTTTCTTCATATCCACCATCTCCTGGATATACTTGAGCTGTAGGAAAAGCAGAATCAGGAAGCTGACGCCCATGATGACTGCTATGGTCCATATTGTTTTCTTTTTCATAATACAAATATACGTAAATACTTAAAACGTTAACATTAAAAGGTTAATTATTTACACCGAGTTTAACATTATTAACTATAAACATACAGATTACTTACGCATTTGTAATTATCGTGATGACGGATAGGATAAAAAAAAGGAGGGATATGGCTTTACCCATTCCCTCCATCATTTTCGGATTTTATACTCAGTTATTCGTCATCGTCTTTCTGCTCTGCCTCATGCTCGGCAATCAGCTTGGACTGAACATCATTGGGCACGAGTTCGTAGCTGGCAAACTTGGTGGTAAACGAGGCACGTCCGCCGGTAAGGCTACTCAGAGAAATAGAGTAGTTGGCGAGCTCCTTCAATGGAATCTTGGCCTGGAGTTTCTGGTAACCAGCCTCTGAGTCCATACCCATGATGAGGGCACGACGTCCCTGCAGGTCGCTCATCACATCGCCCATATAGTCTGACGGTACATAAACCTCGAGGTCATAGATAGGCTCCAGAATCTTAGGACCGGCATTCTTGAATGCATCAGAGAAAGCGTGGCGGGCAGCCAGGGTGAATGAGATTTCATTGGAGTCAACCGGGTGCATCTTGCCATCATAAACGATTACGCGTACATCACGGGCGTAGCTACCAGTAAGAGGTCCGCGCTCCATGCAGTCCATAATACCCTTGAGGATAGCGGGCATGAAACGAGTATCGATGGCACCGCCAACAACCGAGTTGAGGAATACGAGCTTGCCGCCCCACTCCAAATCAACTTCCTGACGGCTCTTGATGTTCATCTTGAACTCCTGACCACCGAAGTTGAACACGGTAGGATCGGGCATACCCTCGGCATAAGGCTCGACGATGAGGTGAACCTCGCCAAACTGTCCGGCACCACCACTCTGCTTCTTGTGACGATACTCGGCCTTGGCTTTCTTGGTAATGGTCTCACGGTAAGGCACGCGAGGCTCATCGAAGACTACACTCAGCTTCTCGTTGTTTTCCAGACGCCACTTCAGCGTACGCAGATGGAACTCTCCCTGACCATGAACGATGGTCTGGCGCAGCTCCTTGCTCTGTTCTACCACCCATGTGGGGTCTTCCTGACGCATCTTGAGCAGGGCGACCATGAGTTTCTCCATATCCTGAGCATTGGTAGTGCGGATAGCACGCGAATACTTGGAGTTGGGATACTTGATGAAGTCGAAACGCCACTCACAGTCCTTGCCGTTGAGCGTGTTGCCGGTCTTGACATCCTTGAGCTTCACGGTACAGCCGATGTCGCCAGCCTCGAGACGGTCTACGGCGATACGGTTGGCACCGGCGCAGGCATAGATGGTACCCAGACGCTCCTTGGAACCACGGTCGGCATTGGTAAGGTCGTCACCAGGCTTAACCGAACCACTCATAACCTTGAAGTAAGACACTTCACCGATATGGGGTTCCATACCAGTCTTGAAGAAATACAGACTCTCTGGTCCGGCGGCGTTGGCCTCAACCTCTTCACCACGGGTATTGTGCATCTTAGGCATCTCGCTTACGAAGGGAACTACATTGCCCAAGAATTCCATCAGTCGGCGAACGCCCATGTCCTTGCCTGCACATACGCAGAATACAGGGAAGATAGAACGGGTTACCAGACCCTTGCGGATACCTTCACGCAGCTCGTCCTCGGTGAGGGTTTCCTCTTCGAAGAACTTCTCCATCAGAGACTCGTCGTTCTCGGCAGCAGCCTCGACCAGAGCCTTGTGCAGCTCCAGAGCCTTGTCCATCTCCTCGGCAGGAATGTCCTCGATGATAGGCGCACCACCCTCGGGCTTCCAGCTGTACTTCTTCATCAGGAGCACGTCGATAAGCGCATTGAAACCAGGACCGGTAGACAAGGGGTACTGTATCTGTACGCACTTGCTACCATAGATTTCATGCATGCTGTTGATGATGTTGTCGAAGTCACACTTGTCTGAATCCAGCTGGTTGACAAGGAAGATAACGGGCTTCTTGAGTTTCTCGGTATAACGGAAGTTATTCTGTGTACCCACCTCAGGACCATACTGGCCATTGATGAGAATCACGGCCTGGTCGGTAACGTTGAGGGCAGTAATGGCGCCACCCACGAAGTCATCGGAACCGGGACAGTCGATAATATTCAGTTTCTTGTTGTTCCACTCTACATGGAATACTGTGGGGAATACAGAGTAGCCATACTCCTGCTCTACGGGGAAGTAGTCGCTCACCGTATTCTTGGCTTCCACTGTACCACGACGTTTGATGATTCCAGCTTCAAAAAGCATACTCTCGGCAAGCGTGGTCTTGCCGCTACCCGCACTGCCAAGCAGCGCGATGTTCTTGATTTCATTTGTTTGATATACTCTCATATCAAAAAGATTTAAGTTGTTAGTAATGTTCTTAGTCATGGCATGTGTTGCGATACACTTGCCCTTATCGATGCTAAAGTTATATATTTTAGGAGAAACACCAAAAGAAAACGGCAAAAATCTTCATTTTTTTTCAACTTATTAGTAATTTTGCGCCAATTATGGCTGGTTTATACATTCACATACCTTTCTGTGCATCGCGTTGTGCCTACTGTGGCTTTTACAGTACCACACGTGCTGATATGCAAGATAGTTATATCGACGCCGTGTGCCACGAACTTGACATGCGCCAAGCCTCTGCCGACAGCATCGATACCATCTATCTGGGGGGAGGTACGCCCAGCATGCTCTCTGCCGGCAATCTCAACAGACTCATCTCCTATATATATAATAGGTATAGGGTGAGCGACGACGCCGAAGTCACCATCGAATGTAATCCCGACGACGTGTGTCGCGCAGGTTTCCGCCTGCCGCCACAGGTAAACCGTGTAAGTATGGGAGCCCAGACTTTCAGTGACAGCAGGCTCCGCCTGATTCGCCGACGCCACACTGCCGATGAGGTGACACAGGCTGTAGAGACACTGCATCGGCTGAACATCGGCAATATCAGCGTAGACCTCATGTTCGGCTTTCCCGACGAGACTCTGGCCGACTGGGAGAGCGACATAGACCATGCTCTCGCTCTCGGCGCCCAACACCTGTCGGCCTACTCCTTGATGTATGAAGAGGGTACCCTGCTCTACCGGTATCTGGAACAAGGGAAGATAAAAGAAATAAGCGACGAACTGTCGCTCGACATGTACAACGTGCTTATCGACCGGCTTACCGCTGCCGGATATGAACACTATGAGATAAGCAACTTTGCCCTACCGGGCTTCCGAAGCCGCCACAACAGCAGCTACTGGCACGACACGCCCTACATAGGCGTAGGTGCAGCCGCGCACTCGTATGACGGAAATACAAGGAGTTGGAATACAGCCAGTCTGGACGACTACATCAGCTCGATAGAAGATGGCATTCGCCCCTGCGAATACGAGACGATAGATGCCGAGACCCACTACAACGACCTTATCACCACTGCTCTACGCACGCGAGAGGGGCTGCAGCTCGAGCACCTTTCGCCCGAAGACCGGCAGTTTGCCCTCGACGCCGCCAGACCACACATCGGCCGCGGCCTGCTGGCTGTCGACGACGACCGGCTCCACCTCACCCGCAGCGGCATCTACCTCTCCGACAGCATCATGAGCGACCTGATGCGGATATAGCCATCCTTACAGTTCTATCTTTCCGTCGCGGCGATACTGCTCGTAGTAGTATTGCTTGATTTCCTTGTCTATTTCGGCCACGCTGCGTTTGCCCGTGACATAGGGACGCACCATCTGGCACACCACCACGCACACCACGCAGATGACGAGCAAGATAAGGAAGTTAACCAGGCTGCTCGCCACAAACTTGTAATCCATCAGACACACCACCACGCCCACGGGCACTATCCAGAGCAGCCAGTCGCCCAGAGTGTTCATCCCCAAGCTATGGGTTCGCTCTTCCTGCCAGCGCTTGGGGGCTCGCGCAATGAGTTGTTTGCTATGAGCGGTCCAGAAGTCTTCAAATTCTTTTTCCATAATCTATCTTTTTGCAACGCTACTCTGACAGTGCAAGCCTCAGCCCCGTAGTATGGCGCGAATCGGGCACTGCCGAGCCTCGGGCACATATATAGCACCCTATCTGCGCACCATTCCAGTAATTGCCACGCACCACGCGGAAATCGCCCGTAGCCGGTCCTTTGGGGTCAACGGCCAGACTGGCGGTATAGTCGCCCATAAAGTCGCTGCACCACTCAGACACATTGCCTGCCATGTCATACAGCCCCAGTTCGTTGGGTTCCAGGCCTCCCACATCGTGGGTGGTCATGTCGCTATTGCCCTTGTACCAGGCCACGTTATTCAGGTTGTCACTACCGCTGAACACATAGCCACGCGACCTGTTACCACCGCGTGCGGCATACTCCCACTCGGCCTCGGTGGGCAGACGGAAACTGTAGCCGGTAAGTGTTCTGAGGCGCGACAGAAACAGCTGGCAGTCATCCCAACTCACATGCTCCACAGGTCTGTTGTCGCCCTTAAACCGCGAAGGGTTACTGCCCATGACGGCACGCCACAGCGCCTGAGTCACCTCATACTTACTGATAAAGAAAGAGCTTACCGTAACTCTATGAGCCGGCGAGGCCCACCCTACTGCATCCTGCATACCCTTGGTAAGTCCCATTGTATAGGTGCCGCCCTCTACGCGTACCATATCATGTACAGCCTGATCCAGCAGTTGCTTACGCGACGGCCCACTCTTTCGGGTCTGCACCGTACGCTTCTGTGTCTTAGACTTTGAGGGTGTGGTATGCGTAACATTCGGAGCAGGCGTGGTCTTAGGGCGTATAATGCCCTGTGCCCCCATTTCTATCGATACGGCCAGTGCCAGTATCGCCATCATGCTTCTTACTGTTTTCATCCTATATGTATTAAAAGACGAGGACAAAAGTACAAAAAAAAATGATGAAGCAGTCTATTATTCGGGAATAATTGCACAATGCTTCTCATAACCGCCAACATAATAGTAAAAAAAACAATACACTCACATAATGATAATGGGAATGCGCTATGGGGCAGACGCACGAGCCCAAAGACGGTGAGAAACAGATACAGTGCATTCTCGCTGGTTGTTACCATGGTTGGATTCAAGCTCATGTACTATGTCGATTTTATCGCTTTCATGGAAGAACCCGAGAAAACATGGAATGATATTCTTGCAAAAAGAGACGCAAAAAGCGCCGCCACCACCTAATCTTTTCGATTAAGGGGGCTTATTGTTGGAAAAAGAAAGCCCGAAGTCAAATTTACTGGGCTTCGGGCGAGATTTTATGCTATTTTGATTTTTACCGGACAGCAATATTTTCCATAATCATCTGTTTTAATCGTTTCTTCATCAGGTGCAGGCCTGCGGCTACACCCTCTGCTCGGTATTATTGAACTGGAGCATACGTTGGGGCACGCTGCGGCGCACGGCGTCGGCAATGAGATTGAGCACCGAGTGGCGCACAAAGGCACGCGTGGTAAGCAGCACCACCTCGCGCACAGGTATGGGCAGAGCAAAGGGGCGCACCAGTTCGTGCTGAGCCGGAGAGAGCTGTTCGAGAGCCAGCTCGGGAATGAAGGTGACACCCTGGCCGCCCTCCACCATGCGCATGAAGGTCTCGATACTACCGAGCGAATAGGTCTTCTTGCTGCTGTCGGCCGACTTGAGTTGGCAGAACTTGACCAGCTGGTCGCGGAAGCAGTGACCCTCTTCGAGCAGCCATAGGAACTCGTTGTTCAGGTCGCTGGTCTTGATGGCCTTGTGGGAGAAGAGGGCATCGCCACGCGACACGTAGGCCAGAAACTGCTCATAGAAGAGCGGTGTCTGCACATAGTGGTCCATATCGTCGAGGCTCACCAGGATGGCGGCGTCGAGCTCGCCCCGGTTGAGGGCACGCTTGATGTCGGCAGTCTTCATCTCCATCACGCGGATATCGGCCTCGGGGTGCTCGCGCTGCAGACGGGTGAAGAACCGAGGCAGCAGATATGGGGCTATGGTGGGCAGGATACCCAGACTGAAAGTGCCTGCCAGCGACTGGCGCTCTTCGTTCACGATGTCGTGGATGCGGTTGGCTCTCACCAGCACCTTCCATGCCTGCTCTACCACCTTGCGGCCTATCTCGGTGGGTATCACCTGCTGCGACGAGCGCTCAAATATCTTCACGCCCAATTCGGTTTCCAACTTCTGTATCATGGCGCTCAGCGTGGGCTGGGTGACGCCACAATGCTCGGCGGCACGGGCGAAATGGCGAAGCCGATATACCGCCACAATATATTCCATCTGTTGTAATGTCATGGCCTATTTACGCGTTAAAATTATCATTTGTATGGGCAAAGTTAATAAAATAATCAACGGCAGAGCACACTATTATAGATTTTTTCTATGGGCAGATAGAAAAAAACGTTTGGAGGCTGTCGGATATATGGTTAACTTTGCATCCAGAATAACAAACAAAACAGAAATGATTATGAAAGAACTTAAAGGAACCAAAACAGAGAAGAACCTCATGGAGGCTTTCGCAGGTGAGTCTATGGCTCGCAACAAATATACCTATTTCGCATCACGTGCCAAGAAGGACGGCTTCGAGCAGATAGCTGCCATCTTTGAAGAGACAGCTGCCAATGAGAAAGAGCACGCCAAGATGTGGTTCAAGTACCTTGAAGGTGGCGCCGTAAAGGATACCAGAAGCAACCTGAAGGCTGCCGCCGAGGGCGAAAACTACGAGTGGACCGACATGTACGACCGCATGGCACAGGAGGCCGAGGAAGAGGGCTTCACAGAGATTGCCGCCAAGATGCGCGGCGTGGCTGCCATCGAGAAGCTCCATGAGGAGCGCTACCGCAAGCTGCTGAAGAACATCGAGGACGCCCTCGTATTCTCACGCGAAGGCGACGCCATCTGGGTATGCCGCAACTGTGGCCACGTGGTAGTGGGCAAGCAGGCTCCCCAGGTATGCCCCGTGTGCAACCATCCGCAGAGCTACTTCGAGCTCAAGGCCGAGAACTATTAAGCAATGGCCCTCTGCCGCAAGGCGAGACCAAGAGGATAACAGCCCAGGACTGTCGAGGATTTTTCCCCACAGTCCTGGGCTTTGTCGTCACTACAACCATCATTCCCGCCGCCCCACTCCCCCATCCCACCACACGGAAAGAGGTGGTGATGATGGCTTTGGGAAGTATTTCGTGGTTGGATTTTATTGTTTCGTGGTTTGCTTTTATGATTGCGCGCCACGATTTCTGCATTTCATGCTTTGAGATAAACTTAGGAGTGGTGGCGGAGAGTTTGTGGATATGAAAAAAGCCACTCACGGCATGAGTGAGTGGCTTGATGGGGTGAAACTAAAACAGGGATTATTTGGGATTAACTATCTCGTTGACAGCGTCGCCTATGCAGGCGTTGGGCATCTGGATATGCAGCATCTCGCACACGGTGGGGGCGATATCAACGATGCGGGTAGGTGTGGAGGTCTGTCCGTGGGGCACCTTCCATCCCATAAATACCATGGGGATGTGTGAGTCGTAGGGGTTCCACACGCCGTGGCTGGTGCCGCGGTATTCGGGGGTAACCACGCCATCGACATGATGGGGCTTGGGCACCACAAAGAGGTCGCCGCTGCGCTCGGGGTTCCATCCGTTAACGATGCGCTCGCGGATGAGCTGTGGCAGACTGGTGTTGACGGCATTGGCATAATCGACTACCATGTGTACCTTGGGGTTGCGGGCCAGGAAGTCGGCAGCCTCTTTCTTCACGGCGTCGAGCTGGAGTCCGGCCTTGGCGATGGCAGCGTGGTCGAGGTAGATGCGGTTGGCATTGGCCATGAGCGCCACAGTCTCGATGCCATACTTGGTGCGGAAGGCCTCGTTGAGCGACTTGATTTCGTTCCATGCGGCATAGCCGTCGGCGGGTATCTTGTGTTCCTTCATCACATTGGCGTTGTGCATGCCACCGTGGTCGGCGGAGAGGAAGAAGAGGTAGTTGCCCTTGCCCACCTTCTGGTCGAGATAGGCGAGGAAGTCTGCCAACTCGGCATCGGTACGCATATAGGCAGCCTTATTCTCGGCGCCACGGGTGCCATAGGCATGGCCGATGATGTCGGTCGAAGAGATGCTGATAGCGAGCATGTCGGTGACATCGCCCTGACCCAGCTGCTCATTGTCGAGCACGGCTTTGGCCATCTGGAAAGTCTTGGTGACACCCTCGGGGCTGCACTTGATGTCGGTACCAGGCTTCACACGCACGGTCTTGTTGAAGCGGTTGACCCACTCGGGCAGCTTGTCCATATAATAGGAGCTGGAGATGAAGTGTCCTGCCGAGGTGTCCCACCAGTAGGCGGCGTCGGCAGCATGGCCTGCGGGCAGGATGGCTGCGCGGTCCTTGAGCGCAACGCCAAAGACCTTGGCCTTGTAGTCGGTGGCTATCTTGAGCATATCGCCGATGCCTGTGGCAAGGAGGTTGCGGGGCGACATCTTGCCCTCTCTGCTCGACGAGCCCACACTATGCACGGTGGAGTCGGACACGCAGTACATCTTCTTGCCAGCAATCATAAAATCGTTGCCGGTGATGCCGTTGAGGCCTGGCACCGAGCCGGTATAGATACATGAATGGCCGATGGCGGTAACAGTGGGCACATAGTTGATCATGGTGTTCTCGCAGCTGAAACCTTCGCGCAGCAGGCGCTTGAAGCCGCCTTCGCCAAACTGGTCATTATAATAATAGAGGTAATCCCATCTCATCTGGTCGACCACGAAGCCTACCACGAGCTTGGGCCGCTCTACCTGGGCGAAAGTCGCGGTGCAGGCAAAGACCATCATCAAGAAAGAAATCAATCTTTTCATTGTAACTTGTTTTATTGTTTGTTAATTGTTTGTAGAGAAAAAGTCCGGCTACATGCCGAAATCGGATACAAAGGTAAGAATAATCAACATATCTGGCCATAGAAATTTGACAAAAAAGGCCCGGTTTCTTTCAAAACCAGGCCTTTTCCACCTAAATTATTATAATTGTAACACCAATGGTGTTTTACCTTTCTTCGCAAGGGGCTTACTTGCCCATGTCGAGGTTGTGACCCAAACTGATGGCCTTAACCAAAGCGACTGCGATAATCATTACAAATCCTAATGTCAACATAATCTTTTTACCTTTCTTTTTTAAGTTGTTAATGTTATCCTTTTGTTATCGAGTGCAAAGATACGCTGTTTGCGCACACAGTCCAAACAATTCGCACTAAAATGGTATGAAATCCCACTTTTGTTGACCTCGGTCAAAATAAAAATCGAGGACTTGCGTTATATCAATAAAAGGCAATTAATAACTACATAACAACAACTATGATGACGGAAGGATATATCGTAAAGCGCTTCGGCCAACCCGTAAAGCGTTATGTTCAGATTTTGGAGCTCAAGGACGACCCTGAGTCGCTGGCCAGCTATCGTAAAGCTCACTCGCGCGAGGACTTCTGGCCCGAAATCAAGCAGGGAATACAGGAAGTAGGCATCCTGGAGATGGAACTATATATTATAGGTACGCGCGAGGTGATGATCGTAGAGACTCCCCTCGACTTCGACTGGGACAAGGCTATGGCCAGACTTGCCCAGTTGCCTCGCCAGCAGGAGTGGGAAAACTTTGTCGGCCGTTTCCAAAAGTGCAAGGAGGGCGATACCTCTGACGAGAAGTGGCAGATGATGGAGCGTTTCTTCTATCTGTACGAAGACTGATGACTGGCAACGGTCGCAGAAACAGCTGCAGACTTAGCGGCATAATGGTTGGAAAAAGTGGGGATAATGATGACAATCCTTACTTTTTTCAACCTTTTTCGTAAATTTCATTACAATTTGTGCTGTTTTTAAGTAAAAATGTGTAACTTTGCCCAAAAGATTGAGAGAAATTGTATCAAGGTTAACATTTTTACTTAAAACATTAACAGAATGAAAGCTACGGATGTTGTGGAAAATCTTAAGAGAAGATTTCCAAATGAGCCTGAGTATATCCAGGCTGTCAGCCAGGTTCTGGCTACCATTGAGGATGAATACAACAAGCACCCCGAATTTGACAGGGCCAACCTCATCGAGCGCCTTTGTATTCCGGATCGCATCATCCAGTTCCGCGTAAACTGGGTCGACGACAAAGGCAATGTGCAGACCAACATGGGTTACCGCGTCCAGCATAACAACGCCATCGGCCCCTACAAAGGCGGCATTCGTTTCCACTCATCGGTAAACCAGTCTATTCTCAAGTTTCTTGCTTTTGAGCAGACTTTCAAGAACTCGCTCACTACCCTGCCTATGGGCGGCGGCAAAGGCGGCAGCGACTTCTCGCCCCGCGGCAAGAGCAATGCCGAGGTGATGAGGTTCTGCCAGGCTTTCATGCTCGAACTCTACCGCCACATCGGTCCCGACGAAGACGTGCCGGCAGGTGACATCGGCGTGGGTGGCCGCGAAGTGGGCTATATGTTTGGTATGTACAAGAAGCTCACCCATCAGTTCTGTGGCATCCTCACCGGAAAGGGTCAGGAATTTGGCGGTTCGCGCATCCGTCCCGAAGCCACGGGCTACGGCAACATCTACTTCCTCGAGAACATGCTGAAGACGCGCAACATAGAGCTCGCCGGCAAGACGGTGCTCGTATCGGGTTCGGGCAACGTGGCACAATATACTATGGAGAAACTGCTCGAGCTCGGCGCCAAGCCCGTCACCTGTTCTGACTCCGACGGATATATCTACGACCCCGACGGAATAGACCGCGAGAAGCTCGACTACATCATGGAACTCAAGAATATAGAGCGTGGCCGCATACGCGAATATGCCGAGAAGTACGGCGTGAAATACGTGGAGGGCGCCAAGCCTTGGTTTGAGAAGGCCGACATCGCCACGCCCTGTGCCACCCAGAACGAAATCAATGAAGAGGCTGCGCAGGCACTGGTGGCCAACGGCGTGATAGCCGTGACCGAGGGCGCCAACATGCCCACCACTCCCGAGGCCATCAAGGTGTTCCAGGATGCCAAAATCCTCTACTGCCCCGGCAAGGCAAGCAATGCCGGCGGTGTGGCAGTATCGGGACTGGAGATGACGCAGAACTCGGAGCGTCTGCGCTGGTCGCGCGAGGAGGTGGATGCCAAGCTGCGCGAAATCATGAACGACATCCACGCCAACTGTGTGAAATACGGTACACAGGCCGATGGCTACATCAACTACGTGAAGGGTGCCAACATAGCCGGCTTCCTCAAGGTTGCACGAGCCATGATGGCACAGGGCATAGTCTAAAACAAGATGCGCACCACCTCGTCCATGGGCAGACGCTGCTCCTTGGGTACCGCAAAGTAAAGGTGGCCGTCGCGATAGATAAACGATAACTTCTGGCCAGTGCGCAAGACGGTGACACTGGCAGGCTTACGGGCAGTAATCAGGTTGACCTGGTTGCTGCCCTTTGGCATTACATGGGCATAGAGCGTATCGCTGCCGCGCGAGGTGAGCTTGACGTTGCAGAGCTCGGGCCCGGGCGTGATGCCGGTGCCGAAGATTGACTCGCGACCATACTTCATCCACTGCGACAGACTGTCCATCTTGGCATAGAACTCCCGCGGCATATCGCCGTCGGGCCGGGGACCCACATTGACCAGGAAGTTGCCACCAAGGGAACGCGCCTGGGCCAAGCGGTTGAAGAACCAGGCCATAGGGCGGAACTTCTCCTTGCGGTCGTAGCCCCAGCCGCCGCCATAGGTCCACAGGTCCTGCACCTCCCACCAGGGCGAAGGGATATAGGTAGACTCGCCGCACTCAAAGGGCGTGGTGAGGTCGCCTATGCGCACGCTGGTTCCGTCGGGGTTGTCGGGGTCTACCAGGTTGGCCCATCTGTCGTTGATGACGATACCGGGCTGCATGGTTCTAATCCAACTGTATATCTTCTCGGTGTTGTTCTCAGTGATGCCACGCCACTCCATACCGTCGAGCCACAGCAGATCTATCTTGCCATAGTGCGTAAGCAGTTCTTCCAGCTGGCGCATCACATATCCCACAAACCTTACATACTTCGCGCGATTGGCTACACTGTCGGTTATGGCTGGCACCTTGCTTCGGGTTCTGACATTAAACTCACATGGCGCCATTGCCTCAGGATAATGCCAGTCGCGGGGCGAAAAGTAAAGGCCCACCTTGAGTCCGGCGGCACGACACGCATCGACATACTCGCGCACGAGGTCGCGGCCGGGCAAGTCGTGGCGCACGCCTATACCATACTTGGATGGCCAGAGAGCATAACCGTCGTGGTGACGGGTGGTAAGCACGGCATAGGTGAACCCGGCGTCATGGGCTGCCGTGAGAAAACTGTCGGGAAGAATGGTGGGCTTGAACTTGCGGGCAAGCCGGTAATAACGCTTGGGACTGTGATAACGCTTGCCGCCATAGCGGTAGTGCTTTATCATGTTCCAGGATGGCTGGATGCCGTCGACACTGTGTATGCCCCAGTGCATAAACAGGCCGAGCGCCGCGCCGGGATACCACTGGGCATCAGGATGGCGCGTGGGCATCACCACGTCGTCGGGCTCCGGAGCGGCAATGAGCTTCTCGGCCCGCTGCACGTCGGCAGCGTCTATCTTGTAATCATCGGGGTTGATGCGGGGCTGCGCATGGAGCATCGACGCCGCCGCACAGATAGTCAGCAAAGTATTGATTTTTCGCATTAGGCTTGGGTATTGTTAAGTATTATAGCTGCAAATTTACACATTATTGCAAATACTCTACCTGTAATATTTGCTATTTCGCTTGTGGCACATGACACAATGACAACAACTGCGACCACGGCTCACCCGATAAACCATGGGGATAATTCTTTGGTTCTATAGATTATTTATAC
>OGZU01000022.1_pt1 | contig 64182 bp, 53 predicted proteins | sample 1576871 | NCBI WGS metagenome assembly OGZU01 (sample SAMEA3541580, study PRJEB24748) | human gut metagenome | biome: human gut; feature: human-associated habitat; material: faeces | place: China | collected 2012
AAACTTCATTTGGACTTTACAATTCTGCATTTTGCCATCCATATTGTTTGGAGGGCAAATGTAATATGCACCTATCGGAAATCTGGCATAGCAAGAAAAACGACAGTCGCTTATCCCGAACTCAGGTTATTAATGTGTAACACTGTGGCGGGAGGGATAGACCTATGCCCGCCGTTGACAACTCTTTATTGGCGCATCACCTCGAGCTTGAAGGTCTTGGCATCGCGGCATCCTTTCTTGATGGCGGCACTGCCGAAGTGGATTTTGCTGAACTTGACAGGTGTGCCTGCCTTGACGAGCGAGCATCCGTCGGCCTTCTCGACCTCGATGCTGCCCACAGAGACCTTGTAGACCTGCTGCCCTTCGGCGTCGTAGCCTACGAGATATACCTGCTCGTTGCCGAGGACGTACTTGAGGTCGGTCTTGATGTCAGAGGCAGCCACGGCTTCGCCGTTGACCTGGAACGTCGGCTCGAGGTCTAACTTGCTGAAGAAGTCGGTAAACTCGAGCGACAACGGGGTGGTCACATTGAACCCACATTCGTCCAGCTTGATGGGCTTGCCGTTGAGCGCCTTTGCGCTTTCCTCTATCTTGACCTTCCAGGTCTCCGTCATCTTCTCAGACTTCTCGATGAGGGCTTTCTTCTCGGCTTCGGTCTTGATGTCTTTGGCTTGTTCCCTCAGTTGCTCCTTCTCCTTTACAAACTGTTCGTACCTGTCGGGGAGCTCACCATACAGGCTGTTGTCTTCAGAGCCGCTTCCCGAACATGCAGACAGGAAGGGCATGCACATGGCGATGAGAGCCATAGTTTTAAGTTTCTTCATAGGTGTTGAGTCTGTTTAGTTATTTATGTGATATGTAATGGTTGTCGTAAGCGGCGTAGTCTCTACGGTTGCAAAGATAAGCTATGGCGGAGCAAAGACAGTTAACAATCTCTCAATTTATCGTTCACAAAGGATAAACTGAGGTAACAATGCGTAAAAAAATAATTAACAATTTCACAAAGGGCTGATGCTCAGTCGCATCCGTCCTTGCGATATCGGGTGGGTGAAATGCCTTTGAGCTTGGAGAAAACTCGGATAAACGATTGTGAGCTGTTGAAGCCCGAGAGCTCGGCTATCTTCATGATGTTGGCATCGGAGCCGTCGAGCAGGGTACACGCGTACTCGATGCGGGCGCGGTTGACATAATCATAGAAGCTGCACTCTTCCTCCTTGTTGAAGAACTCGCTGACATAGGTACGGTTGGTGCCTATGGCGGTGGCTATGTCTGACACCTTGAGATTGGGGTTGAGGAAAATCTGATTCTTGTCGAAGAGCAGGCTGATGCGCCTGCCTATCTCGGACATCTCGGTCTCGTTGGCGTCGGCGGCGGGCGTGGGGTCGGTGTCCATACCGTCGTAGAGCTCGTCGAGCACCGACTCGTGCTTATACATATTATAAGCTATAAACATCCATACCACCAGCGAAGAGCTCATATAGAGTATCTCAAACGAATAGCCCGCATGCAGACTGTCGGCTATCCAGAGCGCCAGCATGAGCACAAAGGAGAGGAAGATGGCGCGCAGCCAGTTGAGGTTGATGTTCTCGGTGTAGGAGAAGCGTCGCTTCAGCTCTCTATGGTATCTGGGGATGGCGAAAGCTGCCCAGATGGTATAGCAGAGACCATAGACAAGAGCCTCGAGTATCTCGGCATAGTAGTAGATGATGTCGCGGGTGATGAAGAACAGGACAAAAGGCACGATAAACAGCAGCTCGTGGATGATGATGGTGCGCCGGGTGAGGCTGGCGGGGCTGCACAGCTCGATGAGGGTGAAGGCATAGAGCGGGATGGCTATCACATCAGACGAGGTGATAATCATCCAGTCGGTCTCGTCGAGCTCGGCTATGGGCTTGATGAAGAGGAGGTCCTTGAGGCACTGCATGCCGATGACCAGCATCAAGACGGTGACCAGTCTTGACAACAACTCCTTGTCCTTGCGGTAGAAGAGCCACGCCATCATGAAGTAGAACATGACGCAGAGGCCGTAGATGAAATATATGGCGTACAGCATTAGGTCTATAATTAGTAGGTGATGATCTCTCTGCGCCTCGGACCGAGGCAAGTCTATGGGCGCTGACCGCAAAAATACAAATAAAAATCGAGCCGTCCATTCCTTTTGTCCGATTATTTGTCGGCGGCGGTGCATTTTCCTCTTCCGCCGCGACGGCGCGGGTGGTTACTTTTTCATTCGTTTGTTACTCAGTATAAGCAATTATTTGTAATTTTGCAGCGTATATGACGCAGATATCATCCATACAGGCTCTGGAGCAGCAACGCGTGTTGCTCAGGCTGGAATATGAAACGGAGAAAGAGGAATTTCGCCAGCAGACCGAGGAACGCGGTGTGGCGCGACTGGTGAAGCGTGGCGACGTGTGGCTGCCGCTGCGCGTCGGCAACACCTTTTACAATTCCCTCAACCAACTGGCTGTCGAGGTCTTCCGCACCGACAACCAGGATATCGAGCACAACTTTGAGTATGGCCGCCCCGTCACCTTCTTCCGCATGGTGCCCGACGAGCATCATCCCCGTGAGCACCGTCTGCATTACTTTGACTTCACCGGCGTGGTGAGCTATGTCGACGGCGACCGCATGGTCGTCACCCTGCCCGACAACGGACGGGTGGGCGCCCTGGCGGCTTGCAGCGACAAGGTGGGTGTGCAGCTCTACTTCGACGAGACCAGCTATCGGCTTATGGCCGATGCCCTGGACCGCGTCGTCCATGCCCGCGGCAACCGTCTGGCCTATCTGCGCGACCTCTTCTACAGCCATGCTGCTCCGGCGCGCTTCACCTTCGACGACATCAAGCTGCCCTGGCTCAACGCCACCCAGCAGCACGCCGTCAACGAGGTGCTCAGGGCCAAGGACGTGATGGTGGTGCACGGCCCTCCCGGTACGGGCAAGACCACCACCCTGGTTGAGGCCATCTATGAAGTGCTGCGCCGCGAGAGCCAGGTGCTGGTGTGCGCGCAGAGCAATATGGCTGTCGACTGGATTTCCGAGAAGCTCGTCGACCGTGGCGTTAACGTGCTGCGCATAGGCAATCCCACCCGCGTCAACGACAAGATGCACGCCTTCACCTATGAGCGCCGCTTCGAGTCGCACCCCGACTATCCGCAGCTCTGGGCTATACGCAAGGCCATACGCGAACTGCGCCGGCAGCGCCGCCACACCGAGAGCTTCCATCAGAAGATGGACCGGCTGCGTGAGCGTGCGGTAGAGATAGAGATGCGCATCAACGGACAGCTCTTCGGCGAAGCCCGCGTGATAGCCTCTACCCTCACCGGTGCTGCCAACCGCATCCTGGAGGGTCAGAAGTTTGGCACCCTCTTCATCGACGAGGCTGCCCAAGCCCTCGAAGCCGCCTGCTGGATACCCGCCCGCCGTGTGCAGCGCATCGTCTTTGCCGGCGACCACTGCCAGCTGCCTCCCACGGTGAAGAGTCTGGCTGCCATGCAAGGCGGACTCGGCGTGACGCTCATGGAGCGCATCGTGGGCAATCATCCCGAGGCTGTCACCCTGCTGCAGACCCAGTATCGCATGAACGAGCAGATTATGCGCTTCTCCAGCGACTGGTTCTATAAGGGCCGCGTGGAGTCGGCGCCCGATGTGCGCTTCCGAGGCATCCTCGACTACGACAACCCCATCGAGTGGATTGTGCCCGACACCGCCATCGACGGCGAAGATGCCGACACTGCCTTCCGCGAGCAGTTTGTGGGCGACAACTTCGGTCGCATCAACAAGGGCGAGGCACGCTATACTCTCGACACGCTCCAGGCTTACTTTGACAAGATAGGGCGCCAGCGTGTGCTCGACGAGCGCATCGATGTAGGCATCATCTCGCCCTACCGCGCCCAAGTCCAGTATCTGCGCCAGCTCATCCGTCGTCGCGAGTCGTTCAGACCCTTCCGCCACCTCATCAGTGTCAACACTGTCGATGGCTTCCAGGGTCAGGAACGCGACATCATCCTCATCTCGCTCGTACGTTCCAACGACAGCGGTCAAATCGGCTTTCTGCGCGACCTGCGCCGCATGAATGTCGCCATCACCCGTGCCCGTATGAAGCTCATCATCCTGGGCAACGCCGACACCATGACCCGCCACCCCTTCTACCGTCGGCTCTGGGACTATATACAGACCATCAACCACGACAACCAATCATGATACAAAAGGACTATTATCTGCGAATGATAGAGGAATTTGGCCGCGCGTTGGCCAACTTCATGGAGCGGCGTCATGACGCTGCGCGCCGCGACCGTGAGATGGCCGACCTCTACCGTCAGTATGTCGGCGACTACAGCCTGGTGCGCAACCTCTCGGTCGATGAGACTATGGTCTATGCCCACGACCAGTGGGCTGATGACGAGCGTATCGGCAGACTTGGCATGCTTGCCGAGCTGCTTTATGCCGAGGCCACCTACTGTGCTGTCCCGATCAGTACGCTGCTCTACGACAAGGCCTACCAGCTCTATGACTATGTAGAGACTCATGGCGATACCTACTCGATAGACCGCCATAACAAGATGGAGGCCATTCGCCGTATCTTAAAGGGCAAAGGATAACAACAATATGGGTAATACCAACGACATGACCGTAGGGTCTCCTACGCAAGGCATACTCCGCTTTGCGTTACCACTTATTCTGGGATACATACTCCAGCAGATGTATCTCGTAATCGACGCTGCCATCGTGGGGCGGTGGGTCGGCGTGGAAGCGCTTGCCGCCATTGGCGCCAGCTCGTCCATCACCTTTCTTATCATGGGCTTCTGCAACGGCTCGTGCGCGGGATTTGCCATCCCCGTGGCCCAGACCTTCGGTGCGCACGACTACTCCAAGATGCGCGCCTATGTGGCCCACTCGCTGCGCATAGGAGCCGTCATCGCCGTGATACTCACCGTGTTCACCGCGGTTTTCTGCGCCCGCATCCTGCGGGTGGTCAACACCCCCGATGACATCTTCCATGATGCCTACATCTTCCTGCTGCTCACGTTTCTCACCATTCCCTTCACCATAGCCTACAATCTCCTCTCGGGATTTATCCGTGCCTTGGGCAACTCCCGTCAGCCCTTCTACTTCCTCATCGTCTCGTCGATGGTCAATATCGTGCTCGATGTGATACTTATCCTCGGTATGGGTATGGGCGTCGAGGGCGCCGGCATCGCCACGATGCTCTCCCAGACGCTGGCTGCCGTGCTCTGCTGGGTTTACATCCACCGCACGCTGAAGATGCTTATCCCCCACGGCGACGAATGGACCTATCACGACAGCATGACCGGACATCTGCTCAACAGCGGTATCCCCATGGGACTGCAGTTCTCCATCACCGGCATAGGCATCATCATGCTCCAGAGCGCCAACAACGCCCTGGGCACCACCTATGTGGCTGCCTTCACCGCGTCTATGCGCATCAAGTATCTCTTCACCTGTGTCTACGAGAACATCGGCGTGGCTATGGCTACCTATTGCGGCCAGAATGTGGGAGCCCGACAGATAGGGCGCATAGCCCGCGGCGTGCGCTCTGCCATAGCCATCATGGCGGTCTATACCGTCTTCACCCTGGCGGTCATCTACCCCTTTGCCGACCAGCTTATGATGCTCTTCGTAGACAGTGGGCAGAGCGAGATAGTGGCTCTGGCGGCCCAGTTTATGCGTATCAACAACTATTTCTTCGTCATCGTCGGACTGCTCTGCATCTTCCGCTACTCCATCCAGGGCATGGGCTTCAGCAATCTGAGCATGCTGAGCGGCGTGATGGAGATGATTGCGCGCAGCGGAGTGAGCCTGTGGCTTGTGCCAGTCTTCCACTTCACCGGAGTGTGCTTCGGCGACCCCACCGCATGGCTCGCTGCCGTGCTCTTCCTTATCCCCGCCTACCTGTGGGTCTACCGCCGACTCAGCCGCACCACTCCGCGCCCCGTCGCCATGTAGCCCATGGGGCGGGGGAGTGCATTGGCGACTCTGCAGCGGGTCCATGAGACGGATATTCAGCCCGCCGTACTTACTTTTTTGGTGATAAGTTTGGTCATAATCACCATTATTACTATCTTTACAACCTCGAAAACTTAAACGTCTATGTTACGACAAGATTATACCTTTGAAGTGTGTGCCAACTCAGTCGAGAGTTGTCTCGCAGCCCAACGTGGAGGCGCCGACCGTGTAGAACTCTGTGCCGCCATACCCGAGGGAGGCACTACTCCCTCTTTCGGAGCGATTGCGTATGCCCGCCACAATCTGGATATCAAGCTCAATGTCATCGTGCGTCCCCGTGGCGGCGATTTCCTTTATTCGCCGATTGAGGCAGCCACGCTCCTGGCCGACATCGATACCCTGCGACCGCTCCAGGTCGACGGCATCGTGACGGGAGCTCTCACCGCCGACGGCGATATCGACCTGCGGCTGATGGAGGCGGTCATGGATGCAGCCCAGGGCATCCCTGTCACCTTCCATCGTGCCTTTGACCGATGCCGCCAGCCGCAGGAAGCGCTCGAGCAGCTCATCTCCCTGGGCGTGAAGCGCGTGCTCACGTCGGGCCAGCAGCCCACGGCGCTCGAGGGAGCCACCCTGCTGCGACAGCTGGTAGACCAGGCTGCCGGACGCATCATCATCATGCCCGGCTGCGGCGTCTGCGAGACCAATATTGCCCGCATAGCCCAACTCACGGGTGCCCGGGAGTTCCATTTCTCTGCCCGCGAAGCCGTCAAGAGTGCCATGCGCACCCGCAACAGCGAGGTCAAGATGGGCAGCGATGATATAGACGAATATACAAGGATGGTTACCACCTCGCGACGCGTGGCCGACACCATCTCAGCCCTCTGTGGCCAATAAGACAGTGACTATGACAAGATTACTCATTACCCTGCTCCTGCTCTGCACGATGGGAGCCAAGGCGCAGACCTCACAGACTCTCGCCGACTTCAATGCCCGCAAGGCGGTGCTTACCCATGGACATCTTTTCGACATCTTCAGCCGGCCTATGACCGACGGTGAGCGCGACGCCATGCGTTTCCTCTACGCCTACATGCCCGTCAACGACATAGCCGACTACGACGGCGACTTTTTTCTCAACCAGGTGCGCGCCACGCTCAATGTGCGCACCCAAGTGGGCTGGCAGGTGCCCGACGAGGTCTTCCGCCACTTTGTCCTGCCTATCCGTGTCAACAACGAGAACCTCGATACAGCACGCCTGGTCTTCCAGCGCGAACTTCTTCCACGCGTTCGAGGCCGCCGGCTCTACGACGCCGTGCTCGAAGTCAACCACTGGTGTCATGAGAAGGCCAACTATCAGCCGTCCGATGCACGTACGTCGTCGCCGCTTGCCACGGTGCGCACCGCCTGGGGCCGTTGCGGCGAAGAGTCTACGCTCCTGGTGGCAGCCCTGCGCTCGGTGGGCATCCCCGCGCGCCAGGTCTATACTCCGCGATGGGCACATACCGACGACAATCATGCCTGGGTCGAAGCCTGGGTCGACGGTCGCTGGTATTTCCTTGGTGCCTGCGAGCCCGAACCGGTACTCAACCTGGGCTGGTTCAATGCCCCAGCCAGCCGCGGCATGCTGATGCACACCAAGGTATTCGGCCGCTACAACGGGCCAGAAGAGGTGATGCGCCGCACAGCCAACTACACCGAAATCAACGTGATAAGCAACTACGCCCCAGCCGCCCCGCTCACCGTCAGGGTCACCGACGCCAAGGGCCGCACTGTCCAGGGCGCGCGCGTGGAATACCGCATATATAATTATGGTGAGTTCTTCCCCGTCTCCATCCAGACCACCGACGCCAAGGGTCAGGTGTCGCTCTCGGCAGGCTACGGCGATATGCTCGTCATAGCCACCCACGGCTCGGCTTATGGCTACAGCCGCGTGAGCTTTGGCCGCGAGCCGATGGTCACCGTTGCCCTCAGCCATAAGATTGGCGAGCGCCACAGCGCCGACATCGACATCACTCCCCCCAAGGAGAATGCGCAGATACCCACCGTCACCCCAGCCCAGCGAGCCGACAACGACCGCCGCTTTGCCATCGAAGACTCCATCCGCGCCGCCTACCGCGCCACCTTCATGCAGGGTGTGGGCGACCAAGCCACCCGCTGGGGCGACCGGGCCCGCTCCTTCATGGTCAAGGCCGAAGGCAACTGGCGCACCATCCACTCTTTCCTCGCCGCAGCCGACGAGAGCGGCCAGATGGCGCGTGCCCTCGACCTGCTCTCTACCCTTACAGACAAGGACTTGCGCGATGTCTGCCCCGAGGTGCTCACTGACGCGCTCTCCCTTACTCCTGCCGACGCCTCGGTAGCCCATGTGCTGGCGCCGCGCGTGTCGCAAGAGTGGCTCACCCCCTACCGCAGCGTGCTTACCCGTGCCCTGCGCCCCGTCTTGGGCTCGCGCTGGGGCGATGTCGACGCCACGATAGCCTTCTGCCGCGACAGCATCACCCGATGCGACACCCTCGCCACCTCGGGTACCTTCACCACCCCCGTAGGTGTGCTGCGCTCGCGTCTTGCCGACCTGCGCTCGCTCAAGGTCTTCTTTACCGCCCTCTGCCGCACCCAGGGCATCGAGGCTTGGGTCGACGGCGTCACCGGCAATGTCTACTACCGCCGGGGCGATGCCACGATGTCTGTCAACTTCGACTCTGCTGCCCCCGCCGTCACCGCCACCACGCCCCTTACCCTCTCCTTTACTCCACAGCGTCATCTCGACGACCCCGAATACTATACCCATTTCACGCTGAGCCGTTACCAGAGCGACGGCACCTTCGGTCTGCTCAACTATGATGAAGGTGCGCGCTGGTCCAAGCTCTTTGCCCAGGGCTGCCAGGTAGAGCCAGGCTACTATCTGCTCACCACGGGCACCCGACTTGCCAACGGCAGCGTCAAGGCCCATATCGACTTCTTCCCCGTAGCCCACAAGCCCGTGAGCCAGGCACTCACCGTGAGAGAGGCCACCAACGAGGTGAGCGTCATCGGTTCGGTCAACTCCGAGGGACGCTTCCGCCTGGCTGCCACTGGTGCCGAGACGAGCATACTCCTTACCGCCGGACGCGGCTACTTTGTAGTGGGCGTGCTCGGAGTGGGTCAGGAGCCCACCAATCATGCCCTCCGCGACATCGCCCAGCGGCGTAGCGAGTTCGAGGCATGGGGCCGCACCATCGTGCTGCTCTTCGCCAGCGATGCAGAGTACCAGAAGTACCTCAAGTCGCCCATCCCCGGACTGCCCTCGACGGTGGTCATGGGCGTAGACACCGACGGCCAGATAGCCGCCGACCTGCGCCAGCGCATGCGGCTTGCCGACACAGCGCCGCTGCCCCTCTTTGTCATCGGCGACACCTTCAACCGCGTGGTCTTCGAGAGCCATGGCTACACCATCGGCATGGGCGACCAGCTGCTCAAGACCATCCGCGGACTGTAATCCAACTATACGACAACAAATACAAACATTATGATAGACAATAGTGTAAGAGAGAAGATACTGGCACTCATGGCGCGCGAAGTGGTGCCGGCAGTGGGCTGCACCGAGCCTATGGCAGTAGCCCTGTGTGTGGCTCGTGCCACAGAGATACTGGGCCGCGAGCCCGAGCGCATCACGCTCTTTCTGAGTGCCAACATCCTGAAAAACGCCATGGGCGTAGGTATTCCCGGAACGGGCATGATAGGTCTGCCCATAGCTGTGGCGCTGGGAGCCCTCATCGGCAAGTCTGAGTATCAGCTCGAGGTGCTCAAGGACCTCACCCCCGCCACCCTGGAGCGAGGCAAGCAGTATCTCGCCGGCGACCACATCAACATACAGCTCAAGCAGGGCGAGTGCGACAAGCTCTATATCGAAGCCATCTGCGAGACGACGGGCAACCACGCCACAGCCATCATCGAGGGAGGCCATACCGCCATCGTCTTCGAGGAGCGCAACGGCGAGGTCATCACCGACCGCCGCACCAAGCGTGGCGACGAGGCCGAAGACGAGGCGGTCAAGCTCAATATGAAGCTCGTCTACGAGTTTGCCCTTACCGCCCCCATCGACGAGTTGCAGTTTATCCTCAAGACCCGCGACCTCAATATGCGCGCAGCCGAAGAGTCCATCAAGGGCAACTACGGCCACTGTCTGGGCAAGACCATGGACCGTCCTCTGAGCCACGGTATCTTCGGCAACACCATGTTCTCGCACATCATATCCAAGACTGCGCTGGCGTGCGATGCACGTATGGGAGGCGCCATGATCCCCGTGATGAGCAACAGCGGTTCGGGCAACCAGGGCATCTGTGCCACCAACCCCGTGGTAGTCTTTGCCCAGGAAAACGAGAATACCGAGGAAGAGCTTATCCGTGCCCTCACGCTCAGCCACCTCACGGCTATCTACATCAAGCAGAGCCTGGGCAGACTCAGCGCCCTCTGCGGATGCGTGGTGGCGAGCATCGGCTCCAGCTGTGGCATCACCTACCTTATGGGAGGCAGCTACGACGACCTCTGCCATGCCGTCAAGAACATGATAGCCAACCTTACGGGCATGATATGCGACGGCGCCAAGCCCAGTTGCTCACTCAAGATATGTTCGGGCGTATCGACAGCCCTGCTCTCAGCCCTGTTGGCGCGCGAGGGCAAGTTTGTGACCAGTGCCGAGGGCATCATCGACTCCGACGTAGACCGCTCCATACGCAACCTTACCAGCATAGGCAAGGAGGCGATGTGTGCCACCGACGACATGGTGCTCCGCATCATGACCGGCAAGTAGTCTCTCCACCTCAGGGGCGGCACCGCAGCCGCCCCCGATATCCGAACATCTATTATTGCTAATCTCTAAGCCACACCCTTTATGAAGAAGATACTCTCTGCCCTCGCCATGCTGCTACTGGCACTCTCTGCCCATGCCGACGGCACCATACTGTTCAGTACAGCCCAGGGCGGCATCGATGTTGCGCCTTACCGCATCCCTGGCATTACCTGTGGCTATGGCGGACGCCTCATTGCGAGCGTGGGCCGTCTGGTCTGCGGCACCGACCCAGGCTTCGGACGCGTAGACTGTGTGGTCAAGATAAGCACCGACAATGGCGCCACGTGGAGCGAGCGTGAGATAGAAGCGGCGGTGGGCGACGCCTCGCTCATCAACAATGTCAAGACGCCCATGGCGGCTGCCTATGGCGACCCTGCCATCGTGATGGATCGCGAGAGCCACGAGGTGCTCATGATGGCTGTGGCGGGCTGCACCGTCTATGGCTACGCCAGTACCAACCGTCATAACCCCAACCTCATTGCAGCCATACGCAGCATGGATGGAGGCCTCACCTGGCAGCAGCCGATAGAGCAGACCGAGGCGATATATGGCCTGTTTGACCAGACCCACCCCATAGATGCAGCCTTCGTGGGTGGAGGCAAGATCTTCCAGAGCCGGGTGGTCAAGGTGGGCCGCTACTACCGCATCTACGCAGCCCTCACCGCCCGCCCCAAGGGCAACCGCGTCATCTATTCCGATGACTTCGGACGCACATGGGCTGCCCTCGGCGGACCCTCGGCGCTGCCCGTGCCCGACGGCGACGAGGCCAAGTGTGAGGAACTGCCCGACGGGCGCGTCGTCATCACCAGCCGCACGGCGGGAGGCCGGTGGTTCAACCTCTTCACCTACGACGATGTCAAGACAGGCAGCGGCAGATGGGACGAGCAGACCAAGGCCACGATGAGCGGCATGGCGCTCACGCCCAGCACCAACCCCACCAATGGCGAGATGCTCATCGTGCCGGCAGTGCGCACCAGCGACGGCAAGCCCGTGCACGTGATGTTGCAGTCGGTGCCCACGGGCACGGGCCGCAGCAATGTGAGCATATTCTACAAGGAACTTGCCGATGCCTCTGATATGCGCGACGTGCGCGCACTGGCCGAGGGCTGGGACGGCTGTTATCAGGTCAGCCCCACTGTGTCAATGTACAGCAGCATGGACCTCCAGGCCGACCACCGCATAGCCTTCTTCTACGAAGAGACACTCACGCGGTGGGGCTCCAAGCCCAATCCCGTCAGCACCAGTTTCCCCAAAGGTGAGGGCGAGCACAACTACGACGGCTGCGAGAATGTCTACAAGTCGCTGGCGCTCGAGACCATCACCGCCGGGAAGTACCGCGTGAGATAATCTATCGTCGGGCGTAGCCCGGCAGCCCCATACGCAGAAACAGGAACTCGTTGCATGTCCCCGGGAGGATGTGCAACGAGTTCCTGTTTCGGTATCTGCCCCATTCGGGGCTGTATCTGCCGTCGGGCTGTGGCGCCGCCGGTCAGCGTATGTACTGGTCTACGAAGAGTCTCACCCTCCTGGCATACTCCTGAGGATGGTCGCGGAAACTCATGGCGTGTATTGAGCCCCGCGCTATCCACATCTGCTTGGGCTCGGGCTTGGCGTCGTAGAGCCGCTGCATCATGGCAAAGGGCACATAGGTGTCGCGGTCGCCGTGGATGAAGAGCATGGGCTTGTGGCAGCGCGCCACCTGGCGCAGCGGAGAAGCCTCGCCAAACGACCAGCCGTAGCGCAACTTGCACTGCAGGCTGGTGGTGTAGAGCAGCGGGAAGGCAGGCAGGTGGAACTGGCTGTCGAGCTCGTGTCCAAACTCGTCCCACACGCTGGTATAGCCACAGTCTTCGACGAAGCACTTGACATAGTCGGGCAGACGCTCGCCAGAGACACACATCACCGTGGCGGCGCCCATCGAGATGCCGTGGAGCACCATCGCCGTGCCCTCGGTGCCGCCCCAGAGGCTGTCGGCCACCGCCATCCAGCGCATCACGTCGAGCCGGTCTTTCCATCCCATCTGCACGCCTTCGCCCTCGCTCTTGCCGTGGGCATGGAGGTCGGGCAGCAGTATGTTGTAGCCCATGTGGTGGTATATCGACGCCACGTGCATCATGCCCATGCCGTTGTCGCGATAGCCGTGGACGAGCACCGCCACCCTGCGGCTGGGCTCGCTGGCGTTGATGTAGGTGGCATGGTGGCGCTCGCCCGTGGGCATCAGCACCACGGTGTCGTGCAGCGCATGGCAGTGTTTCAGACTGTCAGCCCAGGGCCGCAACTGCGGACTCTCGCTGATGATATTGTCCAGTCGCCAGGGCAGATTGTGACCGTGGCGCATCTTGGGGAAGAGCGAGTAGTCGAGCATATAGGCGCCGGCAAGTGCCAGCACCACCACGATGACTACGGTGGCTATGCCTGTGCCCCATCCCCATCGGCGCAGACGCCGTGCAAGTAGGTTGTCCATAGAATACAAGTATATATACGACTGCAAATTTACGAAAACATCCTCACAATGACCGCATCTGCCGCCCAAAAAGTTTGCCGATGCCACCGTCGTGACCACCATTGGCGGCTCGTAACATAAGTCACGAGCCCACGTATCGGAAGTCACGAGCCCACGTATCATAAGTCACGTGTCCACGTATCGTATGTTACGAGCCCGCCCACGCCATCGCCACGGCTCTATGCGTGGCGATGGCCCTGCCGGATGGCATCATTTTCGACCCCACGGCGCCACCGCCCACGGTGGTCGCGCCTTCGGGCCTTATATATAATAAGGTATTGTAAACAAAAAATAACGACAATTCGGCTGACACTAAACATTTTTTTGTTAACTTTGCACGAGATTATACTAAAGACTATACAATAAATGGATAAAGTAAGTTATGCTTTAGGTCTCGGCATAGGCCGCCAGCTCACCGACATGGGAGCCAAAGACCTGAATATCGATGATTTTGCACAGGCTATCAAGGATGTGCTTGCAGGTGGTGAGGTGAAACTCTCTGATGCGGAGGCGCAGACCATCGTGCGCAATTTCTTTGACGAGCAGGAGAAGAAGCAGCGTGCCGCTGCTGCCGAGCGCTTCAAGGAGAACAAGACCAAGGGTGAAGCCTATCTCAAGGCCAATGCTGCCAAGGAGGGTGTGGTCACTCTGCCTTCGGGTCTGCAGTACCAGGTGCTCAAAGAGGGTAACGGCCGTCAGCCCAAGGCTACCGACCAGGTGCGCTGCCACTATGAGGGTATGCTCATCGACGGTACCATGTTCGACAGTTCTGTACAGCGCGGCGAGCCTGCCGTATTCGGTCTCAACCAGGTTATCGCAGGCTGGACCGAGGGTGTGCAGCTCATGAAGGAAGGCGCCAAGTATCGCTTCTTCATCCCCTACAATCTGGGTTATGGCGAGCGCGGTGCCGGCCAGTCCATCCCTCCCTTCTCGGCACTCGTATTCGATGTAGAGCTCATCGACGTGCTCTAATCTTAAAAGAACAATCAAAATCAAATCTCTTATAAGAATGAAAAAGTTTTCAATTGTAGCCGTTCTGGCTATCATGGCCGTTGCCTTTACCGGTTGCGGCAACTCTGCTCCAAAAGCAAACCTGAAGAACGACGTGGACACCCTGACCTATGCCATGGGTATGCTCCAGTCTCAGGGTCTGAAGGACTATCTCGTAGGCCGTATGGGTATGGACACAACCTATATGGACGAGTTCTTCCGTGGTCTTAACGACGGTGCCAACGCTGGCGACGACAAGGCCAAGGCTGCCTACTATGCCGGTATCCAAATCGGTCAGCAGGTTGCCAACAACATGATTAAGGGCATCAACCACGAAGTGTATGGCGAAGACTCTACCAAGAGCATCTCTCTGAAGAACTTCCTCGCCGGTTTCATCGCTTCTACCGCCGGTCAGAAGACCCTCTTCACCGACATGGAGGCTCAGGTAAAGGTTCAGACCCTGATGCCCATCGTTCGCAGCAAGCGCCTGATGAAGGAGTATGCTCCCAACAAGGAGGCTGGCGAAAAGTTTATGGCTGAGAACAAGAAGAAGGCTGGCGTGGTATGTCTGCCTTCAGGCGTACAGTACAAGGTCATCAAGGAAGGTAACGGCCCTCTGCCCAAGGACACCAGCATGGTCAACGTGCAGTATGAGGGCAAGACCATCGACGGCAAGGTATTCGACTCTTCTTATCAGCGCAAGCAGCCTGCCAAGTTCCGTGCCAACCAGGTTATCAAGGGTTGGACCGAGGCTCTCACCCACATGCCTGTAGGTTCGGTATGGGAGGTTTACATTCCCCAGAACCTCGCTTACGCCGACCAGGAGTCTGGCCCCATCAAGCCCTTCTCTGCCCTGATTTTCAAGATTGAGTTGCTGAGCATTGAGAAGTAATCACGACACTCATGAAAAGACTTATATTGTTAGCACTCGTCGTCATGGCGGGTGCTACTTTTAATTTAGCCCTGGCCGACAAGAAGAAAAAGAAGGAAGCCAAGCCCGCCGCCGTGGCTGTGGTGCGTACCCTCAACACCGCCGCCGACTCGCTGAGCTATGCCGCCGGACGCTATGTGACCCAGGGGCTGGAGAGATATCTGCAGCAGGAGTATCAGGTAGACACCGCCTATATGCACGACGTGCTCACAGGTTTCGACTATGCCGCCTCGCGACAGAGCGACCCGCAGTATCGTGCCTACAACGCCGGCTGCCAGCTGGCGCGTATGCTCTTTGCCCGCATCGTGCCCACCCTGCAGGACGAGTTTGCCGCCTCTAAGGACAGCATCAACCTCGACCTGCTCGCAGCTGGTTTCCGCGACGCCCTCGCCGGCGACACCACGCTGATGGCTGGTCATGCCGCCTTCAACTACTTTGAAGCGCGCGTGCGCGCCGACCGCGAGGCTGCCGAGGCGCAGTATAAGACAGCCAACGAGAAGTGGCTCGCCGACAACAAGACCCGCGAAGGTGTGAAGACCACCGCCTCGGGTCTGCAGTACAAGGTCGTGAAGCAGGGTACAGGTGCCATTCCCACCAAGGACGACAAGGTAGAGGTGAAGTATGAAGGCAAGCTCATCGACGGCACCGTCTTTGACAGCAGCTACAAGCGCAATCCGTCGACCGTCGAACTGGGTGTGAATCAGGTCATCAAGGGATGGACCGAGGCGCTGTGCATGATGCCTGTAGGCAGCGAGTGGGAACTCTACATCCCCGCCGGACTGGCTTATGGTGCCCATGCCAACGGCCCCATCAAGGGCAACTCGACCCTGATATTCAGCCTCCAGCTGGTGGGTATCAAGGACAAGGCCCAGGTTAAAGACAACAAATAAGTCGCGGCGCTCTGCCGTGACGCAGACCTATAGAGCAATGAAGAAGATAGTGTTTCTTACCGGTGCCGGCATGTCGGTAGAGAGCGGTTTCAAGACCTTTCGCGGCAACGATGGCCTCTGGGAGAATTACCCCGTAGAGCAGGTGGCGTCGCACGAAGGATGGGAAGCCGACCCTACGCTCGTCACCAATTTCTATAATATGCTCAGACAGAAACTCTATTCGGCGCAGCCCAATGAGGGCCACCGCATCATCAGCAGTCTGGAGCATGATTACGCCGTCACGGTAGTTACCCAGAACGTCGACGACCTGCACGAGCGTGCGGGCTCGAGCCATGTCATCCATCTCCACGGCGAACTGGCTAAGGTATGCTCGAGCCGCGATCCTTACAACGAGGCTTACATAGAGACCCTCGATGCCGACCACGCTGTGGTGAAGCCCGGCACACTCGCCGGCGACGGCAGTCTGCTGCGTCCCTTCATCGTGTTCTTCGGTGAGAGCGTGCCTATGATTGAGCCCGCTGCCGAGGCGATGAGTCAGGCCGACATAGTGGTGGTCATCGGCACCTCGCTCAATGTCTATCCTGCCGCCGGACTGCTCTACTATGCGCCTGCCCATGCTCCTATCTATCTGATAGACCCCAATGGGGTCAATACAGACATGAGCCGCGTGACCCATCTGCCCTACGGGGCGTCTGAGGGCATGCGCCGGCTCAAGGAACAGCTGTAGGCACCGTCTGCCATGAACAATAACGAGAGTATCCATATCTGCTGCACTCGAGCAGATATGGATACTCTCGTTTTCTATAGATGCCCCGAGGGCCATGACGGTGGCGCGGGGTTACACCTTATTATATATATAGGGGCTGACGCCCTCTGCCGCGCCAGCCTAAATCACCTGGAGGGCGAAGTGCTGATAGTCGTGGGCGACGGTGCGCAGCAGGTCGGTGGCGTCCATCCCGGGCTCGCGCTTGATGTCGAGCATGCGCTCTATCTTGGTTGCGAGCTGCTCTACCTGCTCGTCGCTGTAGACCACCTGGTCGTCGAGTATGTGGTTGACCACGTCTATCTGTCCCAAGGACAACTGCTGCACCTCGGGGTAAAGGGGCTTGTAGTCGGAGCGGGCATAGGAGAACTCGGAGAGCGTGAAGTGCATCTGGTCGGTACGCGGGGTGCGTATCACCATGGTTCCCGCCGCCAGGTCGCCCAACCGCTGGTTGCGGCGGGTGCAGATGATGGCGATGATGCCTATGTTCATAAGGTAGACGTCTATGAGCAGAAACAGCCAGCGCAGCAGGATGGCTCCCAAGGTGGGCGCCGAGCCGTCGACCATCACCACCCGCGTCTTCATGACTATCTTGCCTAAGGTGCGGCCGTCCAGAAAGAACTCGCAGATGACCGAATAGAAGAGGATGGGCGATAGGAGCAGCAGAAAGTAGAGCTCCCTGATGAGGGAGTCGCCGAGGCCAAGCGGGTCGAGCAACCAATTGTACTCGGAGTAGGCGAACAAGAACGCAAAGAAATACACGCCGATGACGATGTAGTCTATGATGCGCGCCACCAGCCTTTCGGCGACGCCGGCGGGAGTCTGCGTGAGGCTCACGAACTGAGAGGTAATGATATCCGAGGTCTTCATGTCACCAGTTGTTGTGTTTGATTTCCAGATACTTGTTGATAACATCGACCGAGAGGCGCTCGGGGGTGGTGCGCAGACCGAGTATGCCGTGGCGGTTGAGTCGGGTCATGATGAGCAGCTGCTCGCGCTCCATCTGTTCGGCCACGACATGGGTGTAGTGGTCTTCCACGCTCCGGGGTGTGGTGGCGAGGTATTCGTGGAGCTCGTTGTTCTCGAAGTAGACCACCAGCAGTCGGTGCCGACGCGCCAACTGGCAGAGGTAGGGCAGCTGGCGGTCGAGGCTCTGGGCGTTGCTGAAGTTGGTATAGAGGATGAGCAGCGAGCGCTTGGTAAGGTGCTTCTCGACGCTCTCGACCAGGGCAGAGTAGTCGGTCTCTCCGAAGTCGGTATGCACGGCATAGAGGCTCTCCTGGATGCGCTCCATCTGCGAGGGGCGGTTGGAGGGCGGCAGGAGGGTGTCCATACGCTCGTTGAAGGCGATGAGTCCGGCGCGGTCTTCACGGTGTATTGCCACATAGGACAGCACCAGCGAGGCATTGATGGCATAGTCGAGCAGGGTCATACCCCGGAAGGAGCGCTGCATCACTCTGCCCTTGTCGATGAGGCTCATCACCTGCTGGGAGCGCTCGGCCTGATAGACATTGACCATGAGCTGATGGCGGCGGGCCGATGCCTTCCAGTTGATGGTACGGAACTCGTCGCCGGCGACATAGTCCTTAATCTGCTCAAACTCTGTATTGTTGCCCGCACGGCGTATGCGTTTGATGCCCATATCGCGCAGCCGGTTGCTGATGGCAAGCAGTTCGTACTGGCGCAGCTGCAGGTAGGAGGGGTAGACCTTGACGTCGGTGGGGTTGCCACAACTGTAGCGGCGCTGTACCAGCCCGAGCATCGTGGTGGCAAAGACGCGGATAAGGCCAAACCCGTAGACGCCACGCTCCACGGGTCGCAGTCTGTAGGTGACGGTGGCTCCGCCGTGGGCTGCCACCCTGAGGGCAAACGCCACGTCGCGACGCTGGAAGACAAAGGGTATCTCGTCGGTCACCGTCAGCGCCACGCCAAAGGGATAACGGCTGGCGATGTGGATGTCTACCTCGTTGTCGTCGCCGTTGGAGAAGCGCTCGGCGCAGGTTCGCTCGGCGCTGATGGCCCTCCAGAGCCACAGAGCCGCAGTCTCGGCCAGTACCGCCAGCACCAGTGCCAGTGTGAGCAGCTGCCCCAGACTGTAGAGGGGCAGCCACACGTAGCCCATGGCGGTCACTATGACCACCACGCCAAGCATCAGGTAAAAGCGGGAGGTAAGAAACATGCTGTCGATGGTTATTGCGGTACTTCGACCTTGTCTATCAATCGCTGGGCGACCTGTAGCGGAGTGTAGCCCTGCATCTCGGCTTCGGCGGTGAGCAACAGGCGGTGGTGCATCACAAAGGGTGCCACGGTCTTGATATCGTCGGGGGTGACAAAGTCGCGCTCCTGCAAGAGGGCGTAGGCTTTGGCCGACGACAGGATAGCCACGGCTGCACGCGGCGAGGCTCCCAGATAGACGGCTTTGCTGTGGCGGGTTGTGTCCACAATCTCGGCGATGTAGCGCAGCAACGAGGCTTCGACGCGCACCTGCTGGGCAGCGTCGCGCAGCGTGGCGAGGTCGGCGGGGGTGAGCAGCGGCTCGAGCCGGTCTACCCTCGTGAATGCTGCCGATGCCTGGTGGCGCAACAGGATTTCCACCTCTTCGTCTGTGGTGGGATAGTCCATCGTTATCTTCATCAGAAAGCGGTCCAACTGGGCTTCCGGCAACTTGTAGGTGCCCTCTTGTTCCACTGGGTTCTGCGTCGCGATGATGGTAAAGACATCGCTCATCGCGCGGGGCGTACCGTCGACGGTCACCTGCCGCTCCTCCATCACCTCGAAGAGGGCTGCCTGGGTCTTGGCGGGAGCTCGGTTAATCTCGTCGGCCAGCACCACGTCGGCGAAGACAGGTCCGGGGTGGAAGTCGAAGTCTCCGGTCTTCATGTTGTAGACCGTGGTGCCCAGCACGTCGCTCGGCATGAGGTCGGGGGTAAACTGCACGCGCGAGAAGCGAGCGTCGATGAGTTGGGCCATGACTCGGGCCAGCAGGGTCTTAGCCACGCCGGGCACGCCCTCAATCAGCACGTGTCCGCGGGCTATCACGCTGGTCAGCAAGAGGTCGGTGGCTTGTGTCTGGCCCACTATGATTTGCGCAATGCTGTCTCGCAGCGCCTGTATCTTGGTGGTGCAGGGTGTGGGGATGGTTGATAGTTCTTCCATATTTATCTCTGTGTTATAGGTTCTTGATGATACGGTTCATCTGACCAATGAGACGCACCATATCGTCATCGCGGATGGCGAGCTGGTCATCGCGGATGGCGTGGAGTTCGTCCAGGAGCGCGCCGAGGTCATAGATAGACACGTGGGAGGCATCGCTGAGAGCGCGCACATGGTCTTGCCGATTATGGCGGTCATTGAGGTCTATGTCGAGGGTATTGCGGACCTGGTCGGCGAGCATGCCAAACTTCTTGAGTACCAGGTCGGAGTTGTCGTGATGCTCATAGTAGAGTTTGCCGATAAGTCTGACAAACTCCATGTCATGGTTCTTCTTTTCGGGGATGACGGGGATGACGCGCTGACGGCGTCGGACGGTGAAGATGATGAAGACCAGCGCGCCCGCGATTATCGTGTAATAAGTCCAGCGCAACGGTGGCTGCGAGAGGATGTAGGACAGCGGCGAGGCGTTGTGCTTGTCGGCGTCGGCGCCTATCACTGCACCGCCTTTCATCGAGGCGTCGAGTCTTACCACGGGCTTGTCGGCGAGGGTGTTCATCAGGCGCATCACATAGGGTTGGGTGGAGGGAGAGATGATGCCGAAATTGGTAAACAGCAATGGCGTTGTCACCACGACGAGACGGCCTCTGCCATACTCTACCATAACTGCCTTGTAGTCGTTGTCAGGTTTGTACTCGTCGTCATAGTAGGGGCTGACGCAATGGCTCAGGATGTAATAGCGGCGATGGACTGCAGCTGCAGAATCGATATTGACCACACCGGCGAGGAGCGTTTTGTATATGCGGTAGTCGGCATCGGGATAGTCGATGCAACGAGGAAGGCGGTGGCGTTTGGTGCCATGGGCGTCCTTGTAGACCGCCCGATAGTGGAGGGAGTCATAGAGGTCGTCGCTGTTATAGGCGAGCTTGCTTTTCATTTCATTGTAAAAGAAGTTGGCGTAGGTAATGCACTGGAGACCAAAAGCCTTGTCGGCGTTGCTGTCTTCGTAGATGTCTACGCCCACCAGCATCACGGTAGAGCCTCTCTTGAGCAGCCGCTTGATATCGGTGATGTTGGCATCGGTGAGCTTGCCGTCGCGGGCCACTATCAGCACATTGTTACTGCCGCTGTCGGCTACGGTTTCGCGCAGCGTGGCTCCCGTAGCCTTATACCCCCGAGGCATAGTCTGCACCATCACGCTGTCGAAGACGAAGCAGCCTAACGGGTTCTTGTCTTCGTGGGCAAAGGTGGGTGTCCACACGAAGCGCGAGGGTCTGATGAGCAGTATGGCGAAGAGACCCACGACCAGGATGACTATCCCCACGATGTAGCGCGTGGTGATTTTCATGCCTCACCTCCTTCCTCGCAGTCGGCGGGACAGATGGCGCGCTGATAGCGCATGGCTTCGTCTACCTGCTCACGACCACAGTCGTAACCGCCATAACGCACCCTGAGAAAGAGCGTGACCAGACGACGCATATCGGCCGTCCCCACCTCGCGGGCATACTGCATAGGCGCCTTGGACTTGCGCCATTTTATGCGTTGGGCGTCATTCAGCCACCGCAGAGTCTGCAGATAGACGAGTCTGACGGCAGCCCGATGGTCGTTGCGGTCCAAGGCACGGCGGATGAGGGCATCGAAGTCGATGCCGTAGATATTGTCCTCGGTCACCTCGTAGTCTCTGGCACTGCCCTTGTTGCTGCGGGCAAAGAGCGAGGGATGTCTGATGACGATGAAGAGTGCGATGGCCACCGCGATGACTATGGCGATGACAATCCAGAGCCCCTGGTTGCTGTCAGCGAGTGTCACCCACGAGAAAAATCGTGAAAGATACTCCTGCAACTGCTTCCCCAGCCATTCCCAGAACGATATATCGCTCTGCAGCAGTTCGCTGCCATAGTTGTAGCTGCCGTCTTCTCGCCAGCGCGCCATGATAGCCGTGTCGGTTACGAGTGTGTCTATGGGAAGGGTTGCCATCAGTAGAATTATGGAGGGTTATGCGTCAGATGATATCTGTCTTGTCGCTCTCGTCGTCGGTGTCTTTGTCCTCAGCCGATGGGCTTGTGGAAGCCTCGCCACCGAGGTTCTCAAACTCGTCGACAGTCTTGGTCATCGACACGCCGTCTACCTTCTCGGCGGCATGACCGTAGTAGAACGCCAGACCCACATGGAGCAGCGCGTAGCCTACAAACATGCCATAGAGAGCGAGGATGGCTGAGAGGTAGTTGATGAGGGTAAACCAGAAGGACGAGGTAAACTGTAGAGAAGAGGTCCCTTGGTCTACTCCCGCTATCGCCTGGATGATGGCGAGTATGTAGAACGGCATACTCAGGGCCGTACTTACCAGCGAGCAGATGAGGTAGAGTATTATGACGAGCCCTATCAGTCCTAACAGTACGCGGTAGCCGTAGCGCATGGCCTGCTTGAAGGCGCCCGTTACGGTCTGTCCACCCAGGATGTAGGCTGGACCAGACAGGAAGAGAGGTACAACCGCCACTGCCATCGCTATAACCAGCACGAGGGCTACGCCTATCAAGGGAGTGCTGACTGTCGACGCCAGTCCCACCACTATAGCGAAAACTACTATCAATAAAACGAAGAAGGCGGCTATCAGGAAATAGAGGTTCACCATCTTGCGGATGTTCTGCCACACCGTAGGCTTGATGTCGGCATAGGTGATACCTTTGAGCCTGTCGGGGCGAGCCCAGTATTGCTGCATGAGCGTGTAGACCACACCTGCGAGCACTACTGATGCCAGAAACGACACGAGGATGGTAAGCATATAATTGGTACCGAGGCTGGTGAGCATGCCCAATTCACTTTCGCCCATCGCCTCCATCTTCATGACTTGTCCTAAGGTAGACATGTAGCACAATGCACCCACTGCGCAGAGTGGCAGGATGAACGCGGTGAGGAAGCGGAACAGGGTGCGGAAGTTCTCGCTCACGAAGTCGAACGTGGCAGACAGGTTCTCTGAGAATGTACGGCGTGCATAGAGGTCTACACGTGGGCGTTGGAATTGTTTCATAAGTCTTTATTTGTTGATTTGTTAAACAATGTACGTGGGTAAATGATGTAGTAGAAGACGACAAACGCCGCCGAGAGCAGGATGACCGTCAGCCTTATCGCGTCGGGTATATGTGTGTGGCGGGTGATGTAACTCTCCACAAATCCGGCTATCACAAAGATGGGCACCGTGCCCACCACTATCTTCAAGCCTCGCTTGACGCCCCGCCGAAACGACTCTATCCGGCTGTAGGTGCCGGGGAAGAGCCAGCCGTTGCCCATGGCTATTCCGGCAGATCCCGCCACGATGATGGCAGACAGCTCGAGCGTGCCGTGGAGCATCACGGTGAGTATGGACTTCCACAACAGCCCGTTCTGGGCGAAGAACGCCTCGAAGCAGCCAAACATTACGCCGTTGTTGAACAAGTGGAAGGCGGTGAAAAAGCTGGTAAAGATACCTTCGAGATAGATGACAAACGCCACATAGATATTGTTGGCGGTAATCGTACTAAACATGGAGCTTTCGGAACCAGAGGCGTAGATGGCAAAGGGCTCTCCCCGCTTGATGTTCGCTATCGTCATGTCCATATAGCTGTCGCCCAGGATGTAGCGGCAGAACTCTGGCACCGCCATCTGCGACACCACGCCTATGGCTGTGCTCACGATGAATATTATAGCCGACAATGCCAGCAGCCGGCGTGCATCATACATCACCAGAGGCACCTCCTGCGTCCAGAATGTGATGATTCGCTTGCGCTTCTCACGCTTGTTGCGGTAGATAGCATTGTGGAGCACCACCGCCAGATTGTTGAGATACCCGGTAATACGCGATGTGGGGTAGTGGGTCTGGGCAAATGCCAGGTCTGAGGTCACGCGGATGTACGCCGCCGATATGTCGTCGGGCGTCTCGATGGTCAGCCGGTCCAGCATAGCCTCTATCTGCTGCCATTCTTTGATGTTCTGGCGTATAAAGAGTATCTCCTTCATCCGTGTTTACCTTATATATTATATATATGGTGACAAATGTAATAAAAAAAAGAGAACTACACAACACTTGCGGTTCTCTTTCTCACATTATTTTCTTGGTTCAAACAGATTGCGACGCGGGAAGGTGGGGCCGTACTTCCGTCGCAGCCGCTCAAAGAGCGCCATGGTGTCGTGGGAGAAGGCATGGCCCTTCCAGGTACTGGTGTTGGTGATGAAGACCCAACATTCTCCGTCGGGATAGCGCAATACAAGCGCACTGGTGCCCACGAGCGACCCCGTGCGCACCCAGGGGCTGTTGCGCGGGGTGCGGTTCCAGCCCAGCGAGTAGTCGTGGTTGGGCATCTCGCGCGTCATGTCGGCCACCGACTTGCTGCTGATGACGTCGGGCAATACCTTGCAGCCGTCTATCGCTGCCACAAGGCGGCAGAGTTCGGCTGCCGACCCGCACCAGGCACCCGCACCCGCCAGGCGGGGGATGTCGTTCTCGCCGTAGCACTTCTCGACCAGCCGGCCGCTGTTGTTGAACTCATAGGTGGGCTCGCAGGTCAGGTGCATATAGTATCGGCACTCGTTGGGACGGCGGTCCTTGTAGTAGTTGCCCGCGATGTGGAAGTCATAACACCCCGCAGGCTCCAGCACATGGCGCTGCATAAACTGCTCATAACTCATGCCCGAGCGGCGGGCTATAATCTCGGAGAGGAGCATATAGCCCAGATTGCTGTAATGACGGGCAGTGCCGGGGGTGAAGCCCAGACGCCGCCGCAGCACGATGCGGAGCAGCGTGCGATGGTCGGGAGGCGTGGCCAGACGGTTCTGCATCATGATATAACGTGTCGAGAACATCGGGTCACCGGCGTAGTTGGTGAAGCCGCCCTTGTGGCGCAGCAGGTCTTCGACAGTAATGTCAAAGTGGCGCTTGTCGCGGATGACGTTGGTATAGGCGGTGTCGGAGAGTATGCCTTTAGGACCGAACACGTGGTCGCTGAGGCGCAGTCGGCCCATGTCGCGCAGTTTCATTATGCCCACGGCGGTGACGAGTTTCGACACCGACGCCATGCGCATGATGTGGCTGGGCTGCATGGCCACTCCCTCGTCGGCCTTGCCAAACCCGCGGGCGTAGACGAGCGAGTCGTTGCGCGAGATGGCGAGCTGGGCGCCGTTGATTTCCCATCGGCGCAGATAGCGGGCTATGACCGAGTCCATCTCTTCAAATTCAGCACCGCCGGCATTCTCGTTGGTGAGATGCTCGTTGAGTCTGTATCTGCGGTCTACCAGCGTGTCGGCGTCCTTGTGGTGGCTGCTGCACGAGCACGAGCATCGGCAGATGGCGGCGATGATGACTATGATGATGGTGAGGCATCCGCCACAGGTAAGCCTTACCCGTGTGCGGTATTCTTTCCTTATCCTGTATTTCTTCATGTGTGATGACGGCGCTTTCATCCCCTCGCAGAGTCGTGGGGATGACGTGAGGTCTGGTGGGTTATCTGATAAAATTCATCGGCTCCCAGTCCTCGCGTTCGGGGCGCGGGGTGGTGTCGGTGCCGTTGATTTTCTTCAGCAGCCAAGCCATGTTGTTGGCCAGCGTACGCATGGTCTGCATACCCTCGATGTCCATCAGCGACTCGCCGGCATCGCGTCCGTAGGCGATATTCCAGTACTGCGATGTCACGATGGGCATGTTGCACATCTGGAAGGGCATGAGCATGGTCTGGTAGGCTGCGGTGGCTCCGCCGCGACGGCAGCAGACCACAGCGGCGGCAGGCTTGTCCTTGAACATGGCGCCTCCGGCATAGAGCATGCGCTGCTGCAGACACAGCAGTTGGCCCGAGGGCTGGCCCCAATACACGGGCGAACCCACGATGATGGCGTCACACTGCTCCATCTTGCCGATGACCTCGTTGGTCACATCGTCGTCGAAGACGCAACGGTTGTCGCCCTGCTGCTTGCACTTGCCACAGGCTATGCAGCCGCGTACGGGGCGCGTGCCCACCCACACGATTTCGCTCTCGATGCCTTGCACTTCCAGTTGCCGGGCCACCTCGCACAGCGCGGTGTATGTATTGCCCTCCCGGCGTGGGCTTCCGTTGATTAGTAATACCTTCATCGTTGTCTTCCTTTATGGCTGCCGTGGCGGGCATGGACACAGCCCTTGCCGCCCGGCTCTTCCACCAGGTTATGTTTATAAGTAATGTGCTACAAAATTACGCAAAAAAATACGCAATCGTCAACAGCGCGCCCAGATTTTTCTCAAATTATGCCATGGCTGTCTCCTTGCCCTCTCTGTGGCGAGCCCGGTCGCTGATGATGTCAGCCATATTCTCCTTGGCCCAGTCGATGAGGCTGTTGACCACGGGCAGAAACGACATACTGCGCTCCGTGAGACTGTACTCTACCCTCGGCGGCACCTCGGCATACACTTCACGGCTCACGAAGCCGTCTTCTTCGAGTATGCGAAGCGTCTGGGTGAGCGATTTCTGTGAGATGTCGGGCAGCATACGCTGTAGCTGCTTAAAACGCAACGACTCCCTGTGCTGTAGAGTATACAGCACAAGGAGTGACCACTTGTCGCCCACACGCGCGAGTACGTTGCGGATGGGGCAGTCAGGGAATAGGGCGTCTCTTGTGTCTTGTAAGATTTCCTGTTCGTTTGCCATTATGTTATTGTTTCGTATCGATGATGTTGGCATCGTCCATGAAGCTGGTGATGGGTTTGGCTTCATACTGGATGCACATCATGACCATGTCTTGTCCGCTGTTGTTGCGCAAGGCTCTTACACCTGCGGGCGACACGCGGATGATGCTGCCTTCGCCCACATGGTTCTTCTCGCCATCGACCTCGTATTCGCCTTCGCCCGAGATGATGACATAGAGCTCTTCGTGGGTCTTGTGTGAATGGAAGAAGGGTGCATCCTCGCCGGCAGCCAGTCGCTGCAGTGAGCACTGGGCTCCGGTCAGCCCGAGTTCGTCGCCCAGGAATATCTTGCCTTCTACATTGTTCCAACCATTGAGGTTCTTGATTGCGTAATTTGCCATAATTCTACTTGTTTTGATGAATGATTACTGTTATTGTATCTTTGATGCTGCAAAGTTACTAACAGTCTCGTTGTCATGCAAGTAGGCACCTCCAGGTGGGCTGGTTACGCCAAGGTTACCAATGGCTGTATGAGCCGGTTACGCCGATGGCGTTAACGTAGTTTAACCCGTCGCCCGGCTGTTGTCCTCTGCGCTTATGCCGATCGTCGGTATTCCGACGGAGTCTTGCCCGTCTGCGACTTGAAGAACCTCACGAAGTGCTGGGGATACTCAAAGCCCAGTTCCTGGCTCACCTGGCTGATGCTGAGTTCCTCGTCGGCGAGCAGTTGTTTGGCGGCGCGCAGCAGCCGGTCGTTGATGAAGTCGCGGGCAGTGCGTCCGGTCTCGGTCTTGACCAGTTCGCCGAAGTATTTGGTCGAGTAGCAGCACTTGTCGGCGAAGTATGCCACAGAGGGCAGCCCCTCCCGTCGTGCCTTGTCGGCTATATAGCGGTCCAGCAGGTCGGTAAACTTCTTCACCACGGTATGGTTGATTTCCTCGCGGGTGACAAACTGGCGGTCGTAGAAGCGCAGACAGTAGTTGAGCAGCAGTTCGATATTGCTCACTATCAGTTCGCGCGAGTGCTTGTCGATGCCACGCTCCAGTTCTTGCTGTATCATCGCGAGGACACCCCTGTAGATTTCTATTTCACCACACGAGAGATGCAGGGCTTCGTTGCTGGTGTAGTCGAAGAACTCGTAGCGCCCGATATTCTTGCCGAGCTGAGTGCGGTTGAGCAGGTCGGGGTGGAAGAGCAGCGCTGTCCACTTGGGCACGGGCACCTCGGGGTTGGGCTCCACATGGATAGACTGGCCGGGGGCAAAACTGGTCACCGTCATTTCGTCGAAGTCGTACTCCGTACGGCCGTAGGACAGCCGGCAGCCCTTATTCTCCTTCAGGAAGAGCGCGTAGAGACCGTAGTGACACATGTGCTCTTCGAGTTTCACCTCGCGGTCAAATCTTACCACCGTCACCAGCGGATGCAGAGTCGGCACGCCGTAGTGGTCGTTGAACTCCTGAACCGTACCGAACCTTATCTCTTCCATTATTCGATCACTCTGACGATGTCTTCTACTATCTGCGTGTCGAGCAGACGGTTGTCGGCCATGAGCTGTTGCGCATCGTAGCGGTCGTAGAGCCCTTTCTTTACACCGCCCACCATCACCTTCATGTCTGAGGTGCCGTAGTATGCGGCGATGCGCTCTCCGAAACCGCCGTCACGGCATCCGTCTTCGAGGGTGACCACCAGCCGGTGGTCGGGTTTCAGGCTGTCGAGCGTCTCGGCGTCTACCTCGTTCAGGTAGCGCGGGTTGACGAGCGTGGCGTCGATGCCCTGCTCTGCCAGCAGCGCTCTCACCGCCTCGCCCTTCTGGTAGAACGAGCCCGCGGCTATGATTGCCACCGTCGAGCCGCGATGTGCCACGCGGTACGACGCCCTATAGCCATAGTCTTCATCGACCGGAGCGTCACTATGCACCACTCCACCTGTGGGCACACGCAGGGCGATGGGCTTGTGGTCCTGACGGATAGCCCAGGCGAGCATGGCAAAGTATTCCTCGCAGGTGGTGGGAGCGAGATAGATGAGCCCCGGTATGCTGCAGAGCATCGGGATGTCGAAGAGGCAGATGTGGGTGATGTCGTTCATCGACCTTATGCCGCCGCCCATCACATTGATGACGGCGGGGTTGGCGTTGATGCAGAGGTCTTGGGCTATCTGGTCGTAGGTGCGCTGAATAAAGGTGCTGTAGACCGTCCACACGGGGTGCAGACCGCCCTTAGCCATGCCCGAAATCATCGCTGCAGCCTGTTCTTCGGCTATGCCCATGTCTATGTGCTGCTTGCCAGCCTCGCGGCGCTTCTCGGGCGTGAAGCCTGCTGCTGCCGGGGTGCCCGCAGTCACGGCGATGAGCGTGTTGTCGCGCTTCATCTCGCGCAGCATCCAGTCGCTGAAGAGCGCTTCATAGGTTTCCACGGCGGGAGCAGCCGGCCGGCTTCCGTCTTCACGGTTGAAGGGAGCGCCCCAGTGCCATGCCTCCTTGTTCTCGACGGCGGGGGCGAAGCCGTGACCCTTCTCGGTGTGTATGTGTACCACGGTGGGGCGGTCGGTGCCCTTGACGCTGGCAAAGACCTTGATGAGCTGCTCCACGTCATTGCCTTCCTCCAGATAGTGATAGTCGAAGCCCCATGCCTTGAACCAGTTGTGCTGACACTCGCCGTGGCTCTCGCGCAGGGCACGCAGATTCTTGTAGATACCACCATGGTTTTCGGCTATCGACATCTCGTTGTCGTTGACCACGATGATGATGCCGGTGCCGAGTTCGGAGGCTTCGTCGAGGCCTTCAAAGGCTTCGCCGCCCGAGAGCGACCCGTCGCCGATGATGGCTATGATGTTTTCGTGGGAGCCACGTATGTCGCGCGCTTTCTGCAGTCCGGTGGCCAGACTGATGGATGTAGAGGTGTGGCCCACCTCGAAGTTGTCGTACTCGGGGCACTCGGTGGGTGAGGAGTAGCCGCTGATGGCGTTCATGTCGTCGAGGTCGCCCAGGAAGCCGGCGGCGCGGCCCGTGAGCACCTTGTGGGGATAGCACTGGTGGCTCACGTCGAAGACAAACTTGTCTGCGGGTGCGTCAAACACGTAGTGCAACGCCACGGTGGCCTCGACAAATCCGAGGTTGGGGCCTATGTGTCCGCCGTGCTTGCTCACACGGTTCAATACTGCTTCGCGGGTTTCCGAGGCCACGGTCTTGAGGGCCTCCAGGTCCAGCTGTTTCAAGTCGGCTGGCGACTTTATCTTCTCTATATACATAATTGTAAAAAACGTGTTGATGGTCTACGGTGCAAAGTTACGCACTATAGGCACAGAAGGCCATACCCTGAAATCAGAGAAAATTACCATAATTCCGCTTTGTAGCGCGGCGTCGCTGTCTATAATGGCAGAAGCGTCGGAATCTCTCGATATCCGACGCTTCATGCAAGTTGTTCTAGGCGGATTCGAACCACCACAAACAGAACCAAAACCTGTTGTGCTACCATTACACCATAGAACAATCTGGGATGCAAAATTACCAAATTAATTGGCAATAGCCAAATTTTGAGGCTGTTTTTTTAATTTTTCCTTACATTTTGCCCACCGTGGGCAGTGTCTCCGCTGCTTGTAACGGTGAGGCCGGGAGGCGCCGGATGGGCAGCGGCGAACAGGGTGACCACTCGCCTGTCCAAGGCGATGAACCGCAGCCGGTTGGAGACCCCCTTGGCGGTCGCGCTGGGGCACTTGGCTGGCTCGTAACGGAAGATACGTGGGCTCGTGACTTATGATACGCGGGCTCGTGCCGTAAGGTACGTAGGCTCGTGACTTATGATACGAACCGGCAGAGGTCATCAGCAGCTTTACAGGGGTCATCAGCAACTCGCCAGAGGTGGTCAGCAGATTTGCAGAGGTCATCAGCAGACTTGCAGAGGTGGTCAGCAGACTTGCGGGGGTGGCTGCGGGCTGCGCGGGGGTGGTGGCGGCGGGTCAGCGATTGTCGTCGAGCGTCTCGCCCATACGCTCCCATATCTTGAGAAAGTCGTGGTGGCTCACCTTGTGTACCGCCGTGACCTTGATGCCGGCGGCGTGGAGCGTGTCGTAAGCCTGCTCGCTGATGTAGTCGGCATAGACCTCTACCACTCCGCCCTCCTTCATGGCTTGGGCGGCGGTGTGTCCGGCAGCGGCTACAGCCACTTTGGCGTCGAGCAGCAGCTCGGGCTCATTGTCAAGGATGTGATACAGTGTGCGCACGCCGTGACCCTCATAGGTCGCCACGCGACCCTCATGAAGGATGACAAGCGACAGGTGGTCGGCATGCAGTCTGTCTATAAGTTGGTTCATCATAGGGCAGTTTCCTTTCTTCTTTAGGGTTAATAGTGCCGAGCATACCAAACATATCGGCTTCTTTTGCAAAAATAAGAAGAAAAAACGATACTGCCCTCGTCTTTGGGCAAAAAGTTGCGAATAATTTTTGCCCCATCGGCTGCCGGTGTAGGGGATGGGGCTGGTGGCGTCGCGACGGGCGCGTGGGCTGTGGTGATGGGCGCTGGGGCTGTGGCGACGGTGCTTAGATGGCTACGGCAAACGACAGTCCGGCTGCCAGGGTGCTCATCCACTCGCGCGAACCGCGGCTGTGGGAGGGCAGCAGGTTGTAGTCGACGAAGAAACGGGCGTTGTAATGGTCGGTGGCGCGGTAGGTGGCAGACAGGCCGGTACCGAAGGTGGCGCTGTCGCGGGTGCCTATGTCCATAGTCTTGAGCCTGAGCCGCGGGTAGTGTACATAGCCCGCCAGCGCCTTGGTGCCTATCTGCCAGCGCGGGGTGAGGGGCAGCGAGAAGTAGGCTCCGGCATAGCCCGAGACGGCATCGAAGGTGTGGTCTTCTGCCACGTTGCCGTCGGTGATAATCTGGGTGTTGGTCACGGTGACGCGTCCGCCCACGCCCACATAGGGTGTGAAGAAGTAGGCACCCTCGACGCCTGCGGTCGAGCCTGCCGAGGTGCGGAACTCGTGCTGCTCGTCGATGTCGTACTTGCTCAGCGGTATGTTCATGCCCACGTAGATGCCGAGGAACGATGGGCGTCGCATCATGTCGAGGGTATAGGCTGTGGAGTGGTGGGTGATGCCGCGGTCGCGGAAGAGGCGGTCGGCCACCCAGTAGCCCAGTTCGGTAGAGATGATGCCGATGCCTGCGCCAGTGAGCACGTCGCTCAGCCAGTGCTTGTTGTTGACCACGCGCATGAGTCCGGTGGTGGTAGCCACCGAGTAGGCTCCGATGCCCACCCACGGGCTCAGATGGCCGTACTCCTTGCTGAGCATGGTGGCGGTCATGAAGGCTGTGGCGGTGTGGCCCGAGGGGAAGGAGTGGTTGTCGCTGCCGTCGGGGCGCTCTACCTTTGACGTGAGTTTGATGCTCTCGACCACGCTGCCCATGATGACTGCCGAGAGTGCGCCCGACGCCATCATGCGTCCCCACGAACTGCGGCTCTCTACGCCGGCGGTCTTGAGGCCTATCATCACCAGACCCGGCAGAAACTGCATGCCGTCGTCTACATGGTTGCGATACTCGGGCAGATAGTCATGGCGCAGTCCGCGGAAGTGGGCATCCTGACCCTTGACCAGCAGTCCGGCTGCCACGAGGGGCACTCCGATGTAGGTCATCTGGTAGAGTCGGGTCGAGGTGAGGCGGTCTATGCGTGGCATGGGCTGCGCGGTGGAGTCGGGGGCGGTGAGAGTGAGAGCCGGGGTGGCGGCGAGGGTGTCGGGGACGGTCTGGGCAGAGGCTTGGGCGGTTGCCATGAGTGCCACGAGTACAACAAGAGTCCTCAGACGGAGGACCAGAGAGCGATGCTGCATCATACGGGTTATTATCCTAAATGTTGTCTTTCTATAATAACGCCGGATGAGGCTATATATTATAATAAGGTGTGGGTTTCTTTCTGCAGCGATAGGGAAGACCGTCACGTCGGTGGCTGTGGCGGATAAAAAAGCGGTGGAAACAGGCCCTGCTGTCAGGGACACTGTCTCCACCTATGGAACCAAAGGTAAAATGGTCGGTATCAGCGCTTGATGTCGCGCATAGCCTGATGAGCCATCTTCTGGCAGAGCAGAGCCGTCTGGGCATCGACGCTCTCAGGATGATAAGAGTTGCCTACCACCTTGCGGCCGGTAAGAAATTCGCACCAGGTGCAGGCTGCGATGTAGCGTCCATAAGCCTTGTTGAGGTGGAAGCCGTCGCGGCAGAGCACGTCGCCCATCTTGCCGCGCGCCTTCTGCACCGCCATGCCCACAGGGATGATGCGGCTTATGCCCACGCGAGGCAGCTGGTCTGCCATGGTAAGGCAGATGTTGTTGTACATCAACTGCTGGTCGTGGCGGTAGAACCGGAATGCCCAGTGCTCACTGCCCTTGGCGTAGGCCCAGGTCATGTGCCATACTATCTCGACCTGCTTGTTGGGGCAGATGGCGAGCACGTGGTCCTTGAGCCGCTGCAGATTGGCGAAGGTGTAGGGCAGCCCCGAGAAGTGGCTGGCCTGCTGGAGCGAGATGATGTCCCACTGGTCGTCGGCGATGATGTCGTCGAGCGCCACGTTATTGCGTGTCGTGGTCTTGCCTCCGACAATCTTGCGGTAACGATACTCGGGCTTGCCGGTCTGTGCGTTGCTCCAGTGGCGGTCTATCGAGCAGCCGCCGATATAGGCATTGCCGATGACCAGACTGTCGCCCTGGGCGGCAGCCAGCTCATAGAGGTACTGCTCAATGGCGTCCTCTGAAAAACTGTTGCCGATGGCGAGCACCTTGATCACTCGGGCTGCGTCGGCAGAGACTACGGCCATCAACAGAAGGATGGCCCACATCAGACGTTTCATGCTATTCTTGATTTTGGTTGTTAAGTTGGTCTTTACGAATGAGAGCGAGTAGATGGTCTACAGCCTGCTCTTCGGGTATGTTTTTCTCGACACACTTCTGGCGTCGGTAGAGCGACACGCGGTTGACGCCGGCTCCTACATATCCGTAGTCGGCATCGGCCATCTCTCCGGGTCCGTTGACGATGCAGCCCATGATGCCAATCTTGAGCCCCTTCATGTCGCGGGTGGCCTCCTTGATGCGGGCTATGGTGGCGCGCAGGTCGTAGAGGGTGCGCCCGCAGCCCGGGCAGGAGATATACTCGGTCTTGCTGACGCGCAATCGCGCAGCCTGGAGTATGGCAAAGGCGGTGGCGGCAATGTCGTCCGCGGCGATGGAGCCCTCGTTCATGAGCCAGAGTCCGTCGGTGAGTCCGTCAATCATGAGCGCGCCCATGTCGGCAGCGGCGGCGAGCTGGAAGGCAGCCTTGTCGTCGGTGTGGTACATCTGGGCGAAGACTACAGGATTGGTGACTCCTGCAGCCATCATCTCATGCACCAGCGCACGCTGGTCGCCGGTGGGGTTGGCATGGCGGGTCATAGCCACGACGACCACCTCGGGATGGGCCTTGAGGCAGGCGATATACTCGTCGGCGGGGGTGCCATACTGGAGCACGAGAAACTTGACCCGGCTCGTGTCCATGCCGATGAAGGGCATGGCGTGGGTGGGGTATATGGGGCAGACGCGCTCCAGACCCGCCTCGCGCAGGGCGGGCAGGGCGTTGAAGTCGGCGATGTACATCTGCTCGGGGTCTACCTGCCCGGGCATGGTGCTGCCGATGTAGATGTAGTCGGGGCGCTGGTCGGCGTCGGCAGACTGGGGCACCACGCTGGTGATGACCACGGGCACATGGGCGGCGCCGACATTGGCAGCAGCCACGGTGGTGCGGCGCGACGGGTGGAGCCAGTCGAAGCCAGGGGCCTCGGCAGCGGGGATGAGGCGGTGGCCGGCGCGGGCGGTGAAGTGGTTGACTAACTCGCGGGCCACAGGTATCTCAGCCTCGGGCTCCTCGGAGAGCGACACGCGGATGGTGTCGCCGATGCCGTCGGCAAGGAGGGCTCCGATGCCCACGGCACTCTTGATGCGGCCGTCCTCGCCCTCACCCGCCTCGGTCACTCCGAGGTGGAGAGGGTAGTGCATGTCTTCGCGGTCGAGCTGTGCCACGAGCAGTCGCACAGACTGGACCATCACCACGGTGTTGGACGCCTTGATGGAGATGACCACGTCGTCGAAGTGCTCCCTCTTGCAGATGCGCAGGAACTCCATACAACTCTCGACGATACCCTCGGGCGTGTCGCCGTAGCGGTTGCGTATGCGGTCGCTCAACGAACCGTGGTTGACGCCGATGCGTATGGCTGTGTGGTGCTCCCGGCAGATGTTGAGGAAGGGTACGAAGCGGTCTTCTATCTTCTGCAGCTCCTGGGCGTACTCCTCGTCGGTGTACTCCTGGTGCACAAACTTGCGGGCCGGGTCGACGTAGTTGCCGGGGTTGATGCGCACCTTCTCGGCATAGAGCGCGGCGACGTCGGCTACATGCGGATTGAAGTGGATGTCGGCCACGAGCGGCGTCTTGTAGCCGTCGGCGCGTATGCCGGCATTGATGTTCTTGAGGTTCTCGGCTTCGCGCGAGCCCTGTGTGGTAAGACGCACCAGCTCTCCGCCTGCCTCGATGATGCGCTCAGCCTGGGCTACGCTGGAAGCGGTGTCATTGGTGTTGGTGGTGGTCATCGACTGGATGCGGATAGGGTTGTCGCCTCCCATGTCGATGGAACCTATGTGTACCACTGACGACTGGCGTCGGCGGTAGTTGAACAAATCAGTTGCACTTGTACTCATAGTCCTTGATTTCTGCCAGTTCCTTATTGGCCTTCTCTATCTTGGCGCCGAGTCCGGCTTTCCAGTCGGCCACGACCTGTGCCACGCGCTCGTCGCTGAGAGCTATCATCTCGGCGGCAAGTATGGCAGCGTTCTGTGCGGCATTGACTCCTACGGTGGCCACGGGTATGCCTGGGGGCATCTGGATAATGCTCAGCATGGCATCGAGTCCGTCGAGCATGCCCTTGATGGGCACTCCGATGACGGGCAGAGTGGTCGAGGCGGCAATCACTCCGGGCAGGGCTGCCGCCATGCCCGCTGCGGCGATGATGACGCGTATGCCCCGCTCCTTGGCTCCGCGTGCGAATGTCTCTACGGCGTCGGGGGTGCGATGTGCCGAGAGCGCGTTGACCTCAAAGGGAATCTCATGGTCGTTGAGCCACTTGCAGGCTTTCTCCATTACGGGCAGGTCGCTGGTGCTGCCCATGATAATGCTAATGATTGGTTTCATAATATGTATGTTTATGATATGCAGTTCAGATGATAACAATAAAGCCGATTAACAGTCCGATGCCATAGCCGGCAAGCACCTGTCCGAGGGTGTGCTGGTGGAGGATGATGCGGCTGGAGCCCACCATGCCCGAGACGAGCAGGGTGAAGCAGAGCCACCACACGGGGTTGAAGGCAAAGAGCATCGAGAACGCCATGAGCGCTCCCGTGACGCCACCGATGGCGGCGGTATGGGTGGAAATCTTCCACCACACGTTGACGATGGCGCACACTATCTGGATGAGCAGTGCCGCCATGAGGATGCGCGCCATAAAGCTGGGGATGCGCAGCCGCGTCATGAGGTAATAGCAGGCGAAGTAGCAGAAGATGGAAACGGCGTAGGGCACCATGCGGCGCTCCTTGACGCCTATCTGCAGCGGCGTCCAGCCCTGATAACGGTGGTAGAGGTGGATGAGCAGCGTGGGCACGAGGATGGTAAACAGATAGACCATGCCCAACACCAGCAGTTTGTATGCCCAGGGGAGTAGCCCGAGATAACTGAAAACAAACAGGGCTACCAATCCCACGATGGGAAGGTAGAAAGGAGTGAAGATGGCGCTCATCACGCGCGCCGCAATGATTATCTTTTTCGTGTTCATCGTCTAAGTCGTGCTACGGGAATGCCCAGTCGGTCTCTGTATTTGGCTATGGTGCGCCGCGCCACGGGAAATCCCAGTTCCTTCATCTTCTCTGCCAGTGTGTCGTCGCTCAACGGGGCGCGCTTGTCTTCCTTGTCGATGAGCTCCTGGAGCGCCACGAGCAGCCGGCGGGTGGATGTCTTCTTGCCATTGCTGCCCACATAGCCGTCGGAGAAGAAGAACTTGAGCGGGTGGATGCCCCACTGGGTCTGCATGTACTTGGCGTTGGCCACGCGGGAGACGGTAGAGATGTCGAGTCCGGTGACGGTGGCGATATCCTTGAGTATCATGGGTCGCAGGTCGCTCTCGTCGCCGTCGAGGAAATACTGTCGCTGCCAGTCGATGATGGCTTGGGTCACCAGAGTGAGCGTCTGGCGCCGCTGCTCTACTGCGCGGATAAATCCGCGTGCCTTGTCTATCTTCTCTTTGGCAAAGAGAATGGCCTCTTTGGCGTTGCGGTTGAGTCCGTCCTTGTTGCGCTTGTAGGTGTCGACCATGTCGAGAAACTCTCGGCTCACGCAGAGCTGCGGGATGTCGCCGTCGTTGAAGGTGAAGCTGATGTGTCCGTCGTCAGAGGTTTCGACGATGATGTCGGGGGTTATCTGCTGCCACTTACCGTTGGCTGTGCCGTCGTAGGCCACGCCGGGCTTGGGGTTGAGCTTGGACAACTGGGCGCGTAGGGCTTCGGCCTGGACGTCGCTGAGTTGCAGACTCTGCTGTATCTTGTCCCACTGGTTGTGGGTGAAGGCTCTATAGTACTGTGTGATGACGCGCCGCATGAGTTGCTTGGTCTGCGACTCTTCGCGGCGGTTGATCTGGATGAGCAGACACTCCTGCAGCGAGCGTGCGCCTACGCCGGCAGGGTCGAAAGTCTGCAGAATGGCGAGCATACGTTCAATCTCGCTCTCGGCAACGTCGATGTTGTTGTAGATGGCGAGCTCGTCGCAGATGGTGCTGATATCCTTGTGGAGGAGGCCGTCGGACTCGAGCGAGCCGATGAGGTATTCGAGTATGGCGCGCTCGGTGTCGGTGAGCTGTAGCTCCATCATCTGCTCCTTGAGCTGGTCGTAGAACGAAGGGATGTCGGCTTCGTACTGTGCAGGTTCGGCAGAGGCTGTGCCCTGGTGGTATCCGTCGGCGGGCGAGACCTCGTCGTCGTTGTCGCCCAACTGCTCGAGGGCGCTGTCGAGGGCGTCTTTGCGCTCCTGACGCTCGTTCTGCTCGTCAAAGGTCTCTGCGGTGTCGTCGTTGTCGAGCTGGTTGTCGCTATGGGTCAGGTCGTCGGCGTCGTCGACACGCTCGAGGGCGGGGTTGTCGTTGAGCTCGGTGTTGACGTGCTCTGCCATTTCGGCAGCGGGCATCTCAAGCATTTTGACCAGCATCATCTGCTGTTGGGTGAGACGCTGCTGCTGAATGAGGCGCTGCTGCTGTTCCTGTATTAAACGTTGCTCGTTCATAACCTGAAGTCTGACTTACTTGAAATAGTCCTTCACCTGTGCGGCAAAGGACGCGAGAGGGTTGGGGTCGTCGTTGCCGAAGCGGTTCCATATCGCCTTGCACGCCTCGTAGAGCGCGCCTTCGGTATCGGTAGTTCTATTAAGGTAGGGGTCGAATCCCTGGAATATATCCATCACCTGGCATACCTCGGCGGGGGTGATGCCGATGAGCTGTGCCAGCTCGACGATCTCGGGCGTCTCGGGCACCATGGTGATGGGCACCAGCCTGAAGTAGAGGTCGAGCACCAGCACCAGCGCGAGGGGAATAAGGGAGGTGCCGTCGATGGGTTTGAAGTCGTTCTCCCACGACATACCGCTCACCTCGACGCCCTGATAGAACTCGCTGGCAAGCCCGAAGCCATTCATGCCCCGCAGCAGGTTGACCTCCTTGCGCAACCGAGCGGGGTGGGTTGCGTACTTGTCCCAAAGCTGCTGGATGACCGGGGTGTCAATCTGGCGCAGGCGGAACATCTGGGCGCGCAGCACGCGTGGCTCGATATGCAGCTCGAGGGCCAACTGCACCAATCCACGTGAATATAGCGCCTTTACACCTACGGGCTTGCGCAGGTAGAGCTGCATCAGCAGCAACCAGTAGTCGTCCGACCAAGATACATTCTTTGCCATATACCTTATGATTATAAGTGCAAAGTTAGTGTAAACCGCAGAGAAATACAAAATAAAACCCGTTTATTTTCTCTCTTGTTGCGCTGTCGTCGTCATGATGGTTGGCGCGATGGGGATTGCCCCCAGGCGTGAAATCGAGAAGGACACGGCCCGTGGGGGAAAAAATGGAGCAGATTGTTTTGTATTCTCTGCGGTTTGCATTACCTTTGTAGCAAAGATATATAATATGTATAAGAAGACGATATTAGCTATGGCGCTGCTTGCTATGTCGGTGATCTCGACACAGGCACAGAAGCAGCCGGTAGATTATGTCGATCCGTTTATCGGAACGACCAATTTCAGTGTGTGTAACCCTGGCGCCATCCGGCCTCACGGCTTGATGTCTGTGGTTCCGTTCAATGTGATGGGGTCCGACCTCAATGTCTACGACAAGGACGCCCGCTGGTGGTCTACGCCCTATGTGCATGAGAACAAGTACTTCACCGGTTTTGCCCATGTCACCCTGAGCGGTGTGGGCTGCCCCGAGATGGGTTCTCTGCTGCTGATGCCCACGCAGGGAAAGCTGGATGTAGACTACCGCCACTATGGCTCCGAGTATCGCAACGAGAAGGCTACGCCGGGCTACTACTCCAACGAACTCACCAAGTATGGCATCAAGTGCGAGGTCACTGCCACCGACCGCTCTTCCATTGAGCGCTTTACCTTCAAGAAGGGCGAGGCCCACCTGCTCATGAACGTCGGCGACGGACTCACCAACGAGGTTGGAGGAAGCATACGCCGGGTTTCGGATACCGAGATAGAAGGCATGCGACTGTTGGGAACATTCTGCTACAACCCTCAAGCCGTGTTCCCCATGTACTTCGTGATGCGCGTGAACAAGGCGCCGCGCGAGGCAGGCTTCTGGAAGAAGCAGCCTCCTATGACCGGCGTCGAGGCACAGTGGGACCCAGACAACGGAAAGTACAAGATATACCGTAACTATAAGCGTGAGCTCGCCGGCAATGAGGTGGGCTACTATTTCAGCTACGACGCCGAAGAGGGCGAGCAGGTTGAGGTTCAGATAGGCGTCAGCTTCGTGTCTATTGCCAACGCCCGCGAAAATCTGGACCATGAGCAGCAAGGTTTCCAGTTTGACAAGGTTCGCGCCGAGGCACGCAAGCGTTGGGCTGAAACCCTCAACACCATTACCGTCGAGGGCGGAACCGAGGCACAGCGCCGCGTGTTCTATACCGCTCTCTACCACACCCAGATACATCCCAATATCCTCCAGGACGTCAACGGCGAATACCCCGAGATGGAGACCGGACGCATAGGACGTACCGACCGCACCCGCTACACGGTCTTCTCGCTCTGGGATACGTATCGCAACCTGCACCAGCTGGAGACTCTGCTCTATCCCGAGCGACAGACCGACATGGTGCGCTCGATGATAGACATGTATAAGGAGTGGGGATGGATGCCGAAGTGGGAGCTGTTCGGACGGGAGACATGGACCATGGAAGGCGACCCGTCTATACCGGTCATTACCGATACCTGGCTCAAAGGTTTGCGCGACTTCGACATCGAGACAGCCTACAAGGCGTTCCGCGCCAGTGCCACGCTGCTTGGCAAGGACAACCGCATGCGTCCCGACATCGACGACTATATCGCCAAGGGCTACGTGCCTCTCGGCGCCTTTGCCCAGGACAACTCGGGAGACAACTCGGTGTCGCACGCCCTCGAATACTACATCGCCGACTATGCCTTGAGCAATCTGGCGACAGCCTTGGGCAAGAAGGACGATGCCGCCCTGTTCTACAAGCGTTCACTCGGCTACAAGCACTATTACGACAAGGAGTTTGGAACCCTGCGCCCACGCCATGCCGACGGCTCCTGGCTCACCCCGTTTGACCCCAAGGACGGCGCCGACTTCTCCAACGCTCCCGGATTCCACGAGGGTTCGGCTTGGAACTACACCTTCTACGTGCCCCACGATGTGAAGGGACTGGCACGCCTCATGGGTGGCGAGAAGGCTTTTGTCAACAAGCTGCAGCGGGTGTTTGACGAGAATCTCTATGACCCCGCCAACGAGCCCGATATCGCCTATCCCTACCTGTTCAGCTACTTCAAAGGCCAGGAGTGGCGTACACAGAAAGAGGTGGCACGCCTGCTCGACAAGTATTACAAGGCCACGCCCGACGGTATTCCTGGCAACGAGGACTGCGGCACCATGTCGTCGTGGGCCATCTTCTCGATGATGGGTCTCTACCCCGACTGCCCCGGCCAGCCCTACTACACCCTCACATCGCCAGTCTTCGACCGCGTGACGCTGCATCTCGACAAGCGTTACTATCCCCAGGGCGACATAGTTATCGAAGCCAACCGCGACCTTGACGGCCAGAAATTTATCAGCAGCATGTCGCTCGGTGGCAAGAAGCTCAGCCGCTACCGCATCTCTCACGACGAGCTGACCCGTGGCCGCCACCTGGTCTTCAACCTCAAATAAGAAACTTATCACGAAGTCTGTAGAAACCGGCACCTGCTCAAGGGTGGTTTCTACAGACTTTATCATTACTACACGTTATCTCTATACCATTATCATGAAACAGAAATCAATGCTATTGGTGGCGCTTCTCGCCACATTCTTGGTTTACGCCAAGGCCGACAACTTCTATGAGCCCTATCGCCAGACTGCGCTGCGCCTGCCTGCCGTTCCGCTCATCACCAATGACCCTTACTTCACCCTCTGGTCGCCCTACGACCACCTCAACGACGGTAACATCACCCACTGGTCGCCCCGACAGAAGCCCCTCGAAGGTCTGTTGCGCGTAGACGGACAGGTATACCGCTTCATGGGAACCCCGGCCAAGAAGCTGCTCGACGTGGTGGCGCCCAATGCCGAAGACGCCGAATGGGAGGGCCGCTACACCACCGACACTCCTGCCGACGGATGGCAGAAGCCCGGATTTGACGACACCGCATGGAAGCAGGGCAAGGCCGCCTTTGGCACCAAGGAAAACCTCACCATGCGCACGCTCTGGACCGGAGACGACAGCAATATCTACATACGCCGCACCGTCACGCTCACTGCCGACCAGCTCGCCCGCGACCTCTATGTCATCTGGTCGCACGATGACGATGGCACCCTCTTCATCAACGGCACCCAGGTGCGCAGCGAGAAGGGCTATAGAGACGGCGCCCGCATCGCGCTCACTGCCGACATGAAGCGGCTGCTGCACGAGGGCGAAAACCTCATTGCCATGCACGGACACAATGGCACCAAGGGCGCACTGGCAGACTTCGGCCTCTACTGCGACGCTGCCCCCGTGCTCAAGGAGATACGCCAGGCGCGCCAGACCTCTGTCAGCGTGCTCGCCACCAGCACCTACTACACCTTCGAGTGCGGCCCCGTCAAGCTCGACGTGGTCTTCACCTCGCCCATGCTCTACGATGACCTCGAGCTGCTTTCCACCCCAGTGGGCTACATCTCCTACCGCGTGGCAGCCACCGACGGCAAGACCCACGATGTGCAGTTCTTCATGGGCGCCGACCCCATGGTGGCCAAGTTCAAGAAACCCCAGCCCACGCGGTCTACCTTTGAGACCCACAATGGCGTGAACTATGTCAAGACAGGCACCATAAACCAAGCCATCCTTGCCACCAAGGGCGACGGAGTGTGCATTGACTGGGGCTACTTCTACATGCCCGCCGTCAACGGTACCGTGAGCCTGGGAGAGAGCACCGCCATGATGACCGCCTTCATACGCAAAGGTGCCCTGCTCGCGACCAAGACCGAGATGATAAGCCGCAAGAGCTACGATGTGCCCACCCTCGCCTATATGCGCAACCTGGGCCAGGTCTCTACTGCCGAGAGCTATATGATGATAGGCTACGACGAGATTTACGATATCGAGTACATGTTCCACCGCTACAAAGGCTACTGGGCACGTGACGGCCGCACCACTATCTTTGACGCCTTCGACCGTTATCATAGAGACTATCAGAATATCATGGAGCGTAGCCGCCTGCTCGACAAGCGCATCTACGACGACGCCCTCGCCGCAGGCAACGTGCACTATGCCGAGCTGCTCTCTGCCTCCTACCGCCATGTCATGGCAGCCCACAAGCTCTTTGAAGACAACGACGGCAACCTGCTCTTCTTCTCCAAGGAGAACGCGTCCAACGGCTGTGTCAACACCGTCGACCTCACCTATCCCTCAGCCCCCCTCTTCCTGATATACAATCCCGACCTGCTCAAGGCCATGATGACCAGCATCTTCGAGTATAGCCGCAGCGGCCGGTGGGACAAGCCCTTTGCCGCCCACGACCTGGGCACCTATCCCATAGCCAACGGCCAGGTATACGGAGGCGACATGCCGCTCGAGGAGGCTGGCAATATGCTCACCCTTGCCGCCGAAATCTCGCGCATCGAGGGCAATACAGCCTACGCCGACCGCTACTGGGACATCATCACCACCTGGGCCGACTATCTGGTAGAACACGGACTCGACCCAGCCAACCAGCTCTGCACCGACGATTTTGCCGGACACTGGGCACACAACGCCAATCTGGCGCTCAAGGCCATCATGGGTGTGGCTGGTTATGCCAAGATGGCAGAGATACGCGGCAATGCCGACGTGGCCAAGCGCTACATGGACAAGGCCCGTGAGATGGGCAAGCAGTGGGAGCAGATGGCGCGCGAGGGCGACCACTACCGGCTCGCCTATGACCGCGAAGGCACCTGGAGCCAGAAGTACAACATCGTATGGGACAAGATGTGGGGCACCCATATCTTCTCGGACAAGGTGATGGACCGTGAGTTCAAGTACTATCTCACCAAGCAGAACAAGTATGGCTTGCCGCTCGATTGTCGTAAGGACTACACCAAGAGCGACTGGATCATGTGGCTCGCGGGTATGGCCCCCAACGCCAAGACCTTTGAGGCGCTCATGGAGCCTGTCTATACCTATGTCAACGAGACTCCCACACGCGTGCCCATCAGTGACTGGCACAACACCAAGACCGGACGCCAGCAGGGATTTAAGGCCCGCTCGGTTATCGGTGGCTACTGGATGAAAGTGTTGATGGACAAAAACAAGAAGAAATGAAATACACATTCCTATCATTGACCCTATTGGTGGTTTCGGCGATAGCTGGAGTTACCAATGCCGTTGCTGCCCCCGCCAAGGGTAAGCCCGCTGTGGCGGTGACAGCCACCCGCGTCGAGGGGCTCGACCACGCCGAGGGCATAGACTGCCCCCGACCACGCTTCAGCTGGCAGCTTGATGCCTCTGTGTCCAATGTCAAGCAGACGGCTTACCGCATACGCGTGGCATCGTCGCCCCAGCTGCTGCGCAAGGGCAAAGCAGACATCTGGGACTCCGGCCGCCAGCTGTCTGACCGCCAGCTCTACATAGGCTATGACGGACAGCCGCTCGCCAGTGGCACCCGCTACTACTACCAGATAGAGAGCGAGACCACAGCCGGCCGCGCCGTGAGCCGCGTGAGCAACTGGCTCACAGGCCTGATGGACCGCACCGAGTGGCGTGCCCAGTGGATAGGTGGCAGCTTCGACTCCGACGTTGAGGCGCCCAAGGACCGACGCACCCGCATCAATGCCCGTTATCTGCGCCGCGACTTCAGCATCGCGGGGCGCGTAAGGAGCGCCGTGCTCTACATCAGCGGACTGGGACTCTACGAAGCCTATATCAACGGGCACCGCATAGGCACGCAGGTGCTTGCCCCCGGACCCACCAACTACGACCGCGAGGTGATGTACAATACCTTTGATGTGACCCGCGAGATCAGGCGCGGAGCCAACGCCATAGGCGTGGTGCTGGGCAACGGCCGCTTCATGGCCATGCGCAACCCCGGCATGCGCGGCTTCGGACTGCCGCGGCTCCTGGCCCAGCTCGTAGTGACCACCACCGACGGCCGCCAGACGGTGATAGCCACAGACACCTCGTGGCGCATGATGGCCGACGGCCCCATACAGACCAACAACGAGTTTGACGGCGAGCGCTACGACGCCACCCGTGAGATGCCGGGCTGGAGCCTCGCCGGATATGACGACAGCCGCTGGCGGCAAGCCGAGCGCGTCAAGACTCCGGCGCCCGTGGTACGCGCACAGATCAACCCCAACATCGAGGTGATGGACAGCGTGGCGCCACGCTCCATCTACCGCACTGCCGACGGCCGATATATCATGGACATGGGGCAGAACATGGTGGGATGGCTGCGCATCAGACTGCGCGGCGACGAGGGCGACACGCTGCGGCTGCGCTTTGCCGAGCGCATGAAGGACCGCGACTCGCTCTTCATGCTCAATCTGCGCACGGCGCTCGTCACCGACACCTACGTGAGCGCCCACAAGGCTGCTACCTGGGAGCCGAGGTTTACCCTCCACGGCTTCAGGTTTGTCGAGCTGAGCGGCTTCAAGCGCCAGCCCTCGCTTGCCGACATCCAGGGGCGGGTGGTCTACGACCGCATGGCTACCACCGGCACCTTCGACACCTCTGACCCCACCATCAACGCCGTCTACCATTGCGCCGTGTGGGGCATTCGCAGCAACTACCGCGGCATACCCACCGACTGTCCGCAGCGCGACGAGCGATTGGGATGGCTCGGCGACCACGCCACAGGGGCTTATGGCGCCAGTTATATCTACGACGCCCACCAGCTCTACGCCAAATGGGTGCGCGACATCACGCTTACGCAGCGTGCCGACAGTGTGGTGAGCGACATCGCACCGCGCTACTGGAGCGTATACAGTGACAATGTGACCTGGCCCATGGCGTGGTACACCGTGGCAGCGATGCTCGAAGAGCAGTATGGTGACTCGCAGCCCATCTGCGAGGCTTATGAGCCGATGAAGAAGTTCATGCTGCACCTCAAAAACCGTTACGATGACCACGGCATCATCACCCGCGATGTCTACGGAGACTGGTGTCTTCCGCCCGAAAGCCCCGAACTCATACACTCCAAGGACTCTACACGCATCACGCGCGGCCCTGTGCTCGCCACGGCAGCCTACTACCGGCTGTGCCGGCTCATGGAGCGCTTTGCCCGGATAGCGGGCAAGACCGCCGATGTGGCGCTGTGGCAGAAGATGGGTAAGGAGACGCGCGATGCGTTCAACCGCCGCTTCTACCATGCCGACAAGGGCTGGTATGACAACAACACGGTGACCGCCAACATCCTGGCGCTGCGCTGGGGGCTGGTGCCCGAGGGCGAGGAGGCAAGAGTCTTCGGACAGGTGGTAGCCAAGATGACCGCCGCCGGCACTCCCCATATCTCTACCGGTGTGCTGGGCACGCAGGAGATCATGCGCGGACTCACCGACTATGGGCGTGGCGACATAGCCTACACCCTTGCCACCAACCGCACCTATCCCAGTTGGGGATTCATGACCGACCACGGCGCCACCACCATATGGGAACTGTGGAACGGCGACACCGCCAACCCACGCATGAACTCCGGCAACCATATCATGCTCCTGGGCGACCTCGTCATCTGGTACTACCAGTATCTGGCTGGCATCGGTCAGGCCAGCGACAGCCGCGGCTACAGCCACATACGTCTGCAGCCCCGCATACCTGAGGGTCTCACTCATGTCAATGCCACCTACCGCTCGCCCTATGGTCTCATAGAGAGCCGCTGGCGTAGAGACGGCAATATGCTGCACTGGCAGTTTACTATCCCAGCCAATACTACTGCCGAAGTGTGCATCCCACAGCAGGGCGGAGGTTACGTCATCCAGCACTACGGTTCGGGCACCTATAAGGTGACCGCCCAAGTGCGGTGAGGTGGGATTTGGGAGGTAGATGTGTAGGGCGTATGAAAAAAGTTCCCAACTTATTTTGTCGCATACGATAGTTTGCGTAACTTTGTCAGCAGAAGTAGATTAAGAAGATGAACCGACTAAGACCTATGTATGCCATACAGATGACACGGATGGCTACGGCTACTGTCTCCGAGCCAGTAGAGAATGTATATACACAGCTAATCCCCATATAGACAGCCTAATGATATGAAAAGACTCTTCTGTGTCCTCCTTACGATGGCCTGCTCCGATGACTTCACCGACATCGGCAGCAGGCCATCTGCCGTATCAGCCGAGGGTGAAGCCTATCGGGTGGTGCGCAAGGCACGCAGTTATTTCAAGCAAAACGAGAAGCGCCTGCCTTTTATGCAAGACCGTGCTTTGCGATTTACCGATTTTCGGTATGATTTGAATAACCGAATAAGTTATATATACGAAATAAAAGGGAGGAAATAACTATGAACGTAAAAAGTATTATTATTGTAGTAATAGGCTTGCTGGTATCTGTGACAGCCTATTCTCAGCAACCGAAGGAAACGACCATGGATTTGCTCACGCATACTGTGTGGGAGCATGGCAAGCCTATATATGGCGACTATTGTCAGATAGTCTATACAGATAGCACTGTTACTAATAGATATCCAGAATCGAATGGCGAAGTATCTACAATTACTTGGCGGTATTATCTGACCGATAAGGAGGAGTTCTCTTTTGATAAATCAAAAATAGGAAAACGAGTAAATGGTAGCTACTATATGGCTATGAATCCGTATGGTGCATTTACTAGTTTTAAGATAGTTGAATTAAGTAAGGATAAACTGGCAATAGTAGCAATAAGAGTTAATGGTGGGGAAAGAACGCCTGGTGCAGCTTGGGTCTATACACCTCTGAAGCGATAACTATGAACGTAAAAAGTATTTATGAGGGCAGAGGCTCTGGCTGCGCCTGCGCCGGACTATGGCAGATGCCACGGGGGAGCGCGCTGCAGCCGCCAATGCCGTCATGCCCTCCGGCGCCGCCGGGAGCGACTTGGGTGGCTCGTATCGGAAGGAACGTGAGCTCGTGACATAAGATACGTGGGCTCGTGCCTTCCGTTACGAGGGTTCGTGTCAATAGGTATGAGCCAGCCGGGTGGCCCTCGGCGGCTGTAAAGCTGCTGGGCGCCAGTGGGGATGAAGTCTCTGCGGGTGGTGCCGACGGCAAACAGAAAGCCCATGCTCTGTGGGAGGGCATGGGCTTGGGTGAATTATTGCGGGTTGTTGTCTTGCGCTGTTGCAGCGTTGCGCTTGCGTCTCAGCTCTTCGACCGAGTCGGTAAGGTTGACGATGCCCGTGGTGGGGTCGAGCCTCAGATTGTATTCCTCGTGGCTGCGCTTCCACCGGTTGTGAGTCCAGAGATAGCATTCGGGCTGCCGGCGTATTGACGCCTCAAGCAGCTGGAAGTAGCGGTCGGTGAGCTGCCACTCGGTGGACTGCTCGGGATGGTCGGTGATAGGCACGAAGTGGGCCTCGTAGTATCCGCGTCGTATGCGTCGCACGTCGATGTAGAAGACTGCCTGCCGGGTGCCTCGCATTATTTTCTCGGTGCCCGTGAGCACAGGCGTATCGTGGTGGAGGAAGTCGAGCCAGTGGTGGATGTTGTTCCAGAAGGGTATCTGGTCGGATATATATCCCATGATGATAGGCTGGTGCTCGGCACGATAGCGTGCGATGCGTCTCAGTGTCTCTGCCATAGGTATGCTCTCAGACCCAAAGCGCGAGCGCAGATGCAGGAAGAGGCGGTCGAACTCCTTGTTCTCCAGTACATGGTATATCTGGGTGCAGTGGGCTGTCTGTGTCACCCACAAGGGTAGTGAGGTAATCCACTCCCAGTTGCAGAAATGGCCGAGATAGCAGCCCACGGACTGTCCGCGCTCGATGGCCTCGTTGACCTTGTCGACTCCGGTGAAGCGCATGTGGCGCATCATCTGTCTCTTGCTGATGGAGAGGAGCTTGATGGTCTCGACCAGATAGTCGCAGAACCATGAGTAGAAGCCTCTCTCTATGGCGCGGCGCTGTGTCTCGGACTTCTCGGGGAACGACTCTGCCAGATGGCGGCGCACGAGTCGCTTGCGGTAGCCCACAACGTGGTAGACGAGCAGATAGAAGAAATCTGACACGATGTAGAGCACCCGTAGCGGGAGCAGCGAGAGCAGGTAGAGCAGGCCGAAGATGAATTTGTATAAGATACGCATCATAGTGGTAGTCGTGGGGTTAAACCTGCTGCATGTCGTGCAGCTTCTTGTAATAGCCGTCTATCTGGAGCAGCTCGTCGTGGGTACCACGCTCTACGATGCGTCCCTCGTGGAGCACGCAGATTTCGTCGCTGCTCTTGATGGTAGAGAGTCGGTGGGCTACGGCGATGGTGGTGCGCGTCTTCATGAGTCGCTCCAGCGCCTCCTGAACCAGTCGCTCGCTCTCGGTGTCGAGCGCCGAGGTGGCCTCGTCGAGGATGAGTATGGGCGGGTTCTTGAGTATGGCGCGGGCTATGCTGACGCGCTGTCGCTGGCCGCCGCTGAGTCGTCCGCCGCGGTCGCCGATGTTGGTATCGAAGCCGTGCTCTGACTCGGTGATGAACTCATAGGCATTGGCTATGCGTGCGGCGCGCTCTACCTCTTCCTTGGTGGCGTTGCTCACGCCGAAGGTGATGTTGTTGTAGAACGAGTCGTTGAAGAGGATGGCCTCCTGGTTGACATTGCCGATGAGCTGTCGCAGGTCGTGTATGCCCAGGTCCTTGACATTGATGCCGTCGATGAGCACCTCGCCCTCCTGCACATCGTAGTAACGGGGGATGAGGTCGAGCAGGGTAGACTTGCCCGAGCCGCTCTGTCCCACGATCGCGATGGTCTTGCCCTTGGGTATGACGAGGTTGATGTCGCGCAGCACCCACTGCTGGTCGTAGCGGAAGGACACGTGGCGGAACTCAATCTGGTGCTCCAGCCCACTGATGTGTACGGGGTCGCTCTTCTCGCGGATGTCTATTTCGGCATTGAGTATGCGGTCGATGCGCTCCATGCTGGCCAGACCCTTGGGGATGTTGTAGCTGGCTCGTGAGAACTCCTTGAGCGGGTTGATGATGGAGTAGAGGATGACGAGATAATAGATGAATGTGGGGCCCGTCATGACGTGGCTGCGCAGCACCATGATGCCGCCAAACCACAGCACGATGACTATCATGAGTGTGCCCAGAAACTCGCTCATGGGGTGGGCGGCCTGCTGGCGCACCTGCACGCGGGCGAGGTTGTCACGGTAGCTGGAGTTGGTGCGGTCGAAACGCTGGTTCATCTTCTCCTCGGCGCAGAAGGCCTTGATGATGCGCAGTCCGCCGAGGGTCTCCTCGACCTGACTCATGGTGTCGCTCCATAGCGCCTGGACCTTGATGCTGCTGGCCTTGAGCTTGCGTCCCACCACGCCCATGAACCATCCGAAGAGGGGCACGAAGCAGAGGGTGAAGAGGGTGAGCTTCCACGAGATGAAGAGCAGGGCGCAGAAGTAGAAGAGTATGAGTATGGGGTTCTTGATGAGCATGTCTATCCATGCCATGATGCTGTTCTCAATCTCCTGCACGTCGCCGCTCATGCGGGCGATGATGTCGCCCTTGCGCTCTTCGCTGAAGAAGCCGAGCGACAGCGAGGTAATCTTCTTGTACAGCGAGTTGCGGATGTCGCGCACCACGCCTGTACGCATAGGGATGATGGCTGCCGAGGACAGGAAGTAGGCGGCCGTCTTGAGGAAGGTCATGAAGGTGAGTATCAGACCTATCAGCAGCAGGGTGGTCACGGGGTTGGTGATGCTGATCAGTTCGCGCACGTAGTAGTCGGCATTGTTGGACAGCACGTCCTTGATGTTGCCGCTGCCCCAATCCATGAGGTGGGTGGCTGTGGCATGTCCCTTGACGTCGAAGAGTATCTGCAGGATGGGGATGATGGCTGCAAACGAGAAGATGTTGAGTATGGCTGCCAGGATATTGAATATTACCGAGCCTACCAGATAACGCTTATAGGGCGGTACGAACCGTCTGATAATTTGTAAAAACTCTTTCATAATTACAAAGGTATGTCATTTATGAATATAAAACAACAAAAGGGGTAATGTTTTTTACGCCTCGGCGTGTATTTCTTCGCCGAAGAGTGTGGCGCTGGTACTGCCGGTGATGCGTACGCGTATGGTTTCGCCCACGTGGTGGGTGCCCTTGTCCACAACCACCGCCTTGTTTTGCGGGGTGCGTCCCATGAGCTGTTCGCGGCTGCGCTTGCTCACGCTCTCGAGCAGCACGTCGAACTCGCGGCCCACATCCTTGCGGTTCTGCTCGGCGCTGACCTCGGTCTGGAGCTGTATGAGCTGGTTGAGTCGGGCAATCTTGACCTCCTCGGGCACATTGTCGGGCAGATGCTTGGAGGCGTAGGTGCCGGGGCGCTCGGAGTACTTGAACATGAAGGCGCTGTCGAAGCCCACCTCGCGCACGAGCGAGAGGGTGAGCTCATGGTCTTCCTCGGTCTCGTCGTGGTAGCCCACAAAGAGGTCGGTAGATATGCCGCAGTCGGGTATGATGCGCCGTATGGCGGCTATGCGCTCCAGATAGTCCTCGCGGGTGTACTTGCGGTTCATCAGATGGAGTATCTTGTTGGAGCCGCTCTGTGCCGGGAAGTGTATGTGGTGGCAGAGATTGGGCTCCTCGGCAATGGCGTAGAGTATGTCGTCGGTCATATCCTCGGGGTTGGAGGTGGTAAAGCGCACGCGCATCTCGGGCACCGAGCGCGCCACAAGCCGCAGCAGCTGGGCGAAGGATGTGGAGCCCTCCTCGCGCTTGCCGGCGGGCGAGAGTCCATAGGAATTGACGTTCTGGCCAAGCAGCGTCACCTCGCGGAAGCCCTGGTCGCGCAGGTCGGCAACCTCGCGCAGGATGCTGTCGACATCGCGTGAGCGCTCGCGGCCTCGGGTGTAGGGCACGATGCAGTAGTGGCAGAAGTTGTTGCATCCGCGCATGATGCTGACAAATCCGCTGATGTGGGCGAGGCCTATACGCTGCGGGATTACATCCCGGTAGGTCTCGGTCTTGCTCAGGGCGATGTCGATGGCATTGTGGCCGGTCTCGCACTGCGCCATCATGTCGGGCAGATTGAGATAGCTGTCGGGTCCGCATACCAGATTGGCGTGATGGCGGTCTATGAGTTCGTCCTTGACGCGCTCTGCCATACATCCCAGTACGCCCAGGATGAGGCTGCGGCCCTTCTTCTGCTCGGCATGGAGGGTCTCGAGGCGGTTGTATATCTTGTTTTCGGCGTTCTCGCGTATGCTACAGGTGTTGAGGAAAATTGCGTCGGCGTCGGCCTCATTGTCACACAGGTCGTAGCCCGCCATCTTCATGATGGAAGCCACCACCTCAGAGTCTGCCACGTTCATCTGGCATCCGTAGGTCTCTATATACAGTTGTTTCATTATCTTGAGTTTTCTATAGGTTTTCTATCTGTGTCTGCGTTCAATCATGCCGCGCGAAACGGCCATGAACAGGGCGAAGAAGAGGGCTCCCGTGGCAAGGCCTGCCAGTGCGTCGATGGCGTAGTGGGCCTGGATGTAGACCGTGGCGAGGCAGAGGAACACGTAGAGTGGCAGCATGCATATCAGCAGCTTGCGGCTGCGCACATGCCATAACAGGAGCATGCACACGGTGGATATGCCCACATGGGAGCTGGGGAAGGCTGCCGTGGGGCGTTCTCCGGCGGCTTTGGCGTCTTCGACCATCTGGTAGAAGATGCCGTCGGTATAGCCCGGAGTGGCGAGGCAGTCGGTGTGGGTGCTGAAGTAGTGGCCCAGGTTGGGGAACACGCCTTCGGCGATATGGCGCAGACCTGCCGCCTTATAATAAAAGGTGGGGCCCACGACCGGCACCAGGTCGAAGATGACATAAAAGGCCATAAACGATGCCATGATGACGAATATGCAACGCTGGAACTCGGCATAGTGGCGGAGGAAATAGACCAGAGCCACGCAGGCTATCATGGGGTAGTAGGCGGCGTAGCCCATGCTCATCAGCTCGGAGATGACGGGCGAGGAGAACTTCTCGGCAAACACCAGCGCGGGCTGGAAACCGAACAGTGCCTGCTCCCACTGGGCAAAGACGTGGTCGAGGTTGGGCAACACGCGGTTGAGCTCATAGGTATCGGGATACCACCATGCCAGCAGCGCCATCTGTCCCACAACTCGGGCAAACATAGTGGCACGGCAGGGCACGATGCGATAGACTACCCACAGGGCAGTCATCATCGCCACCACGCGCATGCGGCCCCAAATCATCGAGTCGGGGTTGGCGAGCTTGGTATAGGTAAACAGGATAAAGAGCAGGGTAAACACCAGATAGCCCAGCACCACCCACTCCATCGCCAGGAGTCCGCGGCGCGGCTGTTTCTCTATGCGGAAATAATCTAACAGTTTTTTCACTTCTTGTATGTATTATGATATGCAAGCCGATGGCATCAGAGCCATCCCTCATTCTTGTACCAGTCGATGGTTTCGGCCACGCCGCGGGCGAGGTCGTAGTGGGGGTGGTAGCCCAGTTCGTCCATAGTGGGCTCGATGTCACAACGCCAGTTGCGCTGGCGCAGGATGTTGAACTTGTCGTGGTTGAGGGCTGTGATGCGTCCGGTAGAACGCGCCACGAGTTCGCCTATGGATGTCACAATCCTCAGCACCCAAACCGGCGCAGTGATGCGTATCCACCAGGGGTTGCCCAATGCCTTACGGATAAGGTTGCTGAAATCGGACGAACGATAGACATTGCCGTCGCTGAGGAAGTATTTGCGACCGTTCATGCCGTGGTCGAGGGTGAGGAATATGGCTTGCACCACGTCTTTGACATAAACAAAGGTGATGTCCTGACGCTGGAAGCCTACGGCGAAGTCGATGTGGTTGCTGATGGATTTCGCCATCATGAAGTAGTCTTTCTCCCGAGGGCCATAGACGCCCGTGGGTCGGAGAATGACGTATGGAAAATTGTTGCCTACGGACTCGAGGAACCTTTCGGCCTTGAGCTTGCTCTTGCCGTAAGCAGTATTGGGGCGGGGGTAGTCGTGCTCGGTTATCTCCTGATAGGGCTGCTCTTCGCGGATGGCTCCCATCACGCTGAGCGAACTGAGATAGACAAAGCGGTGGATGGGCATCTGCAGGTTGAGTATCGCCTTGACCAGCCGCTTGGTTCCCTCGGTGTTGACCTCATAGAACGTGTCCTCGTTGAGGCACTTCGTGGCTCCGGCGGCATGGATGATGTAGTCGAAAGAATGGGGGCTTAACGCCTCTTCCAATCGCTCTTGCGAAGAGAAGTCCAGCTCGATAAAGTGGATACGTGGGTCGGCGAGATACTTACGCGAACTCGATGGGCGCACGGCAGCCCAGGTCTCCATGCCAAGGCGCAATGCCTCCTCAACGATAAAGCTGCCTATAAAGCCGCTCGCACCCGTTATAAGTATGTTCATTAATGGTGAATTATGTAATCAGTATGCAAAATTACATGAAAATAAGCGTATTACAAAATAATTGCACCATTTTGTTGGTTTTTACCCCATTCGCCACCACATTTGGGGGCTTGCGCCCCCTGTCTTCCATGTCTGTGGGTGGCGTCTTGGTGGTGGCGGCGATAGCGGCTACTTCTTGATATGACGATGGGGAATGTCCCACTTCTGGCACTGCTCGCACCAGGTGCGCTCGGTATTGCCGGTATAGTTGGGCTCGTCCACGCGCACGTCCATCTTCTTTCCAGCCGGCTTGCGGGTATTTTTCCGCTGCTGCCTACTGCTTGATGGGCTGTTGCTTCGCATCTCCTGGGCACGGCGGTTATTGTACTCAGCTTCCTGTCGCTGGTAGTTGGCATCATACTCAAACAAACCATGCTGGGCATGGTATCGGTTGATGTTGGCTTCATGTTGCCTGTATACCGACTCGGCAATGGGGCGGTCGTACAGTTGTTGCTGCCCTTTGAGCGGGATATAGATAATGTGGCTCCAGTCTTTGGCTATCTTTATGGTCGGCGCATCGATGTAGGCGCCCTGGCTATAACTAAGGAATCCCGGTTGGTAGAAACGTCCACCCACGACGATGTAGTCGCTCTCATACTTCACGTTGTCGGGGCCGAAATTGCGGGCAAGGATACCCAGGTTGTAGGCTCGGAGCTGTATCCAGCAGCCACCATTGGCGTGGCCCGTGATGTTGAGGCTTACCTCGCCAGCCTTACCGCCCGATTTGGCATAGAAGTAAGTGGTGTTGGAAGTGGGTAAGGTTCCGTAGGCGGGATGGACGATGCCTGCCGATGTCTGCGCCACGTGACGTTTAGCCTGCGGCTGTGTGGCCGCACTGCGTGGAGTCTGCGTGGAAGTAGAGCGATTTCCATTCCGCGCCTGTGCCTGCTGCCGTTGCCTATTGGCAGTCTCCTTGCGCTGTTGCCGAGCCAGCAGCTGCTCTTTCTGGGCTTGGTCGGCCTGTGCCATAGCCAGCAGGTTCTGCGTCTTGGCAGTCTTGGGTATCTCGGTGATAAAACACTTGTCCACACGGGCGATGAACTCGTAGAAGGGAACCGTTATCCGAGTCTTCCACAGCTTGTCGTTGTCGTTGGCACGTGCCAGATAGGGTCCCAGGTACTTGGCCATGTTCTTAGTCATGTGCTTGACCATGTGCGAGGGCCTCTTCTGCTCCGGGATGACCGTCTGCCCCATGGCATCGATTACCACGATGGTGCCCCGGTCGGTCTTGCAGGTGAAGAGAGCCGTCCGCTCAATCTGTTCGGGTGTACACTGAGTGCCCTTGTACTTGGTTTGGGTGTAGATGTCATCATCCAGATACAGGTTGTCTATATCGGCGTATATGGGAGGTACTATGACCTCGCCAGCCATGTTCATCAGGCCGTAGTGGCGGTCCTTTACAAAGCGTATCAGCCCTATTATATTCTCGTTGTGACCGTCAGCGTTGTTGCGCAGAGGGTATGGCCATACATCGTACATACGGTCACCATACTGTCGGTCTCCATCTACAGGGCCGTTGCCTATGCGCTGCATGTCGGCACCCAGTATGTCCCATTTGCCATTGTCCTTGCGTCGGCAGAAGAGCAGTTCGCCCTCCCAGTCGGTGCCATAGTCCCATATATTTATCTCACTATAAATGTCGCTGATGCGTTGGCCTCGGGCATTGATAACATAGCAGTTGGGGTGGTCATTGATGATAATGTAGTAGGGCGTAATATCGGCAAAGGGATAAGGGCCGGTTCCCACAATGTTAAAGTCGCGGTCTATAATATAATAGTCGTTGCTCCCCTTGTACCGTGCCTCGCCTAAATAGCATCGATAGGGGAAGAAGAGGAAATCGAAGTAAGGCTGGACAACCCATTGGCCAGAGCTGTCGACGACACCCTGTAGGCCATTGGGGCCTTTCTTGGTGGTGCAGGAAGGTAACTTCCACTTGTCGAACCGCGATTGTGCACTGGAGACTACTGTCGACAGACCCAGGAGGGCAATGAGCAGGCTGCGTCGAATGGAGATTGTGGGCATAAGCTATATTTTACAGGGTTAGATATACTGCATCAGCACATCCCATACACAGATGATATGGCACACCGAGCCGAGGAGCACGAAGAAGTGGAAGATGGTATGGTTGTACTGCCGCTTGTGCAGCGTATAGAAAAGCGCGCCGGTGATATAGGCCACTCCCTCGGCGATAAGCCATACCACTGCCGAGGTACTCACGGCGTCCATCAGCGGTTTGAAGGCTGCCAGCACCGACAAGCCCATCAGCACGAAGCACAGAGTCTCGAGGTTGCTGTGGGCCTTGAGCTTGCGAAACGCCATGACGGTGCCGGTGATGGCGCAGAGCCACACGAAGACAAACAATCCCCATCCCCAGTAGCCCTCATCGCGCAGAGCCACGAGGGTGATGGGCGAATAGGAGCCGGCTATGTGCCAGTAGATGGCGGCATGGTCCCATCGGCGCAGCCGCTCTTTCCATACAGACTTGGCGCTGAGGGCGTGGTAGACGGTGGATGCCGTATAGGAGCAGAGCATGCCAAAGAGGTAGAGTATCACGCCCGCCGTGGCCCAGCCGTTGTGGGCCTGGGCGCACCATACCAGAAAGATGGTGCCTATCACCACGCCGAGCATGATGCCGCCGGCGTGGCTCCACGAGTTCCAGAGTTCCTCTGTGTGCGTGTACTTTATCTTCATCTCCTATGGCGCATCTTGACCACGGGCTTGTCATTGCCGACAAGCGTGAAGTCGAGTTGTTTCTTTTCGAGATTGGTCTTGGCCACCTGGATGCGCACGGCGTCGCCCAGCTGGTACTTGTGGTGGCGACGACGGCCCACGAGGCAGAAGTTGCGCTCGTCAAACTCGTAGTAGTCGTCGTCCAGGTCGCGCATAGGTATCATGCCTTCGCAGTGGTTCTCGTCTATCTCGGCATAGATGCCATAGGCTGTGATGCCGCTGATGTGGGCGTCGAACTGCTCGCCCAGGTGGTCGCCCATAAATTCCACCATCTTGTACTTGATGGAGTCGCGCTCGGCGTTCTGCGCCACCAGTTCCATGTCAGAGCAGTGCTCGCAGAGCTCCTCGTAGTGCTTGGCGTTGGCCGACCTGCCGCCCTCGGCGTAGCGGGTGAGCAGGCGGTGGACCATGGTGTCGGGATAGCGGCGGATGGGACTGGTGAAGTGGGTGTAGTAGTCAAACGCCAGACCGAAGTGGCCTATGTTCTTGGTGGTGTATTTGGCCTTCATCATGGCTCTCAGCGCCACCTTCTGTATCAGGTTCTGCTCGGGATGTCCCTCACATTCCTCCATGAGTCGGTTGATGCTCTTTGCCATGGCTTTCTTGGTTCCGTCGGTCTTTACCCTGTATCCGAACTTGGCGATAAACTCACGCAGCGTCTCCATCTTTTGTGGATCGGGGTTGTCGTGTACGCGGTAAGGCAGCGTTTTGGCCTTCCTGCCTTTCGCGGTCTTGCCCACGCTCTCAGCCACAGTCCTGTTGGCGAGCAGCATGAATTCCTCTATCAGCTTGTTGGCGTCCTTTGAGCGTTTGAAGTAGCAGCGTATGGGTTTGCCCTTTTCGTCGATGTCGAAGCGCAGTTCCTCTGAGTCAAACTTCACTGCACCGTTCTTGAACCGGGCGGCGCGCAGCCTCTTGGCCAGTCTGTCGAGAGTCACTATCTGTTCGGCGTTCTCGCCACGGTATTTGCCGTCCTTGGGCTTGGGAGCCGGTTCGCCGGTGCCATCCACCACTCCGTTGTCTTCCAGTATCTTCTGCGCGTCTTCATAAGCGTATCTGCGGTTGGACCGGATGATGGTATGCACGATGCGGTAGTCTCTCACCATGGCGTCTTCGTCGAGGTTGAAGACCACGCTGTAGCAGAGCTTGTCTTCGTCGGGGCGCAGCGAGCAGACGAAGTTGCACAGCCGCTCGGGCAGCATGGGGATGGTGCGGTCTACCAGATAGATAGACGTGGCGCGACGCTCGGCCTCGCGGTCTATGATGTCGCCCTCGTGCACATAGTGAGACACGTCGGCGATATGCACGCCTACCTCCCAGAGTCCGTTGTCGAGACGCTTGATAGACAGCGCGTCGTCAAAGTCCTTGGCGTCCTTGGGGTCGATGGTACAGGTCCAGGTGTTGCGGAAGTCCTCGCGCTCGGCCTCGTCCTGCTTCGTGATTTCGCCCGTGATCTTGTCGGCGGCGTCTTCCACAGCCTTGGGGTAGCGGTAGGGCAGTCCGTACTGGGCGAGGATGGTGTTCATCTCCACATCGTTGTCGCCACACTTGCCCAGGATGTCCACCACTTCGCCTATCATGTTGGTGTGCTCCTCGTCGGGCCAGCTCACAATCTTTACCACCGCCTTGTCGTCGGTCTGACCTTTCTTCAGCCTCTTCTTGGGGATGAGTATGTCGCGCGCCAGATTGTCGTTGGTCTTCAGGAAGGCGATGTCCTTGCCTACCACCAGCTTGCCCACGAAGGTGTCTTTCTTGCGCTCCAGTATCTCTATCACCTTGGCCTCCTTGATATGGTTCTGGCGACGCGCCATCACCGATACCCTCACCTTGTCGCCGTCGAGCGCGCCCATGGAGTTGCGCTCCGACACGAAGATGGGCTGCTCGCCGTCGGAGGGTACGAATGAGTTCTTGCCGTTAGACTTCCGTCTGAATACGCCTTCCTGTACCTGGCCCTTGGTGTTGAGCTGATACGAGTTGATGGACGTGCGCACGAGGAAGTCGTCCCACGCCATCTCTTCCATCGTGTCTACTGCCAGCATCTTGGCAGGATGGGTGTCCAGGTGTAGGGCTCTGAATATCTCTTTGAATGTATAGACTCGTTCCGGATTTGCGGAGAAGAAATTAACCAGCATCTCGGACAGCTGCCGTTTGGTGATGCGCTTCCCGCCTTTCTTTGCTTTTCCCATAATGGTAGTGTTTTAGAATTATATTGCAAATATAGGGAAAAAAAATGATATAACGAAGAAAAAGTTGATAAATTTCGGTTACACCCTCGTCAGCACCGCTGTTATGGCGACGACGATGCCGCCCTCCGCCATATATATTAATAAGGTGTAGGCCGTCCCCCTTGCCCCTTGCCCTTGCCCCTATGGTGGCGCCCGGCCCCTCTGATGGCGTCGCCTGCCCCTCGACGCGCGCCGAAATCAGGAAAATGCACATAATCGTCACTCCCTCAGTCAATTTCTTGGCAGAAAGCATCGCGCAATTCAAGTTTTTTATCTAACTTTGTCCCATACGAATATTTATAACCACTTTTACAGAGCACAACTAATTCATGAAAAAAAGAGGAATTACCACATTGTGGCTTCTGATGGTGGCGCTGGTCATGATGGCCAAGAGCTATACCGTCACATCGCCCAACGGGCAGCTTACCGCCCAGGTAGAGGTAGGCACAGTCATCAAGTACAGTCTCAAGGACGCCAGCCAGCAGCTCGTGCTGCCCTCGGCCATAGCCCTCAAGACCGACAGAGGCACATGGGGCGAGAACTCCCATCTGCGCCGTGCCGTGAAGACAACCCACCGTGGCCAGATAGCCGCCTTTGCCTACAAGCGCAACGAGGTGAGCGACTGCTACAACCAGTTGCGCCTCCAGTTCAAGGAGGGATTTGACCTCATCTTCCGCCTCTACGACGAGGGCATGGCCTACCGTTTCGCCTCGACCCTCAAGAGCGAGGTTACCATCAACGACGAGCAGGCGCAGATGCGTTTTGCCCGCGACTGGAAAGCGCAGATACCCTATGTGCGCGACAGTGGCGACCGCGAAGACCAGCTCCACAACTCGTTTGAGAACAACTATACCCACACCGCGCTGTCACAGCTCATGGACACCCGCCTCATCTTCACCCCGCTCATCGTCGAGGCCGACAAGGGCGTGCGGCTCTGCGTGGCAGAGAGCGATGTCGAGCACTATCCCGGGCTCTTCTGGCTGGGCAACGGCAAGACGCCCGAGCTCACCGGCGTGTGTGCCCCCTATCCCAGCGGCATCAAGATTGGAGGCTACCGACTGCTCGAGCAGCTGCCCACAGGTCGCGAGAACTATCTCGTCAAGGCCCATGCACAGCAGCAGTTCCCCTGGCGCATCATCTGCTATGCCACTGCCGACGAGCAGTTGCTCGACAACGACATGGTATACCGCCTCGCCTCACCCTCTCGCCTCGCCGACACCTCATGGATACGCCCCGGCAAGGTGGCTTGGGACTGGTGGAACGACTGGGGAGTATACAAGGTAGACTTCCGGGCCGGTATCAACACCGAAACCTATAAGTACTACATCGACTTTGCCCACCGCCACGGCATAGAGTACATCCTCCTCGACGAGGGATGGGCCAAGCGTCGCCGCAACGACCTCTTCGCCATCGTGCCGGGCATAGACATCAAGGCTATCGTAGACTATGGCAAGGCCAAGGGCGTCGGCGTGATACTCTGGGCCGGTTACTATCCCTTCGACAAGGACATGGAGCGCGTGTGCAAGCACTACTCGGAGATGGGCGTCAAGGGCTTCAAGGTCGACTTCATCAACAGCGACGACGCGCGCATCGTAGACTTCCACTACCGTGCCGCCGAGATGACCGCCAAGTACCACCTGCTCATCGACTTCCACGGCACCTACAAGCCCACCGGACTCAACCGCACCTATCCCAATGTCATCAACTTTGAGGGCGTCAACGGACAGGAGCAGACCAAGTGGTGCACCATCAAGGAGTACAACCAGCCTCTCTACGATGTCACCGTACCCTTTGCCCGCATGCTCGCCGGACCTATGGACTACACCCAGGGAGCTATGATCAACGGCACCCAGACCACCTATGCCCCCAACACCGCACGGCCTATGAGCCAGGGCACCCGCACCCACCAGCTGGCGCAGTATGTGGTCTTCCTCTCGCCCCTCAATATGCTCTGCGACTCGCCCACCCACTACAACCAGGAAGAGGAGTGCACCCGATTTATCGTGTCGGTGCCCACCGTCTGGGACGAGACCATCCCACTCAAGAGCGAGATAGGTGAGTATGTGGCAGTGGCACGCCGCAAGGACGGCAAATGGTTTGTGGGTGCGCTCACCAACTGGACCGCGCGCGACCTCACCCTCGACCTCTCGCCGCTCAACATCGCCGGTCGCCAGGCCGACGCGTTCTACGACGGCATCAATGCCGACCGTTCGGCAGAAGACTACAAGCGCTGCCAGATTACCATCCCCGAGGACGGCAAGCTCAAGGTGCACCTCGCCCCCGGCGGTGGATTTGTCATGGCGGTAGAGTAGGAGAGCGCCACTACCTCCGCCACGGCGGAACGCCCCGATACAGAGCCTCGGGCGTAGCATACGGGTTTGCCCGATTGCCCCGAGGCCGATACTGATGGAAATACGGATATCGCTGATTTGCCTGATAGCATTTGCCAAGAATATCAGACAAGTCAGCGATATCCGTATTCGTTTTGTAGGAGCAGATATAGATGCGGTGATTGGTTTAGGGGTTGATACTTGTGATGGAGGTGAGGTTTCCGATTGGTTTGTGATTGATAATTGTGATGGATGCGGGTTTTCCGATTGGTCTGGGAATGATGCTTGTGATGGATGTGGGTTTTCCGATTGGTTTGGGGTTGATAATTGTGATGGATGTGGGGGCGGGTGATAGGTTTGATTTATTGGCGCCATCCCCAAAGCCATAGCAGCTCCATTCCAGCAGCAACTCTGTAAGAGTTGCGCTTTCCCAGCCCAGGGTTGCGGGCGAAGCACGCTACCCTGGGTAAGGATATAAAAAGAGATGGCAACTCTGTAGGAGTTGCGATTAGCCGAAGGCGTTACCCCCGGCGCAATCCCATTCCACTTCACATATTATCGGAGTACCCCCAACGCAGATAATCATAAAAAATGTTTGATTTCTGTAATACATATTCAAAAATATGCGTAACTTTGTCTGTGAAAACAATATACGCGACATGAACGACAACCACAACAGCCGACGGGGAGGACGACGCGAGGGCGCCGGACGACCATCGACAGACAGCAAACTCTTTACCTTCAGGGCACCACGACAGGTGGCGACGCTGATAGACAGCCAACCCAACAAGAGCGAGTTTATCACCCGATGCATCCGACAGGCTGCCAGCGCCACCACAGCGCTCGGGCGGATGGGCACCGTGGTGAACGCCACCGAACTGGACGACCTCGCGCTGCCCTACTTCGACATAGGGCTGGTGGCGGGCTTCCCCATACCGCTCGACAACGACGAACGCAGCCAGGACATCAGCCTCCTGCGCATGCTCTGCCCCAACCCCGAAGCATCGTATCTCATACGCGTCGAGGGCAACTCGATGATAGACGCCGACATCCACTCGGGCGACATCGTCATCGTAGACAAGAGCCGCCGCAACCCCTCGGAGAGCGAGGTGGCGGTATGCGAGCTCAATGGCGAGTACACCCTCAAGCGCTTTGTACGGCGGGGCGACGAGGGATGGCTCGTTCCCGCAAACCCCGACTTCCCCGAGATACGTGTGACGCCTGCCGACTCCTTCAGCGTATGGGGTACGGTGACGTATATCATCCACCGGCCCAGAGACTGACGATATGTGGGCACTGGTAGATTGCAACAGCTTCTTCTGTTCGGTAGAGAAGGTGTTCCACCCAGGACTCCAGGGACGACCCGTGTGCGTGCTGTCGAGCAACGACGGCTGCATCGTGGCGCTCACGCCCGAAGCCAAGGCCGTGGGACTGCGCCGCGGCGACCCGCTCTTCAAGGTGAGCGACATCGTGGAGCGCCACCAGGTCAGGGTGTTCTCGACCAACATGCAGCTCTACGCCGCCATGAGCAAGCGGGTGACCAACATACTGCGGCAGAGCATCATGCGCGTCGAGAACTACAGCATCGACGAGAGCTTCTGCGACCTCGGAGGATATGAGCGCCACCACAACCTGGCGGAGATGATGCGCGACATAGCCGGGCGCATACGCCTGTGGACCGACATACCCGTGAGCGTGGGCATAGCCCCCTCCAAGACCCTCGCCAAGATGGGCAGCAAGTTTGCCAAGCAGCATCGCGGCTACCACGGCGTGTGCTGCATAGACAGCGACGACAAGCGTCGCCGCGCGCTGCAACTCTTCGACCTCGCCGACGTGTGGGGGATAGGGCGGCGTACGCTGGAGCGGCTCAACTATTACGGCATACACTCGCCGCTGCAACTGGCAGACAAGAGCGAGGCGTGGGTGAAGAGCCATCTCGCCAAACCGGGAGTGCAGACATGGATGGAACTCAACGGCCAGCCCTGTATAGACACCACCGAGGTGAGGCGCAACCAGACGGTGACCACCTCGCGCAGCTTCGGCAGCATGGTCGAGAGCATGGAGCAGCTCAAGTCGGCTATAGCCACCTTTGCCGCGTCGTGCGCCAACAAGCTGAGAGGTCAGCAGGCCGTGGCGCGACAGGTCACGGTGTTCGTCGCCAGCAACGCCTTCCGCGACGACCTGGCGCAGTATGCCAATGCCGCCACCGTGACGCTGCTCACCCACACGGCCGACACCATGGAGATAACCGCCGCCGCTCTCCAGGCGCTGGCGCACATCTACCACCACGGAGTGATGTACAAGAGGGCAGGGGTGACGGTGAGCGACATCATCGCCGCCCATGCCGCCACAGCCGACCTCTTCGACCCCATCACCAACAGGGCTGAGCGGGCACAGCTCATGGCAGCCACCGACAACATCAACCAGCGCTACGGGCTGAAGACCATCAGACTGGCAGCCGAAGGCGACGAGCAGCAGCCCTGGAAGGTGAAATGCGAGCACCGCAGCCCCAACTACCTCACGGATATCAGAGACATACTCGTAGTGGGATGACCCTACGCGCCGTGCAGACCACCATGGCCGGCGCGCACCGTAAGTTACGAGCCCTCGTGTCGTACGAAACGAGCCCCCGCATCAACCGTCACGAGCCCACGTATCAACCGTCACGAGCCCGCCATGACCATCGCCACGGCAGCCAATGCGGTCGCGCCAACTCTAAGGACGGTCGCGCCGTTCCCCGAGGCCATCATAATCATTCCCATGACAGTCATTATTTTTGCAGAGTTGGATATAAGGATTGCAGCGTTGGCCATAAATAATGCAGAGCAGCCAATAAGTGTTTCAAGGTTTGATACACCCGTTGGCGGAATTAATTTAAGTTGATAAATATGAGTAAAAAGTTGTACATAT
>OGZU01000024.1_pt1 | contig 63012 bp, 72 predicted proteins | sample 1576871 | NCBI WGS metagenome assembly OGZU01 (sample SAMEA3541580, study PRJEB24748) | human gut metagenome | biome: human gut; feature: human-associated habitat; material: faeces | place: China | collected 2012
CGAAGGTCAACTCGTCGAAGTAGAGACGGTCGCACATATCGTAGTCGGTAGATACGGTCTCTGGGTTGTAGTTGATCATCACTGAGCGCCAGCCTTCCTTGCGGATGGTGTTCAATGCCTGAACGCCACACCAGTCGAACTCCACGGAAGAACCGATGCGGTAAGCACCCGAACCGAGTACGATGATAGAACGGTGGTCGTTCTCGAAGGTGATGTCGCTCTTCACGCCTGCGTAGGTTACATAGAGGTAGTTGGTCTGAGCAGGATACTCTGCAGCCAGGGTATCAATCTGCTTTACTACAGGCAGGATGCCATAGCTCTTGCGCTTGTTGCGAACCAGCAGGGCTGCCTTGTGCATGTTGCCCAACTCCTGCTCCAAGCCCACGGCACGGGCTACCTGGAAGTCGGTAAAACCGTAAACCTTAGCAGAACGGAGCAGATCCTGACCGATGGTATTGATATTGCACTTCTTCATCGCCTCGTCGATGTCGATGATGTGCTTCAACTTTTCAAGGAACCACTTGTCAATCTTGGTCAAGTCGTGAATCTGATCTACGGTATAGCCCTTGTGCATTGCCTTTGAAATCACGAACACACGCTTATCTGTTGGCTCGCGCAAAGCTGCATCGATATCATCGATTTCAAGCTCCTTGTTCTCTACGAAACCGTGCATGCCCTGACCAATCATACGAAGACCCTTCTGGATGGCCTCCTCGAAGTTGCGGCCGATGGCCATTACCTCACCTACTGACTTCATAGATGAACCCAACTCCTTATCTACGCCACGGAACTTAGACAAGTCCCAACGAGGAATCTTACAAACCACGTAGTCCAATGCTGGCTCGAAGAAGGCTGATGTGGTCTTGGTAACAGAGTTCTTCAACTCGAACAGACCGTAACCCATACCGAGCTTGGCTGCAACAAAGGCAAGAGGATAACCGGTAGCCTTAGAAGCCAAGGCTGATGAACGGCTCAAGCGGGCATTCACCTCAATCACGCGATAGTCCTCACTCTTAGGGTCGAAGGCATACTGCACGTTACACTCACCCACGATTCCGATGTGACGGATAATCTTGATGGCAAGGGCACGGAGCTTATGATACTCAGAATTGCTCAGGGTCTGAGATGGAGCGATGACGATACTCTCACCAGTATGGATTCCCAGTGGGTCGAAGTTCTCCATGTTACAAACTGTAATACAGTTGTCGTAACGGTCGCGAACTACCTCATACTCAATCTCTTTCCAGCCCTTCAAGCTCTTCTCTACCAATACCTGTGGAGAGAAAGAGAAAGCCTTCTCAGCGAGTTTGTTCAGCTCCTCCTCGTTGTCTGCGAAACCGGAACCGAGACCACCCAAGGCGTAAGCAGCACGGATGATGACAGGATAGCCGAGTTCGGCAGCAGCCTTGCGGGCCTGCTCGATGTTCTCGCAAGCCTCACTCTTGATGGTCTTCACGTTGATTTCATCCAACTTCTCTACGAAGAGCTCACGGTCCTCAGTATCCATGATAGCCTGTACTGGAGTACCCAATACCTTAACATTATATTTCTCCAGGATGCCCTGGCGATAGAGTTCTACACCACAGTTGAGGGCAGTCTGACCACCGAAGCTGAGGAGGATACCGTCTGGATTCTCCTTCTGGATAACACGCTCTACGAAGTATGGCTGCACTGGCAGGAAGTAAATCTGGTCGGCAACACCTTCTGATGTCTGTACGGTTGCGATATTCGGGTTGATGAGCACAGTCTCGATACCTTCCTCGCGCAATGCCTTCAGGGCCTGCGAACCTGAGTAGTCGAACTCACCTGCTTCACCGATCTTCAAGGCTCCAGAACCTAAGAGGAGCACCTTCTTTATATTTTCGTCTTTCATTATTTTCCTAATTATTTAAGTGTTTCTACAAACTTATCAAACATGAACTCTGTATCCACAGGGCCTGAGCAAGCCTCTGGGTGGAACTGGCTTGAGAACCAAGGGTTCACCTTGTGGCGGATACCCTCGTTAGAGCCATCATTCATATTTACAAAGAGCTCCTCCCAATCGTTGCCCAATGTCTTGGCATCAACGGCATAACCGTGGTTCTGAGAGGTGATGTAGCAATTGTTGGTTCCTACCATGCGCACTGGCTGGTTGTGTGAACGGTGACCATACTTCAACTTGTAGATAGTAGCACCGGCTGCCTTAGAAAGCAACTGGTTACCCATACAGATACCGCAGATAGGCTTGCGGCTCTGACTGATCTGCTTGCGAATAATGTTTACTGCATCCTCGCACATATCTGGGTCACCAGGACCATTGGCCAGGAACAATCCGTCGAAGTCCATATCGGTGTAATCGTAATTCCATGGCACACGGATCACCTCTACGCCTCTGTTGATGAGGCAACGGATGATGTTTGCCTTCACACCGCAGTCAACGAGAACCACCTTCTTGCCGGCACCCTCGTTATAACGGATAATTTCCTTGCAGCTTACCTGGTCAACGAAGTTTACACCCTCATAGTTAGCCTCAGGAATGTTGTCAGGCTCATCATCAAAGAGAATCTTACCCATCATCACACCATGTTCACGAAGCACCTTAGTCAACTCACGGGTATCGATGCCTGTGATTCCTGGCACCTTTTCGCGCTTCAACCAGTCGGCAAGACTCTCCACTGCATTCCAGTGGCTGTACTGCTCGCTGTAATCATTCACGATGATGGCAGAAGCATAAATCTTGTCACTCTCCATGAAGGTTGGCAAACCGTTCTCCTCGAAAGTAAATGGAGGCACACCATAGTTGCCCACAAGAGGGAATGTAAGTGTCATCAACTGACCGGCGTAAGAAGGGTCGGTCAAACTCTCTGGATATCCCATCATGGCTGTGTTGAACACAACCTCGCCCGCTACAGGAGCGTCATATCCAAAAGATTTGCCATGGAACTTGGTACCATCGCTCAAAACTAAGGTTACTTTTTTCATATCTGACATTTGATTCTTTTATTTCATACTTATAAGAGCAAATGAATTCTTCACTCTTCGTTCTTCTCTATTCACTTATTTATGATAAACGTTTTCGATGTAGTTTACAAACGACTGGTTGCAGAGCTTCGTGCCGCCTGGGGTTGGATAATGACCGGTGAAATACCAGTCGCCCTTGTGGTTTGGAATCGCCTCGCGCAAGCCCTCGATGCTCTGGAATACAAGCTGGATAGGAGTGGTCATGCCCTCTGGGCGAAGCATCTCAACAATCTTCTCGTTGATTTCCTCGGTGCTGAATGACTTGTAGATGGAGCGTACTGGATTGATCTGCTCCTCCTTTGGCTTTGCCAATTCTGCCTTGCAAGCCTCATAGGTCTGCTCGATAAGGTCTTCCATCTTGCGCTCTTTCAAAAGCTGGATGGCAGCACGGAACACGCAGAACTCTTCCAGTCTTGCCATATCGATGCCGTAGTAATCCGGATATCGGATCTGAGGGGCACTGGAAACCACTACAATCTTCTTAGGATGCAGACGGTCGAGGATGCGGAGAATACTCTCCTTCAGGGTAGTACCACGCACGATACTATCATCGATAATGACAAGATTATCCACATTCGGCTCGATGCTTCCGTAGGTTACATCATACACATGGCTCGCCAGGTCGTTACGACTGTTGCCCTCGGTGATGAAGGTACGGAGTTTGATATCCTTCCATGCTATCTTTTCTGAGCGGACGAAGTCGCCGAGGATTTCGTATAATTCTTCTTTTGATGGAACATGGTCGAGTTTGGCAATCTGCTCAATCTTGGTCTCATTAAGATACTTCTTGAAACCGCTCAACATGCCATAGTAAGCCACCTCGGCAGTGTTCGGGATATAGCTGAACACGGTGTGGTCTACATCATAATCCACAGCCTTCAGGATAGGCTGGGTCAACTGCTCGCCCAACTGCTTACGCTCCTTATAGATATCCTTGTCGGAACCACGACTGAAGTAGATGCGCTCGAATGAGCAGGCTGAATCGCCCTTCTGCTCCATGATGCGCTCGATGCTGCACTCTCCGTTCTTCTTCACGAGAAGCGCCGTGCCCGGCATCAGTTCCTGCACTTCCTCTGCCTCAAGGTCGAAGGTGGTCTGGAGTACAGGGCGCTCGCTGGCTACTACCACGATTTCATCGTTCTTGTAATAGAACGCAGGACGGATGCCCCAAGGGTCGCGCATAGAGAACATTTCACCCGAACCGGTGATACCGCAAACCACATAACCGCCATCAAAGTTCTTCATCGTGGTCTTGAGTACATTGCTCATCTTCACGTGGTCTTCTATATAGTTGGTGATATCGGTATTCTGCATCTCCATCGCCTTTGCAGCTACGAAGTTGCGCTCCACCTCTCTGTCCAGACGGTGGCCCATCAGTTCAAGCATGATGTAGGTGTCGCTGTAGATGCGAGGACTCTGGCCCTGCTTGGTAAGTTCCTCGAAGATTTCATCTACGTTGGTCATGTTGAAGTTACCACAAAGGCAGAGGTTCTTCGCCTTCCAGTTGTTACGTCGCAGGAATGGGTGCACATACTGAATGCCACTCTTTCCGGTGGTACTGTAGCGCAGGTGTCCCATATAAAGTTCGCCTGCAAAAGGCAGTTCCTCTTTAGCGAACTTTGCATCAGCAAGCTGCTCGGGAGTCAGGCTCTTGAAGTTGGCATTCGCCTTGCGGAAGATTTCGGTCACGGCATTCTTGCCCTCTGCACGCTCACGGAACATATACTCATGACCAGGCTTACCGCCCAGTTTGACACAAGCCATACCAGCACCCTCCTGGCCACGGTTGTGCTGCTTCTCCATCATCAGATAGAGTTTGTTGAGTGCGTACATCCAAGTACCATACTTCTGCTGGTAATACTCCAGTGGCTTGAGCAATCTGATCATTGCTACACCACACTCATGTTTCAATGGTTCCATCTCTCTATTATCCTTATCTTATTTAGTTAAATTTGAATATACCTATCCGAGGGATCCCCCTCCAAAAAAAGGGAAACGTCAAGAAATGACGAATCCCTTTATATATTATTCTACAGTAACTGACTTGGCCAAGTTTCTAGGTTGGTCAACGTCCTTGCCCTTACATACAGCTACATGGTAAGCCAAGAGCTGCAAAGGAATGGTAGCCAATAATGGCTCCAGGCACTCCAAGGTCTCAGGGAGTTCAATCACTTCGTCGGCAATCTTAGAGATGGTTTCGTCGCCATTGCTGACAATAGCAATAACACGACCCTGACGGGCTTTAATCTCCTGGATATTAGACAAGACCTTCTCGTACATGAAGTTGTGGGTAGCAATAACTACCACTGGCATATCGCTGTCAATCAATGCGATAGGACCATGCTTCATCTCCGCTGCAGGATAACCCTCAGCGTGGATGTAGCTAATCTCCTTCAACTTCAATGCACCCTCAAGGGCCACAGGATACTGGAATCCACGGCCCAGATAGATGAAATTGCGAGCGTATGTAAACGTACGGCTCAAGTCAGCTATCTTATTGTTGAGCTTCAACACTTCCTTCATCTTGGCAGGAATGTTCCAAAGCTGTTCTGTAATCTTCTGATATTCATTTTCGCTGATGGTTCCCCTCTCCTTACCGATGGCAAGTGCCAGGAGGATAAGGACGGTAACCTGACCAGTGAACGCCTTGGTAGAGGCAACACCAATCTCCGGACCTACGTGAATATAGGTACCTGTATCTGTCTCTCGTGCGATGGAAGAACCGATGGAGTTACAGATACCATAGATAAACGCACCGCTCTCCTTGGCAAGCTTGATGGCAGCCAGGGTATCAGCGGTTTCACCACTTTGGGAAATGGCGATGACCACATCATCCTTCGTTACCACAGGATTACGGTAACGGAATTCAGATGCATATTCCACTTCCACAGGGATGCGACAATAGTTCTCTATCATCTGCTTGCCGATAAGTCCGGCATGCCATGATGTACCACAAGCCACGATGATGATTCGCTTGGCATTGAGAAGCTGCTGGCGATGGTCGGTAATGGAGCTGAGCACGACCCCCATCTCAGTCTCCTTCTTGCTGGTTGTATCGTCGCCATCAGTCATTACGCGAGTTTCCACTGTGCGGCTAACTACACGACCACGCATACAGTTACGAAGGCACTCTGGCTGCTCAAAAATTTCCTTCAACATAAAGTGAGGGAAACCGCCCTTCTCTATCTGACCGAGATCAATGTCTACGGTCTGTACCTCAGGGTTGAGTTTAACGTTCTGGATGTTCACCACCTGCAATTCCTCACCGAGGCGCATCACAGCGATGTTACCATCCTCCAGATAAACCACCTTATCTGTATATTCGATGATAGGACTGGCATCAGAACCGAGATAAAACTCACCATCCTTTCCGATACCTACAACCAACGGACTCTGCTTACGGGCAGCAATGATCTGATTAGGGTTACGCTTATCAAGAATAGCGATAGCGTAGGCTCCGATTACCTGACGGAGAGCCACCTGAACGGCAGTCAGCAAGTCGAGATTTTTCTTTATCTGAATATATTCAATCAGCTGAACGAGAACCTCAGTATCCGTCTCGCTCTTAAACTCTACTCCCTTAGCAATGAGATTCTTCTTGATATCGGCATAGTTTTCTATGATTCCATTATGAATCATGGCAAGGTTCTTGCTAGAGGAATAATGCGGGTGAGCATTTACAGCTGAAGGCTCTCCATGGGTAGCCCAACGAGTATGAGCAATACCCACATGTCCCGAAATATCCTTATCAGAGCAGAACGCTTCAAGATCTGCCACCTTACCCTTTGCTTTGTAAACGTTCAAAGCACCATCATTACTGATAAGAGCCACACCTGCACTATCGTATCCACGATATTCCAGACGCTTTAAACCTTTGATAAGGGCAGGATAAGCCTCACCCTTACCTAAATATCCTACAATGCCACACATATATATATTATTATTTTTGTAGTATCCTGATTTTACTCCCTTCTATTACCTGCTATCGCAAGATATTGACAATCAATGATGCGATAGAAATCAATGTACCAACGGCAGAGAACCACAATGTAGTAGATGAACCGATAGATGAGTTTTGAGCTTTCACCTTATTTGGTTCTACATAGATAATATCATTCTGCTGCAGATAATAGAATGGTGAATTAATGATATTTGCATCATTCAAGTTCATACGATAGGTATGCTTCTCTCCTGCTGCATCCTGACGAATCAGCAACACATTGTCGCGCTTACCATAGATAGTAAGGTCGCCTGCCTGAGCCAAAGCCTCGAGAATACTCATTTTCTCCTGAGGTACTGAAATGATGCCCGGCTTGGTAACTTCACCTAATACAGAAACATGATAACTTGCCATACGAACTGTAACGATTGGATTTTCCTTTGCTGCCAAGTAAGGCTTTACCTTTTTCTTGATAAGATCTTCTGCCTGTTTCTTGGTCAAACCACCTACATGCAATGTTCCAACAACAGGAAACTCGATGTTACCGGAATTGTCAACCAGATAACCTTGCAAAGAACCAGTACCAGAACTCAACTGCCCGCTGTTTCCCAAAGTTTGAGAAACAGAAAGGTTGAAAGGCATGGCAGCCTTTGGATCTGTCGTAATCACGGTAATGGTAAGTTCGTCCTTAGGCATAATCTTAGCTTCATAAAGCATTCTTGAAGCAGCCAAACTGATAGAATCTGCATTTTGGAAATAAGCTACATTCTTAGTACTTCCACAACTGCCAAGTACTAAGAGCATAGTCAAAGCGACTAAAACTGAACTAACGAGTTTTTTCATTTTCTAAAATTTTCGTTTTAAAATATTGGTGCAAAATTACGGTATTTTTTTGAATACTGCAAATTTTTGCACCAATAATTCTATTTACGTCTATTTTTTTTTGAAATAATAGCCTTTTTTACTTATCTTCGATACCATTTGATGGCAAATTAAAGCTATAACTGTTATCGAAAATCTTCTTCACTTTATTAATCTCAACGAAGGTTGTGCCTCCACCCTCTCCAAAGCTACCGCTCAGATAAGCAATCTTATCCTCCTCACCTAAGTAGCCTTTCTGGCGAAGCATACGTACCGCTGCGGTAAACATAGCCTTGGTAGAAACCTGATCCTTCTGATGAATTGGAATAATACCATAGCTCAGATTCAACCAGCGCTGGAGTTTCTCCTTATAGCAGATTGCCAATACCGGATTTGGACCACGGAAGGCTGCCAGGTCGCGTGCAGTCTGACCGGTCTCGCCATCGGTAATAATACCAGCAACACCCAACTTCTTTGTAGCCTCAATGGCAGCATGAGCCAGGAAGAGCTTCTGGTCAATCTTACCATCTTCCATTGGATCAATATCATTCAGTGGAGACTTATCCTTCTCTGCCTGCTCAGCAATACGGGCCATGGTCTGCACAGCCTCTACAGGATACTTTCCGCTTGCTGTCTCACCAGAAAGCATCAGCGCATCGGTGCGATAGAAGATAGCATTGGCAATATCAGTTACCTCAGCACGGGTAGGACGTGGATTTTTAATCATGGTATGCAACATCTGTGTTGCTACGATTACCGGTTTCTGCGCCTTCACACACTTAGAGATGATGCGGCGCTGGATGCCTGGAATTCTCTCGATTGGCACCTCGATACCCAGGTCACCACGGGCAACCATGATACCATAGCAGGCATCAATAATCTCGTCAATATTATCAACACCTTCCTGATTTTCAATCTTAGAGATAATCTTGATATCACTGTTGTGAGCGTCCAAGATATCCTGAACTGCCTTCACATCGGCTGCATTGCGCACAAAAGAGTGAGCGATGAAATCAATATCCAACTCGATAGCGAGTTCAATATTTCGGCGGTCTTTCTCTGTCAGTGCAGGCAGGTCGATATGCTCTCCCGGCACATTCACGCTCTTGTGAGCCCCGAGCACTCCCTCGTTCTGAACCTCGGCAACCAGCATAGGACCCTGGCTGTCGATAATCTTCATATCGAGTTCACCATCATCGAAGAGCAAATCATCACCTACCTTTACATCGGCTGCGATGTCAGGATAACTCACATTCACAATATCATGAGAAGACTCCATTTCCGGACGTCCAAAGATTTTCACTACATCACCAACATTGTAGTGGATAGGTTCCTTCACACCTGTAGTTCGCACCTCAGGACCTTTGGTATCAATCATAATACCAATATGTGGAGACACGGCTCTTACATTCTTTACGATGGTGCGTATACCCTCTTCTGTGGCATGAGCAGTATTCATACGAACAACGTTCATACCGGCGAAAAACAGTTTTCGGATAAAATCCTGATCACATCTACGATCACTGATGGAAGCGACAATCTTTGTTTGTTTCATATTTGTAATTAACCTTATTGAAATTTCAATGTTTGCGGTATTTCTACCATATTTCTAAAATTGCGTGCAAAGATACAAAGAATTTCTGAAATAAAAAACATCTGAAATACAAAATATATATAAAATATTAAGTTACTTTCAAATTGAAAGCACATAAAACAGAAAATCTAGCCAATGGGACACTTCTCGTTCCCATTGACTAGATAACAAATCTATTAATCCCGTTGAAAAACAGGATTTTTAATGATCAATTCTAAATTAAATATCCAAGTCTGGCGCCTTCTCAGCTCCTGCTGCTGCCTCAAACTTAGGCATCACATTGAAATTGAAGAGGCCGGCGATAAGGGCACTTGGCATTTTTCTAACCGTCTGGTTATAGTTCTGAACGGCTTCATTATACTTGCGGCGTGCCTCGCTGATACGGTTTTCCGTACCCTCTTCCTGAACCTGAAGAGCCTTGAAGTTCTCGCTGGCTTTCAACTCAGGATATTTCTCGGCTACTACCATCAGTTTGGAGAATGCATTCGCCAACTCACCCTGTGCAGCAGCATATTTCTTCAGGCTAGCCTCAGTAAGATTATTGGCATCCAGCTTTACCTGACCAACAGCAGCACGAGCCTTGGTTACCTCGGCGAAGGTTTCTTTCTCATGCTTGGCATAAGCCTTTACTATCTTTGCCAACTGTGGCATCATGTCTGCACGACGCTGATACTGAGTCTGAACATTAGCCAACTCTGTGGTAGCCAACTCCTGTTTCTCTACCAATCCGTTATAACCACTGAACATCCATAGTACCAGCACAACTATGATGCCCAGGATAATCCAACTTTTCTTTATACCTCTCTTTGCCGGTTGCATGTTTGAATTCATTGTCTGTTCCATTGTCATTATTATTAATTATTAATTCTAAACTATAAACTATTAACTATCAAAGGCATCACCATCCTCCGCCAGAGCCACCTCCGCTAAAGGTACCTCCGCCAAAAGAACCGCCCGAGAAACCGCCGTCGGAAGAACCGCCACCTCCCATAAAGAAAGGAGGTATCCAGTCATCGTCATTGTTTCTCCTACGAGACTGGTTTCTCTGATTGCTCTTCGGTCTTGGCTTCACAATACCGAGCATCTCCAGAATATACCTGATAAACAGATAGATAGGAACACCGAAGAAGATAAGGAACAGGATAATGACCAGGAACCAGTCCTCTTCGTCATTAACCGAACCTTCATCAACATCCACAATTCCCGTCCGTCCACTTTTCACCTTATTATATATAGCACGGCTCACAGATGCTACAGCCTCGCCCGGATTGCCTTCACGCATATACTTCACGATGCAAGCTCGGGCAATATCATCACAGTCCACATCAGTCAACTCCCCCTCCAGTCCACTTCCTGGAGCAATAAAGTACTTATGGTCCTCCACCGCGATGACGATAACCAGTCCTCTCCGGCTCTTCTTGTAACCGATACCATATTGGTTGCCCACATCCTGCGCCATCCGGAAGGCATCCTGGTTGTCAACCTTTCCCACAATGATGAGCACATTCTGTACGCCACACTCCAACTTCAGTTTCTGAAGATAGAAATTGGCAGAATCCTTCTGAGCCTTATCAACATATCCATCCGGGTCGGAAACATATTGCGTAGAATCCCTGAGGAAAGGAATCGGTACATTTTTCGCCGTCCAGACCTCCCCAGCCGTCAACGCCAATGCATGAAAGGCAACCATCATCAAAGCCAAAAAATATCTCTTAAATCTCATAATTTCTCTATTTTGGTGCAAAAATACGCAATAAAAACCTTATATGCAAATACTTAGAGCATTATTTTTGCAAAAAAAGCCTTAAGTATTTTGTTATATCATAAAAAACTTGTATCTTTGCACACCGAAATAAAGATTAACAAGTAAAATTAGTAAAAAATAAAGAAATGACCAAAGCAGATATCATTAATGAGGTAGCTATCGCTACTGGTATGCCTAAGAAAGAAGTAGGTACTGTAGTAGAGGCTTTTATGGAAGAGGTTAAGAAGTGCCTCATCGAAAAGAAGGACAATGTATACTTGCGTGGCTTCGGCAGCTTCAACATCAAGCATCGTGCTGCTAAGACTGCCCGTAACATCTCTAAGAATACAACCATCACGATTCCAGCTCACGACTTACCAAGCTTCAAGCCATCAAAGAGCTTCATCGAGGAGATGCAGAACGCTCAGTAATACTGCTGGACAGGAAGAGAGAAATATCATTTTTTATAATAACAATATTTTAAAATTTTAAAATCATGCCAAACGGAAAGAAAAAGAAGGGCCACAAGATGGCTACTCACAAGCGTAAAAAGAGATTACGTAAGAACAGACATAAGAGCAAGTAAGCTAGCAGTGTAGCTAGTCTACTATAGCTCTCGGTCAGTTCGTGACTGAGGGGGTGTGTCAGTTCTGATATGGAATGACATACCCTTTTTTTGTATTAATTTAAAGTAAAAAGATTATTGAAGATATGACAAGCGAAGTTGTAATTGATGTCCAGCAGAAAGACATCTCTATCGCACTCATGGAGGACAAGCAGCTGGTGGAATACCAGAACGAACCTCGTGAGGCATCGTTCTCTGTGGGCAACATCTACATCGCAAAGGTTAAAAAACTGATGCCGGGTCTTAACGCCTGCTTCGTGGATGTAGGTTATGAACGCGACGCCTTTCTTCATTATCTTGACCTAGGAAGTCATTTTAATTCCTACCAGAAGTACCTTAAACAAGTACAGAGCGACAGAAAGAAACTTTTCCCATTCTCTAAAGCCAGCAAAATGCCTGAATTGGAAAAGGACGGCAGCATACAGAATGTGCTCAAAGCAGGACAGGAAGTGCTGGTACAAATCGTAAAGGAACCAATCTCTACCAAGGGACCTCGACTCACAGGCGAAATCTCATTCGCGGGCCGATACCTGGTACTCATGCCATTCGGTGATAAAGTTTCTGTCTCGTCGAAAATTAAAAGCGGTGAAGAACGCTCCCGACTCAAACAACTCATTCACAGCATCAAACCAAAGAATTGCGGCGTTATCGTCCGCACTGTGGCTGAGGGTAAGAAGGTCGCTGAGCTCGATGCTGAGCTGAAAGTCCTGGTGAAGCGATGGGAGGATGCTATCGCCAAGGTACAGAAGACCCAGCAGCGCCCGCAACTTGCATTCGAGGAGACCGGAAGAGCCGTTGCTCTCTTGCGTGACTTGTTTAACCCATCTTACGAGAACATCTACGTGAACAACGAAGATGTAATGAACGAGGTGAAGAACTATGTTTCTCTAATAGCCCCTGAAAAGGCGGGCATAGTTAAGCTCTACACCGGTAAGGTGCCTATCTTCGACAATTTCAGCATTACCAAGCAGATTAAAGCTGGCTTTGGTCGTGTTGTTAACTACAAGCACGGTGCTTATCTCATCATTGAGCACACCGAGGCCTTGCATGTTGTCGATGTGAACAGTGGTAACAGAACTCGTGAGAAAGGTCAGGAAGCAAATGCACTGGATGTTAACCTCGGCGCTGCTGATGAGTTGGCAAGACAATTGCGCCTCCGAGATATGGGAGGTATCATTGTTGTCGACTTCATCGACATGAATCTTGCCGAAGACCGACAGTTGCTCTATGAGCGCATGTGCAAGAACATGCAGAAGGACCGTGCCAAGCACAACATCCTGCCATTGAGCAAGTTCGGACTGATGCAGATTACACGCCAGCGTGTACGTCCGGCAATGGATGTGAATGTAGATGAAACCTGCCCTACCTGTTTCGGTACGGGCAAGATTAAGTCGAGCATCCTCTTCACCGACCAGTTGGAAAGAAAAATCGACCGCCTAGTCAACAAGATCGGCGTCAAGAAATTCACTTTGTATGTGAATCCTTACGTGGCTGCCTTCATCAACAAGGGCTTCATTTCCCTGAAGCGCAGATGGCAGTTTAAGTATGGTTTCGGCTTCAATGTGATTCCTTCACAGAAACTGGCATTCCTCCAGTACGAATTCTACGACAAGGACAACCAGTATCTGGACATGCAGGAAGAACAGGAAACAAAGTAAGTTTTTAATTATCAGAAAAAAGCTCCATTCGTATCAGTTTGCGAATGGAGCTTTTTTATTTTGGTTTTCTACACCTTATTATATATAGGGCATTTTAGTAATCTATCTCATTATTCACCATTTTCTCTGTGTCCCAAGGTGCAGGAGCACCGCCAAGATAACGATGGAACCAGTCGAGGTGCGCATTGTAATAGAGCGGCATCGACTTCAGGTTGCTTGGCCAGTGACCATCATACTTCAAGACTATCAGTCGCGAAGGAATGTTCAGGGTCTGCAAAGCTGTGAAATACTGCAAACTCTGGGTATATGGTACACGATAGTCCAGCTCGCCCGTCATCACGAGAGTTGGTGTTGAGAAGTTCTTGATGTATGAGGATGGCGACCACTTCTCGTAGAGATCGGAATTATAAGGCTGTCCCTCTAACTCAAAGTTAGGAAACCATACTTCCTCAGTACTGCCCCACATAGAGCGCAAGTCATATACACCCATCATGGAAGCCAGACACTTGAATCGCTTGGTATGGCCCTGCAGCCAGTTCATCATATAGCCGCCATACGACCATCCCATCGCTCCCATCCTCGTGGAGTCAACATATTCCAGAGTTGCCATCTTATCGGTAACCTTCATCACATCCTCAAATACCTTTCCGCCCCAATCACCGGAAATGGCACGGGTGAAAGCCTGACCATATCCCGTAGAGCCATGAGGGTTAGGATAAGCCACCACATAACCGGCAGCAGGATAAACCTGCCAGTCGCCACGGAAGGAATTCATCCACTGCATCTGTGGTCCGCCATGCACATTGATGATAAGCGGATATTTCTTGCTGGCATCAAAGTTGTGTGGCTTCACGATGAATACCTGTACCTTGTCGCCACCAGCGCCATCTACCCAGATGCTCTCAGATGGACGGATATCCACCTCATCCTCCAACTGCTGGTTGAGGAAGGTTATCTGCTGTTCCTTGCCGCTGGCTACAGGAGTTCCATTCCACTTCTTCATCTGCTGGCGATAGAGAGCCGATGGCTTGCCTGTCGTGCTATAGGTATAATATACCATACCCTTATTGTCGAAATCAAACTCCGAGATGGCCTTGCCCGTCAATACCGGCGAGATGGTTTTTCTGGCTATATCGAGCTTGTAGAGCGGCTCAGCGCCCTGTACCTGACCGAGGAAGAAGATACTCTTGCTGTCGGGAGCCCATTTGTAATCATCTACCCAGTTGTCAAACTTCTCTGTCAGGACGGTAGACTTCTTTGCAGCCCGGTCGTAGATAGCAAGACGGAAACGATCAGACTCATAACCAGGCACTTGCTGCAAGCGGTAAGCGATATACTTGCCGTCAGGCGAATAGGCTGGAGTACCATCCCAAGCCTTGTTCTCCTTCGTGATGCAGACCGGTTCTCCCCCATTCACAGATACCGTCCACAGGTCGGCATTGGTGCTAGCCTCCTGATGCTCATCATGATTGGATACGAAACAGATCTCCTTGCTGTCAGGAGAGAATTGATAGGTGATTCCACCCCCAACCACGAATATCAGCGAATAATTGCCCGGAGTCAGATCCTTGTAAGTCTTCATCTGTGTATCGAAAAGGATAAGGTGATTGCATCTGCCATCACTATAGCTCGTCCAATGACGGTAGAGCAACTTGTCGGCGATATGCGCCTGTACAGGTCCCTGCTCCTTTTTCTCCATCCGGGCCTTGTTAGCCTTGGCATCAGCTCCCAGGTCGGGATATACTTCTGCAGTAAAGGCAATGTATCGCTCATCCGGAGAGATGACAGGACTACCGATACCCAACTCATAATCAGTTACCTGTTCCGTCTCGCAGGTAGTCAGATCCATGCGAAAGATTTGAGCCGGCCCTTTCTCATAATTAGTAAAAAAGATACTCTTTCCATCCTTGCTCCACACGGCAGAACTACTCTTTCCATCCTCGGTAAGAGCCTTGGCGTGAGAGCCATCCGCATTCATGATGTAGATGTCGGAGCCAGACTTCTGGTTCTTCAGGTCAGAAGAACTGGCGGTATAGCAAACCGTCTTACCATCAGGCGAAAGGCTCACCGAAGATACGCCCTTCACCCTGTACAAATCCTCGATGGTAAACGCCCTTTTCTGAGCGTTTGCCGAAAGCAGCGCCATCACGAGTGCTGCCGAAAACATCAATCTCTTGTTCATATAACCTATAAATATTTATATTTCAGATGCAAAAGTAACAATTATTTTTGGATTTTCTGCAACCTTTTCTCTACTTTTATCGTCTAAGCTATAAATAACATTGATAATAACATAAAAAAGAAAAGAAAAGACTATGATTTTAAGTACAACTTTACTGGTTTTCCCAGTATTTAAAGGGGTTCTCTGATGCTCTGATAACTTGAAAATGCCGCAATCATGCACCATGTTGCACAATTGCGGCTCTTAACGCTGAAAATAAACTGAATAAATACTGCACGTAATTATGGCAACACTTAGACTATATTTAGATACGAGGGTAAAAAGGCAGGATGGCACGTTCTCCATCCGGCTTGCCGTCAACCATCACGGTGGGACTGCCTTCATATCCCTCAATCAATACTGCAAGAAGGATGAATGGGATAAAAGGGCTTGCAAGGTGCGCAAGCGTCCGGATCGTGATGCTATCAACGACTTCCTGCTTGACCGCCTTAATTTTTATAATAGAATGATGATGAAGGCGCAATGCAGGGAAACATACCGGGGAGATATTACGGCTAGGGAACTCCGGGACTTAATCATGCTTGAAGCTGAGCCTGCAAGGGAAAAAGTCGCCCTGCTTCGAGATGGCTTCATTGCCTACGAGGGCAGGAATCTGAAAGAGAACACGATAAACAGATATAAATATACTTGGGCAAAGATTGAAGCTTTCCTTGGGAAGGAAAAAGCGGCTCTGCTTACATACGATGAGATTAACCGCTCTTGGCTTGAAGATTTCGATGCGTTCATGGCAAAGGAAGGCTTGTCGAGGAATACCAGAGCCAGCAGGATGCTCTGTGTCGCTGCTGTCTTCAACTTTGCGATTGATAATGAACAGACGAAAAACTACCCTTTCCGCAGGTACAGTCTCCGGCTTGAGACAACGAAAAAGCGAGATTTGTCTGTTGAGGAAATCCGCTCTATCTTCGAAGCTGGTGGTGATGAACTGGTCGACATGTTCCTGCTGATGTTCCTGCTGATTGGTATCAATGTGAGTGACTTGTTTTCCTTGACAAAGGAGAATATCGTCCGTGGAAGACTGGAATACGACCGGGCGAAGACTGGCAGGCATTACTCCATCCTTCTTCATCCAGAAGCTCTCCGAATCATCGAGAAGTACAAAGGGGAAAAGAAGCTGCTTCGTTTCTCGGAGCATTTCAGTAACGTTGATGTTGCAACGGTCATGATTAATAAGAAACTCGCAAAGGTGCGCCCTGGGCTTACTACGTACTACGCTCGACATACGTGGGCATCCATTGCCTTCAACATTGGTATACAAAAGGACGTGGTGTCGCTTGCGCTGGGTCACTCGTTCGGTGTCCGGGTAACTGATACCTACATCAATGCAGACCTATCGAGAGTAGATGAAGCAAACCGAAGGGTTATTGATTACGTGCTATACAACAAAAAATAGCCTTATTTCTTGCGAATTTGGCGCAGAAACGGCTCAAATTGTTTTCGGGGATAGTTTTACATGCTTACCACGTAAGCGGCACAGAACGCAAATTTCGGGGTAAATCGAAAGAAAGAGCACAAAAACATATATAGAATGCAGGTGGTCGGGCTGCTTGTGGAACAAAAAAAGGGGCTGGCTTTCGTCAGTCCCCTTTTATATAATTTATAAACGTTTCGTATCTATTGACTTATACGTGATGTCGATGGCTTAGATTCCATTACTCTTTATCTAAATTAAGCTGGTCTTTCAAAGCATCATCGAGTGTCCAATCTGCTTTTTCGTACATAGCTTCACCTGCACCTGAGTTAAAATCAATATAATAAAAACTGCTATCTTCGCTTACAGTAACATTATATCCCTCGTATTCAATTTGCTTCTCCGTCATAGGGATAAAACGAACACATTTCTTTTTTAGATAGTTTCCTACTTCGTTTTCAAATTTATCATCTACATAGATAAAGTTCTCTCCATTCTTCTCAGAGAATGTAGCTTGCGGAATATCTGCCATGAACTCTTTTTGAAATACTTCTGTATCAACGATATTGTTGATGATATTAAATTTCTTCATTTTTCTTTGGCTTAACCGTGCTGCCTAGGGCTTAAATTACTGAATGTTTAATGTGCTTATTTCCTAAACACACTGCAAAGATATTAATATTTTTCGGTTCTACCAAATTTTTAAACGTTTTTCTTTTTATTTTATTGTTATTTTAATGTTATTTTACATTTACGGCTTAAAATGGGCAAAAAAAATACCCCAGCGGTAAAAAAGTCGATCCGCTGGGGTAATAAGTGGAGACCACTTTAAACATTCAGTGATGCAAAGGTACGCTTTTCCTTTGAAACCACCAAATTATTTACCAAAAAATTTCTTCCTCAACAAATCATTGATAAACCGTGACTTGTTGGGCAATGCGTTGAGGAAAGGCAGCAGGTCGTTGTCTATCTGTATGCCAACCAGCTTGACCGTTGCTCCTGCACCCTTCTTCGTTCTCTTGATGTTTCTTCTATTCTTCTCCATATCCGTGATTCTTTACAGGTTCTCCATTTACTCGCAAAAGGTTGCACTGATAGATGCTACACCTCTTCGGGTTCTTTCGTGGCGTGCCATCCTTCTTGCAGGTCATACCTTGATATACCAGGCAAGGCAAGGAGTTGTATTCGTGGGTTCTATTCGAAATCTCCCATCTTTCAACCCTTATCGTGTCGCAGTGGTCGCTGATATAATCTCCTACCAAAACTTGGCTGTGCTCAAAAGCAAACGCTCTTGCCAGTATTCTTTTTTCGTTCTCAGCCCTCACGTTGATTTCGTGCAGGGCTTCTCTGTACTCTTGTTCTGTCATTGTCTTCTGTCTTTTTTAAATTGTCTGTCCAACTTCGTTTTCATTCTGTTCATCTTGTGCTCCAGCCTGCCGATCTGCTTATAAGATAACCACTCCGGCTTGATATTCAACTCCATCCAGTACTGGCGCATTTCCTTGCAATGCCGGGCGATGCTCGGGAAATAGAGGTGTCGCTCGTATGGGTTGCGAAGGAAGTACTTGCAATCGGATAATAGACGACCAAGCATCATGTATTTATGCTTCTGCCCTTCTCCAAGACTGACAAGCCTTCCGTTGTCCCCGATCCACAGCATTGCGCCCTCTCCCTTCCAATTAAAGTCGAAAGCCTTGCTTACCGGATAATAATAGCCATCGAGCACCATGCCTTCCTTAAGGTCTCGCCCAATCTCTCGCAGGCAGGTTCTTCCCCAGCTGGTCGTCACCTCGACCACTGCTTGTGCTGGTATCTTGTCGTATTCCTTCATATATTGATATATTGTGCAGGGCTTGCGCCCTGCTGATTAATACTTTTCAATCCAATACTCTGTTGTACAATTCACTCCTAAGCATGCAAATTCAGACTTAAAATAACCTTGACGCACCCAGTGTGGATAAAAAATATCGTTTTTTTTATATTCCCTAAACAAGCCGTTCAAGAATTGCTCTGCCTTGTCCTTGCGTGTAAAGTTTGCCAACTCCTCGATTTTCTCGCCTTCAACCTGTTTCTTGATGTAATATTTTGCTCTTGCCATGGTCTTAATCTCCTATAATTACTTAGCATACAATGTTACAACCAATCCTCTTCTGAGTGCGCAGCGGCAAGCGTCCATACCAGCCTTCAATGCTCGCTTGATGAACTTGTTAAAAAGTTCTGCACCGATGAGCTTCAAAATTCCGCTTACTCCCACGAGTGTGTTTATCTTCTTGCCATCCTCTGTGCGTCCGAAGACCTTAATACGGAAGTTAGAGTTGATGAACTTTGTAGTGAACTCTAAAATGTTTGAATTTGACTTTTTCATTTTTCTCTGGCTTAACCGTGCTGCCTAGGGCTTAAGTTACTGAATGTTTATTGTGCTTATCTCCTAAACACGATGCAAAGATATTAATATTTTAACTTTTATTGGCTGTTTATGTTGTAAGCACGGCTATTTTCGGTCGTTTTCGGTACGTTTTAGGCTGTTTTCAGTACGCTTTTGGCTGTTTTCGGTACGCTTTCCACGCTCTATATAATAATAACCTGCACGCATTAGCTAGAATGAATATAATCTAACTCTCATAACCCCTACCCCTTTTCTCTCAATGAAAAGTGTTCTACGCACAAAAAATGGGCAGAAAAACGCTCTCCTGCGCTTCCTGCCCTTCTAAAAATTGATATTATGATTGAACCTATTGAACTCTCTTCTTGATGCGCTCCTTTATCCAGCAAACCGCAAAGATTGCCAGGAATAGTAATACGCAATCGCCAGCGAATAATCTTATCTTATGCCATGTGCTCGCTGGTTTCTCTACCTCCTTGGTCTTGTATCGGTTCACGTAATACTTGACCTTTACGGTGTCAGTCACGAAAACATAGGTATCGCCTACGATGGTGTCCGTCTTGGTCGATGTCTTCCATCTGGTGGTCGTAAGATTGTGCCACCGCTCCTTGATTACGGTGTCGCCCTTGATATAGACAAGCACACTGTCCTGCTTGAATACGCTGTCGTGCTGCCGTGTGTCCTGCCAGTGGATCTGCCGATGGCTCACACTGTCACGTCTTAAACTGGTGTGTGCGCTATCGCGATAAACAGTGTTATTTGCGGCTGTTTTAGCGCAGGAACAGCCCAAAATCAAAAGTGGGGTAATTATAAGCATGGCGAGAAATAACGCCACAGAACGCAAATTTCGCCCTTTTCTTGAATTTTCCATACTTTATAAACGTTAGATTGATGTGTTTATTACGCAAGCACCTTGATTTCCAAGGCTTCCTTGGCTCGCTTCAAATACTTCTCGCAGGCTGCCAGTCCATTGTAGCCTCCGTTTATCTTCCTGCGGATAGCCTTCAAGTTGTCTTTGTCTGCCAACTCGTTGCAGCCGAAGGTGTCGAATACCCACATCGAGGATTTCGTTGCTCCCAGAGAACGCTCCAGGAGTTCGGGACTGCCCACAACATCGAAGCCGCAATAATTAGCATACTTCCGGTAGTTGGCTCGCCCGGTTATCTGAATAAGACCTCTGCCCTTATACTTCACGCCATCGCCCTGCTGAGTGTTGCCTAGGTCTTTCCTGCCCTCGTAGGCTCTTCCGCTTGCAAGTTCCTTGGTATATCTGAGCTCACCGGATTCGTGGGCAATCTGTGCGAGGTAGTGCGCCATTCGCAAAGGAGTATTGATGCGGAAATGCTCTGCCCATCCGTTGATGATTGGAAGATAGGTGTCTGCCCTGCTGCCTGCATTCGGCATTACCTGTATTAGTTGCGCTCTAGTTATCCTCATTATCTCCTCCTTTCTTCCGCTCTTCTTTCATTATCTCGACAACTGCCTTCGCAATTTCGTCCTTATTCTCCAGGATCACCTGCATCGTGCGGTCTTGCTTCCTTATCTCAGCCTTCTCGTATGCTTTTTCCCGGATGCTCTTAAACTCGCACAAAAGCAGATACACCGTCCATGCGATGGCGAACAAAGGGAAGGGAGAGATAATGCACGTAGCCAAGTCCATAAGCGAAGCAATACCGAATGTCGGGAAATACTTCTTCGCCTTGTCGCACGTCTTCTTTAGTCCAGTTGACGTTCTTGCAATATGCAGTTCCTTCGCCTTCTGTATGCCTGCTATCAAGTCAATTGTCATCGCTATCAGAATCGTAGCGAAACAGATAAAAATTACTAGGGCGCACAGATATAGATGGTGCACCTGAAAATCGTGAAATACTTCGCTCATATCAATTTATTTTTTTTGGTTTATTCCAATTTCTCCCAGTCAATGGTAACGCCCTTCCCGATGATGTCTGCCGTCCACCTGCAGAATGCCATACCCTCGTATCCGTCTGGATCACTGGCTACGGCAATAGCATACTGTACGCAGTCGCTCTCGGTCTTGATTACCTTCGGGTAGAAGTCCGCATAAGCCATATTAGCCAAATAGAGAATATCCCCGAGGGTCGTGCCCTTTGAGATTATCTCGTTGTTTGTCGCTAGCCGGATTTCGTCTACCGTCCACCGGTGGCTCGTTCCGTCTACGTTCTTCATCTGCTCGCTTGCCTTGATTGCTAGCTGTTTCGTGAAGTGGTAGCCGTGCTTGGAAACGTATGCCACGTACCCACTGGCTCCCATGAGTGCCTTTGCTGCCTTCTCGTATGGCAAGCCGTGGATGATGTCGCTCTCTTGGTGCTGGTGTCGCTCTTCCTCGCTGTCGCAAGAATGGCGCAAAACGATTATTTTCTTCATTGTGCGCCCTCCTATCCTAGTTTGTCGAGTAATTGCTTAACCATGCCACGAATGCCGCTTATATCGCCCTCAAGTGCCTTGAAACGCTTTTCCGTTTCCTGCTTCTCCTTGATTGCCGGGTTCAAAGCTGCAAGAAGTTCCTCGCCCTTGGCTTTCCGCTCCTTGCTTGGCTCGTATGCCTTGATTATCTCATCGGCTTCATTTACCAATTTCCCAACTTCGGGCAAAAGGTCTGCCTTGTCGGTTGCCAGTACGATTTCGCCTGCAAAGGTAACTCCGAGGTGTTCGGGTATGGTGTAGATGGTCTGCTTTCCCTCCACCTCGATTGTTACGTCTCGCATTGACTGTCCGCTACTGGAAATGGTTGCGATGCCAGTGTTGATGTGCGGCTGGTTGTCTACGACCTTGCCTTCCTTAACTTCCACCGTCTGCTTGTCTAGCAGATAGACCGGGTGATTTCTTTGTATATTCTTAAATTCCATAATGCGCTCTTTTTAGATAATTCGATAAATAGACAAAAAGGGGTCTCGCTGGTAACACAGCGAGTTGCCCCTTCATAGATTTTGTTTAACCGCCTACGCTCCAGTTGTGGTTGTGGTGGTCTTCAGCTGCTGGATAATGAAACCAGTCTGCTCTCTGCGCTTGCTGTCCTCCAGCTGGATGCGAAGGTCTTGCTCCCAGTGGTTGTTCAGAACATCAACGATGCGCTGAGTATTCTCCTTGCCCGAGGTCTTCAAGTCGCAAACGACCGACTGGATAAGGTTGCCGAGGTTACTGAAACCTCGCTCCAGCCCAGTATTGGTGTAGCAGAACCCCTGCTGCATTGCGTTGATGATGTCCTTCTGCCCCAGCTGGTTCTCGTAGCCCATACGGTTGATGTTCTGCTGGGTGGTGCAGCAACAGTCCTTCAACTGCTGGATAATGTTGAGGTTTCCGAGGTTCGCTGCGTTGATTACTCGCTCTGCGCTGAAACCAACCTTGCCGCCTACATCTTGGATTGCTGCCTGAATGCCGCAAACAGAAGACTGCAATGCGTTGAAGTCGCAGTTCAAGTTAGCCGCCAGCGTCTTCAAGTCCTGGTTGTTGCCCTGGATTGCGCCCATCAACAAGTCGCTGTTGTGGTTGTCGCTCATCTGAGTGCGAAGGCTGTCAATCTGAGACTGGATTTCGGCTCTCTGAACGTTGCCGTTCTGTCCGTTCCAGCCATCGCCATACATGAAGCGGAACATTCCCAACATCATCATGTAGGCGAATGGGTTGTTCCAACCTCCACCCATACCACCGTTCATTGCTGCCAGCATAGTCGCTGGATCATTGTCTCTACCTCTAGCGAGCAAGGCTGCTGCTAGGTTGTCATTGCCACCGTCCCCAGTGCAATAAACTTTCTCGATAGTGTCTGCCATAAAATTTTGAGTTAATTACGTTACGGAAACAAAATATTTGAATCCGCTGCAAAGTTACTCTGATTTTTGGCTCGCTCCAAAAAGTTAGTGCAGGGGTATTTATCGAATTATTGTCAAAGAACGCTTTTGGTTATTTTCTTTTTGTTTCTTAAATGCAAATCGGCTCTACGTCCTTGTTTAGAAGGGTCGCTTGTGCCGTGGCAAGTCGATAAACTCGAGACGTACTGATATAGGTGTAAGACATCTTGCTCAGATGTCTCACTGCTGAAACGGTGCGGTTCAGAACGGTCGCAATGGTCGTTATGCTGAATCCTGCGTGTATCATCTGCTCAACGACCATACATCTTGCCATTACGAGATTTTCAGCTCTAGACTTGCCGAGAACGTCTTCTCTCGTAATACTCAACTCTCCGTCTGCAGTTCAATAGCGCAACACTTGATTACGTTGTCTATAACTCGCCATAGTTCTTTCTCCTTGTCATTCATAATAAAATGTTTTAATCGTTGCCCAACATAGAATCAATCATTCCGTCAATGGCTTCATCGGTCATACTCTTCTTAATAGAAGGATCTGCGCCAATTGACTTCATCATCATAGCTACCCAGGGGTTGTCACTCTCCAGCGTGGATTGTATCTGCTCCTTGTATGCTTCGTGAAGCTCGCCCGATTCCTTGAAATTCAAAAGAACCGTGCGCAAGGCTTTTACTGCGTAGTTATCCATCAGCAAGGGGTTGTCCCTTGCCGATGATAATTTAGTAAGAAGCACAGCCAGTGCTTCGTGTAATTGTTTCTTCTTCATATTGTCTTACTTTTAAATTTCTAAAGTCAGCGACTTAGAGTTCAAGTTTACCACCACAAGCATATCTTCTTGAGGTCTTAGTAACCCCTGCTTTAGGAGTTACTGGTTTTGCTCTACCAGTACTTTTTCTCATTCCATAATTCCTTTCTCTTTAAGTGTAGATAAAATATCTGCTATAATTATAAATAAATCAGTCTCTTTAAGTTCCTTGGCTTCTTCAGGATATAATTTTTCTAATAAAGGATGTTTTGTTAAGTGTAAACCCTTTACATTAGCTTCCATAGCAAGGGTAATATCACCACCTATAAAATCCATAGTATTAACGTTTGGAAATACTATATATGAATGTGCTATTTGTCCATCTTTAGACTGTATAGACAATGTTTTAATCTTATTATCTACTGTTAGGTTAAATATATTACTAACATTAGATGTTCCCTTATCATACTTTACTATCTTTCCAAGTAAATGTTTTAATCCATCTAAATCTAAAAATTTCATATTAATTAATTTTTAAAATTATTATTAAGCAAATAATGCATCTATCTCTGCTGTAGTTATTGCGCTGTCCGCAGTTGCACCATCCGCAATGCCATCTAGCTTAGCCTTATCGGAGGCTCTCATGAAGCCGTTTTGACCAGCAAAAGGTCTTCCCCCAGTAGTTCTGGGTTCAGCAAGAGGTACATCCGCTACTTTCACACTCCCATCACCTAGTGTATATACAAGATTTCGAATTGAAGTGTTTGAAACATATGACCCATCGGATGCCACACCTCTGAAATCCATATTTATTACCGCTTCCGTCTTTTTGGCGTAAGGCGTTAAATCGACCTTCACGGCGTGAGTACCGATTTTTTCCCACGCACCATTGGTATAGTAATACTCTTGATACACATCGTTGGCATCGCTTCCGTCCTTAACGATGTATATCTTGTTACTCTCGCCCGATGAAGGAAGGCTGGTTACCAACTTGAACAAAGATGTATCGAGGTTGCCAAGTTGTGCGAGCGGGATTCTTCCGTTGGCATCAAGTCCACAAATGCCGTTGGCTGCATTCAAAGTTCTCACGCTTCCGTTTGCCATTAAAACTTGGGTTGCAGTGCCTCCAGTCTTCACGATACTTATAGCATTCATTCCATTTTCATCCACATCGAAAATGTTTATAGTTTCATTTTCACTACCACTTGTTGTTATACTTAGGTGTTCTCCGTTAATCGTATATTGCAAACCTATTTCAGGCATAATTTCGCCACCTTTTTTGCTAAAAAAACGAGAATTAGCCCAGTACTTAATCTTCTCCCAAAAGTAAGCAAGTCCAATTGCGTCTAAAAATTGCATAATCTATTGTTTTAAATTGTTATTTACTAGTAATATCTGTTATCTGTTCCTCCGTGATTGCTGGAGGGAAGTTCTTCGTCACGATGTCGGTCACTCTGTTTGAAATATCCTTGTAGATGTCCGTGCCGAGTTTTTTTGCTGTCACGCTGCCGTCTCTGATGTTTCCAGTTGATATACAGTTCTCGGTCAGATGGTCGTGTTTGACCGCTCCCGGTTGTATTTTATCTGAGGTCACACAATTGGATGCTAGGTGTCTGTTCTTTACAGAGCCATCGGCAAGCTTCGCCGCCGTTATCGCCCCATCCGCAATTTGCGCTTCCGTTATTGTTATCTTGGCGAGTTCACTCTTGATAATTCTAACGACCGCATCGTTCTCCAGTTTATCGTCCATCATGGCAAGCATCCTGCTTAACTCGACAACGATGTCGTAAATTTCCGTGCCGACACGCACCGCTGTGTTTTCTCCAACCTGCGTTGCATCTCGTATCAGCTCTGCCATACGGAGCATTTTTTGAATATCCTCGTTCATGTCTTATGTGCTTTTAGTTGCCTATTGCGTGAATGTGCGCCCTCGTCCCTCTCTGTTGTTTCACTTCTCCTTCCGGGGTGAAGTGTTTGAGGTATTCAAGGGCATCTGATAAATATCTTTCCGCCATATCCAAGATGTCGTTGTACTGCTTGTTGCTCGATACATCTTGAACGTGGTCTGAATAATCGTCTCTGTGTCGCATTCCACCTGCACGGCTTATAATTGTGCCATCGGCACGGAAAAGCCTCGCATACGTGAAATAAGCGAGTGCCTTGCGTATTCCGCTGGTGTACTTCTGCACCTTGGTTTCTTCTTGGCTGCAATCTCCATTCTTCTTGGTGGTGTATTCGCCACCGTCCAGGAAAGTTGCAGGCTGGAAATCGGGCAATACTGAATCGTCCCACTCTCCCTGCTCGGTCGCTGCCTTGAACCGCTCATACCCGATGGCTGGTATGATGTTCGCATCTTCGCATTCCCGAATGTATGCGTTCACTTCATCCACATCTAGGTGTGTGCTGGTCGGTCGTGCCAGTTCCCGGAACTGTTCAACCGTTATAAGTTGCTTTCTTGTTTGTCCTCCCATAGGCTCAATCAATTAATCTATCGTGTTGTTTCCTGCCGCTTCGCTGCTGATATACTTCAACGGCTGAAGCTTGGGGTCTAGGTTCTGAATGGCAGAATCGTGCCAGTTCTCGAAAATCTTTTTGAAGGCTCGCTCGATGAAACGCTGCTCGGTCGTCACTTCGCCTGCATAGTACTCGTAGGCATCCTGCATCACCTGCCCACTGAATCCCAGCTTGCCAATACGGATGGAATAAAAGAGTTCTTGATGGAACTGTGCGTAGATTCGCTCGATAACGCTGCTGTCGGTCACGCTGAACTCCTTGTCGAAGTTTTTTGTCGGGAAGGCGACAACCTTCGGCTCGTCTTCCTCGTTCTCCACCTCGACAGCAAGAATCTTCGCTGTGTTCTCGTCCCCTTGGAACTGCAAAAGGTCTTCATCGGAAATCATCTGTCCGCTCTCCACCTCTTCGCCTTTCTCGTTGAACTTAGGCACGCCCTTCTTGGTTACGAGCATACACGATACGAGGAAGTTGTTGCGGACGTTTCGCATCTTGACGTTACCCAGTCCCTCATCGGTCGAAATCTCCGTGATGGCAGAATCGTAGCTGGCTGTCGGATAGATGAACTTTCCGTCTAGGCTCTGCCACAGAATCTGTCCCTTGTAGCTGTCGATGCCGCCAGCGTTCTCAATCTGTTCGAGAACGATGTCGGGGTCAGGGTTGAAGACGTTGATGCGCTCGATAGTCTTCTCGTTCACCATCAAGCGCTTTCCGTTCCTCGTTTTCTTCTGCTCCCAGTCTGGATGCAGCAAGACGTGCGCCACGTTACCCTTGTCGTCCGTCTCTTCAAGGCGGCAGTTCTCAAAGGGTACGTGGCTCACGCTCGACACCTGCCCTAGAACGTTGTAGTTTACGTGAAGGGCGAAGCCTCCAAACCTCGCAAGGTCTTGCGCTACGTTCCGAAGCAAATCGTCTGCCGTGTCCCCTAGCTGGTTCATCGCTAACGCTGCGATAACATCGCTATCGAAGCCGTAACCCTCAATAAATCGGGCGTAGCGGTTAAGGCACAGCATTGCCGTTCCGCTGGCTTCCGTGATGCGTGCGAGGTTCTGCGGATATAGATTATCATATCCGTATGCCTGCATCTTGAATCGGCTGACGTAGCCAATATCAACCCTTCGCTTTGGCTTCTTAACTGTCTTAACGTTCATACTGCTTGTGTCGTTTTACTTGTTGTTTTACTCTTCTTCCTTGCCTGCTTTCTCGGCTTGGTCGATGTCTTTCTTCTTGTCGCTGCCTGCTTCTTTTTCGGCAGGATCTTTCCCTGCTGCATCATCTGCACCGCTGTCGCTGCCTTCTGGCTGCTGCTTGTTCTCGATGAGTTCATCGCTGGGTATCTTCTGAAAGTAGCTCTCCATGTGTGGGTACTTCGTCAGATATTCGTGCGCTACCTTGTCGGTCAGGTTCTCATTCGTGAAAATCTTACCATGGTAGAAATCCGGGCAGGAAATGATAAAACCTGCCTTCATTGCGTAATTACATGTTTTTGGCATTGCCTTTTCTTTTTTGAGTTTTAGATATATTTCTATCAGAGCATCGTGGTAACACTGCTGGCAGGTTGTCGGAACAAACCGCTTTCGTGTTACCTCGAAATATAGAGTTTCGATAACTGCCTTGTCGGTTGCATCAAAGGGACTGTCGAAACGTGCCTTCAACTCCTCGACCTTGGCTGTTGCTTCCTCGTAGGTCATGGCTTAACCTCCTACGGCTGCTGTTGTCAGACTGGCGTACTTGGCTGCCGTTGTCTCGCTGTCAGTATCGAAAAAGAAGTACGCTGCCTTCGGTACGCTCTCCTCTTCCAGCGTGATAAGCCAGCCACCCTCGGTGTCGTCTGAGTACTTGTCGTTCTCGCCTGCACTTGCCTTCAGTGCCTGCGCATATCCGAACACCTGATACTCTGCATTTCCGTCCGCTCCCTTAGAGAGGTTGCGCAGGATGATAACGAACTTTCCGTTCGCCAGTCCGTCAATGATATTTGCGCAAACGTCAGGTGTGTTTGCCAATACCACGACTGCTACGGTATTCTTCCAGCTGTTGCGATACGTGCCAACGGTCAGCTCTGTCTTGGTTCCAGTGAATGGCTTGCTGCCTTCCTGCCGGATAGCGTATGCTTTCTTGCCAGTCTTCAAAACTAATGTTTTAATTATATTGCCCGCTACAACGGACTTGGTGAAGTCGATGTCGTCTCGGTTGATGATAAGTCCATCGCCCTCCAGTCCCTTTGTTACTTGGTCTTCGCAAGGGACGATGATGTCCTGGGCGATAAGGCTCTCGCAAGTTGTTGTCATATTAATTCGTTTTAAATTGTTATATCCCCAACACCGTTTTGTGGGTGTTGAGGATTGTCAAAAATAACTTAATACTAAACTGAAAATTTGGAGCGATTAGTAAGCTGCATGGATCATGTCCTCTTCGAGGAGAGCCGTGCCAATCTTACCGGTAGCATAGAGATAATTTCTGCGCTCCTTCTGGTCGAACCAGATGTCGAGGTCGCTAATGAGTGCATCGGCATCAGTGCCCACCATAAGGTGTTTAGGGTTACAGAATACCGCACGGTGTGGAAGGTTGACTGTCGTCTCGCCCTTCTCGTATGCGTTAATCATTCTATCCCAGATGCCGACACGTGCAATCTTCACTCCGTTGTAGGTCGCTACATCGAAGCCATCGAACACCTTCTCCCACGGCATAATATCGTGGTAGGTCTGCTTTATGTCGTAGGTCAATGCGTCAGCAAGCGAACGTGTCATGAGCAACACTGCATCGCTATCGTCAATGATACGTGTGTCTACGTCCATCAAGATTGCGTCTACGACTGCTGTAGCTGCACCCTTCTTGCGCAATGCTGAAACCTGCGCTGCTGCTGTGGTCTCGCTGTTGGCTGCGATGCCGGTATGGTTCTTTGTCGCTGTGGCTGTAAAGATGCGCTTGAACAGACCGTCACATACGTTGAACATGCTAACGTCCGACCCTGCTGTCAGCTTGCCGCCACCTGCACCTGCCAATGCTGCCGCCTTGTCGCCAAACCAGCCGAAACGCCAAATCATCCGCTGCATGGCTCGCTGGAGTGCATCGGTGTAGATGGTCATGAAGTCTGTGCTGGTAAGGTCGCCAATGGCTGTTCCAGTCTTAAGGCTGTATTCTGCGATTGAACCCTTCAATGCTTCGTAGCAAATCTTGATAGGAATCTCCCACTGTCCGAGTTCCCAACGCTTCTGAGAGTTGGCGATACCCTTCTCTTCGTAGGTAGGGTCGCAACCGCCACCTGCCTTACCGACCATTTCCATCTCACCGATAAGTGCGATAGGGTCATCGTTCTTGACCTTCATGATGTTCACGAATGAAGAAAAATCCTCATCTTGGTAGAAGGTTTCCTGCACGGCATCCTTGATGCTTGCGAGGTTTTCCGGCTCGAGTTTAAGGTTCTCAAGCTGCTTTTTTGTAAATCCTGCCATTATTTTCTTTTGATTTAATGGGTTAATACTTGGTTACTTCTTGCCCTTTTTGTGGAGCTTGGCAAGTCTCTCCTTGATGGCGTTCTTGCCTTCCTCGACAGCGTTCACGTTGTCGCCTGCGCCCTTGCCGCTTGGCTGTCGCTGTGCTGGCTGGTAGTGGCTGCTGAAGCCTGCTAAAACCTTCTCAGCACCGCCTGCCATCTTCACAGCATTCAGGATGCGCATGTCTTCCTTGCTCTTTGCGAGTTTCTGTGCGCCTGCCAGCTGTGCCTTGGTGTCGTTCAACTGCTGTTTGAGTGCTGCTACCTGCTGCTTCAACTTGGCTACGGTTTCGTTGTCGGTGCTTGATGCGCTGCCGCCTTCACCGCCTTCATTGCCTTCACCGCCTTCATTGCCTGCGGTCTGAATGTCGGTAATTACACCGTCCTCGACAACAATTGTCTTACCGTCCGGCATTTCAAACGTTCCGTCAGGACTTGCCTTGTCGCCAACTTGTGGATCTCCCTCTTCACGCTCAACGGTCAGTGTCTGTCCGTCTGCTGTGTTGAGTTCCATCGCCTTTGGCTCTGCCTTGGCTTGTGGCTCTGCCACCGCCTGCTCTGCTTCCTCCAGTGTCTTCACGCCCAACTTGGCGAGAATCTGGTCGAGGAGAGAAGCCTTTACTTCTGTTTTCTTCTCCATTGCTTTTGGATTTTGTTGTTTTGAATTAATAAAATTTTCTATGTTGCGTTTTGATGCGCTTGCGCTGAGTGCTGAAACGGTGCTGCTGATAAGACCTAGGCGCAAAGCCTCGCTGGTGTTGATGAAGATGTCCTTATCCATCAAGGCTTGAATTTCTTCCCGGTCGCACTCGCACCGCTCTACGTATGCGTCCACCATCTTATCCTGCCACATCTGCATTTCCTCGCTCTGGTTCTTCAAGTCCTTTGCGTTCAGCTGGTCGCCCAAACACCAGCCGGGAACCCATGGGTTGTGCAGGAGGAAGGCAGCGTTCTCGTATGCCTTGCGGCTCTCCTTTGGTGCTGCGAGCATGATGATTGTTGCCATGGATGCTGCCTTGCCCTCAACGGTGCAGGAAATCTTCTTTCCGCTCTGTCGCAGTCGGTCATATATCGCCCAACCCTCGACCACAGAGCCGCCATTACAGAAGATGCGCATATCGATGGTGTCATCGTCCTTCGGTATGCTTGCCGCAAAAGCATCTATATCCTGAAAACATACGCAGTCGCCTCCCCACCATTGATACCAAAACTTGTTGTCTTGGCTGTCGATGTCGTTGTATATTCTGAGTTTTGCCATTGAATCGTTATTTTTTAAGTTTTAAAACGCTGCAAAGATACGATATTTTTCAATATGTTTATCTTGTAAGCAGTTAATTTTTCTAAACAAGCCCAAATTCTGCGCTCTAAGCGGCTTTTATTGCCTTGGGTGTGTAACTTTACCACCTTTAAGCAAAAACCGCTCAGAACGCAAATCTTAAAGAAATAACTACACTTTAAATCCTGCCGATATTCTCTATCGTCTGCACTCTACGCTGGGTTCTGTTTATCTCCTCCACGCTCACTACTGGCTGTGGAGCCATCTGATATCCTCTTGCTACAGCTGCCGCCAGCATATCCATGCCGATGTTGCTGCCTCCGTTGTTTGCTACGATAGGAACGCCACCGCCTAGCTGGTTGAATGCGGATAATATAGGGCTGAACATCGATGTCGCCTTGGCGGTCATTACGCTCTCGCCATTTGAGAGCCTTGCCGGGATGCTGTCGCTGGTTCCAGTGCCCGAGCCTTGGACGTAGCCACCAGTGGAGAAACCCTTGACGAGTGCTTTTGCGCCCGCAAACGCAGCCTTGATAAGTACCATCAACGCAGCTGCACTCGCAACACCTCCCCACGACTTGCTCGCAATCTCCTTGGCGAGAATTTGAGCGTAGTATGCGTTAACTGCTATTTCAATAGCATCAAGTATTGATGTCAGCATCGATTTGAGGAATGAGTGCAGCGATTTATCCTCGCTCTCGAAGAACTCGGACAGACCGTCTCCCATGGTCTGTATCATGTCGCTCATCATTTTCAGTTGCTCTTCCTGCAAAGCTGCCTTTTTCTTGTTTGCTTCCTCTTGCTCCTTGACTTCGGAATCGCTCAAATCCTTCTGCAGCTGCTCCTGCACGGCTGCATAGTCCTTGTAGGCGTCCATCTTGCTCTGAAGGAAAGCCTTGTATCTCTCCAGCTTGGCTGTATCGTCTTCCTCTCCAGTGCCACCGTTCATGATGTCCGCATCCTTGCGTGCCTTCTCTGCGTCCTCGAACTCCTTGTTGAGTTCGTCCACAATCTCTTTTGCTTGGTTCTTGATGTCCGCTTTCGCCTTTATCATGATGTCGAGTAGCTTAGCCTGCATTTCCTGCGCTTTTTCCGCTCCTATTTGCCCTGCCGCCACGTATGCGTCAATGCTCCTTGCCACCATGTCCTTCTCCAGCTGTTCGAGGTCGTTGCTGTAGTCTCGCTCGTTGTCGTACATGCCTGCGAGGTATCGCTTCTTAGCATCCATTACTTGCTCGTTGTACTTGTACTGTATAAGCGCAATCGCTTCCTGCAATTCCTTTTCCTGCTTCTTCCTGCGCTCTGCTTCTGCCTTTGCCGCCTTGTCGGCTGCTGCCTTCTCCTTCTTGGTCTTAGGGGTAGTGCTGGCGATATTAGTGCCGTCCTTGAGCTTTGTATTGTCGGTTGTGGCGGTCGCCATGGATGGTGCATCTGCGCTGACTGGTATCTTGATGTTAGCATGATTAAAAGTATTCTTCATGCCACCCACGATAGCATCAGCCATTCCGCTGCCGAATTTCTTCAAGTCTCCCCAAGCCTCCTTCACGGTATTGCCAAGACCCGAAAAGACGGAGTTAAAACCATCTCGCATCTTCTTCACGTCAAAGGAGAAAAAGCCCTCAAACATCTGCAACAGTCCCCTCGCTGGTCTTGCAACAAGCTTAATGGCATCTATGATGATGTTGAAGGCAACCAAGGCAACCTGCCCGACAGACTTAAACGCAAAGCCTATCAACTGAATCAATCCCCTAAATGCCACGCTTTGGTTATAAAGGTTGATGATTGCCCTCAATAGTTTCGTTAGATGGTTGCTCACGAATGTTGCCGCCTGAGCCTTCATCATTTCGAAGCCGCCACCAGTAACGTCAAAGAGTGCACTTGCGGTATCCTTCAAACGCTTGTTGGCTTCCACCTGCTTTTCCTGAGCCTTGGCAACATCACTGGATTGTTCCTTGACCTTATCCATGTTCATCTCAATGTCTCCGAGGGTCTCGATGTACTTTAGACCTGCATCCTCGCCAGGACCTCCAAATATATCTGCGATGGCTTTTCCTACCTTGGCTGATGAAGCAGGGTACTCCTTCAGCTTGTTTCCGACCTCCTGCATGATGTCAAATGTGGTCTTGCTACCGTTTTGCAGTTCTTTCTGAACTTTCTCGCTTGATATACCTATGCCATCCAATGCGGCTGCTGTTGCGGTGGTCATCTCTCGAAGTCTAAGATTACCCTCCTTGATGGTGTCAAGACCCTTATCAGAGAATATTCCCTGCTTGGTGGCGTTGGTTGATATAGCCACGAATTGCTCAGCATTCAATCCAGCTTCCTTTAGGTACGTTGGGTATTCCTTCACGTTCTCTAGGAACTCATCACTAGCATTCGCACCAGCCACAAAGCCATCTTGCAAGAGCTTTAGCGATTCTGATACACTGATGCCAAACTGCTTGCTCATTACATTTGCGGATTGCAAGGTTTCGCCAAAATCAACGGAAAACGTCTCGCTGATTGCCAAGGCTTGATTTCTCACTGATTTCATTTCGTCACCGAAAAGCCCAGTGAACTGCATGGTCTTGCGTGTGGCTTCCTCTATGCCCTTGTTGTAGTCATAGAACCATTTGAAAGCCATTCCGACACCAGCCACACCTGCCATGGCTAGGAAATAAGGGTTGGTCAATAAGGAAAGAGCCGTATTTTTCAACGCACCAAACTTTACCCTTAGGTCTTCCACAGACTTTCCCATTTCCATAACCTTTCCGATTCCAGTATCATCAACAACATCAAAACCGAAAAACTCGGTATTCTGTAGGTCGTCAGCCGCCTTCATCATGGAATCGTAATAGCTGCCGACACTGCGCTGGAATCTTCCAGTAGCCTCCTCAGCCTCTTTCAGCTCCTCTATCAAGTCTTGAATATGCTCCTGCATCTCCTGACCCTTGGAACTATCACGCTCGGCACGGCTCATCTCATCATAAGCCTTCGTGGCATTTGAAAGCTGGGCGCGCAACTGCTTCAAGCTGCCTTCCTGCTCGTTCTCGGTGCGCACGTTGTTCTGTATCTCCTTTTGCAGCGTGCGCACGTTGTAACGATACTCCTTGATGGTTGCGTTGATAGCTTCCGTCTGCACCTTCATTTCGTTTGTTGTGATGGTCTTGTCTTTTTCCTGCTGCTGCAAGTCCTTGATACTTGCCTTCAACTGGTCTATCTTTTCCTTGTATCTTATGATGCCATAGATTGCATCCTCGTACTTGACCTTGATGTCAAGAATCTGCTGTTTGTCTTCACTTACCATAGTTCGTTCTTTTTAGTTGTTTAACTCTATCATTGTAACCTCGCAATATCCGCTGCTTGTGGTCTTGATTTCGAGAACTGCGAAATATGCGCCATACTGTGCAAGGTACACTGGCTTCGTTTCGTCAAAATCTAGTATATCCAAGTCCGACAGATTGAGCCGTTCCGTGATTACGTGCGCCCTGGCGATACTTGCTGCAAGCTGCTTGTACTTCGTATCGAATATGTTCTGAAGGTCAATATCAAATCGAAGTGCAGCTTGCTCCTTATCATCTCTTAGCGTCATTATCCGCTCCTTGCATCCCTTATACTCTCCACCATTCTTCATGCCGAAAGAATCAAGTGTTCTTATCGGTATGCGGTTGTCATCGCTGGCTGCAAAAGGTAGCGTCCATGTGTTCTGCTCATAGCCCAAAGTCTGGTTGCTGATTACGAGGTCTGCATCATAGTCCCCGGTTGTCTCTTCGTCTTCCTTCCACTTGTAGCGGTTGTGTTGCATAAAGTCTGAAACGGAATACTCGCTTTTCCGTGGTGCACCTTGGCGGTCATACGGAATGAGTTTTCCGCTCCAGTCGTAGGCGTTCGCCTTGTTTGCCCAAACTCTGGTAAACATGATAAACTGCACTTGCGTGCTGTTGGTCAGTTGCCTAGGGAACGAGCCAGTTATCAAAGCTAGAAACTTAATGAAGTTTGTTACCTCGATTTCAGGCAGGTTTATGCCGATAGGGAAACTTCCACCAATCGGAACGCTGTCCCCACTCTTGACGCTCGCAGTGATTTTGCCGCCATAAACGGAAGGCATGTTGACTGTGTTTATTCCGTGCATGATAGTCTCAAACGTCAGTACATCGTCCTTCTTTAGCGATATAGTGTTTGTCCCTGCCGAAAGCAAATAAAGATAGCCATCGATAGCATATCTGCGTAGTACGACCGGGTACTTAACCTGCCCATCCTCGTATTTCAAATCTCCGAACTCGTATTCCTGCGTGGATGCCTCACCTCCGGTGGTACTTGGTGTTGTCACGGTCATTTTCACGCCCATAGGCAACTGAATCTCCGCTGCGTCTTCAAACTGATGTCTGACGTAGTATTGCACTTGCACATCAAAGATCAGTTCGCAATCCTTCGTTATCGTCAGTTTCTGTACATCACTGCCAGTGCTTGGTGTGACTGACGTCAATGAGTTGTTGACGGAAAAGGAAAGTGCTCCCAGTCCGTCACGGCTCTTAACGTCTGCGGTCAGATTACCGATGATTGTCTTGTCGTCTGCCTTGTTGTTGATTATAGGCACAACGAGGTTGTTCAACATCTTCTTTGCTTCATCATCCTGCCAAACGAAAGATACGCCCGACTTCCTCGCTATCCTTGACAATAGCCAGTTTACGGTCACACATGGCTGCAAGAATTTTGGGGACGTTTTATATTCATCCACCGCCACATCATCGCCTACGAAATCCTCCTTATTATCGCCATCTATCATTTCGTGCATAGGTGTCAGCCCGGTAACTGATAGCGACAGAGTGCTGTAATATTCGGCAGGTGCATTCACTACGAGGTATGCAGCCCTTGCCTCTCCTCTGATGGTGTATACTTCCAGCGTCTCATCTTCTCCGCTCACGGATATAACCCGCATGTACTTATCCAGTACTGCATAGCTTCTATAATCGCCCTTTCCTTGCGCTTGCACATTTGCCGTTGATGATGGCAAGAAGGGGATGAGAGCACAAATCGTGTCCGATGCGTTCTCTATATTTCCACTGATGTACTTTCCGACCTCTGCGCCAGTTCTGATGCGTCCACGGCTAGCCGAGTATTGTGTCGTGGTATACTTATTCCTCTGCACCAGATTAATACCAAAGTTATCTTTGCTTTCAATTCGGTATGGGTTGTAATAAGCAAAGAATATTCCCTTGTTCACGGCTTCCTCCCTTGTGTTTGGTTTGTTGTACTTTTCAAAAAGCACTCTGTCTGTCACTCCCAGTTCGTTCAGTTTCATTCCGCTCTCAAGTAGCTTCGTGAACGCTGGCATTATACCCCAGTAAATTGAAACCTCAATGTTTTCCTCGATACTCAGCACGCTCAATCGTCCGTCCTTGATAATTTGCACACCTCCACGGAAATAACTGCACTGGTGGAAAATAAAAGGGTATCTGCTGCCGCTCTTCGGTCTGTCCGCTTGCTGCAAAACTGAAAGGTTGTGCACCGTCCGTGGTAGCTGGATGGTGTACGTGTAGTTCGAGGTCATTTTCGTGACGTCACGAAAAAGGTTGCTCTTAATGTCGAGCACCACATCGGTGCTCTCCGGCAAATCCATCAAAACACCGTCTATATAAAGTTGCTGGTCTGTCATAATCTCTGAACGTTAATGTTATTTATTATCATTTCGCACACGAAATCCTGCAAGCAAGCTGTGCTCTTCGTGTAGCTTCCTGCCTTGATTGTTACGCTCGTCCACTGGTCTTCCTCGTTCATCCAGTCTCCCCCGAGGTACATGTCAACGACTGGGCTGCTGGCTAGGTCTTGCAGCATATCGAACGTATCACTGTCAACCAACGGGGCACAAAGTTTGATTGAATCCGTGCGCTCGTATCCCTGCCTTCTTCCGCTGTCGCCAACGTAGCCGTATATGTCGCTGTATCCGCTTAGATTGTTGCGTATGAAACTCAGGTCGCTGGCTATTTCTCTCGTTTCCTCCCCAGACGCAAATAGCCAATAGCGAATGAATCCGTGTCGGTCAATCCAACGCAGATAGATGCCGCTCTCGGTATCGTCTCTGTCAATGCGCAGCAATAGTGACTGCTTGCCACCGGCAGATAGACAGAAAGTAAGGTCGAAAGTATTGTTAAACGTTCCCTGCTGAATCTCTCCATCGTAGTCATAGATGTTCCAGTACCTTGCACCGCTTGGTAAGATGGCTGCATTGAAGTCTGTCATGTCGGTGTTCGGAATCTCAAGCAGCTTGTTGGGTGCTCCCTCGTAACCTATAAGCAGTTTGGTGTCCGCCTTACTTAAATACATACCAAAAGAGAACGGATAGTTGGTGAACCACGTAAGGCGTTTGTAGCCGTTCCAGGTCTCCCCGAACCTTGGCGCACCCCATACTACGTTCGTAGTGAATTCGATGCTCGCAAGCTGTCCGTCTCTGTCATCGTATGCGTTAACCTCAACTCTTATGTACTGGGATAAGTTATTGATGTCATAGTTTATCGTCCAGTTCACGCCTGCATTGATGCGTCCATCGAAAATGGCTTGCACGTATGCTTTGAAGTCTGTTATACACTTTCCGTTGAACGCCTCCACATTGTAGGCTCGTTCCGTTTCGCCACATCTTATTATTACCTCAATCCACGATAGGTTGCTTCCACTCGCTCTGATGATGCAAGGCAAGAATGCGAAGCACACTTCATCGGGGTAGAAAAAAATATATCCGTTGTTCACTGTCTGTCTCATACCGTCTCATTGTTTAGTTTGATACTTCCCACCGAAAGATGGATTAATGAAATAAGTCGCTGTCCGAGCCGCTTCATCGTGTCGGGCACGACGTTGCTGTATACGTCAGCCCTGCCGCCAGTCCGGTGCAGTTTAGAACCCTTGTTGGCGATGGTGTGGGCGATGGCTCCTGCCATGCTCATGTCGCCACGCTCTTGTGGTGTATACTTGTGCTGTCGCTGGGTCTTATAGGGGATAGGTCTGCCGTGCAGTCCCTTGTCCTTCATCCACTGCCTGATGATGCCACGGAAACTGTATGGTATCTTTCCTGCCCTTCGTCCGGTCTCAAGCACCCCGAATGGCTTGTGTCCCCAGAGGATGGTTTCGTCCTCGCTGGGCTGCTCCACCTTTAGGCTAGCTATCGTTCGCCCTGATGCGTTCTGTCCGTTGATACGAATGCGGTTGATGATAAGTTGCCGTGCTCTTTCAACCTCCTCACGCATGATGAGCGATGCCGCCTTGGGGTCGAATTGAATGCCTCCCTTGCTCATACCTCACAACCTCCTATGCTCTGTGTCAGCTGAAGGGAGTACATTACGCCCGACACGATCGTGCTCAAACGCTCGATGATGGTCTCGTAGTACTGCTGCCCTTCCAATGGTTCGAACTGGTGCGACTGGTTGATGGCTCGTATCATCCTTGCCCCTGCCACCTTCATTCGGTCGATGCACTCTCCGTTGTCTTCTCCTTCCGCTGCTCTCGGTACGGTGTCGAGATAAGCCAGGGCAACGTTCACGGTGTCGTATACTCTGCCGTTGCGTATCTCTGTCGTGCCGCTGGCTGGGATGATGCAGACGATTGCCGGATAGCTCAGTTTCTCCAGCTTGGTGTCTGCTGTGTCCCAGTCCTCGAATAGGTAGGTGTAGTCTGGTAGCGTGTCTGCTGCCAGCTGCTTTAATGTTTCCCTTATTGTTGCCATAATTATCTAGATTTACGTTTCATTTCTTCCGCTTGCAACTTCTGCAGGTTCCGCTCGTACACGCTTCTCTTGTTGTCCATTTCCATGCACTTGTAGATGCGAAGCCATGGCGTTTTTAATACTTGGTCGTGGTCGCTGATGCCCATCCTTACCGCATACCAGTCCAGCATGCCGAACAGTCCGAACCGTAGGGTATCGATGCCTGCCTCCTTCTCCAGTCTCGTTGGCTTCGCTGTGTCTGTGCTCTCGAAGAGCTTGTTGATGCGCTCCACCTCTGATGTAACCCAACCGATGAGCATAACGACATCAACCGCCCTAGCCTGCTCCACTTCCTTGTGGCTCAGACCGAGGACGGTTGTCACTATCTGATACAGACTTTCTTCGCTGTCTGATAGCTGGGAAAGGTCAATCAGCTGCCCGATGGAAAGCTGGTTGAGATTGCCGGGCACTTGTTTCCCTCCGACAAACGCTGGTCGTGGCTGCTTGCCGATTTTGTAGCTGGTGTGCCTAGCAACTGCCAGCCAATACTTGAATGTCGTGTTCTTATCCATACGCTTTATATTTTTTGTCGTTATCTTTGCCTTAATACGTGCGCCCTAGCCGTTCCGTGGCTTGCTACGGATAACTTCTTCAAGGCTACGTATCGTATTGCGTCTATTCCGTGATTAAATGCGTCTATAGGCTGGTTCGTGTCCTCTCCATCCCTTGACTTCTTCCACTTGTATTGCTGCATGTTCCCGATGATGCCGTGGCTGCGTCTTGTTATATTGATGCGAAAACGCTTCAAAATGTCGATACCGTTGTTGATACTGTCCGCTCCCTTGGTGCTGCCGATTATCCACAGCCCTCGGTTGTGTATCTCCTGAATGCTCTTAGGCTCTGCCGAATCCGCAATGATAAGGTCTCGTTTCGTCCGTCCTTGTTCCTTGCATCGGTCTGCGATGTCATCGTTCGTCATTCCAGGCTGGTAGATTTCTTCGTCCACCCATAACTCTCCGTGCGCCAATATAACGTGCTCCAGCGCAGTTGGGTCGTTGGTGAATCCGAAGTCCATACCCCTGCATTCCATCTTCCACTCCTCCCTTGGTGGCAGCTTGTCAACGATGCCCCAGTTGGTGAAGATAAGCCCGGTTATCTTTCCGGTTAGTCCACGCGCATATACTCGCCACAATTCTGGGTCGTCAATCTCTTCAATCTTTTTATGCTCCTGCGCCGTGAGAAATCTGTTGTTTCGGTGGTCGCTCAGTATCAATCGGCAGTCATCCCTGCCGATGATGTTGTTGTGCACCCAGAAGCGTGCGCTTGGGTTGTAGTCTATGAATACCTGCTTACGTGTTCGGATGGCAAGCTGCCAGAACACTTCGTAGGGCACACCGTTCGCCTCGTTCACGAACAGGTAGTCACGCTTACCGTTCTTAGCATCCTGCGCATCTTGGTAACTCTTGAACTCGATGATTGAGCCGTTCTTTCCTCGGTAGCTGCTGTCGCTCTTGTTGTTCTTGAACCAGTCCAGCAACTCTGCCCTTGTGTGCAGGATGGTGTCGAGGTCTCGCATGGCTCCCACCTTTAGGTTCGGGAGGTCTTGACCGCACACCGTGATAATTGCCATCGGATGCTCAAAAGAAAGCACTATAAGACGCTGCATGATGGTGTATGTCTTCCCCGAGGACGTGCCTCCTTGGTTCACTAGGAACCTTGGCTTTACGTCCGCATTCGGGTCATACAGCTCACCAATAACGTCAAATAGTGCCATTCTTACAAACAATAAAACTTAAAACAAAATTATGGTAAAAAATTATTCTTTATCCAATCCTTCACGCTCGATTACTTCCTGCTCGCTGGATGCACACTGGTGTCCAGAGTTGATGTATCGTACCTCGATGCCGCCTTGGAAGCCTGCGTTCAGGTCGAGCACGACCTTATCCAGTCCGAGCAGCTTGCAAATCTGCGTTTCTGCCTTGATGATGATGTCGAGGTAGCGTGGTTCTCCGAATCCTCGCTTCTCGGCATCGTACATTATCGCCTTAACGGTCTCGATGGAAACCTGCCTCCCTCGCTCATCTAAGACTGGCTGTCCCTGCTGGGTCGCTGTCTTTTCGTGGTAGTCTTCCTTGGATTTCTCCCAGGCATCCCAGGCTTCACGTATTACCAGCTTCAACCTTGCCACCTCGCTGGTTATCTTTTCGTCTGTGTCGGTCAGTCTCTCTTCCCTCCACTCCTTCAATAGCCGCTGAATGTCGCAGTGCGCTTGATTGTATTTCGGTCTGTCGAGCCGTTTGCGAACCTCTGCCGTGATTTCTCGCTCCGTCCATCCTCTGCGGTATAGAGGTGCGATAATCTGCAGGCGGTTCTCGATGTCGATTTTCTGCGCTCGATGTTTGTTGTTATTACCTTGTGGCATACGATTCTTGATTTAAAATTTTGCTCCGTTGTACTTGTATACGATGTTTCCCTCGCTGTCTCGTTCGTCAGCTGGCAACATTGCCCCTTCGAACATCTTGTATGGCGAGTGCGCTGCCTGCGGATTGTTCCAGCACCACTTCATGTAGTCGGCTGCGCTCATCGTGTAATACTTCGAGTACTTCTCTCTTGTTCCCAGGTTCATCGCCTTCTCCAGTCTCGCCCTCAAAAGGTTCTCTGCATCAAGCTTGATGTCGCTCCACCTCACGTATCCCTTGCGCTTGCAAATGTTCAGTGCTTCGCACATCTGCCCCCTGCTGTAGTTCCACGTTGGCGGCAATCCGCAGCAACTTCCGTTGTGGCAAAGTTCCTTGAAGTGTGCGTCCGATACATAAAAGCGCATTCCCAGCTGGTCGCACAGTTCCTTCATATTCCTGAAGAACGGTTCTTTAACCTTGCGGTTCAGTCTCAGATAGCCGGACTGTACGCTGTACTTCTTGTAGAATGCGAGAATGTCGAAACCTGCCATCTTGCTGATGGTAGGCAACAATTCCCTCAATGTCGGGCTTCTCGTTTCCAGGCAGAAGAATTCAGTGCTCAAAGCTGTAGCCCCTCTGTTGAATGCTTCCTTGATAAGGTCGAGGTACGTTGGCGTGCTCACTCCGATGATGAAGGGTCTCAGTCTCAGCGTTGCACCTCCTGCTCCTGCATTGGCGATGCGCTCGATGGCTTCAAGTCTTGCTTGTGGGCTTTCCACCCCTCGCTCTATTACTCTAGCCTTCTCTGCATCGCTGGTGATGATTGAGAACTTGAAGTTCCAGTTCTTCTGCCCTCTGATCAAGTCCATATATCGCTCATCCTTGGTGAACCACGCTCCCTTGGTCGAGAAGCAAAGCGGATAGTCTATATCCTTGAAGAAACGCAAAAGTTCCAGTGTCGTTCCGTACTTCCGTTCGAAGTTGTCGAACTGGTCGCTCATACTTCCCCACTGCATAACCTTGCGAGCCTTGATGTATGGCGCAAAGTCTCCACCGTGCTTGTCGGGGTCAATGAACATTCGCTTGATGCGCTCAACGCTCACGTCCTTAACCTCCTTGTGCAGGTATTCCTTCTTCTTGCTGCCAATACCTCGCTGGTTCTGAGCAAAACAATACATACAGCCAAAGCTGCAATTATTGTAAGTGTCAAAAGCCATCGGCATAGAGCAGTCGGGAAACTCGTATGTTATTCTTGGCGTGTTGCCGTAATGTTCTGCCATAACAATATCATTTTACAAATAGTCAGTTATCGAAATTGGAAGGGTCATGCGTGAACCTACGTACCTGCATTCGTTCTTCCTTGTTGCATGTTTCTTGACAAGTTTTGGATACTTGAAAAGTAATCGCTTGCAGCACCGTTCGTTAACGCTATCACCTTTGCTGTTCCATAGTTCGTGACAACCGCCTTTCGTGTGGAGTGTAGCTGTCAGAAACAAATCATTGAACCGGACAGTCTGGTTGCCCATGCTTATATGATGCAATATGAACTCGAAGTCTTCCTTTAAAGGCTGCAGCGGGTCGAATTTCTGTTCCGATGGGTCTACAATCCCCATAAAGCAACCAAGCATCTGAATATTGGTGGTAATTGTATTCTTCATGAAGAAAGTGTTGTCCAAAGTGTAGCACCCCCAAACCCTGCCGCCAATCTGTCTTGTAAGTTCGAAGGCGGTTCTTACTAACTTATCCATCTGTGCCTTGGTCTCAACGGTGTGCGTCTTGCGACTTCGGTCAATCCAGTTAATGGCTCGCACCTTGTCGCTGAGAATGACAACTCTCTGATTTCCGAGGTGTTCCACCATATAGTCGAGTATGGCGTTTTTGTTGTCGCTGATATTCTTACCTTCTTGGTAGATTATCGTGGCCATATCCCCATAGATAGGTTCATACTCCTTGAAATCCTGCTCGCACTGCACCGCCAGCAGTATCTGTTCCTTCGGGTAGCCCAAACTGTTCAGCAATCTCAACATCGGTTGTCTATCCTTGCGGTTGTAGCTGGCTATGCCAAAATAAAAATCAAACCTTTTCATCTTCAATTCTCTTTCTTAGTTCCGTTGACGATAAACCATGCTCCCTGCTGGTGTACACGATAGGTATTCCAAGTTCCTCGCAGGTATGCTTTGCCGTGAAATCTATCCCAATGTAGTCACTACCAACAAAGCGCACATCGATTGATGGTGCAAGAGTCTTGATGCAAAGGTCTAGGTCTCTCTCGCTCCCTAATGCGATGGTATCATCCACACCCTCGCAATGCTTCACTTGATACATGCGCTCAAACATCGATTGTATCGGTTCGTTCTTTCCTTGGCGGTCGTGCACACCACACATTACCCCAACGATGAGATAGTCGCAATGTTGCTTGCACTCCTGGATCATGGCAACGTGCCCTGCATGGAAAAGGTCGCCAACCACCGATGTAAAACCTACTTTCTTTCCGTTTCTCATATTTCGGCTGTATTAAAGTGTTCTATTAATCTGTTTGCAACATCAACCCTGCCGAGCTTCCTTGCGTAATAGAAGACACGGTAGAAATGGGTTCTTTCCAGTATCTTGATGGCTTCCAGTTCCTCGCTTGAAAATCTTGCATCGAAGTACTGCACCAGTCGCTGGTCGTGTTCCAGTCCGACAAGTCCTGCATCAAGCCACCGAAGGCTCGCTCTCACCTTTGCAGCATCCAAAAGCCAATTGCTGATTTCTTTTTTCTGCGATGGGTCGATATAGATTAGCGTGCCGCCCTGTACGATGATGTTCGTCAGTGATAAATCACCATGGCAGAAAGTTCGCTTCTTTAGTATCTCGCATTCCGTGATGCCGTGGCAATCATACTCCAAACCCGCATCGCTGGCTCTCTTCTCGCAATAGTTCGAATAGCCTTGCAGGTCGTTCTCTCCATCAAGCGATGGAAAGTTTCTTATATCCTCTATGATGCGCCTAAGTACTCGAATATTCACTTTCAAGTACGCTGGTGTACCAGAAACGTGCTGCATATATAACTTTCCAAGCTGCACGCAATAAACGGCAGGAACGGTAATTCCGTACGTTTTAGCCTGCTCGTACCACTCTGCCTGCTCTGCTACATTCTTTGCGGTCTTGACAACAATTTCCCCGACACGCTCGACAGTCGCACCACTCAGCCCTCTGTAGCTTTCGATAGTGCTGGCTGCGAAGTCGTGCGCTGCCATTGCCTTATCGTCAATGTATATGTCTCCAAGCGGTTTTCCGAAGATTATGCAGTCTACCTTGATGCCGTATCGCTGTAAGAAACGTTCGATGGCTGGTCTGTTCTTCTTCTCTGCCATCTTCACATCTCCCTTGCAGCTGTTCATGCCCCTTGCAGTATGCAAGACAACCTCAACATCATTGAAAGTTTCTCTCATCTCTCCAAGCTTGTCGATTACAGACTGTATGGGCTGCGAGTGCTCGTAGTCTCTGTTCTCTGTCTTGGAGAGGGTGTCATCTAGGTCAATTATTACTTTCATATCTGAATTATTTTTGTTAATTTTCGCTTCTGTGTACGTCAAACGTTGAAGGTTGGTGATTGTACGTTCAACGTGCTTTCGTACGTACCAGCGTATTTATTTCAGTTCCTCGCCTTCAACATCGTAGTTATGCTTCTCGATTGCGTCAAGTCCCAGCATATCTGCCACGGCTTGTGCGTCCTCGCTGCGATATACGATGATGATGCGCTGCTCTTCGTCCTCTGCTGGCTCGTAGGTCGTGGCTTCCTGCTGGATTTCCCAGGGGTTCAATCCCCATCGCTGCATATCGTCCACGTCAAATGCTTCCTTTAGCTTCTCTTCATCCCAGCTGCCAAAATAGACGTTATCCTTGATGATGAACTCGTCCGTCTCTTCATCGGATAGGCTGTCAGCCATAACGACCTCGACTTGCGGTTCTGCCTTCCACTTCTCCCAGTGGCTGCAAAGCTGCTGCTTCTCTCCATCGGTCAGTTTCACGGCTACGGCTTCAATCGCTCCCTTGATTGCTTCGTCTTCCATCTGCTCGATGTTGAGCAGGGCACGGAAGCGCATATTACCTCCGAGAATAACTCGGTTCTCATTGCAGACGATTGGTCTCATCTGCAACATCTTCGGAAACGTCAGAATACTCTCAACGAGTTTCTGCATCTGCTGTGGCTCTATGGTTCGTGGGTTGTCTTGGTTCTCCACAAGGTCGTGCAGGTTGATGTTCTCGATTTTATTCTTCTCCATTGTCTTCCTCCTTTCCTTCTTGTCTTGGTTTCAGTTCATCAAAGTTCCAGACGATGCGGTCGATATGATCAACTCCCAGCAACTTGGCAAGGAATGGCTCATCGGCTGGCTTGTAGTGAATGATTACGTTCTCACGTGGCAAAACGCCATCGCCCATTATCGTAGGCAAGTCGTCAGGAGTTAAGTCTTGCCCTTCGATTTCAGGAGGTAGTTCCCCTGCGAATGGGTCGCCTTCTTGGTCGTCCTTGTCTTTCTTCTTGCACTTGCTGGTGCTGCTTGCTTCCACTGGTGCTGGGTTCCAGACTGGCATACCCCAGTTCTGAAGCTGTGCGCTGTCCAATCGGTTCGCAAGGTCGTTGAAGTCCCAGTTGCCGAAGGATAGGTTGTCTTTAATCATGAACTCCTGCTTTTGTGCTTCTGTCAAGTCTGATGCGCTCACCACGGTAACTGTTGGCTGCTGCTGCCATCCCTGCCAATACTCCATCAATGCGGATTGCTCCTCATCGGAAAGACGCTGCTCTGCATCCAGCTTCACTTGAATGCCTGCTTCGTCCATCGTGACAATGTGCTGCAAGGCTTTCAGTCTCATGTTGCCACCCAATGCATGGAAGGTCTCATCAATAACAATCGGGCGCAGGGTCAACATTCGTGGGAACACGATGATGCTCTGCACAAGCTTCTGAAAGTTCGCTTGACTTATCTCTCTAGGGTTCGCTTCGTTCTCGCTGACCCTTGATAGTGCGATTTCTTCTGTTTTCATTTTCTTCTTGTTTTAAGTTCGAAATTCGTGCTTACCTGATAAACACTGGCGCAAAGATACAACTTTTTTGCTTTAGTTGTTTGTTCTTTGCACACTTTTAACTTTTTCCAACACTTCGTTTTTATCTTATCCATCAAAGGCTCTGATGGTTTTCTGCAGGGTTGTCTGCGGTTTCTTCGGCATCACTCTGACCGGGTATCCTGCACAGACCCACGCGAGGAGAAGTGCGTCTCTCTGGTCTTGGTTCATTCTCGGCATTTTCTCTCCTGCGCTTACAAAATAAGCAATTTCGTCTTGCGTGATTTTTCCGTCTTTACCCTTCCAGCACTTCTTCAGTGGCTTGATGATTTCGCAGGGGATATTGTAGTGTTTGCAGCACTCGACAATCAAGATTCCGGTCTGATGGTTCATTCCGGTAGAGCGTCCGATTGCTGCTGCCTTGACTGCTGTCATGAAACGATTAAGCACATGCCAGTTGCTTTTGTTGAGCCAGCCGCCTTCAATAACGACCTTAATCTTCTTGCAACTCTCGTTCATTGCCTTAAGGTAATCTATCAAAGCTGGGAAGTTCATTTTATAAGCGAGAAACTTCTTGTCGTCAAAGACTGCTCCAACTCCGCTTTCCTGATTGTCGGGGTCGATTCCGATTATAACTGTTCCTTTTTCCATTTTTTTCTTTAAAGTAATTATTTTGTTTGAATTTCACGCATAAGCGTTTATTTTGTTTTGCTGGTGTAGTTTATTATCCAACACCCTTTACGTGCGCATATACGTGCGCACATGCGTTATTATCCCTATCTTTCCCCTACCCCTTTCTTTCCCTTCTTTTCGGTTGCGATAGAGAAAGCTGGCAGGGATTCCGGAAGTTGTGCCTGCGGGTGCAAAATAAATGAATAACAAAATGAATATGTTGCAGGGTTCTTCCTTCTTCCACCGCCAGCCGAATGAATAAAAGCATAATTTTCTAACGATTTCTTTTTCTTACTTCCTCATGTACCACCTCGCTTTCTTTGTTTGTTGTCAGACTTCGGGAGATGCGTTTCCGGCTCTCATATCGTAATTTCAAGATGTTATAAGTTTATTTGTTTTGATATTAGAGCCTATCTCCTTCTGTCCTCGCTGGTTAAAAACTCTATTATTGAACTCACGACCGATTATTCTTTTTGTTTTCGAGCAGCCATGCCAGATGCGCTGCCTGCTGCGGATTCTTGAACATGGATAGAGCCTTCTCTACGTCCGGCTTCTTCCTCTCATGCATCGCTCTGTCGGCTACCCGGTTCTTCGTACCGTAGTTCCGGTAGTGCTTACTCCAGTACTCCTTTTGATACGCCCGGTATTTTTCCCGGTTTCTCTTTCGCCACTCCTTCGTGGCTCTGAGGATCTGTTCCCGATGTTCCTGGTAGTACGTTCTGTTCTTCTCCCTTGTTGCGAAATCGCTCATTGCATTCACTTATTGCCTGATGTTCTACATATTGCTTGCGTGCCGGGCAGTATATGCCATTTATGCAGTTTCGCCCAACATCGCAAGCCTTGCAAAGTTCGCTCGCCATACGTCCTAGAATGGCAGTTTCTCGGTGTCGTGGTCAGTGAATATGAGGTTCTCATTTCCCTCGTATGGGATACAGCAGGAGTATTCCGATGATTTTCCGCTGCGGAGAGGCAAGACTTTATATCTATAATTTGCTCCCTCACCACGGTCACGAACAAATAACGCTGGAAACCACTCGTATTCTTTTCCATCCCTCACCAGCACCTTGTCGAAAGGCTTGAAGGCTGGCTGCTCCTTCGCTTCCTTCTCTTTCTTCCAGATGGCATAATGCTTGTTGAACAGTTCTACTTCGAGCTCTGTCGCTTCTCGAAGTTCCTTGCTAACGCTGATACGCAGGTCGAAGGCTTGGTCGGTCACGAACTTCTCGGTCTCGATTTCGTACTGGTTGCCGAATGTCAGCGTATCTTCGCTTTCGTTCTTGGCAATGAGCTCTCCGATGATTGTCAACTCTCCGTCCTCATCGTCCTCGTTGAAAACGTAGAGTTTGCCGATTTCAAACGTAAGTTTCGCTGGCTTCTCAATCTCCAGTGTTTCCCGGTTCAGCTTTCCACCGAGCCGCTCTTCAATGGTGTTGATGTAGGTCTGAGCTTCTTCTTTATTTGCTTTGTTGAAATCAGATGTTTGCATGTAGTATTCATTCTCTTCAAAGCTCACCATACTACCCCCTTCTTCCCATAGATAATGCTTGCCTCTAAATTTTGTGTAGGCATCATCCTCAAACTTTTCAAAGATAATATGTACTTCTCTGTCTTTACTGACGAGCACGTCTCCCTTCTTGAAGAACTTGCTCCAATCTCTCATTTCTTTCGAAGGGAAGAGCAGAATTTCTCCTTCTTTATCGATTTTTCCGTTCTTGTCGAAGAAGTGTTCTCTTCCAGCTCCGTCCTCAGTCCAGATTGCTTTCGCACTGTCCTTGTCGTTTGCCATTCCACTGTGCCACACCCTTCCGCATATTGGCGTGTACAACTCTGTACCGTACTCTTCATCTTTGAGTATCTCGTAAATATCAATATCTTTCTGTTCCATTGTCTGAATGTTTTTATTGTTTGCTATTCTCACTTTCATAATCTGAATGTTTTTTTATTGTTGCTTATAACTTCACTCGTCCGAGTTTAAAATAAAGTTCCAACAGTTCCTGAGTATTGAGCCAGAAATCGGTGTTGCCAACGTATACGTGATGTCGGTGTTCGTCTGTTATGATTTCTATCTTTTTCATTTATCTGCGTTTAAAATTGTTCGTGTCCGCATTGTAATCCTTCAGGATACATTCAAGTGCCTTTACCTCATCATCTGCCAGCCAGATGTCTCTGTTGTCAACTGACAGATGATGAAGACCACACTCACGGACCAGTTTTATATCAACTCTGTACATAGCTAATACGGTTTATGATAACTATTTAAAAGGTTCTAGTTGCGGATGAATGATGTCTGCCCGCTTCTTCTTAGCCGCCCAGAGAAGGAGGTTGGTGCTCTTGGTTCCAGCATTCTTCTCGAGGTCTCTGATGATGCAGGTCAAAGCATCGTGCTCCGCTTCTTTCTCATTACCGTAGAAGATGCTGAGAGTGTCATATCTACTCGGGTAGGCAACCGGGCTGTCGTACCCATGCTTTCCCTTCTGAATGCTGTAGCCCCATATCCAGCCGAACTGGGTGTTGGCGGTCATTACCTTCCATCCCCAGTTGTCTGCACCCTCTACGGCATACTCGATTACGTGCGGATTGATGCACTCATCCTTGATGTTGTACTTGAAGCCTTCATGCTCTGCGACCGGCTTCTTGATGTCGTAGCTGTTATCGGTCAGCCATTTGAACCAATCGTCCGATGTCTTGAAGACGAGCCCTGCGGCTCTGCATTCATGGAAAAACAACTCGTTCATAGCGTAATCTCTATAAAGTGACACTCGGCACAAAATGCGCAAGCACAATACCCGTTCAGTTCCTCTTTATCAAGGGCGCAAACATTGCAGCCACTTTCATTACGAGTATCATTCTTAACTTTGAGAACCTTGCCTTCTACGTTCAGAAGCGTACCTTCCTCGAACTCCTTGCTTAATTCGCTAGGTTCATTAATTACAATTGCTTCTTCTGCCATAATTCTTTCGTTTTAAGTGTTTAAAATCTGTTTGCCTTATAATTTACCGCCCGAAGCGTGAAAACGTCCCAGAGCGGCTTATTTTGCCCTCATTTGTTATTTTTCGGGCTTCCAGTCAATACCCAGCCGCTGCAGAACTCCCTTCTCGTAGTATCTTGTCAGCGAATCCTTGGCTGGCTTGTTGTTCGGGTTCTTCTTCAAGTCTGCAAGGTTCTGCTGGATTACCCACCGGAACTTGCTGTCTTGGCTCTGCTGGCTCGCTGGCTGCTGATGCTTGGCTTGCTCGTAGAGCTCCCCGATGCTCGGTCTTGCTGTTGCCGCAGGATCCTGCGCCCTGGCTGCTGCCGATTGCGGCTGCTGGCTTGTGGCTGGCTCGTTGTTGAAGTTGCCTTCCAGCACCTTTGCGAAATTCTGCTCATTACCGAATATCCAATCAAACTTTCCGAGCCAGCCATGCTTATTATTGCCGTTCATGAAGTCAGATGCCATCGCAATGTCAATTACCCGGTACAGAGTTTTCACGTCTCCCTTGCATTGACGAACCCTTGCCTTGACCATCACCTTGCGGTTCTCAGTCATGAGCGTAATAGGCGGCATCGCACTCTTCGTCTCATCATGCTTGCGGTTCCAGTATTCCTTTACGGCAGCGTAGTCTATCTTTTGAGATTTCGAACCCTTGCCGCCACCGGGTGCTTCGGTCTTGACCGATGCACTCTCAATACCTTCTTTAGAAGGTTCTATATCTGTTTCTTTAGAAACATCATTATCATCAACATTATCATTTACATATTCATTATCATATTCATTATCATATAAGGTTGTTTTTTTAACCTCTTGGTTATTTTGGGTTGTTTTTTTAACCTCTTGGTTATTTTCACAACCAACTGGTTGTTTCTTTCTTGCGTTCTGATTTCCCTTCGGAGCACCACCCTTTCTACCGTTTGCTCTCCATCGTTCTACCTTCTCTTCGTACTTGGCTTTATTCCGTTTCATATCGTCAACGATAAACCCGAAAGCCATACGCACGACTGGTTCGAGACTGATAGTCTCCCCATCCCTTGCGTAGAGAAATATCGCTCTCGTCAGTTGCCCGAGTTGTTCATCGGTCAGCCCCTCGATAAGAGCGTAGTATGATGTGTATAAGATGAATGAATCGTTCATAATTTTATTCTGATAATGATAATTTCTTCTCCAGCTTCCGTTTGAGCACAGTAGCCATGCGGATTTTGTTCCGCTGGCTTGTGTCGGTCGGTGCTGTTACTTTCCCACCTAGGGAAATATAATTTCCCAACTGGAGAATTATATTTCCCTAGGTGGGTTTTTGATATATGAACGCTAGCCATAAGCCCTGCCTTTACTTAATGAGTAGCCTTCGTGCTCCCTGCACCTGCTTGATGTACTTGGCGCACTCTTTAGGATGGTCTGCCAGATAAGCCTTGGCATCGAACTTCTCGCTTGCCTTCGGTGCTTTCCACGTTGCCAGCATCTTGCCGTTTCCGTCCACGATACTCTCTGCGTCACCGAAGAACAGCTTCAAGTTGTCCTCAATCTCATCCTGCTCGGTCTCCAGTTTCTTGTTCTGATCCTTGAGTTCCTTGAGCCTAGCAATCTGTTCGAGTATCTCCTGCGTTGCGGTCACTTCCTTGCCAGCTACATGTAGAGGAGACTTCAGGAGAACGTCTTGTGCGCTGTAGGCTGGCGGCTCTTGGTCGCCCACGATGTAGTCAAGCCAGAACTTGGTTATCTCGTCCCTCATCCATCCGAAGAACTCGGGGTCGAAATCGATGTCACGGTAGCCGAACTCCCTGCCTGCTGTCAGCCAGGCAAGTGCTCCATCCTTGTATTCTCCCACTCCGAGGTTCATCTGAAGCTGGCAGAACCAATGTTTCGGAAGGTCGTCTGCATCTATCTGCATCTGCGTTGTCTTGCACTCGAGGATGCTCTTGCTTGCTTCGTTGTGTGTTGCCCCGGTTCTCCAGAAGGTTCGGTCTGGACTTACTCTCAGATACGGAGTATCGGTGTTCGTGATGGTGTAGTCGTCCGTGCTCGCCTTGATGATGTGGCAGTGGCTCTCTCGCTTGAAGAACTGCGCCACGGCATCCTCCAGCAGGTGTCCTGCAACCATCGCAAAGTTTTCAACCTTTGGTGGGTCGATGCCCTTCTTGCGTCTCCATAACTGGTATGGGGTCTCCCACGGATTCAGTCCCAGTACTGTGCCTGCCTCTGATGCACCAATTCCCTTTGAGCGGTTCTGTAACCACTCCTCTCTGCTTTTGTATTTAATTATCTGTTTCATTGTCTGAATGTTTTTATTTATCAAAAAAGAATTTTCTAGCTGCTGCAAGAACGACCGAGCGAAGGAATTCCTCCTTTTGCTTTGTTTGACCAATTCCGCTCGCGAGGGAATTGGCTTTACCGTGGTAGGAAATATGGAAATCGAATCCTTGGTTTCCGTCTTCGTCTACATCTCCAGTCGGCTCTATTGCAACAAGCAGGTAGTTTCTTTCTTCCTCGTCTTCCTCTGCCCATGCATTGAAACCATCTGTGGTTCTTTTGAAGTACTTGTCGATGGTGCTCTTGTGTTTCTGATTGTTTTCTTTTTCTGCCATAATTTTTACTGAATGTTTAAAAGTTGCCGCAGGTTCCCTATAATCTGGTCAGGTTCCCACCCTGAAGGTTGCCCTGCGGCTAATTGGGAAACGCTATAACATTATAAACTAAACTACTTCTTAGCTGCTGTGCCAGTCTTTCCTTGGCTGCGGCTCATTGCCTTCTCAGCCTTCTTCTGTGCGCTCTCGGCTGCTGCCTGCGCCTGCTGTGCGATGGCTTCCTGCTGCTTTGGCTTCTTGAAGGTCTCCTCTACTGTGGTCGTACCTTCCTTGATGGCGTTGTACACACCAGCCAGCTTCTGAATGTCCTCTGCCGTTACTTCCTCGGCTGATTTCTTGCCCAGGTATTCCAGCAGCATAAGGTCTGTTACCTGGTACACTTGGAAGCAGGCTACGCAGCTCTTCCACTGGCTCTGTACGCCAGTCTGCTTGATGTGCTCAAGTGCCTTTGCCTGCACTTCCTTCACCACGCTTGCAATCAATACCTGCGGCACGACCTTGCAGATTGCGTTACGCTGGGCGATTGCCACAGCTGCATTGCCAACTACAACCTGCATATCCTGCGAGAAGGTGTAGCCCTTCGATGTCAGAATGCTGCGCTTCACTTCTACAGAGTAAGCCACGTTGCTCTCGAGGTCGTGGCAGACGCCTTGTGCCGTGATGGTCTTTCCATCGTTTGCGATGATGCGACCCGCGATGCGCAGGTTCTTCCAGCATGCGGAAATGATTTCCGTGAACCTAACACTAGGACCCTCAATAACCGATACTTGACCATCCTTGCCCTTGCGCTCTAGGTGATAGAAGCAGTTGTATGCCACATCATCGTCCATGGCTGCCAATGCTACCATATTCTGCTTGCATTGCATGATGTCTCTCGGGAACTTGTGCGCTGTTGCAATCTGTCCGTCAATCTCCGAGCGGTTGATGGCTTCCAGCATTTCGCCACCGCTTACTTGAATAATTTCATTTTCCATAATTCGTTCTTTTTATTGTTCAACTTATTGTTCATTAACTCTAGTGGAAGGCTGGGGATTCGAACCCCAGTTGACTGCCAAAACTTACCCCCCCCTTGCCAGCTGCCGAGGGATGCCCTTCCGTTGCAGGGCGCACGCTGTCGTTTCCGCATATTGCATGGTAAAAACAACTAATTTTAGATAACCTTGAAAAATGAGTTTTGCGTGCGCCCTTTGCCCTGCCGCTGCAGGGAACCATATAATAATTGTTTAACATTTTGTGGTCAAACCAGTTGAGCCATAAGGCTGTCGAGCCTGCTTTCCTCGAAGGCGTCCATCGGGTCTTGGTCTGCGTATTGGCTGTTCTCCTCCAGCCAGTCGTCCATCACGTCCTGATAGTTGACGCAGCCCTCGATGGCTTCCTCCAGCCGCTCGCTGTCGTTGTTGCTATTCTTGTGCGTCACGACCGCTATGTTCCCGGTTCTGTCGCACCATACGCAGATGTTGCCTGCCTTGGTCTTGATGTCTACCCTTGCAACCGCTGGTCGCTGTGGATCACGGTCTAACTCCAGCCAGATAGCATCGTACATTGCCTCTTCGCATTGTTTGATAATTCTTGGTTCCATAATGCTAAATTCTTCTTTTAATCACGACATTCCATTTATCTTCCGGGAAAATCTGACGGATAGTTTCGATACATTTATTAAGTTCTTTGAGTGAGCAAAATGCTTCCACCATGTCACCTTCTTTGTACCATTCCCATCTTTCAGTGTCTGCCGCTTCCTCTTTTGAAAGAGGTCTGACTATACTCGCTTTGAACCCCTGGTACTCGTTAGGAATTTTTATACCACCACAGTATCCTCCTATAGTTGTGTTTCCGTTTCTGTTTTTCACAGGAATACTAATAGAACAATAGTAATGCTCTGCTCCACCACAATAACCTATATAAGAAGTTATGTAAAACTCCACATCACGCTTTCCTTTCGTATATCCACCTATTGTGGTATATTCCTTACCATTAAGGCAGAAGGTGAAGCCTTCTCCAATCGTGCTAGGGATAGGAGCTTCCATTTCCGTAATATCGGCTCCACGTTCCACTCGTATCATTTCTTTCCAATTCATAACCTTACCGTCTGATTAAATAGTTAAAGAATGTCAGACGTGCGTCCGCAAGCGTCTGCTTGTTGAACTCGCTCATAGGGAGCACCGGAACTCCGTCCAGTGAAAGGCAAAGCATATTGTCGAACTCCCTTACCTGAATGCGTCTTTCCGCTTCCTTCATGGTTGCCAGTCGCTTGTTGTCCTTTCGCTCCTGCTCCCACTTGGCGGTAAGCTGCTTCGCTTTTTCGTAGGCATTCATCATAGGGCAATCCTCCAGACTTTTTTAATCTCGCTGCCCTCGAAAACCTTGCGGTTGTCGATTCTGCGGAACTTGACCTTAATCTTACCCGCCTGCAACCATCTGCGCAGGGTGTTTCGATGGATGCCCAGCACCTTGCAGGTCTCTGTCATGGTGTATCTGCCTACGTCAGCTACCTTTGGTTCTTCGTTCGTCATAACTAAGCCCTCCAAAAAATTAAAGTTACTAATACGATGGCAACTGCCAGGCTTATTACTTCGTCACTTGTGATAATCTCGATAAACTTCTTCATACGCTCTGAATGTTTAAATGGTTCTACTTGATTATTTGCGCACGGCTGCACGTCTCTTCTTTGGTGTTATCAATCCAGCCTTGATGAGGATAACACGCACGTTCTGCTGGGTGCAACCAACACGCTGTGAAACTGCGAGCATTATTCTGCTGTCTGAGGTCTCGGCAGGTGCCTTTGCTCGGAAATCTGCAAACATCGCTATGATGTTCTTCTTTCTTTCGTCCTGCTGCTTCTGCAACGGTGTTCGAAAATCATAATTAAAATTTTCTCCCATTTTATTTGTATTTTAAATTATTTTCTTTATCTTTGCAAAAGAGTTTTTAAACTCGTTTCTGAAATCGTTTGCAAATATAAAACAAATATTTTAGATTACAAAACATTTAGTAGTGATTTTAGTATTAATTTAATTTTATTTAATTTTATTTTAATATGAACGGAGAAGAACTAAAACAATATATAAAACGCTCGGGAATGTCCGTTGCTGCTGTTGCGGAGGAGTTAGGAACTAGTCCGCAGAACTTGAATGCAAAGTTTAATCGCAAGTCTATAAAGATAGATTTCTTTCAAAAGATAAAGGAAATAATAGACAAGTGTGCCCCTCCCCTACCAGCCGAGATGGAAGAGGCTGTTTTCGGTTCAAACGTCAATGGTTCGAACAGTTCCAACGTTTCCCAGTCAATAGGTAGTGATGCAGCCTTGGCTGCTGAGAATAAACTGCTGCGAGAACAGAATGAGTTCCTGCAAAGTCAAGTAAAAACGCTGCTTGCCATTGTGGGACAGAAATAATTTAGTAACTTTGCAAAATGAAAAAGAATGGTTAGTCAGAAAACAACAGATGATAGGGAGACGGACAGAAGAAAACTCTTGGCTGGGTATCTGTACGACTGCTCGAAAATGATGTACGGAAGCGTTGCTGTCGGTGGTCTGTCTCCTCTACTAACTGGTGCCCCATTGCAGGCGGTTCATCAAGTCTGCTTGGTGTCGGGTGTGGCTTGTGGCGCATCACTTGCGTACCTTGCAAATTATATAATGAAATTTAAAAAATAAAGATTATGGATGCATTCTTGTTATTTAACGTGATGGCATTGGGAATGACCATTGCATTCGGCATTTTCTTGAAATCAAAGAAAGGTCAGAAGTGGTTGCGTGAACTTTAGTTCTCGCCCAGGTACAATATCAACTAAAATTCTAAGTAACGATGAAAGATGAGGATTTCATAGAGCGGAAGGAGAAGGTTCTTCTTGCCGCTCTCGGTAAAAGCTGGCTATGGAAAGCCAGCAGGTTGATAATAGGCATTATCCCTCCAGTGGGTGCGTTTGTGATGCTGGTGCACTGCACCCTGCTCTCGTTCGGCATTCGGGTAAAACTCACGGAGTGGATATTCGACTGCTCGCTCTTCGGCTTCATCGCCTGGATCATCGTCAGTCTAGCCTATGGGTTCTGCTGGGTGCATCGGGCGTTCTCTACCTACAGAGTGCTGATTTCGTTCTGCATCGACTTCCAGCGTTCCTTCGGGTTCGGTGTCTTGTGCCATCCGCTCCATCTGCTGATGGTCGCCCTAGGGCTGCTTCTCTTCTTCATCTTCATCAAGAAAAAGGCTTGGAATGAGTTCTACGAAAGAAATATTAATCATTTAAACGAAAAGTAATATGAAAAAGATAATAATGTTATTCGTGCTTGCGCTTGCGTGCGTGGGTGTGCGTTCGCAAACACTTTTATCTAGGAGTTATGACGTTTCTCCAGTTATTAGCTACACCGTTTTTGAGCCGCAAAAAGACACGGTGTATTACTGGCAGATAAACAATGTTAATTCAGCCAAGATGATTGAATCTTTCTATCTTAGGTTTCGTGGAAGAAACGAACTGCAAAGAACGCTCAAATTTCTTGTCTCACTTGAAGGTGAAGAAAAGGGTAGGACTTACAGGCTTGACGACACGATTGACGGGAACGAGGTAACAACTGGAAAGGTAGAAGGTTTCCTCTTTATCCCATCCGCAGAAGGTGTTACCATCGAAAACAAAAAAGGGTTTCTTCCATCCTCATCATTCTATACCTACAAAAGTCTAGCTGATGTTGCCAAAGGTGGCTTTGATGAAATTAAAAGAAAGAAACAACCTCGGCAATTCTTGTTTGAATGAAGTATCTTAGCGTTCTTCTCGCCTACGAGAAATACCTGCCAGTGCTCACCCCTTCCGAGGTGGATGGGCTGCTGACTTCTCGTCCAACGCTGGCTCAGTTGCAAGACTGGTCGCAAAGATTGAATAACCACCGGGCAAGGCTGGAAAGCGTTTTCAGTCGTGCCTATCAAAAACAGAAAGATTATGGAAGATAAAAATCTGATGTCCGCTGATGTGGATATAGTAGTTCGTTTCTTCTCTGCCATCGACCGCCTGAAGGCTGATGGTTGCATTGGCGGTCTGAAGACAATAACCGACCGGTATGGAATCAACCGCTGGAACATCATGTCCCTGCGTGAAAAGCCTACCGAGTACTACGGTCGCTTTCGTCCGTCTTGGGTTCAGTTCCTAGTCCGTGATTACCACATCAACCCATACTGGCTGCTCCTTGGCTCTGGTGAGTTCTATGCAACTGGTTTCACGTCCGAAATAGTGAAAAACCTGAATAAAAACTGCACAAGAAAAAAGCAGTCTGCATAAGTTTTTAGTTTTCAATCATTTAGAACATACGTTATGATTTTAAGTACCACTCCAACCATAGAAGGCCACCCTATCCGTGAATACCGTGGCGTAGTAACCGGCGAAACCATCATCGGCACCAACTTTGTAAAGGATTTCTTTGCCAGTGTCCGTGATGTAATCGGCGGCAGAAGCGGTTCTTACGAAAGCACCCTCCGCGAGGCTAAGGATACAGCCCTCAGAGAGATGGCCGACCGTGCCGCATCCCTGGGCTGCAACGCCATCGTAGGCATCGACCTGGATTACGAAACCGTAGGAAAGAGCGGTTCCATGCTGATGGTAACATGCAGCGGAACGGCGGTGATTATCTAAGTTCTGCGACTGTACAAAAGAACAAAATATGCATGAAATGGGGCGGTAACTACCTAAGAAATCGAGTTACCGCCCCTGTTCAAGCATATTTTTATCTATATAGTTGTAGTGACATACACCTGATGAAGGTCACCAACTTTCTTCTATTTCATTTATTCTATCACCCAATCCTCTATACTTCGCTGGTTTTCCGAGAAGTTAATACCCACTTTCACAACCTTTCGCCCATCATCGGCAAAAGCCTTGGCATAGTTCTTATCGCTGATTTGCGCCATGGCGATGTCGGCAGACTTCTTATATTTCAACTCAAAGATAAAGATACTCTTATCCGTCTTGAGCACAAGGTCTATTCTTCCATCCAAAGTGGTATGCTCCACCTTCACATCTTCGCCAAGCATGGTGAAGATGGTGAATATCACGGCTTGATAGTGACGCTCATTATTGTTGATAATCGTATATGGGAACTTATCATAGAATGCCTTCAAATGAGGCATAAAGGCTTCCATGTCATCATTGATGAGCACATTCTTGGAATAAGCATACACGATGGCATCATATCTGTTCATGTCTTGCGCAGAATAATACCAGACGAGACTTACCGAGAAACCTTGTCTTACTTCTTGATTTGGGAAACAGAGATGATACAACTTGCCTTTCTTCTCATATCCTTTAATGGTAAGGTAGCCACTTTGGAAAAGGACAGGAATAGGATCAGCAAGCCTTTCCGTAGGTGTATCAAAACGTGATGCCTGTATCCACAGATCGTCCAGATTGAGCATATCCAAATTCTTCTGCTGCATCAGTTCTATCAAGAAAGTAGGCGTACCAGATGTAAACCAATAGCTATTAAACTCCTTATCGTCCAAAGCATTGATAATGCTGTAAGGATTGAAGATATCCTCGCTATTGATACTGAAGTGGTAGCCATCATAATGCTGCTTGAGTTGCTGCAAGGTCTCCTCATAAGTGAGTCCATTATGCTCAGCCATCTCCTCGATTCCCTCATGGAAATACTGAGTCAATTCACTCTTGGTAATACCACAACAGCTACTGTATTCATCCTTCAACGTGAGAATCTTGAGATTGTTCAATTCACTAAAGATGCTGAGTTGACTAAACTTGGAGATGCCTGTGATGAATACAAAGCGGATGTTTCCCTCTTGCTGCTTCAAGGGGCTGAAGAAATCTCTCATGATGTTGCGGATGGTCTTTTGCAAGTCTTCGTCACTTACAGAATCATGCATTGGAGCATCATATTCATCGATGAGAACGACTGCTTGTTTACCTGTTTGAGCAGCAGCTGCCAGCAAGATGTTCTTGAGACGGCCTCCAAAAGACTTCTCATCTATCGGCTTAACCTTTAAACCATATTTTTTCTCTTCTATTTCTAGTATTCCGTTAAGAATTGAATATGTATTCTCCAAACTATAATACTTACCACAGCTCAAATCCAAGTGGATGACAGGATATGGCGTCCATTCCTTCTCCATCTGTTCGATGGCAAGGCCCTTGAACAGTTCTTTCTTACCCTCGAAATAAGCCTGGAGGGTAGATACAAACAAGGATTTTCCGAATCGACGTGGGCGACTCAGAAAATGAAATTTGGCATAATGAGCCAACTGATAGACGATAGCCGTCTTGTCAGCATAGAAGTAATTCCCCTTCACGATTTCGGAGAACGTTTGTATTCCCAAAGGATATCTCTTTGAAGCCATAATCTTACTCTTAATAATTAATGTACAAAGATACAGATAATATTTCAGAAAACAAGCATTTTTCTGATTATTAACAATATATCACTGCAAAAATAGAACCACAATTCAACAAAACATGCTTGAAACGGGGCGGTAACGGCCTTAAAAATCGAGTTACCGCCCCTGTTCAAGCATATTCTTATCTAAAATCCTTTGCGGTATTCAATATCTTTGTAGCCAATTATCAGAGCCTTAGGGCTAATTGTTATCATAAAATAAGACTTTACAGACTAGACTACCAGAGTCTATTTCAAGAAAATAGGGAACGTTATGAAATATCAACGCTCCCTATTTTTATATATCAATACCCTGGGTTTTGAGTCATATTTGGATTCATATTTATTTCATTTTGAGGAATAGGTAAAAGCAACTGATATTTTTCTAATCCGAGTTCTTTTATCGCCAAACCATTCCTTTTCAAGAAAGCAAAATAGTCTTGCAATTTAAGAGACTTCCTCAGTTGTTTAATTCCTTCAACAGAAACACTTGTTCCGGAAATACCATTCACGTTATCTACTTCTGAAATATATTTTGAAGCCTTTGCATTATTACCCAAGTGAATTTCGCATTCAGCATATAAAAGCTTGACATCTGTTGATGTCATAATAGGTACTACCTTTTCAGGACTTCCGTCTACATTTACCCTAGAGGCTCTTGACTCAATACCCAACAACTTCAAAGCCAATATTAAATCTTTGTTTTCAGATGTATATTTTGTTGGAACTTTTTCCATAGAGTATATATTTTTGTCAACAACTTGTTGGAGAAGATTACTAGCTGCAGCCCATTTTTGCTGATACATATATACTTTCGCCAAAAGAATACGAGCCACATCCTTCGATACAAACAAAGCATCATTGGCGTTGGTTGCAAAAGCTACACATTTCTTTTCATCCAAATTTCTTATTGCTTCTACCAGTTCTTCTTCCAGCATTTGTAGAATACTAGATTCGGATGTTCTTGGAACATAAGTATCTGCATAACCTTCAAAACCTGCATTAGGCATCACAACTACACCACCCCACCAAATCAACATTTGATAGTAGCACAAATCTCGATAAACATTCAGATAAGGAGAATATACTGCCCTATACATGGCATCTGCTCTATACAACCTTGCAATCATATTCAGCGCTTGGTATGAGTTTATCCAACAATTATGGATATTCGGTTCACTGCTACGAATAGGAGCAACAAAATTAGGATCATTTATTATCTTTGTATAACGATAATTCATCTGAGCCTCAAGGGTTACAGCATTTGCCAAACTCTTCATAAATTCAGAAACACAACTGATGCCATCACTTCCGAGTCGAGGTACTATGATTTCTGCATTAGGATTAGCTTGCTGAGTTAAGTTCAAGCGAGCCACTACATTACCCATACCATCATATAAAGGAATTGAAACTGCTTGTTCCTTTCTAAAAGAGGCAGCCTTTACAACCACCTTTAAGATATTATTATTCAATTCTTTAGTATAGTTGATACAAGGTTCACTTCCGGTCTCATAAATATCCATTCCCGAAACAGAAGTCGAATTATCGTATATATCATCACCAGGAATACTTGGTCGCTCTAAGTAAACAGGTACAGTTGTATTTACCTTTACCTCATAGCTTCCACCTTCCATAGGTACATTGATATTATTTGTTTCCAAACTGACAGGATAATTTTCAGGCGCAATTTCATTTCCTGCGGTTCCATCTCCATCCCAATCGAAATAATAGATAAGATTCTTAACGGCAACCTCTTTACCCATCTCTTGATAGCGTTTCTTGATATTCTCTGCTATTTGAGGCAATTTGCTTTCCAAAGAGAACATATCTTTACGAATTTGTAGTTTGGTAGTTTCTGAGAAATTACCATCCTCAGCAAACTCTTCTGAAAGTTGAGATAAATACTCAGTAATTTGTGCTTCAGAACGATTGTACAGAATTAAAGATGACACGGCAATAAGAGCAGCAGCTTCATCAGTACCAGAAGTAATGGAGAAATGATTAACATCAGTCTTGGCATACTTTTCGAGACCAAAAGTCTTGAGGACTTCTTCTTGTGCCTGATTGTTGGCTTCCTTAAACGACTTACCATCCTTAGCTACCAAATCCATAACTCTCTGATACTTAAGATGTGAAAGAATATTCAAATTCACATCAGCTGCATTTTGAAGATTAGCAACAGCATTTAAAGCCAAGGTTCCTTTAGAAAGTTCGCCAGTTACTTCATTAAAATAATATCCAGAAGCAGACAGTTTTACATAGGGAGACTTTAACAATTTTGATCCAAAAGTAAAAGTACCCTCATTATCTGTAATCGTAGAAGTAAAAGACTCACCAGTTTCATCTAGGTCAGCATCTAAAGGCTGCATTTGAATGGCTGTACCTCTAACAAAAGGACCTTTTTCTACTTTACCACCTACATTAAAATTAGTAGGAGTGTAACCATCCAGGTCGTCATTACTAGAACAAGACTGTAGTATTGCCATCATTCCTATGGTAACAACCACAACGGCTTTCTTTAAAATAACTTTCATAATCTCATTATTTATTAGTTAAACTTTCATATACAAGAAGCGTGGTCTACATATACCACACCTAACTTTGGAGGTCCTGAGAAAACCCTGAGATACAGATATAGTAATAGTAGCCCACGCTATGCGTGAGAACCACTATGCTACCTTTGCATCTCTTTTTGAAAATTTCTCAGGTTTCCAAAGTTACAAGATAAGCATAACGCCTCTTTATATTCTAATATGTCTTGGAAATGGCATACACCAAATCCGCTTCAAAATTACAAAACTTTCCCGACATAGCCACAAGTTTTGGGGGAAAATTTGCATATAAGCCTCACTTTTCTTTCCTTTTTTCTATTTTTAATCACTTTTCTTCTATCTCAGCAGATATTTCGCAACCAAATTTCTGAGCATCGTCTCCGAAAGATTCAACAATCCCGTCTCTTGAATCGTAGCATATTCGGGCTTGTTCTTTCCGATAATAAA
>OGZU01000026.1_pt1 | contig 59170 bp, 52 predicted proteins | sample 1576871 | NCBI WGS metagenome assembly OGZU01 (sample SAMEA3541580, study PRJEB24748) | human gut metagenome | biome: human gut; feature: human-associated habitat; material: faeces | place: China | collected 2012
TCGTTTCCCCTCGACTTGCATGTGTTAAGCCTGTAGCTAGCGTTCATCCTGAGCCAGGATCAAACTCTCCATTGTAAAATATCATTTTTACTTAGCCTTGCGGCTTGGTTTGTTTGTTGTCTGTACTTAGGACGAATATCCTTTTTGTTTATTGAAGCTTAGTAAACCTGACTTGTCAATTGCTTGACGGTTCGTTTCTTTTACCCAGTCAACTTTCTTATTTCTAAGAAGTTAACCGCTTCTTGTACTACTTGTCTGTTTATGTAAAATCTTTCAAAGAACTCTTTCTTTTGTTGCTAAGAGAAAGTGTATTTCTCAAAAGCGAGTGCAAAAGTACTAACTATTTTTCATTCCACCAAATCTTTTCGCAAAAAAGTTGCTTTTTTAGTTAGTTTTTAACATCTATAAAGACTTTATACAAGAGATTTTAGCTGCTTACATTATTGTATATATGCGCTTGCCTATGCACACACTTAGGCGTATACGCAAGCGTAACTATAATAATTGTTAATGATTGAACATTCGCAAGTTTGCACCACACGCTCTGAAAGGGCGTGTGGGACGAAACTTGAAGAAAAATTGCTAATGATTTCACATTAATTCACGTTTAGAAGTTTACGCTTACCCATAGCCATTAACTTTATTTCGCTGATAATATTTTAACGGATTATACATCAGGGATACCGATTAGGCTGGGATTTTAGGAGTATCTGCAGAAAGAAATCATAAAAAAAAGAGGACTCTCTAAAAAAGATACCCATTTCGGAATCGAAAATAAACGCTTAAAATATGTAAAAACGGAGTGGATTCTTAAAATATGTTTATAAAAAAGCAAGAAACACCCTTCACCACCCTTCACCTATAACTATTTGACACATAAAACGTTAAATAAAAAGGTGAAGGGTGAAGGTTTGAAAACTCTTTTTTTATATATACGCGCGGCAAGGGAAAAAATCCGTTTTTTCATTTTTCTGACTTTCCGGTTTTTCCAAAAATCCTAAAAAAAGAATATATATATAAGATTTAAAATATACCCTTCACCCTTCACCACAACACATATCCATCATCGTATTCCCAACATTTGTTTTCCTGGTTTATTCTTCGGAGATATTCTGCTATCTTTCGGAGATATTTTCGCATTCTTCGGAGATATTCTGCTATCTTTCGGAGTAATTTTCGGGTTAATGAGTTCAGAAATCGTTATCGTTTGAGAAGCAGAAGAGCCAATCCGTTATCGTCCACAACAAACTAACCTAATGAGAATCAGAACAAAAAGTAACGAATTAAGTTTATTTAACCTTAAAAACAACTATTTATGAAATAATTTCATTAAATTTGCAGCGTCTAACAGCTCCACTTGTAAGTGTACGCAAGATGATGATAGTCAAACTACCAAAACGGTAGTCAAACTACCAAAAAAACACGAGCTGAAGGACAAGAATATAAGTAAGTGATATTAATCAGAAACTGAAAGTACAATTTAAACTTAAATAGATATGAAAGTATTCAATTCTAAACTTGCTGCCATCGGTTTGGCAGCATTCGTATTCGCATCATGTAGTGATAGCAATAGCGATGGTACAACAAATGTGCCTATCGCCAGCATGAATTCCAAGATTATAGGAAGCGACTTGGTGCAAAACACGAATGCCCAGGAATTGGCAAGCCGTGTTTTTAATTACAAGAGCAAAATTGCAACTAAGTCAAGAACTATTGACGAAACTAACAAGTCATATTTCTCAAATATCATCAGCATGCCAGAGGCTCCAGCTTCTATTCCTGCTGATGCCAAGAATCTGAAAGACTATCCTACTTGGTCATTGACTCCTGGAACTTATTATGTGGCAGCAGGCGAAACTGTAGAATGCAACCAACCATTCTCTGGCGTAACACTCTATGTAGCAGGAACATTCATCCAGAACGGAATGAATGCCGACGATAAAACCAAGATATATATCTTGAAAGGTGGAAAATGGAAAACAAACGCCCAAGAATTAGTAAATGGCAATGCTACTGTTTACAATTATGGAACGCTGGAGGCAACAAATAGCCAGTTCACCATTAAAGGTACATACTTAACTGATAGCGACTTAAACTTCCCTGGAGATAAGTTAAACATTGAAGGTAGCTGCTATATCGGTGGTAACCTTACAGCTAAGGAGCTGACGAATAGCGGTATGTGTCTTAATGTAAAAGGAAATTGCAACCTGGGTACCAGCACTCTGAAAATAAATGGTAATGGAAGTCAATATTGGGAAGATCCTAATGCAGGCATCATGAATGTTGATGGTACATTAACCTGTGGTAATCTTGAACTTTGCAGTGGTGCAAAACTTTACAGCGGCTGTGCTGTTAAGGTATCAAAAGATGTAAATATCAATAGCTACGCAACTTTTGATGTTTCGTACCTGAAAGCAGATAAAATCATTCAGAGTTCTGGCACAATATTTAAGCTTAAGAATCAAAGTCTGATAGAATGTGATACTTATATAGACAATAATTCAAGCGACAATATTGATGCACAGGCAGGAAATGCAGGTTCAGTTATCGAAGGCGACAATGCGGTAGCTGTCATCAAAGCAAATAAATTTGCTTTCAATACAGGAGCTCCAATAGAAAATGAAACCATGAAATTTGACTGTTTCATGTTCAGAACTCCATCTGCAACATCGAAGATTGTTCTTGACGGTAAATTCTACCAGCAGAATTTAACAACGGAAATCATTCCATTCTTCCCAGGAACTCATATTTACAGAATTGACCAGACTGACAATATCTCTGATGTAATCATCAACAAGACAGAGTGTAATGGACAGACAGGCTGGAAGCCAGGAAAAGATCCTGAACCAGAACCAACCCCTACTCCAACTCCAAAACCATCACCTCTTACACCAATCAGCGTGATAGAGCCTGATCATACACATGATATTTCTGCAACATGCGTTCAGCCTTTCGAAGGAAAGATGTATATGTCATATCATACTCGTGGTAAGGGACATGGTTCTTGTCTGGAAGTATTCGAACCAGTTGATGCAAACAACGAAGTGAAACTGCTCCAGTACATTTACGACAGTAAAGGTATGTTAGACTGGAACCACTTGATGATATACAATGCAAATAATGCAAAACAATTATACGCAGTTGGTAGTCACGCCCTGAAAGCAGGTACATTAGGCTACATTGATATCACAAGTAGCGGATTTCTAAATGCAGATCCAAAAACTATCGTAACTGAAGAAGGAGAAAAGAAGGAAATCAAACCTCTGAATATTCTTCCTCTGAATGCAAACGAAAAGGGAACAGATGAAAACTGCATCGTATACGACAGCAACTCTAACCGTTTCATCGTTGCAACAACAAAGGGATATACAACATACGATCCTGCAACATTAAATGAAATTGAGACTGTTGAAAAACCTGGTAAAGCAAAGCATGTTGCCATTGGAGACAATAAGATTGTTACATTGGTATTCACAAAACAAGCACAATACAATCCATCCAAGAACCCTGCAGAAGCAGCCAAGGAATGGATCAATGCCCAGATTGAAGTAAGAGACGAATCGGCAGATATGAAATCTACTCCAGAGGTGACTATCACAACACCTGCAATCTTGCCTCACTACGGTAAAAACGCTATCGCTGTGAAGAATGGTAAGATTTATGCATGCCTCGGCGCAGCGGGTCTCTACTGCTACGACTTACAGACAGGCAAAGAACTCGGACACTACCAGATGCCAAATCCTATTATCAAGGATAGCAAACTGGGTAAAGTCGGAGACTACAAGGCTTATGCAAATGGCTGTTTCGTTGGTGACGACGGTAAAGTATACATTGCCTACGGTTCTTATGGTGTAGTTGTTCTGAAAGCTGGTACACTTGAAGCAGGAAATCCTGAGACTATTGCTCATAGAGAAGAAGGCAAATCTGCCAACTACATTACCGTTTACAACGGCTATATCTATGTAGCATACGGACAGAAGAGACTGCAAGTTTATCAACTCACAGAAAATTAATCGTAAAAGCTAGCGTAAAAACTAGAATACTGATTGATATAGACATTAACAAAATAGAAGACACTAGTTGAATGCAGCTGCAACAGCTTGCGGCTGCATTCATAGTGTTTAAACTAAAAAACAATGAAGCAAAATTTGATACTATATACGACTACTGCTCTCCTCATTACACTCGGAGGACAAAGCGCTGTGGCTCAGGCTCAAAGGCAGCAACTGCTGAAGAAAAAGAGCTTCAGCCCTAAGATGCTCGTATATGAGAACCTGAAGAACGATAATGTACTCAGACACTTTAAACAGCGCTTCGCACAACTCGACACTCTCATCAAAAACCCTATATGGGTGAAAGCACCAGTAATAGAACTGGGACTCAATAAACAGCATCACGCTGATATCAATAAGACCGACTCTCTGTTCTGGTCGAAAACTGCACATGAGCACCTAGCGCTCAACAGACACAACGGTCTGGAAGTGACCGGACAGGTTTATGCCCGACCTGATGCGTACTTCGATTCTGATGAAGACGACGCAAAAGAGGTATCAAAATATAAGATGAAGGTTCAAGCCGAACTGGGATGGAACATCATCAACTCGAAGTTCTACCAAGGCAAAGAGAAAAGAACCAAGATTGCTCTTGCCAATGAACTCGACCGCTTGCAAATAAAAAAGCGCCAAACTGCAGACATCTATGAAAAGACAGCAGATGAGCTGACCGAACAATATAACTTCTATATCGGTACCGTCATAGCACACAAGCTGGACAACCTCGACATCATGAACGAGGCTTACCAGTATATGCTGGAGAAAGACCGAATAAGCAACGACAAGATGCTCAAGGTGATGAACGACAAGCTGGAGGCGGAATACGACATCTCCATCCTCTGCTCAGACAGAGACATCACCAACAAACCGATTTACCGCATCAAGCCTACCCGCGTGGTGGTAGACACCGCAGCCCTCTGGGAACACGTAGACAAGGAAAGCCTGGATGCAAGAATCGTAATGACAAAGCTGGAGATAGCCAACAACGAAAGCAAGCTGAACAACTATCTCAGCACTACCCGACTCACCCCATTCGCCAGATGGTCAACCTACTGGCAGAGCAACGACAAGTTCTCGCACAATGGGGATGTAGGAATCAGATTCACCGTGCCTATCTACAACGAAAACCCAAGAAAGAGAAAGGCACTGGAGACACAGAAAGAGATTATCATGAACAGCAGAAGCACCGACGTGAAGGAAATCAGACAGTCGGTAAACATCCTGCTGAAAAAGATAGAAAACCTCAACCAGGCTATAGCCACTGAGGCTTACCACATACAGCAGACAGGAAAATACATCGACATGCGACGGTTCGCATATAAAAACCAGAAAAACGGGTACAACTACCTGATGAGAATGGAAGAATATACCGGACTCCTGGAAAGCATGGAAAGAATGTACAAGCTGATGTTGAACCGCGGACTCGCCATCATCAATATAGAGAAGGCAGTAAGCATCTATAACAACAACAATATATTCAACGAGATCGAACTATGAATGAGTTTCAATATGACAGCACGCCACAGGAACAGGCGATGGCCGACTTGCTGAAATCGCAAAGCCACCGCTTGGCTAGACAGCAGATTATATTCGCGCTGATCTTCCTCCTCATCATTGTACTGGCAGCATACTATATCGTTACCCGAATGATCTGGGCCATCTATGACGGATATGTAAGACTCGATGAAAACCATATCTGTGCGATTGACGACATCTACGTCCTGAAGGTAAACAAGGAGGTGGGAGAAACCGTACACAAAGGTGATACGCTCTACTCCTACGTACTGCTGGGTAATATCGTAACCCAATACGACCCAAACATCATTCCTTCGGCGGTAAAGGAAACCCACGACATGGAAGTGCAGGCCAAACTGGCTAGAGAAGAGATTCCGGTACTGCGTACCCGACTGGCTGAACTGAAGAAACAGAAGGCATCGGAAAGTTCAGACATCTACTACGGACTGACCAACAACACCAAGCGCAACCAGCTGGATGCTGAGATTGCCGAGGTGGAGGAAGAAATAAGAAAGCAGATGAACAAGGTGACCATCTACTCACAAGCCAAGAACACCACCTATAACTTCATGAGCAGAAGAGGTGCAGGCATGGCGGGTGCTGACATGCCATACTCCAGCAATACCAGCATCTACAACCAAGGTCTGATACACTACTGCTGTGCGCCTGCCGATGCCTACGTCTCAAAGGTGAACGTGAGCGACAAGACACTGGTGTTCAAGAGCGATGAAGTGCTCACCATCCAGCATACCGACTATGCAGCATGCCACCTGGGCATCATCACATACGTGCCTAGTAAGAAAATCAAGTATATGGAAAGTCCTGACGATGCTGACGTCATCGTGAACAAGGACCTGGTACTGAAGGCTAAGCTGCAGATGGTGGGTCTGAGAGTGGAGGAAATTCCAAAGCACCTGCAGAGCAACTTCTCGCACGATGCAAATGCCGTAGTGGCAGTATTCACCTTCAAACCCAACCAGCGAGTGCCGGCTTGGGTGATGTGCAACAAACTGCCGGTGAGAATCAGGGTGAACAAAATCAGTGCGATGTTAGACCCTAAGCCACTGCCGATGTATACCATCCCAGTGGAAAAGAATCAAAATGTGATAAGAAGTTCAAAGCTCGTCACACCTGACCAAAACAAAGACAACGTGAAGAAATGATTGGACTTAGAAGAAACAAACGTGGAGATATGGTGCTCACCATCGATAGCTATATAGATATCGACTCGACACCGGACATCCAGCCCGACTACTTCGATTGTATTTACATCAATACGAAGAGTGAACGTGCATTCCATGCTATACTGTTTGGAGCCAGTCCAATCTTATCGTGGAAATGTAGCTACAAACCAATATTCGTCAATACGGCGTTATCGGGAAAGGAACAGATCATCGACTATATCGTCGATGCCTATGTGAGCGACATGAACAATGAGAAGGTATACGAGATTATAGACAAAATCAAGCTGGCAAGACAGAAGTTTGGTGTAAAAAGCGAAACAAGCCGTCCTACACAGCCTAACCAGCTCTTTGCCAATATTCTGAGATACCTGCTCTCAAGAGACCAGCGAATCATGGGACACCGACTGCTGGAGAAATCGTCTTTGGGATATATCAACCCAATCTTCGAACACTATCACAGTATGGGTCTCTTCCATCTCAACGAGATGTTCATGTTCATCGACACTATGGTGGAGTTCGGATCACTGCGCATTCACCGCTTCCTGCTCAAGGAGCACCTCTGCCCTAAGTGCAACCACTCTCACCTGCTCTATACTGAGTGCTGTCCGAAGTGCGGAAGTTCGAACCTGAAGATACAGAACATCATCCACCACTTCAGCTGCGCCAACGTATCGCCGGAAAGCAGCTACAATGTGGGCGGTATGCTCATCTGTCCGAAGTGTCACAAGAAACTTCGCCACATCGGTGTTGACTATGACAGACCAGCCGTGGTATATACCTGCAACGACTGCGAGAACTCGTTTACCTCGCCTATCACCAAGTCAACCTGCTGCTACTGCCAGAGCACCTATCCGGTAAACGCCCTGGTGCCACGAGACGTTGAGGACTTCGAGATAACAGAAGAAGGAATCAGAGCACTGACCAGCGGCAACATCATGTTCAACAGCATGGTGAACATCTATGATAACTTCATGGAATATTACCTGCTGATAAACCGACTGCGACGCCAGCTGATGGAAACCTACCGCAAGGATGAACTCTCGGTCATGGTAGGCAAGATATGGATTATAGATGAAAACAAGGATACCGTAAAGATAAAGGAAAGCATACAGGGCAAGCTCTGTAGAATCTTCTCCAATCACAAGGTGTCTTACAACAACAATATCTTCTACGTATCCTCTACCCTCTATGAGCATGAAGAAACGGTAGAAGAGGCTCAGCAGAAACTGAGCAAGGAGATGTCGGTAGCCATCAGAAAGGTGGCCAACTCGATAGAACCGGACGAGATTATCTGCAGCATGCTGGAAACCAAGGCGAAGACCATCGCCAACAACTATGACGAGTTCTTCAACAAACTGCAATATGTGGATATGACTCCAGACGACTACTGCCGCTACTCAGAGGAACCTCTGATGAAGGAAGAAGAGAAATTGGTGCAGCCGCAGGAAGAGCTGCTTGATACGGAGCCGAAGGAAGATGAAAACGACAAGATACAGAAACGCATCGTGCTCTACAAGAAACTCGTTGCCATCCTTGTCACCATCGCAGGTATACTCATAATCATGGCCCTCTTGGCGCTCACCGTGCTGAGATAAGTCATCAAGAAGAAAGGGAAAAGCGTATGTTTAGCATAGCAGAACATCTGAACGATTTCTTCGACTGGATCAGCACGCTATCGTTTAGCAGTATCGTGAATACCTACTGGTTTCTCTTCTTCATCGAGATGCCAAGATATTATATCCTGGAATATCTCGTAATCGGAAACCGACTGATGAAGAGAAACCAGATAGATAAAGAGAAAGAATATGCCAAGTACTTCCTGTACCGCGAAAATCCGCTTATCAGCATCCTCGTACCGGGAAAGAACGAAGGCAAACATATATTCAAAATGGTGAACTCGCTGGCTGAGCAAACCTACCGCAACTACGAAATCATCGTGGTAGACGATGGTAGCGACGACGACACCAAACTGATTTGTAACGACCTCTACCGAGCCGGGTATATCACCCACTACCTGAGGTTGGATACAAGAGGCGGTAAAGCTGCCGCCAGCAACTATGGAGCCCAGATGGCAAAAGGCAAATACATCGTATGTCTGGATGCCGACTCTTCGCTCGACCGTGATGCACTGGAGAAGATTCTACTCCCCTTCTACATCGACGGAATGGTAAAGGGCGTAGGAGGATGCGTGAAGGTACGCAACTACAAGGAAACCATCTGCTCATCGCTGCAGGCTTTCGAATACCTGAAGCGAATACAGGTGGGACGTATCGTAACCAGCGAACTGGGTATCTACCACATCATTTCGGGAGCATTTGGAGCCTTCGAAAGAAAGACGCTGAAGGAAGTGGGCTATTGGGACATAGGACCGGGACTGGACGGTGACCTGACACAGAAGATCCGCAAAGCCGGATATAAAGTGAAATTTGCCGAAGATGCCATCTGTATGACCAATGTGCCTACCAAATGGTACAAGCTGTATCATCAGCGCATCAGATGGTCGCGCTCGTTCGTGAGATTCCGTCTACGCAAGCATGTCGACATTCTGTTGCCTACCAAGAACTGGAGTATCCTTAACTGGTTATCCAACATGGAGAGTGTGGTTTTCGACTGCTTCCTCAATTTTCTGTGGTTGTGGTACATCATCAAGCTCGCCATCACGTTTAACACGCACATCATCGAGGTGCTGGCGCTGGGCTACTTTATCAGAGTATGCTTCTCGCAGCTTGCCTTCCTCCTTGTACTGATGGTTTCAGAAAGAAAGAAAGACGTGTGGTTCCTTTACAGATATCTGCCACTGATGTCGCCTTATACAGGTTATTTCCTGCGTATCGCCCGTCTGTCGGCTCATCTGCAAGAATTCTTCTTCCGCCGTTCTTACAAGGACGCATGGAACCCTGAGAAGACTTCGCGCTATGCTCAGCTTGAAGGAATCTAAAAGATCCGAGTTACTTGCTGTAACGTACATACAGCAGGGAGCTCCCAATAAAAGAAATAACATTATAAAACATAAACAGAATATAGTATATGATAAACAAGTCTTTTGAGTTTAAGATTGGAGTAATAGGATTAGGGTATGTTGGTACTCCACTAGCATGCTTATTCTCAAAGAAATACGATACATGGGGTTATGACATCAAAGCTGAGAAGGTAGCCAAGTTAGCCAAAAGCACGATGGAAGACAACAGACCTGTATCCAAAGCTTTGGAACAGGGACTGAAACTGACCAGCAATATTGATGACCTGAAGAAGTGTAACGTGTATATCATCGCTGTACCGACACCGGTTAACAAATCGAACAAGCCAGACATCAGTTGCGTGCGCAATGCTACAGCTGAGGTTGGCAAGATTCTGAAAGAAGGTGATATCGTGGTATACGAAAGTACCGTTTACCCAGGTCTGACAGAAGAGGTTTGTGCCCCATTACTGGCATCTACATCAGGATTGAAATTGAACCAGAGTTTCTTTGTAGGCTTCTCGCCAGAGCGCATCAATCCGGGCGATACGGTTCATACCATCGAGAACATCGTGAAGGTTACCAGCGGTTCTACACCCGAAGCAGCAGCTATCATCGACAGCCTCTATGCTTCAGTACTTACCCATGGCACCTACAAGGCGAAGAGTATCAGAATAGCAGAGGCATGTAAACTGATGGAGAACTGCCAGAGAGACGTGCAGATAGCCTTCTTCAACGAGATGGAAAAGATTTTCGACAAGATGAACATCAACATTGAAGACGTAACGACGGCAGCTAGCACAAAATGGAACTTCGTGCCAGCTACTCCAGGACTCGTTGGCGGCCACTGCATCGCGGTAGACCCATACTACCTGATTAACAAGGCACAGGAGGTTGACGTGGTACCATCGCTGCTCTCTACAGCCCGCGAGGTTAATGAGCAGATGGCGGTATGGATGGCAGGAAAGATAAAGAATGCACCTGAAAGCAGAAAGTTCAAGGCTCCGGAGACTAACGTGCTGATTCTCGGCTTCTCGTTCAAGCCAGACAGCGATGATATCAGAAACACAAAAGTAGCCGATCTCTATATCAACCTGGTAGGAGCAGGTTACAAAACCACACTCTACGATCCATTGGTAGATGTAGAGGAAGTAAAAGAAGAATATAACATCAAGGTGACAGATGATCCTAAAGTTCTGGAAAAAGAGTATCAGATTGTGGTAATCGGTACTCATCACAAGATGTTCGACAGTATCGACATGAACAATCTAATCACTGATAAAGGATTCATGTGCGACATCTACGGCATTCACAAGCCAAGAAACTAGACCTTCAAGATCGGAAAGAACCTACATAAAATAGACCAGTGAAAAATGGAAAAGAACAAAGTGCTAATCGTCGATGATATTTCAGAAAATATTGAAACTATCTCTGAAATGATAAAGGACTTTGACATCGACGTGAAAACTGCAAATGGCGGAAAAGAAGCCATTGAACTGATTGACACATTCAAGCCGCACGTGATACTGCTCGACTTGATGATGCCAAATGTAAATGGGTGGGACGTAATAGACCATGTACGCTCTAAATACTCGAAAAGTGAAATGGTCATCATCGTGGTTTCCCTGTTAAGCAACAAGGATAATGTGGATGAATGCTACGAGCTTGGAGTAAACGACTACATCACAAAGCCTATCATCAAAGCCCGTCTCACCAGTTCGCTAGACGCTCATCTAAGCAGTCTTGCAAGAGGCTAAAGTGCCTCTTGCAAGATTGCTTCTGCATGAGCAATGCGATCACTAGTAGGAGGATCTATGCCTTCCAGCGGGTAGGCAATGCCTAGTTTCTCATACTTGTAGATACCCATCGTATGATAAGGTAAGACATCTATACGCTCAATATTAGAGAGTGTTGAGAGGAAATCACGCAACTGATAGAGGTATTCATCCTTGTCAGTAATACCTGGAATCAGGACGTGACGAATCCATACTGGTTTGTGTATCTCGCTTAAATAACGTGCACAATCCAGTATGTTTACATTAGAATGGCGGGTGAGTTTACGATGCTCTTCATCGTTGATATGCTTGATATCAAGAAGAACAGTATCTGTGACGGTCATCAGACGCTCGAATTTATCGAAGAAAGCACCCTCTTTCCTAAATGGTTGCGCTGATGTATCAAGACAAGTGTTGATGCCACGCTGATGGGCTTTCTCGAAAAGTTCGATGAGAAAGTCTATCTGCATCAGGGCTTCTCCACCACTTACAGTAATACCGCCCTTGTCTCCCCAATAACTTTTGAATCTCTCTGCCTTATCCAACAGGTCATCGGCACTCCACTCCTCTCCCACTCCCATCTTCCATGAATCCGGGTTATGGCAGAACTGGCAGCGCATGGGACAACCTTGCAGAAAGATCAAAAATCTGATGCCTGGTCCATCTACAGAACCAAAGCTCTCTATGCTGTGAACAAAACCTTTATGCATTCTTTCTAAGATCATATATTCCCCACAATGCAAAAAGACTCATAAATAAGGCTATAACACCTAAAAAAAGAAATACACCCATATTATTTTATCTTTTTAGAAATGATTAAAAACAAGAAGCCCACTTAAGCCTGCATTTTACGATAATCAATATATGCCCATAGGGTAAACCCACCTGCAAGCAAAGCAAAAAATCCCATAAATACCAATAGTTCCATATTTATTTTCCTTTCTTTTTGTTATCTTTAGACATCAATATTAAAAAGAATCCACATACAGCAAGAAACAAAGTTATTAGAGCACCAAAAACTAAAAGTTTCCCTGTATCGATATCCTTCTTCATAATACTTGCCAGGATGATACCACCAAATATCAGTTTGGCTAAATCCAAGCAAAATTTTCCTCCCTCACTCCAAAGAGTTGTTTTTTGTTCTATATTAAATTTCATACCGCAAAGATAGTAAATTTATCAATATCTTGCTCTATTTTGCAGTTAAATAAGCTAAAATGCCCGCTAAATATCCTCGGAAAGAAAATCTAGCGGGCAATCTATATGTTACAAAGAGACAAGAGAAATCTTCACTCTTCCCTCTTCATTCTTCACTTCCTTAGAGTCTCTCGTGAGCCTGACGAGCGATTACGTCGAGCTGCTGCTCACGTGTCAAGTCGATGAACTTAACAGCGTAACCACTTACACGGATGGTGAAGTTCTGGTACTCTTCCTTCTCTGGGTGCTCCATCGCATCCTTGAGCTTGTCGATACCGAATACGTTCACATTCAGGTGGTGAGAACCCTGGTTGAAGTAACCATCCAATACACCTACCAATGTCTGGGCACGCTCCTCGTCGTTATGTCCGAGAGCACCTGGACTGATGGTCTGAGTATTAGAGATACCATCGAGAGCATACTCGTATGGCAACTTAGCTACTGAGTTCAATGAAGCCAAAAGACCGTTCTTCTCTGCACCGTAAGATGGGTTAGCACCTGGAGCCAAAGGAGCACCGGCTGGACGACCATCAGGCATGTTGCTGGTGTACTTACCGTATACTACATTTGATGTGATAGTCAGGATAGATGTAGTAGGCTCAGAATTGCGGTATGTATGATGCTTCTTGATCATGTTCATGAAGGTCTTGAGCAACCATACTGCAATCTCATCAGCACGCTCATCATCGTTACCGTAACGTGGGAAGTCGCCCTCGGTCTTGAAGCTGAGAGGGAAACCGGTCTCATCACGGACGATGTTTACCTTGGCATACTTGATAGCTGAGATAGAATCAACCACGTGGCTGAAACCAGCGATACCTGTAGCAAAAGTACGACGAACATCTGTATCGATGAGCGCCAACTCTGCTGCCTCGTAGAAGTACTTATCGTGCATGTAGTGGATGAGGTTCAATGTCTTCACATAAACGCCAGCCAACCAGTCCATCATATCCATGAAACGTGGCATGAACTCCTCGTATGTCAACACATCACCCTCAACGGCGCGATACTTAGGACCGCACTGCTCGCGTGTCTTTGAATCAACACCGCCAGATACAGCGTAGGTCAAGCACTTAGCCAAGTTGGCACGGGCACCGAAGAACTGCATCTCCTTACCTGTCTGTGTAGCAGATACACAGCAGCAGATGCTATAGTCGTCACCCCAAACTGGGCGCATTACATCGTCGTTCTCATACTGGATAGAGCTTGTCTTTACAGAGATGAGAGAAGCGTAGTGCTTGAATGCCTTTGGCAAGCGAGAGCTATAGAGTACAGTGAGGTTTGGCTCTGGTGAAGGACCCATGTTCTCCAATGTGTGGAGGAAACGGAAGTCGTTCTTGGTAACCATTGAGCGGCCATCCTGCCCCATACCACCTACCTCGAGAGTAGCCCAAACCGGGTCGCCGGTGAAGAGCTCGTTGTAAGAAGGGATACGGGCGAACTTAACCATACGGAACTTCATGACCAAGTGGTCGATGAGCTCCTGAGCCTCATCCTCGGTAAGAGTACCCTCATTCAAATCGCGCTGGATATAGATGTCGAGGAATGTAGAGATACGGCCTACAGACATCGCAGCACCATTCTGAGTCTTCACAGCTCCGAGGTAACCAAAGTACAACCACTGAACAGCCTCGCGAGCGTTCTTAGCAGGCTGAGAGATGTCGTAACCATACAACTGAGCCATCTCCTTCAAGCCCTTGAGAGCCTTGATCTGCATAGAAACCTCTTCACGAAGACGGATTACTTCGTCAATCATCTCACGGTCGCCCATGTTAGCGAGGTCGTTCTTCTTCTCCTCGATGAGGAAGTCGATACCATAGAGCGCTACACGACGGTAGTCACCTACGATACGTCCACGACCATAAGTATCAGGAAGACCGGTAAGAATGTGGTTATGGCGAACGAGCTTCATCTCTGGAGTATAAGCATCGAATACGCCATCATTATGAGTTTTGCAATACTTGTGGAAGATTTCGTGGAGCTTCTCAGATGGCTGATAGCCATATGTTGTACAAGCCTGCTCCGCCATCTTGATACCACCGTAAGGCATGAAGGCACGCTTCAAAGGCTTATCGGTCTGCAGACCAACTACCTTCTCCAAATCCTTTGTACCTTCACCGATATAAGCAGCACCGTAAGCTGTCAATCCTGAAACGATTTCTGTTTCCATATCAAGCACACCACCCTTGGCGCGCTCCTCCTTCTGGAGTTCCTTCAACATACCCCAAAGGGTGTTAGTTGCCTGAGTTGGTTCTGCAAGGAACGACTCATCGCCGTCATAACAAGTGTAGTTGTTCTGAATGAAATCACGAAGATTCACTTCACTCTGCCACATGTTTCCTTTGAAACCTCTCCATTCTGTTTTCATCATTTTAATACTTTTTTTTTATAAAGTTAATAATTATATATTTTGCACACACTATCTATTTTGAGTTGGTTTTACACCTATTATATATAGTAAAATAAAAAAGCCCGAACACGTTTGTGCCCGGGTTTTTAAGCACCTTTATCTGAAGGTGCGTATATCATGATGTTCTCGTTCTTTCCGACAGCATCTGTTTTTCCTATATTTCCTAAGTCAATTCCCACTATTAATTTCATGTCTTTTAAATTCTATTATTTGTAATAGCCTTGCAACAGTTTTGCAATGCGAGTGCAAAGTTACAACAATAAAATGAGAAAAGAGAAGAAAACCTGAACTTTCTTCTCTTTTCTATGCAAAATCATCATTTATGAGTATCATTCTACTGATTCTCAAAGAAATGATTGAAATTTTCGAGACATAATCCGAAGCACTTCTCATGAATCTGACGCGTCATGGTAACAGGGTTCTCCGCATTCAGGATGGTACCGCTCATTGCCACACCGATGCCCAATTCTGCAAGCGGATCTATATCGTCTGGAGTCAAGCCTCCGATGGCTACCATAGGCAGAGAGATTTTATTCTCCCTCATCTGCTCAATAATCTGGCGATAACCTTCTATACCCAACACCGGAGAGAGTTTCTCCTTGGTAGTAGTATAGCGGAACGGACCGCAACCGATATAGTCAGCCCCCTGTTCATGCAAACGACGAATATCATCAAATGTATTGGCTGTTCCTCCAATAATGAATTCATCACCCAGGAGCTTACGTGCCTCATCAACCGGCATATCATTCTTTCCAAGATGTACACCATCTATCTGTAACTTCTTCACCAGTTCTACACGGTCGTCGAGGATAAAGGTTGCACCGGCACCCTCGCAAGCCAACTTTAACTTACGGGCTATAGGCTCTACCTCTTCATCGGTAGCCCCCTTCATGCGAAGCTGAACCCAATCACATCCTCCGATAAGTGCCAGATAGGCTCCTTCGAGATAAGAGAAGCGCTCGTTCTGATGCGTGATAAACTGAAAGCTCGTCTGAAAATGAGCTAATGCTAAAGACTTGTTCATACGTACTATAAAATATAAATTCGCTTGCAAAGGTACTACATTCACACGACAAAATCCTACAATTTACCTTTTTTAAACTTCGTCATTTGGAAATGGGGAAAGTCTTCCTTTTTTTATTTTGTTTTTTTATACTTTCTTATTTTAATATATGAATACTTTTCCGTACCTTTGCACTCAAAATACAAAACATTACTTTTTATGTTGACAGATATTGAAATAGCTAAATCAGTAAAAATGCGCCCTATCAATGAAGTGGCAGCAGAACTTGGAATCCATGAAGACCAAGTGGAAAACTACGGCCGTTACATCGCTAAGATTACTACGGACAAGATTGACACCAACAAGTTTAAGAATCACCATCTCATCCTTGTGACAGCTATCAGCCCTACAAAGGCTGGTAATGGTAAGACTACGGTATCTGTAGGTCTCGCCCTGGGTATGCAGAAGATTGGCAAGAAGGCTGTAGTAGCACTTCGCGAACCATCTCTGGGTCCTTGCTTCGGCATGAAGGGTGGCGCAGCAGGTGGCGGTTATGCCCAGGTTTTGCCTATGGATAAGATCAACCTCCATTTCACTGGCGATTTCCATGCCATCACAGAGGCCAACAACATGATCTCTGCCCTTCTGGACAATTACCGTTTCCAGCACGAAGCAGAGGGTTTCAAACTCAAGAAGATTCTTTGGCGTCGCGTCATGGATGTGAACGATAGAGGTTTGCGCCGCATCATCACCGGTATAGGAGATAAGAACGGCATCGAGACAGAGTCTGGTTTTGATATTACGCCAGCTTCTGAGATTATGGCTATCATGTGTTTCGCAACAAGCATCGATGATCTTCGTCGCCGTATCGATAATATCCTCCTGGGCATCACCGAGGACGACAAGCCATTTACCGTAAAGGATATGGGTGTAGGTGGCAGTATCGTAGCTCTCCTTCTCGATGCTTTGAAGCCAAATCTGGTTCAGACAACAGAGGGAACACCAGCATTTGTTCATTGTGGTCCTTTTGCCAACATTGCTCATGGCTGCAATTCCGTCATGGCTACAGCTGCTGCTCTTGAGTATGGCGACTATGCTATTACAGAGGCAGGATTCGGTGCTGATCTCGGTGCAGAGAAGTTCTATGACATCAAATGCCGCAAGACAGGTTTGCAACCAGACCTCACTGTTCTCGTTGTTACCCTCCAGGCGTTGAAGATGCATGGTGGTGTAGCTCTGGAAGATATCAAGAAGCCAAACATCGCAGGAATGGAAGCCGGTTACTGGAACCTCGACAAGCACGTAAAGAACCTGCAGAGCTTTGGTCAGACTGTAGTGATTGCATTCAACAAGTTTGCAACCGATACAGATGAAGAAATTGAAGTATTGCGCAAACATTGCGAGGAGATGGGTTGCGGTTTCGCCGTAAACAGCGCCTTTGCCGAAGGCGGAAACGGTGCCATTGAACTTGCCAACCTCGTAGTGAAGACCATTGATGAGCGTCCATCAGCCCCTCTCTATTTTGCTTACGATGATAACGATAGCGTTGAGGAGAAGATAGAAAAGGTTGCATTCAATCTTTACGGAGCAGGCAGCGTGACATTGAGCGATTCTGCCAAGGCGATGATTGAAGAGATCAAGAAACTGGGTGCTGAAAAGTTCCCTATCTGTATAGCCAAGACTCAGTACAGTTTCTCTACCGATGCCAAGGCATACGGTCCTACAGATGGTTTCGAACTCCACGTTCGCGACATCACCGTAAATATGGGTGCCGAGATGATTGTAGTCATCGCTGGTCCTATCATGCGTATGCCGGGCTTACCAAAGAGCCCACAGGCTGAGCGCATTGATGTAGTAAACGGTGAGATTACTGGTCTTTCTTAAATAAGCATCTAGCCTAGAATATAGAAAAGGCACGGATTACACAGATTACACGGATTTATCATGAGCGTCATAAATCCGTGTAATCTGTGTAATCCGTGCCTAAAATATCACAGCGCAGAAAAACACTTTATCTCAAACTGAATTCACAACCACAATATAACTGATTATAGAATTCATTGATTCTCAAGAGTTCACCTCGGCGATTCTGCAAACCGCCCTTCCGCCAATTCATATCCCACCATTCTACATCAGGATAAGCCTCAACGGCAAGATGACCGGCTGTATCTATCTGCCTGATATTCTTCCAGCGCGAAGATGCCAACGTGGTAGTAAGAAGGTGAAATCCATGCTCCTGCGCATACTTGGCTGCATGAGAGAGGCGGAACTGAAAGCAGACAGAACAACGGCTGCCACGCTCGGGCTCATCCTCTAAACCCTTAATAACAGAAAGCCACTCCTGATGGTCATACTCATCATCTACATAAGGTACATTCTGGGTTTCCAGAAATCGTTTCAGTTCATGTTTGCGTACATCATACTCCTGCTGAGGATAGATATTGCTGTTACTGAAATATACAGTAGGCTTCATACCATTACGAAGCATACATTCTACGATAGCCGCCGAACAAGGTGCACAACAGGCATGCAACAAGACAGCCTGACCTTCAGCCTTGCTTCCATCCGGGAGAGTAAGTTTTACGTATTTATATTGTTCTTCTACAGGAATCTTCATTGTTTTCAATGTTAAATGTAAAATTAAAATGTGAACAGCTACTTCTGATGTGAAGTATTTTCGCCTTGTTTCAAAAAACAAATGGAGTACAATCTCACGACACCCCCCATTTGCCCAAATATATGCGAAAACTAGTGCAAAGGTACAACTTTTATTCGAACCACCAAATTTTTAACACGTTTTTTTCATCACAATGGTTCAAGCGGCTAATATTTAACTATATGTTAACACTTAAACACCAGTTTCGTTATCTTTAAGAACTATAAATCACGTTTCAGCGTGATAACTGTCAGTTCAGGCCATGCGCCTAGGCGGAAAGGGAAAGAACCACCAATACCCGATGATACATAGAGCATCTGCTCACCAATCCGGTAAGCTCCGCCCCACTCTTTGAAAGCCATGCGGGCAGGCGTCCATTTACCTATTTTCAATTGTCCGGCATGCGTATGTCCCGCCAGAGTAAGTTGTATCTTCTTACCAACTACTTCTCTGCGCCAATGGTGAGGATCATGACTCAAGAGGATTTTAAACATATCTGGATTCAACCCCTTCATCGCTTTCTTCAGATTACTGCGATTGGTGAAAGGAGGCTGACCGGGATTCTCTACGCCTATTACAGCGATAGATGCCATACCATGACTCACCACATGATGTTCGTTCATCAGCTGATGCCACCCCAGACTTTCCTGATAACCATAGAGCATACGGCGGTTTCTCTTCAAAGCGCCAATAGAATGATTGTTGCCATATTCACAATAATCATGATTTCCCCAGATAGAATAGATGCCATCTGACGCATGAAGCTGCCCCAGCGTATCCAGATAAGGCTCCACTTCGCTGGCTTGGTTATTGACCAGATCGCCCGTAAAGAGAATCATATCGGGTTCTTCATTGTTGGTCGCATCCACCACCTTCTGCACGAAATCATTGCCGGGAGGAAACGAACCGAGATGAAAGTCGGTAATCTGTACCAGACGGTAACCATCAAAATAAGGTGGCAAATCGGGCGAGGTAAAGGTAATATGTTTCAGTTCTAACCGCTTCCAACCCTCTATAAAGCCGAAGGCAAACCACCCCATTACACCCAAAGCTGGAATCAGAGCAAAAAACCAAGGAAGAAATGCATCGAACAGGATGAAGACAACCTTAGGGAATGCCGAGAAAAGTATGGTAGTAAAGAGTACACGGACTGACAACTTATGGAAGAACCCCATCTGCAACCCCACTTCGGCAAGAACAAGTAACAACGAGGGAACCCACCATAAGATGGCTAGCAGCAAAGGCCACTCACTCACCCCGATGTGCCAAAGCCAGAAGTCGGGCAGGAATGCCAGAACCGACATGGCTACTATATAGAATATGGATCTTAATATCTTTTTTAATACCTTCTTCATTGTTTTTCTTTATAACTGGGTACAAAGGTACGATAATTCATAGACAATACAAAATAAATTTAAATATATTTTCAATGTTTTGTTATTTGAGAAGATTGCATTATCTTTGCATAAGATTTGCTGCACTCGGCAATCTGAAAGTAAACTTTCATTGCACTCTATTGCAAAATCTTTGCAAAAGAAAAATTAAATAAAATGGCACGACGACTAAGAAAAAAACGCATAGCAATCATATTGCTTACCTTTACAGCAATCGTAGGATGGACTACACACAGCTGTGTATCTCGCTGTACATCAGCATCAGATAAGAACAAGGCGGCAGATTCGCTCCCTAAGGTTCACATCAACGATTCCATCTCAAATGCCCTGACAGAGGGGAAGGAATATCATGAGATGGACTCGGTAATAGAAAGGTATCTCAAGAGATGGGAAATCAATGGAGCCCAACTCGTCATCACCCGCAACGACTCGCTACTCTATGCCCGCGGATTCGGAATGGCGGATAAGGAGCGAGGCATCAGAATGGAGCCTAACATGCTGATGCGCTTCGCCTCTGTATCGAAACTGATTACAGCCGTAGGTATCATGAAGTTGCAGGAGATGAAGAAACTCAAGCTGAACGAGAAGGTGTTTGGCGAAAAGGGAATCCTGCGCGATACCGTTTACAACAACAGTATCAAGGACAAACGATATTACGACATCACCGTAGAACAGTTGCTGCGCCATCAGGCTGGTTTCAACAATTATGCCGGTGACCCGGTATCTTCCACCCGCTACATCATGATGCAGAACCATCTCAAAACGCCACCTGATCACCCTACCCTGCTCAAGATTCTCTTGAAGCGCCACTTGGGCTATACTCCTGGCAAAGGCAAATGCTACAGCAATCTAGGCTACATGATTCTCTCCATGATTATAGAAAAGAAGAGCAGAATGAAGTACGAGAACTTCATGCAGAAGTACGTGCTCCAGCCTGCCGGATGCTACGACATGCATATTGCCGGCACCTACTATAAGGACCGCCGTCCTAACGAGACGAAATATTACATGCACCAGGGCAGCATCCCGGTATATGAATACAACAACAGTGGCAGAATGGTAGAAAAGTGTTATGGCGATACCGACCTTCCTCGCCTCTCAGGTGCCGGAGCATGGTGTGGTTCAGCAGCCGAACTGAGCCGTCTCATCGCCAGCATCGACGGTCTGCCTCATGTCAAGGACATTCTCAGCCAGAAGAGCATCCAGTTCATGACCACCGAGCAACCCGACCATCAGTATTCCATCGGTTGGAACTACACACCAAAGAGCAATCGTCCATGGATTCGTACCGGTTCTCTTGCCGGCACCTCTGCCATTGTCCTGAAATACCCCGACGGTCAGTGCTGGATTCTCATAACCAACACCTCCACCTGGAAGGGTCACGGTTTCAGCAACGACACCGTGGCATTCTTTGAGAAGCTCCGCAAGCAGTTCATGGCAGATATGCCGAAGAAGGATTTGTTCATATAGAGAAGGAAAATAAAAATTGGTGCATAACAGATGGGCAACGCATGCACATCAGCTGCTGTGCGAGCGCATATCAGCTGTTATGCAAGCGCACAACAGCTGTTGTGCGGCCTGAGATACTAAATAACTCAGAAATATATCCTGTCTATTCCGACAATATATCTTTAATATACGAATAAAAGAGGGTGCATCATAAATTCATGATACACCCTCTTTTCGTTTTTTATCAACTATTATAAACTTGTCAAACCAAGCTTCTCCTATCTTACGGCAACCTTCTGTCCCATAGCCTGAGCACAGGACCGGGTGGATGTCTTTACGATATATACTCCGGATGGAACACGGAGAATCATTCTCTGCTTATCAGGCAACTGATAACTGTGAACCATCTTGCCATCCAAGGTAAATACCTCTACCCTACCCAACTTCTCACCATTCAGGGCAGATACAACAATCATGCCCGCAGCAGGTGAATAAACCTTCAACTGATTACTTTCAGCCTCAGCCTCAATCTGCTGGATACCGGTAGTACCACGAGTCTGTGTCAGGAAGTATCTGCCATGCTCATTTGCCTGAATGCTCACCTCATTGCCATCCTGCAACTCGGTATACTGTTTGCTGGCAGCATCATAGAGATACAGCGGAGCATCGAGCTTGACAACGCCCTTGAAGTCGAGGTTCACCATTTCATTCTTCTCCCCATTCTCCATGATTACACCCATTGGCATCCATTCAATCTTAGGAGTAGCATTCACCGCCACAGCCTGAGAACCAGCCACGGTATAAACCTGCGGAATACCACTCAGGTTCTGATCGCACAGAAGATCCACATCCTCCTGCTCATCATAATCATCAGAAGCCTCTTCTCTTACGGCAATGCGAGCCTTCGAAGTCTGTCCCTTAGCATTCTGAGCCGATACATTCACGTCTTTGAGATAATCAGAAGCAATGATGATACCAGAAGAGAGCAGACGGTCTACATACATCGCAGAAGTGAACTTCACCTCATCAACAGAAGCTGTTCCATACTTCTTGACAAAGAACGACTGTGTAGGCTGGATAACGAAATCCTTACTACTTAAATCTGTAGAAGGAACGCTTCTTACTGCATCTCCTTCAATCAGCCATACTGCATTCTGCAATCCTGTATTCACCTCGAAGAACTTCTTCAGAGAGATAGAGCAGGTATATGGATTAGCCACGAGATAGAATCCGCTGGTGTTATCCGCACCTAGCGTCTGAACCATCTGAGCAAGATGCTTTTCCTCATTGTTGTAAGCAACGAGAAGTCTGCCATGACCAGCATTCTTCGCAACCGGTATCTTGCTTGAAGAAGGCTTTGAACCTGTATAATCGAAGTACTGGTATTCCTTATCTTCCTTTGGCAAACGAAGAAGCGCATTCTTAGTCTGATCCTTAGGCAAGAGCGCATTACCAGCCTTGATAGCGAAGCCACCAAATGTTCCATCTGCGGCATAGCTCTCATCCACCTTATTATATACATGGCTCCAATAGCCGAGATTGACATCAATATTGCTAGCCTCACCGTTTGGCGTATGCCATGCATTATGCTCACCATCAGAAGTGATTTCCTTCACATCGCTCTTCATCCAAGCTCTCTGATAAACCGGATACTTGCTTCGGCTATACGCATCTAAAGTACTAGAATATGCCACCTTATCATTATACTTAATACCCGTAAATGCCTTAGTTTCCTGTCGTCCATTACTTGCTGGCACATACATATCACCTGCGTAGATATACTGCAGAGGTGAAGCCATGGTGTACCACTTGTTTGGCTCCAGCTCTTTCTCTACCCAAGCCTTGTCATATACCAGATAGCACTGGTCGCGAAGCTCGCCCTGAGGCTTGAAGTAAATCTGATGGCAGGTATTGCCATAGAACTTCTCGCACTTCAGATTGCCATCCGTATCCAATCCCTTATCAGCAGCTGCCTCATTCCAGAACGCCATGATATCATACTGGATATACGTTGTTGCCACATCACCCTTGGCATTGGTCAGCTTGGTAGCGATGCCATTGGTGCTACGGTAAACGATGTTACCGAGGTCAGGGAATGGCAAACCATTCAGATTACCGATCGTTACCTTGGTAAACTTCATTGGCACATAGCTGTTCAGCGTAGGAATCTCTACCTTTGGCGTAATACCAGATGCATTACCATAAGCCTGATAATTAGGATAGTCATTATCATACAATTCTGTAGATGATGAGCGATGCCAGTTATCATCATTATTCCAGTTGGCATTCATACCGCCATCCGCAGTAGGAGTCCAGGTAATGAACTCCGGTACAATCTTCAACTTGAGATAAGACTCGCCAGGGCAGTTGGTAGTTCCCTCAGAAGCTGTTCTCTGCTCGAAGGCAAATCTGAGCTCGTAGTAATATCCCTCATGGAAATTCTCTACGGCAGCGTCAGAGAACTTGATATTGAGGGTAGCCTGAGTCGTTTTATCTATAGCCGGCAACTCTGTACTCTGCAATGTGGCAACCTGGGTATTCAGCATGGCAGTTGTCCATAACGGGTCATTCGTGTATGCTACCATTACCTTATCTGAAGTAACTGCAGAAGTGCCACTATCATCGACGAAGGTAAGTGGCGAAGTGATAGCATTTCCATCACCCATAGTAGCACTATGAAGAGGAATCTCCAGGAATCCTGTATTCTTCAACTTCTTCAGCTGTGGCAAACCGATACGAAGCGATGCCTCATAACTGCCGTCTTTAAATGGATAATCCACATCATTGAAACCGAAGTTAAGCTGTGGTCCATCCTTCATTACACGCAATGGTACTGGTATTGCACTAGGGCACAACAGATACTTTTTACCATTTGGCGCATTATATTCAATATAGTCAACATCATCGTTACCTTCAGGCTTCATAAATATCTGATGATTTTCACCCAATGTAATATCCTTCTTAAGGATAGTAATTTCGTTGCTAGCAGGTGCTGAAGGTTTTATCTTATTTTCTTCATTCTTACCATCAAGATACCAGATGAATTTAACACCATCCAATGTTATCTTACCACCTGTATTAGGGTCAGTTGTAACCAATTGACCTTTGATTTTTATCTCATAATCATCAGCTGCATCGCAAGGAATCTTATAATCAGTCACGATCTTACCATCTGTATCAGTAATGACAGAATGCTGGCTAACCATTTCAAACCAGTTACTGTACAACGAGCAGACTTCAGCAGGTGACCCCCAATTAGAGTTGCCAGTTGCGTCAGGAGTTTCTGTAGCTACAGATACGTAATACTTCTTCCCCACTTCAAGGGGATAGTCTTTATTGCTGATAACAATATAGGTTACACCTTCACTATCTTGCTCAATCATATTAGTACCATCGATTTCAAAGTTCTTACAGTTTTCCTCTGAATTGTATACATCAACAGTACCATATTCCGTACCTTCAACTTTCGTTATTTTGTTTTTCGTTTTATCCTTCAAGCTATAAGAATAAAATCCATCGCCCGTTACAGGTTTTCCATCTTCACCCACAAATCTGAAATAGATCTTTGTATCTTTATGTCCCAAAATCGCATTCAAGGTCTCGTGGATAGCACGTATCTTCAGTTTGATAGTTCCAGTTGTAGCACCGTTACATACCGGCTTTTCCTGAATCACCTGAACCTTAGCGGGCGCTAGATACATACGGATATCATCTACAGCATAGTCGGCACCTAGAGTTCCTTTACAGTAATTATCTATCTCCAACCGGAAATCAGAATACTTTTCTACATTTGACTCTTTTTGCAAAGTAATCTTACCGTATACCTGATACCAAGTCATTGATTTCAAGTCTTCTACATTATTACTAAAATCACCAGATGAAAAACAATGTATCAGATGTTTATCAACAATCTCACCATTAGCATCTTTATTAACGCCAAATAGTTTAAACATAATCTGTGGCTTTGTACCTGCATTTGTCATGTCAGCAACACTTGCAATGAAAATAAGCTGCTGTCCAGTACAAAGATTAGCATTGAAATCTGAAGCAGCGATTTTTCTACTTTCATCAGATGCATCCACATAAAGGAAATGACCATATTGAGAACCATTAGTTATCTCATAAGTCTTATCATATAATTCTCCAGTTTGCCACCAAAGATATTTTACACTAGAAGTAGAAACACCACTAAGATTTGCGGACTTATACAAGCAATAATCTCCATGAAGTGGAGAATGACCGATTTTATTCAAACCACTATAATTAGTAGCATCGTAGTCAATCAAATCACGATATACGAAACTATAAGCACAGCGATCCCATTTAGATGGTAATCGGTTCTGGTTGTCATCCGGACTTGTAGGAGCAGCCACAGTCTGTTCTACATTAACGTCATCAAATGTAATAGGCTTGATAGCCATTTTATAATGCTCATCAAGATAACCAATAAGTCTATTATTCAAACCTTCTTTAACTATCTCTTCTTTAGTCATCGGATGATTATTCCTGAATCGAAGATCAATGTTGGCAATTGGACAACGATTATCAGCACCATCCATAGCATATGCAACGATATATACAAGATCTCCATATTGAAAGGTAAAATTCTTTGTTTCACCCTTTGATGATACGGACGTCCAGTTTCCGTCAAGATTGTTCATCGCCAAATCAAAGAAACGATTAACACGAGTACCCAAATTAAGACAATAAGTCTTGGTCTTATCGTATGCCCACCACTCTATCTTAGTTGCCTGACATATTTTTGTTTTATCAAAGTCTGATTCCACGAGTTTATCCTTTTCATCTGCATAATATACTCGATGAGTACAACCATTAACCAATGGATGGAAAAAATACTTTTTAGAGTCTGACAAATCCAAACGAAGAGTCAAAGTAGAACTTTTATCCTTCATACCAACCGTCAAATACTTTCTATCCTGATAAGTTCTATAACCTGCTCTTTGAGGATTTTTACCAATAGCCGTATTCATAATATCGTCTGCTAACTTCTTGGCAGAACGGATATGGAAAATGTATCTGATAGAGAGCGTTGGCTCATGTACAAGATAAGTTTTTGTAACATCCAAACCATCAATATAACGGCTCACGTCGCAGGCTATATCTTCACCTGCCCATTCATCAGATGAAGCTCCTGCAGGTGCAGTATATGTAACACCAATATTACTGCTTGTCGGAAGCGCAGGATAAAGATTATAAGCAAACAAGCCATAGTCCTCACTTCCAGATTTTATGTTATGCAGACGAGTACCTGTATTTGCACGTAAATTAGCGCTAGCTCTATCTTTGTTAAAATCATACCATCTGAAATAGCCCTGTGGCTCAAGAGCGTTACTACTACCTTTATAATTAACGAAAGGCAGCACTAACTCTACTGGCTCATTAGCATCTTTCACATAGACATAGTACTCCCATTCTGCAGTCTGCTGCCTACCCTTTTCGTCTAATGCAGTATTAGCATGGCCTACATAATGATTGAAAGGCATGCTATACTTTGTTTCCAACGTAATATTATACAATGCATCCAAAGTTGGCTCCTTCTCAACAACACCATATTTAGTAGTCAATTCAGAGACATTTTTGGAAATAACAAAAGATAATTTTATGTTATCCCAAGACTCACTACTAGGCAACTCTAAGGTAACATCCAAGTCTTTTGCTTGAATTGAGGAACCTGTATTATTAAAGTAAATATAGTCAAAATCATTACGCTTCTGTATTTTTCCTGAAGAGACTGTAAGATTATCTACTTTGGAGCCATCTGTATGCTTTATAGTCCAACGTATATAGAAGTCCTTAATATCTTCTTTAGACGAAACACCCAAGATAGATTTAATCTCATCATATATAGAAGACGCACTGAAGATACATTTGTTTCCTTCTTTTAAAGCATAAGCAGATTTCACCAAAGTAGGATCATTTGCCTTGGTGAAAGTTACATCATCAATATCACTCTGAGAATAAAGCTGATAAGTTAGAGTTACATCTGAAGTTTCTTTATCCGACTCAAAATCATTGGTATTTGAAGCCTTAAATATAACTTGATATCCAGATAAGTCTAATACCTTATTAGAGAAGGTGAAATTAAAAAGTTTGTCTTTATCACCCCATGAATAATTATTCTGTGAAAACATATAATAATTTCCAACTTTCTTAACTCCAGCATTATAAACATTAGAAATATAGTAATCAAAATCAGAATCAGAATTTTTTCCCCATCGAGCTAAGCCAAAATTATCTAAAGAAACTTGATTGCCATCTTTATCTTTAAAATAAATCAAAGCATAATCGTATGCAAAAGCATTATTCTTCCACATGATGTCACATAAGTTAATGTTAACCTTATGTACATCATTTAAAAAGACATTCTCTCCCCATATAGCATTTGGCAGCAATGCAAGCATTGCTACCAACATATATCTCATTACACTATTAAAAATCTTAGACTTAAACATAAGCTTCAATGTTTTTTAATATTAGTATTATTGTTTTGTTCTGAAATAGTAACTCTGTCTCGTATATTTACGAGCAGCAAAGCTACTCAAATCCTTGGTGAAAAGTATCTTGTATGTTAGAGACTTGCCGGTTTCACCCGGTACAGGGACAGTGACCTGATAGAGGGCACTCTGCTTGTCGGCTTTGTCATCATTGAAGATACCTTCGAAATAGCCAGTGGTGGTATTCCATGATGGAAGAACTTTAAAAACGCTCTTGGCATTCGTTTCGGCAGCAGTGGCATCCGACATACCATCTTCTTGGATTAACTCCCATTTTACATTGTTATAGTCGATGGTGCCGGAAACCTCGGAGTCATCTGCCTTTACAACCTTTGGCTGGATATGGAATTCCTCTTCCGGGTAATAACAGGTGTAGGAAAGAGTGGTTCCGTTATCTCTTATAGATGGATAGAGACCGATGGCTGTGAAGGACTGAACATCAAATGTCAACTTGTAATCATCTAAAGAGATTGGTAGAATGTGATGGTCGTTTCGAGCAATCGTTGTCCAATCCTGAAACAGGGCGTAACGCTTGACTCCTGCTGAAGTATTCAGGTTGATGATGAAATACTTGGAAGTATTGCCCGCTGCGCTTTCATTCACATAGAATGAAATCTCATTCTCTGGTTTATAATCGGTTACACCTGCCTTTATCGTCTTTGGCGAAGACAGCGTATATCTATAATTATCCGTTGCAGCCTGCCCTACCAGATTCGGAACACATGTAATCTCATCTTTATCTGCACCAGTTAGGCTAGATGAACCAGTTGCACCAGAGGTTCCTGAAGCATCTGAATGCTTTGGCAACAACATGATATTACCATCTTTATTGACATCAGATGAAGGATTTGAAGTTACATCATTCAAAGTAATGTCATTGATAATCAAATCTGTAGAACTTGGATTCTTAAACTGAAGTGTAACCTTTGCCAGCATTCTTACTACCCAAAGTTCAGTGATGCTTGGCTTACCGGAAGCATCTACCGTTACTTCCTGCTTATTGCTCATTGGAATGCCTTTGCAGTCTGTGGCATTTACATTGAATCCATTGCCATTCATCTTCCATATCATGTTGTCGAAATGAACTTCTGTACCTTTAGAGATACGTAGTTCTGCAGCTGTAAGATTGGCAAAGGAATAAACCTGATAGGTGGCTTCTCCCTTAGGAAGATCTGTTATCGTAACATCATCTTTAATACGATTATTTTCCGACACATTAGTATTCTCTACAAAAGAAACAACCTTGCCGTCTTTTACAAAGGCTACAACCCAGCTCTTCATGTTTTCTGCTTCTACGCCATTCTCCCATGACAATCTAGCTCTTGTTCCGGAAGAAGAAGCCGTAGAAAGAGTCATGTGGACGGTAACCTTGTCGCCTTGGCTAACGCCTCCACTGTCTCCCTGTATAGGGTCAGCACTATCAGTGGAGCAAGCCGTCATAAAGGCTAGCACCATCAGAATCAATGCCGTATGTATCGTCTTAATCGTTTTCATTGTTTTGAAAGTTTAAGTTAAAACTATACTTTCTGTTTATCTGTTTGTTTCGTTTTTACATTGTAGTCTCATCGTGAGTATAGGTTGCCCATTTTCTCACGTTGATTGTCAGCTTCAAACCTTTAGACTTTCCTTCAACACCATCTACCTTTACCTGATAGATGTTGTTGCGGACAACACCAAAATGCATCGGGTCAGCAGTGGTTCCGCTTCCTGAAGGGTCGCTATGACGGAGCGTATAGGTATATTCCTTATCAGTACCTGTAGCACTTGCAATCGGACGATGGTTTGTTGCATCCCATTCGGAAGACTCATAATACTTGCCTTTAAAGATAAGGCCTGTAGAATGAACCTCGTCATTATCGGTGGTCGTATTCTCCATCACATAATCGAGGATGTAAGATGCTTCTCCTACAGCCGTACTGGTAGAAGTTGTATTCTTTACATTATATAGAGATGTAGGACCTTCAGCATTCGAGAGAGTAAGACCTGTACGATCCTTTGTCCAAGGGCAAACCACATAATTAGTTGCTTTATTGTCTGCATCTTTGGTTTCTAATCCAAAATAAGTAACAGAAGGTACAGCTTTATCTGAAGAAACTCGCTTAATCAAGTATTCTCCTGATGTCATAACATTGGTAGGAGTGACAGATTCGAGCTTAAAACCGCCTACTACATTCGTTCCATCCATTACATTATAATAATAACCTTTACCTGTATCATCATAATCAGCATTTGGAATGATGTCGATACGGGCAGCCAGGCGCTCGATGTCAACAGTTACCTGATACGGATTTGTTTCTGAACCTTCTTTGGTGAAATCTATCATAGCATCCTTCTTTGATGACATGATGAAGTTTGAGAACTTTGTAATATCAGCATCTCGGGTGCACACCTTCGACATCTGCAAATCTCTTACTTTACTTATCTTCTTTCCTTTACATCTGGAAGTCATATCGTCTGCATTGGCAATCACTATCACATGATAATTCTTGCCAACAATTGATGCATCTATTTCTCTTGGAACGGTAGTATAAGTTGCATCGCTGCCGGAAGAAGTTATAACCTTATTTAAATTGGTGAATGTATATACATAATCTATTATAGCATTATCATCCGACAGGTCATCTTTATCAGATTCATATAGTAAGACAGTAAGAGAATTGACATCATTTTCTTTATTGATTCCTGGTTCTCTATCATCTCCGCCTTCACCTCCTTGAGGTCCTTTAGCTGCCCTACTCGCTCGTGTATCTCCACTACCTTCCACCGTTACCTTTACCTGAAGATATGCCTTCATATCTTTGCTTGGCAGAGGCAAATCACTAGTAGTGTCACTCGCACAGGATGCGAACGACATCACCAGCAAAAGGGCTAGCAATGAGAGTGTTATAGTTTTCATTTTAAACATACACTTTCTTTTTATATCGGCTTATGGGAAGCCGGGTAGGACATATTAATTGAGTTCTTCGAACTGGATGCGCTTGCTCCAACTCAGTACATTCACGCTGATGGTGATGTAGCAATACTTGAGCTTGCCACCCTGAATAAAGAACTGAAGTTTGTAATCGTAGGCACGGTCTAGGAATTCCTGTGCACTGTAACTGTACTCCTCACTGGTGCGAAGACGACTCAAGAGGTCTGGAAGATTTACATTTACTACTGTATTTCCGGTCTCCTTACTCTTGATGAGGAGATGACCGTCCTGTTTGTAATCATCGTGCTTCAGAATGCGGGAAGTCATGAAGTCGGCATGAGCTATCTTGCCCTGCTCGGTTTCATCCACCGTATTCCATGTAGCATGAGGAGTATAAACCACCTTACGGCTTTCGTCGAGAGAGTTGTCCCAAAGGATGCGGGCATTATGATCCTCAATGGTCATTGTGTAGTCGTTGACATCCATATCCTGTGGAGAGTCAAGGTCACGAAGCGCCACATTGATTTTCTTTGTATCACGAACCAGCGGAATGGTAGCATAGGCTGCTTCAGAGGAAGAAACCTCTACGGATTCGAGCATCTTGCCATGCCAAAGGGTGTCCAATGGCATGGCATGATTCTCAACTTCATCATAATCACCACGGCTCTGGTGGTCGAGATTCACCTCTAACTTCTTGATATCACTGCCGTTAGCAGGTTCTGTACGAACGAACTTGGCGCGACCGGATACCAATTGGTCAGCATAAGCATTCTGTCCTGCGAGAGCAAGGAACTGATATTTGCCAGGCTGTAGGTTCTCGACGTGCATTACATAATTTGGGTCATTGAGAGGCGATGATAGCGCAGAGTTCGTCTCGGTCTGTTGGGTTATATAGTTTCCGTTCTCGTCGAATACATACAGCGTTACCTGTCCAACATGGTCGTTGAACATATCGGCACGCTGGAGGTTGTAATCATACTTAAATTTAACATATACACCATTAGGGCAGTCGCTGTAATCCTGGTGCCACATATCGTTGCACGAGGTGACGACTGTCAGGGTCATGGCAGCAGCCATGACACCCTTCAACCATTTATTTATCTTCTGCGCTATCATATCGCTAATCAATTATTGTTTTCTATATTTATCTTATAATGTATCAAATTACTGACCGAGAATTGCACTCTGTTTACGCTTAGCCCAAGAGAGGACGTTAATCTTGACAGAGATATAAGCAGCCAATTCGTCATCAGTATCACCAGTAACCTCTGGAACAACTGGGGAACCAAGTTTCTTGATACCTGTCACGTCAATATTATACCAGTTATTACGGAGTACACCATAACGACCAAGATAATTTGCTGCCTGATTAGCTGATGGATAAGCACCATCACTTACTGTAGGTAATGGAGTCTCAGTACTCTTCCATGGAGTCAAGTCGTCACCAAAATGCTTAATCCTTACAGGATAGTATGAAATACCATTCTCATAAGTAGCCACCTTGATTGTATTCATAATGTTTGTAATATCTGTAGTCACTGTTGGAGCAGAACCAGAGGTATATTTAGCATTAGCTGTAGCATTGACTGAAACGGTAGGTTTGTTATTACCTGCTGTACTAGCAACAGTAACATCCAAATCACCTTCACCAATTGTTTCACCATCCTTCAAGCCTGTCTTAATCCATGCTTGGACATCAGTATTGTTCAAGAATGCACTCTTAACTGCCTTCTTCATATTATCTTCATCAAGCAACTGACTCTCGTTATCATTAACAACATAGAAAGTCTTGCCATCATCTTTAAGCTGAGCAGCTATGATAACACGTGTAGTTACATCCTGGTTCTGCTGAGAAACTGTGAAGGTATTTTCCAAACAGTAGTCATGATCACCGAGACTTTTCAAGGATGTAGGCACTGTATTACCTATTGTATTGAAATCCTCTGACAATGTTCCTGGTTTAGTATCGTAGTTAGGGTCTTTTGCCCAATATGTACGATACAACTGAACACCATTTTCCATAGGAGTATCACCAACAAAACGATAAGGCTTTGCAGGAGCACTTGATGTTGTCTTCAAAGAGAGCCAATCTGAAGAATTTGAAGTATTTCTCAAATAATAGGTCTTCTTATTGGTATTATCCAATACCCAACCCTTAACTGTATATGATACAGTTGGAGCATCATCCAAATTACCTTTTGCTTTTGTAGCAGTAACATCTACCTTGGCCAATGCACGCTCTACATAAATAGTTGCTGAAGAATTAGCCTTAGCCAAAGCCTCTGTAGCATAGATATGATCCTTATCTATCTTAGAAGCAACACTGACGGTAGCACTAGTTGGTTCAGTAGCACCACCAACAACACTTGACAAAGGAGCATTCATCATCAAGAAACCTACAGTATTAAAATCAGAAGCATTCTTTGCCAACTCTAAGTTTTGCAAATCTGAAATTGTCTTAGTTGAAGGAAACTCCACACCATTTACCTTTAAAGTAGCATTGGTACCATCAACTTTAAGTGTTCCATTGTCATTCAATACAACAATAGCATAGAAATTATTAGTACCATCACTTAATCCATTATTGATTTTTTGTGTAATTTTGGTTGTGGTAGTAATATTATCAGTAGTTGTTCCAACCAAGTTCATACTCAAATTCTTTAATGCGTATGCTCCAGCAAATGTTGCATTAGCCTCTTCAGTACCCTGAAACAGAAGCAAGGTACCATTTTTAACAGCATACTCATCAGCAAGACCATCATCAAAATTGTCGTTCTCAGCACGACTCATAGAACCACTACGTGTAGGCAAATTCAATGAAAGCGAAACATAGCCATTACCATCCTGATAAGCAGGAGTGTTACCACCCACCAAGTCATCACTACTTGAACAAGAACCGAGCATCAGACCTGCCAATACTGCAGAAAACAATAACGATTTTTTCATAATTGATATGTTTAATTTGATTAATATTTTTATTCCTATTTATTACCTTTTATAGATTTTCGAGATTCTCCTGAGCAGCCTTGACACCTGCCTTGGCTGCCAAACCGAAGTAATGGCGAGCCTGCTGGTCATTTCCCTTCAATGCCTCGTATACACCACGGGCATTCTGAGCCGCAGGACTGTTGCCAGCCTTGTCAAGATAAGCCTTGGCACCATCGGCATCACCGGCATTCAAGCGGGTATTGGCTGCATTGAGATTGGCAGTTTCGTTCTCTGGGAACATGCGGACGGCAATCTCCATCACTTCATTAAACTCCTTGCTGCCTGGCTCGTAAGTCTGGGCTACCATGAACATCTCCTCCTGGCTCAACTGCTGTGGCTTGGTCTTGATAATCTCCTTTGCCTCTTCCACATCGAAAGGTTTCACCTTATAAGTAATGTGGTAGTCGGAATGGCGGAGGGCTGGATACCAGGTGTCGAGCATAAAGCGATACTCTGAAGGATACTGCTTCTTAATCTTCAACTCGCGGGCATCCGGATTCAGACTCTTATCGGCAATAATCGCCAGAATGGCATCCTTATGCTCCAGGTTGCTACCTTTAATATAAGCTATCAGACCATCCCAATCCTCTGGAGTAGAAGAAACCGTGAAGAGGTTGTTTGGCAACTTCACCATCCGGCGCACATATTCGGTCAGCGTCTTGGCACGGTTCTTTGCCAGATAATCATTATGGGTGTAAGGACTCTCAGGTGATGCATAACCATGAATGTTGATGCCGCTCACTTCGAGGTTCCTGTCTTCCTTCAATGCATTGATGGTGCGGATAATGCTATCCAACTGTGCAGGATTACGGCGATAATCTGGATGTAACTCTATGCGGTCTACCGGGAAATCGATATAAGCACGCTTATCCAGATGACGGACCTTGATTGCCTCTACGGCAGGACGTACGAAGACAGCCAGCGGCTGACGGCGATGGCGGAGATGGAAATCATTTCCCTCCTCCAGGTTGCCACATCCACAAAGATCTTCATGCATATTGAGATCGTAGTTCTTCATGACTCTCGCCACAGGAATGGAAGCGGTATACTTAAGGGTCTGTGCCTGCTTGTTGTTACGGCGAACCACCATCGCCTTTGGCGAAAGGTTCAGATGCTTGTTCCCTACCCCACGTTCATACATAATCTGCTGGCGTTTTCCGTTGATGACAATCTCAGGCAACTTATATTCCAACTTCTGACTCTTGAAGATAGGAGTATATACCAGCTGGGTATTGGTAGGAAGATTGAGCGAATCGAGGTTGAGATCCATCGATACCGTCAAAGCGTTATTTTGCTGCGCCACCTGCACATTGCTAACCTGAATCTTGTTGGCAGCCAGTTTTACTTCATGACAGTTCTGTGCCATAACAGTTGCAGGAGCCATCAATAAGGCAGCATATAATAAATAGGTGGTATTTCTTGAAAGTTTCATGATCATTAATGTTAAAAGGGGTTATAACATGTAAATGAGGGAGAGGGCTGCCTTGGTAGGGCCCACATAGTTATCGTGAGAGGATTTTAACTTCTCCCCACAGTTGCCACACTTGAACTTGTCGTACTGGATGTAGTCGTAGCCAATGCCAATGGATGTTTCCAGGTTCCAGTGCTTGGAAAGTGGCCACTGATAACCAGCGGTGACACCACCACCTACGTACCATCCCTCATAGCGATGGTCGCGCAAGTCCTTAAACATACCGAAAGGTAGCTTGACGCCTCCGGCATTAAACTGTCCACCCATAGCATGAGCACCGAGGAACCAGCCATTGAAGTTCTGGCAGAACCAATAGCGGTATTCCGGCATCACAAGCCAGTGGCGGAGGCTGGACTGATCACCTCCTGACTGCTTCCAAGGATTGAAGCCTACGAATACCTGAGCGGTATGCTTTTTCCCCACGGAAGTTTCAAGTCCGATATTGGGTGTTGTTGTAGCCCAATACATCAAATTGCTCTTTACCCCAATGTTTTGCGAAAAGCTCTTCATCGAGATCAACATCAGTAGCATGGTAGCTAAAGACATTTTCATCACCATCGTTTTGCACATAATTAATAATGGTTTTAATATGTAATTTCGGTTTATATATTTCTTTAGTATATCTAGTTCTATTTTGAGTATACAAGTGGTTGTAACTCTACTTCATCTGGGTATACTTTTACTTACAATTCATCATTTGCTTTGAAGTTCTTACTTTATCATTTGCTTTTTCTTGAACTTTATCAATTAGCTGCTGCAAATATATAAAGAAATTGCGAGAATAGGGGGGGGGTAATTTTGTTAATTTATGTGAAGGACAACATTTTATACTAAAAAATCCACAATTTGGCAACATTTTACACCCTTAGAAGGCGATAATTTTAATATTTATTGTTTTTTTAGGGCGTAAAGCTACTTATATTAACGAAAAGCCCTAGTATCGCATTTGGCGACACTAGGGACTCTTAAAAGTTGAATAAATGGCAGGAGTTAGAAGGTGTACTTCAAACCTACCTGACCTCGCCAGCGACTGTAGTATGAGCTAGGATACTTGAGAGGCATATCTGATGGGTTAGCAAACTGGAATACACCATCACCCTTGTACGTGATAGGAGAAATAAACTCGCTGTTATAACCACTACTGAAGGTACGGCCCCAATCCTTGTTCAGGAGGTTAGCCACGTTCATGATATCCAAAGTAAGTTCCAAAGCATGTACATACTTACCTGTACGGATGCCAAACTTCTGACCGAAGTGGAAATCGAAATGACTCTCGAATGGCAAGTTATCACCATAACGCTCGAAGTACTCACCACGATGATCCTTCACATAACGAGTAGTAGCAAGCCACTGCTTCAAATTAGCACGCTGCTGCTCAGCAGTATAAGCATCTGTACCCAAGAACTGCATTTGGTCTACCTGCGCATCTGTAGGGATGAAAATCAAGTCATTACTTGTACCATTATCTCCGTTGATATCTCCACTATAAACGAGAGAGTAAGGAGAACCGCTCTGACCCTGGTAGATAAGACCTACAGTAGTGGTAAACAACTTGTTGGTTCCCCAGTTGAAGTGATAGAAAGCAGAAGCCTTCACTGTATGAGGCACATTATAACCACTATTAGCCAACTCTGGGTTGTTTGAGAAGCGATAAGTATGAGTATTACGCCAGTTGCTCTGAGCAACAGATGAGGTCATACTGCTTACAGACTCTGAGTGAGTGAATGTATAAGATGCATTCAGATCAAGACCGAACGCAAAGTGCTTAGCTGCTGACAAAGACAGGCTGTAGCTATAGCCCTTGCTGGTATTATACATTGCATAGATGTTGGTAAACGACTTAGCATCTGCCACCTTTGTATAAAGAGGACGGTTATCCCAGTTCATGTAAGAGGTCTGAGACAAGGTCTTACCAGACTCCTCATAAGCCAAGTTCTTGTAATAAACATCATTCAGACTCTTGCTGAAGATACCCTCAGCAGTCCAGTCGATACCCAGGAGATTGAAATCGAAACCTAGGTTAACACGCATAGTCTGAGTGAACTTGAAATCCTTGTCAAACACATTGATCAGCTGGCTACCGGTAGCCTTCAGATTATCTGCATTCTGAGTCTGCTTGTTAGGATCCATGATGAGCTGCACAGCAGAATTATTTTTTGCAGAGTAAGAAGATGTCTGCACACCAGTATTCGTAAAGTTGTTGCTCAACCAGACGAAAGGAATACGACCAGTGAATACACCGATACCTCCACGAAGGATATATTTGCGGTTCTTCTCAATATCCCAACGGAAACCTACACGAGGGCTCCACATTGGTGTACTGGCAAGTTTCTGATTGGTCTTGAAACCATATCCCTTACCTGCTGCCCACTCATTGAACTTAGCATTCTCGGCAGGAGTATCAAAGAACAGAGGCATATCCATACGGAGACCATAGGTGAGCTGGAAGCTGTCTGTCACATCCCACTTGTCCTGTACATAAAAGCCCAGCTGAGCTGCGCTAAACTCTGGTGCCCAACGAGGATTACCAGTCACCTCAACATTAGCCTGTGTGAAGTAGAAGTTCTTGATATACTTACCATCACCTCCAAAACCATCGGCTCCACAACCTTTATAATAATTCAGAAAATCGTCAGGAGTATCAAAATAATAGCATCCATAGAGATTCTGAAGGAAGAGGTTAGAGAACTTGTAAAGCTCATTATGTGTACCGAATGTCAGTGTATGATTACCCTTGTACCATGTAAAGTTATCTTCGAGGGTATAAATGTCCTGTTTCAATCCATTAGCCATTGAGGAATATTCATTACCGATATTCATGGTACCATTTCCTACCTTATAGATAGTGATAGATGGTGCAGGCTGACCAGAAGTACGCTCATCACGAACACTAACGTAAGATACACGTGCCTCATTGCTCAGGTTTGGAGAGATGCGGCTCTGCAACTCTGCTGAGAAAGAATGAGTTTTAGATTTGAAATCATACAAGTGGTCGGTAGTATTCAATGTAGCAATACCACCCAGACCAAGCGTCTGCTTAGCATCAACATAACTCCAACGTACAGAGAACTTGTTGAACTCGTTGATATTCCAATCCAACTTCAAACCAGCTTTCTGGCTCTTCACGTTCTTATCCTTATCTGCCCATGAAGTTGCATAATCATACCCCTGACGGTTAGCCAAGTCATAAATCTTAGACATCAAGTCCTTAGCCAAATCCGGATTAAACTTAACATCTGGAGAATCGATGGTATACTGAGTTGGGTACGACTTTTCTGAATTCTCATAGTTTGCGAAGAAGAAGAGTTTGTTTTTGATGATTGGACCACCGAGCGTAAATCCGAACAAAGTTTCCTTCTCATCATCATAAGGCTGAGCATAGGTACCATCCATATTCTTATAATGACGACCTACCAAATCCTGGTTGTTTCCATAGAAATAGCCACTTCCATGGAATTCATTGGTACCGCTCTTGGTTACCGCGTTGATGGCACCACCGGTAAAACCACCCTGGCGAACATCGAAAGGAGCGATATTTACCTGAATCTGGTCAATAGTCTCCATAGAAACAGGCTGAGATCCAGCCTGACCGCCATTACTGCCATTAGCAGTAAGACCGAACACGTCGTTATTCATCACACCATCAATCTGGAATGAATTATAACGGTTGTTCATACCGGCAAATGACATAGAACCAGACTGCCCGTTTGTAGTAAGCTGTGGATTCAGGCGAGCCACATCCGCAATACTGTGCGAGATAGAAGGCATATCAGCTATCTGCTGAGCATTGATACTCATGGCCGCACCGGTCTTCGTACCATTCAGACCAGCCTTACCCGAAACAACAACCTCCTGAAGCTGCTTGGCATCTTCCTGAAGAGAGCAAGAGAGATTTTGGCTTTCACCCAAGTTCAGACTGACATTGTTGAAAACCTTGTCCTTATATCCGATATAAGAGATACTTACCTTGTAAGGACCACCTGGACGCATACCCTGAATAGTATAGCGACCATCTACATTTGTTACAGCACGATACACAGTACCAGATGGCTGGTGTGTAGCAGTAACTGTAGCACCAATAACGGTTTCGCCATTGGAAGAAATCTTACCACTAATGCCTGAAGTGGTAATCTGAGCCATTGCAGCGTTCACCGTCAGGATGAACAAAGCCAGAAGTAAATGCAATCTTTTCAGCATACCTTTTTTAAAAAATTAATTAATAATACGGGAGAATAGCCCCCAAATATCTATTACGGGTGCAAAATTAAACAAAAAATTCGATATAAGTGTTACAACAGCATGAAAAAATGTGTTTTATAACATAAAAAAAATCTGCGTTAAGCAAATAACGCAGATTTCCTTTAATTTGTTATTTTATAACGGGGGTTTGCTTATAGTTTTTCTGGGGGCTAAAAGCGGGGGACTGAGCTTTTATGACAGGCGATGGAATCGTCTGGAACGGAGGCTAGGCTCCCTTACACCTAGCTCTTAACTTACTTCCTTGCTCTTAACTTACACCTTATTCTAACCTTACTACTTGCTGCTAGAGCGAGGGCTAGGCACTCTTACTCCTTTCGCTGCCAGATGCTCATTACCTTGCGACGGATGGCTACGATGTTCAGAATTGAAACGATCAGGAACAGGATCAATCCTAGGGCGATGGCTGGGAGCATGGTGCCCTCGTCGATATCAGGGAAAAGGGTTTCAATGAAGCCCATGTAGTAATCGCGGAGGAAGAAGAGGATGAACCACGCGATGATGAGTACCACGATGTTCAGCGCGATGGTGAGCACCTGATATGGCTTTGCTACATTGTTCGGACTGTAACCTATCAGAAGAAGATTCTCCAACTTAGAAGAATTCTTCTGTACCAGCAGATAGATGCTGAGCATCAGAATGTAGAAACTCAAGACAGAGATAACCAAACCGATAATCATCACCATCGATACCATCATGCGGAGGAAATAGGTAGTCTTCTCTGCATCCAGTTTGTCTGTCTCTACCTCATAACCATTATCATCCAGGTATTTAGTGATGTTCTCGTCTCCCGGGTTTCCTACCTCTACGATGAGGCGGTTAGGATCGCTCTTCTGGTTTGGCGCAAATTCCTGGTTACTCCAGTCCATGAATGCCTGTGGAACAAGGATGGTGTTGAGTCGCGAAGAGAAACCGATTACCTTTCCCTTGAACTGCTCTTTCTTGCCACCAGCCTGAATCTGGATATTGAAATCAATCATGCCCATCAGTCCATCGCTGATTTTAGGGAGCGAATGACTCTGGGCGAAACCGAAGTTATACATATTAATATAGGTACGCGGGAGGATGATTGGCACCTCCTGAGTTCCCGGCGTATATTTCCAGTTCTTGAGCGGCACATCAACAAAACCGTCAGGCACACTCTCGAAGAAGAGTTCGCTATTTAGAACGTTCACGCCGTTTACACCCATCTGGGCATCTACCTTATATTCAGTAGAGGTGAATTTTCCTATTTTCTTCACAAACTTCTGGTCTCCGATTTCATCGATTTCAGAACCCGAGAAGATATTGGAACGGCCGCTGATGGTATTTCCCATACCTATCTTCTTGCTCATGATGAGGTAGTCGGCTTTCATGAAACTGTCTTGTTGAGTGAAGACAGGCAGCACGTCTTTATAAAACTGAAAGCCGAAAAGAACGATGAGCATACCGAAGAGATTGGCGAAGGCAAAGCCCGCAAACTGAGGTATGCTGATATGCTGACGCAATAATTTCCAAACGAGATTCATTTTAAATTTTAAATTTATAATTTATAATTTTCAGTTTATAGCAAACTTGCTATTAACTATAAACTATAAACTGTCAACTATTAACTTTACTAAAGTTTAAACACGTGCTCGTAGGGCAAGCCCATGTGCTTACCGATACTGGTTACAATGACGCCAGCCCCCTGCTCCTTCGCTTCGGTCATCATGATATCTGCCATGATGCGCGAATTGTTGTCGTCGAGGTGACTAATAGGCTCATCAGCCAGAATGAAGTCGAAAGGCTGACAGAGCGCACGCATCATTGCCACACGCTGCTGCTGTCCGAACGACATTCTGCCGATTTTGGCATCTACCTTATCAGCAATACCGAGCATATCAAACCATTTAAGAATCTGCTCACGCGTCTTGAATCCGGTTATTTTGTTCTTAATTTCTACATTCTCCAGGGCAGTAAGCTCAGGGAAGAGACGGAGTTCCTGAAAGAGATAGCTGATGTGACGCTTGCGCATCTCTACCCAGTCTTTCACCTTATAGTTGGCGGTAACATCATTGTCGAACATCACGCTTCCGCTGTAGTCGTGACGATAGCCGAGCACATAGCTGCAGAAAGTACTCTTTCCGCTGCCACTCTCTGCCTCGATAAGATAAAGATGACCTTTCTCGAAGGTAACATCCTGCTTCCATATCTCCGAATCCAGGTCGTTGCGCTGGGCAAAAACCTGTGGGAGAACGGAATGAAGCTGAATCTTTTCCACTTTTTTTATGTTTAATGTTTAATCTTTTACCTTTAAAATTAGGACTTTTTTGGGGGACTAGCGATAGAATCGCTAGGAACGGGGGCGCAGAGAGAGAGAGGGAGGGGGTAAGGTTCTTTTTACCCTTTTACCTTTAAAGTATAGACCACCGAAGTAAGATTTCCGAAGACTGGGGTGAGCAGACCGGTTACAGTAGAGATGGCATCATCCTTGCCCGAGCCGTCACTACCAGAACTCTTGGCGAGATTGATGACCATTGCCAGTTTCTGACCGACGATGAGTTTCTGAATCTTTGCATCTATCGGATGATTACTTGGTTTCACGGCATATTGCGCCATCAGCTGGTCGCTTCCGCTAAAGAACTGCTTGTCATCCGTCACACCGAAATAGAACGAGGTCTTGCCATCGGTATAGAAGTAAGCATTCTTGCCCCAATTGGCAATCTTCGCACCAGCCGGACATGAAGTTTTCCAATAATCAACATCGCCCAACCACTTGGCATGCGACAGTTTAGCAGCCATCGTCATCTGCATATTGTTATCTGTAAGCGAAGGCAACACGATAGCCATATCCCCATCCACACTACGGATGATATTATCCATATCGATAGCCTGGTTGATACCCATCAGGAGGGTCTGAAGGCTGCGGTTGCTCTGCATCATCGGCAGGAACTGCTCGCCCTTTACGTTCATGAAGATACCCGCCAGGGCATCAGCAGGCATCGACTTAACGTAGCTGCCTTTAATCGGACGATAGGTTTGAGCCGCCTTCTTCAGGGCCTCATCTATTTCTTTATTAAAGGAGAAGGTTTCTCCCTTCACCTGCAGGATACCGTCTTTCACGTCCATCTCTGCAGCAATCACTACCTGCGAAGGGTCGGTATCCTTAGGCGTGCCAAGGGTAAATGGAGCTACGAACTTCTCCGGCAGCGCCTGAGCCTGAGCCACCATAGCCATAGGCGAAGTGATGGTTTCCAGACGCTCGAACATAGGCGATGCGGTAATACCTTCGTCCTCATCAGCCTTCAGATATTTCACCATCTGCTGCTGGAGCTGGGCCTGCGCATCGGCAACAACTGGTCCCATAACGAGGAGTGCCTGATCAGAGAAGCCGACCAGCCACGAATTTTTCAATACAGAGAAATGAAAGCCTTTGCGCTCCTTCACCTCTGTAGCGATATGCTGTTTGGCAAGCGAAGCAAGCCAGTCTTCTACATCGCCCTCATCGCTCACCTTGGCACAAAGTCCGAGGTTGCCATCAGCACTCTCAAAGAGGAATATCTTCTCTGAGATGTCGATGCCACACTTCGATGCATCCTCAACGTGCAGCAGAGACTTTAGCATTCCCGCCTTATCTTCATCGCTTTTGCCGGATGCCATCTGCTGCATGTCAACAGAGATGAGCGCAGTACTTTTCTTTGGAATGGCATTGAGATAGTCAGTGCCCGAGCATGAGCTCAGCAATCCCAATACGACAGCCAAGCACATGAACATCAAACTCTTATACAATCTTTTCATCACACTAGTAAATATTATAAAGCTCTTGCCAAATGGCACATGTTGACAGCCACCAATCCTGCTGTTTCCGTACGGAGGCGACTGGTGCCAAGCGAAACACTCTCATATCCGTTTTCCAGAGCCAGTCTCACCTCATCGATAGAGAAATCGCCCTCAGGCCCTACCAGCACGGTGATGTCATCGGCACCCTCCTGGGCTGCTCCGGCAGAATCATCAGCTGGGCATGACTTGGAAATCTCGGCAAAAAAGTCTTTCTTTTCTATCTCCTCATAACAATGGCAGATAAACTTTCTGCCATTGCGGGGAGTAGTAATAAAATCTTTAAAGTTCTGCAGTTCGTTGACTACAGGTTTCCAAGCCTTGTGGCTCTGCTTGACGGCAGAAACCACAATCTTGTCTATGCGGTCTATGCGGATGACCTTGCGTTCAGAGAACTTGCAGTTGAGGAAAGAGATTTCATCGAAGCCGATTTCCGTAGCCTTCTCTGCCATCCATTCAATGCGGTCCATCATCTTTGTCGGGGCGATGGCCAGGTGAATGTGTCCGCGCCAGGCAGGCTGCTGCGGCATAACCTCCTTCACCTCATAGATGCACCGTTTGTTGGTAGCCAGCGAAACTTCTGCACGGTAGAACACCCCCTTGCCATCCATCAGGAACAATTCGTCCCCCGTCTGGATACGCAAAACCCTGAGTGCATGAGTAGCCTCTTCCTGAGGCAGTTCTGTCTGTGTAGCCGCATCTGGCACATAGAAAAATCTAACTTCTTTCATTTCCTCTTATTGTTACTTTTTCTTCTTAATTTTCTGTTATTCCGTAAGAATATTCTTTAATTATTCACTTTTTTTGCCTTTGCGGCGCTCTATCTCATCGCGAATGGCTGAGGCAGTTTCGTAATCTTCTTCATTAATGGCACAATCCAATGCTTTTTCGAGCATCTGGTCTGGCAAAGCCGAAATAGGTACCGCACAAGAAGCCGAACTCATATCATTTTTATTAAAAGGAGTAGAAATTTCCTTTATAACCAGCTCTGTTGTATACATTTCTATATCCGCAGCCACAGACAGCAACACAGCCTGGTCAGTCTTGATGCTCATACGTTCATTTGTGATTTTATTCACAAGAGTAGCAAATACTCCCCTCTCTGGCGTAGCATCGAATTCGAGATAGAAATCGTCTACATTTTGCCTGTCAAATAGTGTCCAAAGTACAGAGACCACATCATTTTTAAAATCAGAAGTTTTCGAATTACATGCCTTCAGCTGCTCTGCTACATATTCATTAGTCATAATAGACAAAGCTCTTTTTTCGGATTCGTCTACCAAACTAATAATACATGTCCCGGAAGCTTCCGGAATGCCAAAGCAGGCAGCGAGTTTAAGTTTGTACAACATCATTATGTACCCTTTCTTTATTTAAATTTATTTATATTCTTACGTAATATTCTGTTTTTACTCTCGCGTTGAGTATGACCTTTTTCTTCCTTATTTCTGTTCTTTCTTCGGACGGAAAAGGACAGCAAAGGCTACAGCTACCACGAGCGCATAACCAGCAAAGATGAACCAGCAGGTTTTCCAGTCACCCATCAGGTAGCCATCATCTGTCCAGTGGCAGTAATGGTTGATGACCATACCTGCAAGAATGGTTCCGATAGATGCTCCCAGACCGTTGGTCATCAGCATGAACAGTCCCTGAGCCGATGCTCTTACCTTCACATCACATTTCTGGTCTACAAACAGACCACCCGACACATTGAAAAAGTCGAAGGCTACACCGTAAACGATGCATGAGAGGATGAAGAAGGTAACACCTGGGAATGCAGGATTGCCCAATCCGAAGAAACCGAATCGCAAAACCCATGCCATCATGGCGATGAGCATCACAACCTTGATGCCATAACGCTTCAGGAAGAACGGAATGAGAAGGATGCAGAGCGCCTCGGCCACCTGAGAGATGGATACCAGGAGCGTAGCATTGTTAGCTGCAAAAGTATCGAGCATCGCAGGATCGCCCTTGAAACTGGTAATGAACGGAGTGGCATAGCCATTGGTTACCTGCAGACTCATACCGAGCATGCAAGAGAAGATGAAGAACATCGCCATCTCACGGCTCTTGAAGAGTTTGAAGGCATCGAAACCCCATGTCTCTACCCAGCTCTTTGTCTCTTTCTTCACGATAGGACAGGCTGGCAATGAGAAGCAATAGAGGAAGAGAAGAATGCTGAGCACACCCGATACCAGGAACTGATAATGGGTATACTGGAACTTATGGGCGTTCTCGCTCAACAGGAACGAGAATGAACCGTTGTCCCAGGTAGCACAGTTCACAATCCACATCGTGAGGATGAAGCCCACGGTTCCGAACACACGGATTGGCGGAAAAGCCTTCACGGTGTCGAGCCCGTTACTCTTCAATATACTGAATGCCGAAGTATTTGACAATGCCAATGTAGGCATATAGAAAGCCACGCTGAAGGTGTAAACGGCAATAAACATTGCCTCATTAGGAGTCTGACTAGCCTGTCCCATACCGAACAGACCTATCATGGCTGCACCTGCCAAAAGGTGACAATAGCCCAAAAGACGTTGCGGCTGGATATACTTATCTGCCACAATGCCCATCAATGTAGGCATAAAAATAGATACGATTCCCTGTATGGTATAGAACCAGGAAATCTCGGCACCCATCCCAGCCTTGCCGAGATAGTTGCCCATAGACGTAAGATAAGCTCCCCAAACTGCAAACTCCAGGAAGTTCATCACTGCTAGGCGTACTTTCAGATTCATAGTTTAATGTCTTTTTATTATAAAATATTAGCTGCAAAGATACAAATTTTCGGGTAAAAAGCACACGATTTTGAAGATTATCCGCATGAAAGCTAGCATATTTAACAAATTATGTGTATTTTTGCAGCCGATTTCAACAGATATAAGAGAAAAATAATATAGAAGCAACTGATATGTTAGTAAATTTTTTCCTCACGTGCAATAAAATCGGGGCATTCACGCTAGGTGGAGGCTACGCCATGATACCGATCATGGAACAGGAATTTGTAGACAAGAACCAGTGGATGAACAAACAGGAGTTCATGGATATCATGGTAGTGGCTCAGACCACTCCGGGCATCTTCGCCATCGACATGGCGAGTCATATCGGCTATAAGCTGAAGGGAGTCTGGGGAGGCATTGTGGGTGCCATAGGCATCGCCCTGCCTTCTATCATCGCCATTCTCATCATCGCCATGTTCTTCCAGCATTTCAAGGACAATTATTGGGTGGGTAAGTTCTTCATGGGTGTGCGCCCTGCCGTGGTAGCGCTCATTGCTGCGCCTTGCTTCAAGATGGCAAAGACGGCAAACATCAACCGCTACAACATCTGGATTCCCGTTGTCTGCAGTCTGCTGATTGCAGCTTTCGGTATCTCCCCGATCTACATCATCATCGCAGCCGGTGTGCTGGGCTGGCTTTATGGAAAGGTAAAAAAGTAAAAAGGTAAAAAATATAGAGATTATGCTATTTCTAAAGTTATTTCTGATATTTACCAAGATTGGTACATTTAATTTTGGTGGCGGATATGCGATGCTTTCGCTCATCCATAACGAGACGGTAGTGAAGAACCATTGGCTTACCAATGCTGAGTTTACGGATATTGTGGCTATCAGCCAGTCTACACCGGGACCTATCGGAATCAACTGTGCCACCTACGTAGGTTATACCGCCTGCCTTCACGACGGCTATCCTACTTGGGCAGCCTGTCTGGGTTCGGTATTGGCTTCGCTCTCCATCATGTGGCTGCCTTTCATCATCATGATTCTCATCAGCCGCTATCTGATTACGCACAAGGATTCTAAAATCGTAAAGGATATCTTTGCGGGACTCCGCCCTGCCATCATCGGACTGATAGCTGCTGCCGCCGTTCTCCTGATGAATAAAGAGAACTTCGGATCACCAACCGACAATCCGTTTGTCTTCGGAGCAAGCATCGTGCTGTTTCTGGCTGCTTTCTACTTCACAAAATTCAGAAAGACCAACCCTATCCTGCTGCTTTTCATCTGCGGTATCATCGGAATGGTTATCTTCTAAACATCGCCCTGCGGTCTGAACCAACGGCCTCCAGCCGATGGGTAAGACAAGAGGCTAATGCCTTCAGATAGGGACAAAAAAAAATTGATTGTCTCACGACAACCAATCTTTTATTAACCTTAATAATCTAATACCATGAAAAACACGATGCAAAGGTACAAATAATCTTGTAACCTGCAATAGTTTATAGCAAAAAACTTCGAGAATTTAACTCTCCTTAAAAGTTTTACCGTTCCAATTAAATTTTCTTTGCACTTTTATTGCGTTTACAGCCTTCTTATCGTCAGCAGACACGAAAGGTAAAGCCAAGCGCACTACGAGACTGTTTTCATGTTGCAAGAGCAGGGCACTCACGATTTTGAGTTCAATTTTCCCCTTGAGTTCCTCAAACTTAGCCTCGCTCATCGTATCGGGTTTGGCAACAAGTCCGGAAGCCAGTTGCTGCAAAGAATTCCCATCGAAAATCCTGCTGGCATCCTGTTCTTGCCAATCCTGATTAAAGAGATAGAGTTCGCTCTCCTTCTCTACTCCGGCAAAAGTCTTCACCACGCAAAGCAGCGAATCGCCGTTAGCCGATGGCAGTTTCTTCATCTGCAAAGTTGCGCTCTTACTCGTTCTCAACTGAGCGAAATCAGCAGTCAGCGTATCCATCACACTCGTTTCGCCTAAAAGATTCTTCACTTCTGCCTTCACTCCCATCTCCTGCAGCTCAGTAAATTCCAACCGCAGGTTGTGGTTGAGATAAGGCACAACAGAATCGGGCATCGAAACCAGCAAGTCCTTCATCGACTTGGCTTCCATGCTCATACTTGCCATCATCAGGCAAGCACATAATATATATTTTATCTTCTTCATCACTACAATTCCTTCGACCATTTCTTTCCCCAAGGAGTAAAGAGCCATGCAAGAAAGGCCAATGCTACTATTGAGCAAACGGCAAAGTTAAAGCCAATGTATTCATTTTTGAAGCTTATATTTTTTAGAGATTCTCTAAGAATTTCTTACCCCATTTCGTATGAAGCCAAAGCGCCATAGCCCCAGCAACGACTGTAATCGTCGCATAAATCATAATTAATCCTTCCATAACACTTATTTTTTTAATATTCTAAAACCAACATATGCCAAAATAGCTGTGGAAGCTAGTCCAAAAGAAAGCAATCCCCAAACCATCGCATCGTCATATTTATCTTTCATAACCATAGACAAGATACATCCTGCAACATTGGTTGTGAAATTAGCCTTAGCTAAATCATAAAAGAACTTACCAAGATTCTCTCGGCTCGTTTTTTCCTTTTCTCTATCTTCTCTTGCAGTCATATTTCTCTATTTTCCGACAAAATTACGGAAAATAAATGTAACTTGCAAATGATTTGCTCATTTTCTTTCGAAATTTAACCTAAAAAAGACGAAAAAGAGGAAAGCGCTTCATTACGAAACACTTTCCTCTAATTATCTAATCATTAATCGTACAATCTTCTTTCAGAAGAGATTTACTCCTCTACAGCAGCCTGCGCCGCAGCAATAAATCACGTAGGAAAGCCTCATTTCAGCGATTGCTCTAAACATAGTTTTAACAACTTATGCTTTTTTGTCAACAATTTCTTTTCCATATACCTTATTATATACACGTACCTTATTATATATATTATTTTTTCTGAAAGTCATGTTTAATAATTAGGCATGTTTTTTCTGATAGGCCACACTTTGATCAACAGTTTGACCAACAGTCTGAGTCATATTCAGCAACTTCTCATTTATTTTTTCCAATACCTTAATTTGTCCTCTAAGATAACTTATTTCCTTGTCTTTATCATTATCAGACATTTCTTCAGTAGGTTGTTCATCCTGATGGTTCAAGCCTGGGGAATTGTCCGAGCTAGAACTATCATTCAAGTATTTGGTTCCTTCATAAAAGAAGTCCATCTTCACATCCAAAGCGTCACATATCCGTTCAAGAACACCAGATTTAACGTCTTGTACATTGAACTGATTGCTGAGGTTAGGCTGAGACATATGAAGTTTCTCAGCCAACTCACTTATACTAATTTTTCTTTTCGTCAAGATCTGACGAAGTTCAGAACCATTCATAAAACAATTATATTGTAGTTAAACATTCCTAAAATATCACTGATTATTTATATTTTTATCAGTTTTTGCTTATCTTTGCAGATAAATATCACGAAAGCGTTACGCAATACTTGCGTATTTCGTATGCAAATATACAAAATAATTATAATATGACCAAGAATAACGAAGATATTTTGAATAAAATTTATTCAGGCACAAAGAAAGGTGAACTGATAAAGAAGAAGAAACAGCTGGTAGAGTCTTACTTGTACAAGTACGGAAATCTCATTCTTGAATGCAAGCTAAAGCCAACACCAGTGATAGAAAATCTCGCAAAAGAGTTTGGTTTAACCAGAGCAGGAGTAACCAATATTCTTCGACGAGAAGGTGTTTATGCAGGACGATTTAATCCTGTAATATTTCCAAAGAAATAAGTATTATGAGTGAGAGAGTTATTTTTGAAAACAAGAATGTTTCTTATGAGACTTTCTTGAACGACCTAGCATCCTTCCTGGCTCCTAAGATAGCCCTGATGATTAAGAACCCTCCTAAGGAGTTTTATAGTCAAAGGGAGTCCATGAAAGTCTTCGGGGTAGGAAACGTAAGAAGATGGTTAAAGGAAGGTAAACTTAAACCGTTTTCAAAGCGTAAAGGTAAAATTGAATATAAGGTTAGCGATCTCCAGGAGCTTCACCGGAGAGAGCAAGATTACTTTTAGAAATAGGTGATATGTACAAAATAAAAAGAAGATATCAAGTTGTAAAGAAACAACCTTGGGTTGTGGATTTGCTTCTAAAGATAAATCCTAAGCATTTCGCTCTCTATGAGGCTAAAGATGACTGTCGAAAAAGTCTCATGGAAATCAATAAGACCATACGGTCTTTACCAGTACGATGGAGACGTGGTTCTTTCTCGCTATCCCATATACGAACCATACTCTTATTAGATGATAAAATAGAGGTAAAGTACAAGTCCGGAAAGGAATGTATGGCTTTTTATATAGAAGAATTAAACTGATACGATATGAATACTGATAACAGCTGGATAAAACTTCCACGAATGTTCATGAATTGGCAGTGGTATCAAAATACCAACATGGTTCATCTGTATCTCTATCTGTTGCTCAATGCTAATATAGAAAATAAGCTCTACTTTGGAATATCCATACAGAGAGGCGAATGTCTGGTATCTCTATCTACTCTTTCAAGAGATACAGGAATATCACGAGATTCCGTTAAGAGATACCTGAAAAAGCTCAAGGATACCAAAGATATCAGCTACAAAAAATTGAGCAAAGGACGTATTATTGTCCTTCTCGACTTTGATAAGTTTCAGCCTGTAGGAATCGACGAGCCTGCGCCTAATTGGATTAAACTTTACAGGAAAATATGTGACTGGCAGTGGTATCAAGATGCCAAGATGGTTCATCTGTTCGTGCATTTGATGTTGAAGGCAAGTATTATGAAAGGAAGTGATTTGTCTGATTCCTGGCAGCTGTGTACTAGTTTGAGAATATTAAGCAAGGAAACTGGGCTTAGCTTGCAGAACATCAGAACCTGTATCGGTAAGTTACAAAGAACTGGAGAAATAACGTTTAGAACTTTACCAACACACCTACAAAGTATCATAACCATCTGCAACTCTGGTAGTTACCAAACATCAAAGCGACAAATCGCCCCGATGTCGCCCCAATGCCGCCCCGATGTCGCCCCGATTGAAGAATGTACTGTGTTAAAAATAGAAAACGATGAAATTTCAACACAGCAAAACTGCAACGTAAGTAACAGAATAACAGAGGTTTACAACAACACAAAACGACAAACCGCCCCGATGTCGCCCCAATTGCGCCCCAATTGCGCCCCGATGTCGCCCCAATGCCGCCCCAATTGCGCCCCAATGCCGCCCCTACCTAAAGAATATAAGAATATAAGAAATAAAGAAAGTAAGAAAATCAACACCAACGACGCGCGCACGCACGAAGAAGATTTCGTTGATTTTTCAGAAAAAGAAACATCAAAAGAAAACCAACAAAAGAAAGGTGAGAAAGAAAGTTTTCTTTCGCTTTCTCTTCACGATGATGTTTGGTTGGGTGCAATAAAGAAGAAGTTTGCTTTCAAAAGCATTGAAGAAGTGAAAGACAAAGTGGAGAACTTTGATTTGGATCATATCTGTAGAGGCAATAAGGAGCACAAAGATATAGTTGATTACAAAAGCCATTTTTGCGATTGGCTTAAGTTTAACCTGATGGAGCAATCTCCAAGCAAACGCAAAAGCACTCCCAACACAGAACGTTGGGAAGGAGAGAAATTTGTTCCTAAAAGCTCGGAAGGAGGTATTTATGATGGTCCTTTCTGATTTCAATTACGATACTGATTACTGCTACAGATGGCTTACATTTCTGTTTAGCGAAGAAGTAAAACTGAGATATAAAGAATACAAAGTTCACAAGCAACAGCAAGAAGCAATACACAAGGTAGCGGACTGGATGGCAACATCAAAGTCTAGATTTGGGCTTGTCCTTAATGGAATTACCGGTAACGGAAAGACCACTCTGGTAAAAGCCATGCAGAACTTTTATAATATTTGCAAGTTTAAGAATCCTCTGAATGAAGAAGAGGCAGTCTTCTATACACATGCAAGTATTACGTTTCTGACATCAAAAGAACTGTATCATCTGTATGCCTCAGATAAAAAGAGATTTGATAGATGTATGAATACGTTCATCCTCGCTGTCGATGACTTGGGTACAGAAGAGAGTGAATTCTGTCAGTATGGGAATAGATATAAACCGCTAGAGGAGTTGTTGTCTTATCGGTATGAAAGAATGCTGCCAACGATAGTGACAACCAATCTCAGCGGTAAGGATATCCGTGAGAAGTATGGTGATCGCCTTGCAGACCGTTTCAACGAAATGATGCAAGTTGTGACCATGCCTGACATAAACTTCAGGAACCCATAGATTGAATAAGCGAGCACAGAAGCGTCAAAAAGAGGAAAGACTGTAAGTTGCACAACTGGTGCGAGAAAACGGCTAGAAACGCGAAGAAAACGGCAAAAACGATAATTAATATGAAGATTTACGAAGAAGTTCTTAGAAAAACCAATAGTGGGCTTGAAATATTCATCTACTATTTGGGAAAGGAATGTCTTAATAAGAAATTTAAGAGTCCGTTTCGAAGTGATGACAAGCGACCGTCTTGCCATCTGTATGAGAATAAGAATAAAAATGGTGAGACAACCTACTATTTGCAAGATTTTGGAGACAGTAGATGTTGCGGAAACTGTTTTGAAATCGCAGCAAAAGTTCTGAACATAAATATCAATACGGATTTCTATGAACTATTGAAGAGGATTGACCAGGATTTGTGCCTCAATATCATTGAACCTAGTAATCCAAACGTAGAGAAACGTGCGAAGGTTGATATTGTTCAGATAAAGAAGGAAATTACTAAAGGGCGTACATCTAGTATAAAGTCTTTCACATCAGTGATACAGGATTTCCAACCTTCAGAAAAGGAATATTGGGGGAAATATGGTATAGATGAAGATACGCTGCAGAGATACAATGTTCATAGTTTGAAAAGTGTTTCCTTTACAAAAAAAGAAGGTAATGCCTTCAATGTATATGGAAGCAAAACTGTCCCAGCATTCGGATATTTCTTCAATGAAATGACAGGGCTTAAGGTGTACCGTCCCAAAGCTGAGAACAGATTTCTTTATGCCGGGAACTTACCTTCACCTTATGTCTTCGGTTGGGAACAGCTTCCTGCCAAGGGGGAGTTTGTCTTCATCACCGGTGGAGAAAAGGATGTTCTTTCTCTTGCGGCGCACGGATATAGTGCCATCGCTTTTAATAGTGAAACAGCAAAGATACCAGAAGATAAGCTTCTAGAACTTTCTGAAAGATTTCATAAAATAATATTTCTTTACGATACAGATACTACAGGAGTTAAGGAATCGAGTTTAAGAGTAGAGGAATACAAGAATAAATATAATGTAAGAAGAGTGCAGCTACCTCTTGCCGGAACAAAGGCAGAGAAGGATATAAGCGATTATTTTGCTCTAGGAAATAGTTCTGAGGATTTCTCTAGTCTGATAACGAATATAGTATAAAAGGTAAATAATAAGAATATGAAACAAGCAATTGGTTTTCTACAATACTCATCTGAGTATATATGCTTTTCCGCTATATCAGAAAGCGATAAAGAAAAGCTTTTGGAAGAAGGGTATTTAGCATCCTTTTTCCCTAGTTGCGTCTATGCTATAGACTGCAAGATTTTTAACCACCCTCATCATGGTATTGGCATCAGAAATATTAATGGTGGCGTTGAATTTCTGAATTTTAACAACATGAAGGATCCTATTTCTCTTCACAAAAGAGGCATTTCCATTATTCCATCAAATAATGAAAGCAAGAATAGATGCAATCTGTTTCTTACCATTACGGATTATCTGGCATATAAAGCACTTGTGAAATTACCTGTAATATTCTATGATGATAATTGTGGCAGTATCATTCTTAATAATCATAAGAATCTGGGCTACTTCCTGGCAGAAAGCGAGGATTACAATATTATTGATATGTTTTTGCCCAATACAGAAACAGGTAAAACCCTCACAAAGACTATATTAGACAGAAACGCTGCTGCTAGAGACTGGGCATATACATACAAAGATTATTCTAGCTTGCAGACATTTTTACAATCATACATTAAAGAAAATAAAATATGAACACAATTGTAATAGTATTTATTGTAGTTGTACTAGCATTAGTTCTAGCTTACATCTACGAAATTAAGTATACCTACAGAGACGGAGGGTTATGGAAGAAATAACGAAACGGCAAACAGTTAATTCAGAGAACACTATATAGAAGAATAATATGGAAAATGATATTCTAAAAATTGAGGTTGCCAAACAGGATCTAAAAGAAACTCCTGAATATTGGGCTTCGGAAAGTTACCAAACCATGATAGGTAAACTGCAAAAGCTTGTTGAAGCGAAAACCGGATATCCGCCATTTCGCAACACCAAAGTCATTAGAGAAGTCAGTTTTAAAATAACATCACGTACAACCTTAGGACAAATTAAGGAGTTGCTGAGCGACATTGAAAATGATTATAACATATCCTGTTTTCAAATTGCTATCGATAGGGGAAGCAATACAGCCCATCTGCTATTCACCTGGATTCATCCGAGAACAGCATTACCTGTGAGGTTTAACAACAAGACCAAGGTCAAACTGCTATCCGCTTACTTTGTAAGACGTTTGCACCTGGAATATCCGAAAGATATGACAGAATGGGTCAGATATTTCATCATGGATGCATATATTGAAGATAAGTCTGTCTTTAGGAAGGCACTTGCAAGTTTGTCGAAAAAAGAAGACTCAATAGATAAAACGATTTTGGTTGATTCACTTTTGTATGCTCAGTACATGAGTGAAGGAAAAGTTAAATAGATAAAGAAAATGGATTTGTTAAGTTACCAAAAAGGAGATATCTTGTTTAGTAACTGTCAAACCTTAGTAAACCCAGTATCTTGTGACGGAACCATTGACAGTTATCTGTCAAAGAGGTTCTTCATGAGATATCCAGCCATGTATGCCAAGCATCTGCAGTTCTGTAAAGAGAAACTATTTACTCCAGGTAAATTATGGGTATATCAAGGTAAGAACTACTACATCACCAAGGATGGCAAAATCTACCCATGCCGTCCCGAGGAGATGATCGGTGCCCATGCCAATCATTACAACGCCCACTCAATAGGAATCTGTTACGAGGGCGGTCTGGATGCCAACGGCAATCCCGCCGATACCCGAACCGAAGCCCAGAAGCGCAGCATGTTAGAGCTTCTAAAGAGCCTTTGCCTCGACTATCCCGATGCCGAAGTCATCGGCCATCGTGACCTTCCATGGGTCAAAAAGGATTCTGCTTTTTCAATTATGTCATCATCATCAAAGCCAATAGCAAGTACCACACCAAAATCACTTTTAAAGCGATAAGTTCGAGACTTTTCATGCCAATAAACCTCATAAGGAGCGGAAGCATTAATTATATCCAAAGAAAGCGGTTTCATTACCAAACATTTATATATTTAGGATATACCCCCGTTCGTTCCTTATATTCCTCACAAAGGCTCTTAGTAATTTCAGCTACACGAGCCTTTTTACGCTCTTTTGCCGCCATAAATCTTTTCATAGCAGCTTCACGTTTTTCCCAAAATTCTTTATCTAATGTATCCATAATAGTTCTCCTTTTAAATTCTTTAATTGCAATCTGCCGCCGAAATTACTCTTTTTTCTTGAAACCACCAAGAAAATCACAAGAAATCTGCAAGTTATCAGAAAATTACTACAAAAAACGGGGCATCTGCATAGTTCCGTGGATAAAAAAGGGAGCACCTGCCTAAACACAGGTTTATGCAGGTGCCCCATAATATCCCCCGATTCTCGCGAACCGGGGAACCTAAATGCGAACCTTTTAAATTTATTTAGATGATGAACTTATAGCTTATAAATGATCATGCAGCCATGCCTTCTGCTCATAGCTGAGACGATCCCAGTTGGTTCTCTTCTTTCTTCTCTTATCGCCACCAACAACAGCCTTTGTTGTGCCCTTAGCCAAGGCACCAACAAACAATATCATTAATAATGTCTCCATAATCTTGTAATTTTACTTTGTTATACTAAATGTTCCAAAAGGAATCTCCTGTGCAGAAGCTACTGCCATAGAGATGATTCCATACTCTCCTGGTTCAAGCTCTGAAACCGGGATGGTGAGCAGATAACTCTGATTGCCATACTTGTGTCCAGAGAAGGAGAGATATCCCTTTTTCTGTGCATCAGAACTTCCGAGCACCGCAGGCAGGAGTGTCAGCCACTGTATTCTTCTGTCCTTCTTAGAAGCCTTGAAACGCACGATGCGGTAGATACCCATCGGGTCATAATCATTCTTCTCAGCCTTGATAAGTAAGCGGATATTCTTTCCGTCATTTTTGATAGAATGAGCAGACTTGCCTCCGGCAAAAGCAATATCCATTCCTTCAACTCCAGCCAAAGTGTTCACTGCATCGGCAGCAAACCCCACGCCGGCAGTCGTACCCATCACTCTTACACCAGTCTCCAGTCCAGACATGCTACCTGTGCTTAGTCCTACCATGCCACCTGCAAAACCGAGGTCACTTACAGCACCTGCAATCTTGGAGAACTTAGAGAACTTGTTCTGGTGTTTTTCTACCTTACCATTCTCCTTTGGAAGAACGACATATGTAGAATCGCTAGTAAGCATACAATAGCTACCAATGAACTCAGGCTCTGGAGCCGTTACCTGTTGTGCAAAACCAACTACTGAGGCAGACAACAATACTAAAGAGATAAATAACTTCTTCATATTATTAATACTTTATGTTATATTTCTAATGCAAAGGTACAAAAAAAACATTATATATACAAATATTTATATATTTATTTGGTAATATAAGCAATTATTTATATCTTTGCAGCATAAAAATAAATATATAGTTATTTTTCTACATAAGATTATAATTATATATGTATATAATAAAATAATAAAAGGATTAAAGAATATGGCTAAACAAGCAAAGATTATCGCCTTCGCCAACCATAAAGGTGGTGTCGGTAAGACAACAACAACAGCAAGTATGGGTTCTATCTTAGCCGCAAAGGGATATAAGGTTCTTCTTATAGATCTTGACGCTCAGGCAAACCTTACAAGTTCGCTCCTCAAAGGAAATGTCGAGAATACCATCTACGATGGATTAAAAGAACAGTCTTCCAAATCCCTTATTATATATAAGATAAGAGAAGACGTTAAATTGGATATCATTCCTGCTGACCTCAACCTTGCCCAGGCTGATTTGGAACTGGCAGGTAAAATGGCTCGTGAAAGAATCCTTTCCGATCTTCTTGAAGACTACAAGGAGCAGTATGATTACATCTTCATTGATTGTCCTCCGTCACTCGGTCTGCTGACGTTAAATGCTCTTACAGCATCAGATTATGCCATAATACCACTTGTAGCGGAAGTATTGCCATTCAATGGATTGAAGATGATTTTTGACTTCATCAACAAAATTAAGAAAGTTCTCAATCCAAGAATCAATATATTTGGTATTGTAATTACCAGATGGGAACAGACAAAGTTAAGCAAGAATATAGAGGAAGGTCTTCGTACTCAACTCCACGAAATGGTATTTTCAACGAAAATACGCAAGAATGTGACTATTGCGCAAGCTCCATTGGAAGCTGTCAATATTGTCGATTATGACAAAAAAAGTAATGGTGCTATTGACTACATGTCACTTGTTGATGAATTTTTGGAGAGAATGAAATAGTTTTCTTCTATAAATGAAGTTTTATAAATAAATTATATATTATGGCAAAGGATATCAATTCAGATGCTATGAGCAATCTGCTCCAAAGTCTTACTTCGGATAATGAAGCCGCCACCGCTTCGTCTTCATCTAAGAAAGATGATAATGTTAAGTCTGACAAAAGAAAGAAGCCGTCCGGTAAAGTAAAAAGCGAGACCATTTCTACTTTGGTAGATTGTGACAAAATGGCAAAGATTCGTTCTATAGCAACCATAGAAGGATTATCTATCCGAGATGTGATAGGAGTAGGAATAAACATGGTTATAGAAAAATATGAAAAAAGTCATGGTGCTATTCATGTAAAAAAGAAGCAAAAAGGCAATATTGATGAAATATTTAAGTAGTATCTCACCCACCCCTCAGTAAACAAGGACATAACAATCTATACCCTTGAAAATACCGAGGGGTGTTAGGGGGCGAGTAGACCCTTATATCTTTACTCACAACTTAATTAAAAAAAGATGACAGAATATGAACGTAAATTCATTGTTAATCCTTTCTTGAAGGAAAACTGTGAAACTGAAAGAAAAAGATGGTATAATCTTTTTGATAAACCCGTTGAATTATTACAAAGGTTTAATTATGAGCTACACTATTTACTAGGTTGGATAAAAAATCTTGAAAAAGACCAATCAACAAAAGATGCTCTAGAAGACCACTTAATTATAGCTATTTATATTTTTTCAGATATAGATTTTCTGAAAAAAATAGCAAACCTGCTGATTAGTTGCGAAAAAAGTGATACGGCAAAGACTTTTGACCATGTTCGTTGGATGCGAGAGGAAATTAGCTATGCAATTTCATACTACAGAGAGCATTTTTCAGCTATACATCTTAATAAGGAAGTCATAAGACCATTCATTTACATGTATGTAAGACTGGACTTTCTCTATTCATCCGCTTTCGTCGATATCATGCAGAAAGAGCCTGGCAAGGAGTGTGAGTTTGAAAATCTGGGCAATTGGGTTAAATATCCTAAGCGATGGGAAGTCAGATATCGTTCATTTGTAAGGGAAAACTTAGATAAATTAAAATAAATATACAAAACAGGAAATGTAAGTAACTACTCAGCACCCCCTATGAGCATGAGTAATCGTCTTACTGTTGTACTACAGCAAGAATTGCATTGAATTTCGAA